>Ga0066696_10000210_pt1 | contig 21300 bp, 20 predicted proteins | sample GraSoiAngelo_145_FD_71412 | JGI IMG/M metagenome (GOLD analysis project Ga0066696, IMG submission 71412) | Grasslands soil microbial communities from the Angelo Coastal Reserve, California, USA - 14_1009_05_20cm | ecosystem: Environmental > Terrestrial > Soil > Grasslands | place: USA...
TGGCGCGGCTCTGAAGAGGAATTCGCTCGCGCCACCCTGGCCGCGTGTAATGGAATTCCGCGGAATTTTTTTGTTCGAGAGGCCGGCCAACGAAACAGCGGCGAAGTTCCAAGGGTTGTTTGATTTAACGGCTACCGTAAAACGAAAGGTTGCCAGCGATCGGGAAAAACCCTACGGTCCTATCAGGAAAGACCCGACCAGCGACCGTGCGGCTTCCGAAAGGTTATTGGGCGATCGCTGATTGCCTCAACCCTATGTGCTCGATCCTTCTCGTCGAGGACCACCTCGATACCCGGCAAGCGTTCGCGGCGATCCTCAGACACTGGGGACACACCGTTTCCACGAGCGATTCCGTCGCCGGCGGCCTGAGTTTTCTCGAAGAGAACGAAGTGGACGTGGTCCTGAGCGACATCGGTTTGCCGGACCGCAACGGCTACGACTTCATTACCGAGGCGCGCCAGCGGACGCCGAAGATAATGGCGATCGCGGTAAGCGCCTACTTTACCGCCGCCGATCAGGAACGCGGACGGGACGCAGGGTTCGACATGCATTTTGCGAAACCGGTGGATCTGACCGGTCTGCAGCGAGTCCTGGAACGGATGAATTCGGCCGTAGTCCATAATGGCAACGGCACCGCGGTGTAGAGGCGGCTGTCTCCAGCCGCAGGTTCAGAAGTTTTCAAATTCGAATTTCGAAGCACCAAACCGGGGAAATGCTCGAAACGTGCGGTCTCTTCGTTTTCAAACATTCGAGCTTTCCGAAATTTGAACATTGTTTCGAATTTCGGATTTCGAATTTCGAATTTAGGATGTCGCCACCGATGAATTCGAGCGCACCGTTTGTCTCCATCATTATCCCCGTGCTGAATGAAGCGGAACTGATCGAAGCATTTCTGCGCAAGCTGCGATGTCTCGGCGCGAATCTGGAGATCATCGTCGTCGACGGAGGAAGCTCCGATGGAACGTGGTCGCTCGCGGAACCACTCGCGGACCGCCTGATCGCGGCCCGCCGCGGACGGGCGTCGCAGATGAATGCCGGCGCGGAGATCGCGCGCGGGGAAGTGCTTTGGTTTCTGCACGCCGATTTGAAAGCGCCCCGAAATTCGATCGCGCAAATCACGGCGGCCTTGGCTGACGCGAACGTCGTTGGCGGCTGTTTCCGCCTTCGTTATCCGCGCCCTGAATCGATCTATCGCGTCAGTGATACTCTCGGAAATCTGGGCGTAAAACTGTTTGGCTTCGCACTCGGCGATCACGGTATCTTCTGTCGGCGTTCAGCCTTCCTTCGCGCTTACGGATATCCGCTCGTGCCAATTCTCGAAGACGCGGAACTGTATCGTCGAATCAGTCGCTTTGGATCCATGGTGCAAGTGCGCGAAGCGATCGTGAGCGATCCGCGGACGTTTGAGAGATGCGGCCGCTATCGCACGACCGCCGTCTATTTCCTGATCCTGCTTCTCTATGTGTTCGGCGTTCCCATTACCTGGCTCAATGGGATCTATCGCCGTTTTCATAAAAGCGCTGGACCGAAATCGATCGTGCCCGAAAACCTGCCGTCTCGAGCTGCGATTCCCGAGATGTAGTGGCGGCGGTCCCAAGCCGCAACTCAGGATATTCTGCGAGTGAGCAGACCCGCCGCTCCACTCAAGCGGCGCGATCGACCGTCGACCCTTCAACCGGCGGACGCAAAGCTTGGAGATATTGAGCGTCGAAGGCGCGGAGCGCGGTTTCAATGGTGGGACCGAACCCAGCTATTCCATCGCGCACACTCCGGCCTAGCAACGCAATCCAAACGCCGGAACGGACAAATAATTTGGGAGCCCTCACTGCCGAGGGGCTTCCGGGGTGCGATTCATAATAGAGTTCGGCCCGTTGCGCGGTCGCGATCTGGTCTATTTTTTTCGCGCTCATTTCCCTTAATAACGTTCAAAGCTCGCTGCTAGTTTTGCGTTCACCACCTGAACCGAGTATCCGAGAAAGCCTGAGTGCTTTCTCAGCCAACGGGATGAATCGGATGCAAGTCGGCCGCCAGTGGACGCAGCATGCGGAGGCGAGCAAGGACAGCCCGGAACCACGCTGAATACCGCCCGTGCGCTCCCCGTGCCTCGGTGTTTTCGGTTCGCCGATATTTTGCGGCGGCGCTGCTAACTTCGTCGTGATGCGAAGGCCGCGGCTTGGCGGTTGGAATTTTGAAAGTCGCGAAGAGTAGAGGATTAACATAGACCCAGTCGCCCGGGGCAGAGGCGCAGCTGGGGGTTGCGCATTGCAAGCGCATTCGGCCTCGGGTCCCCGTCCGCTCGAGAACGAGAATCTGTCGTCCCGTCATGGTCTCGTGACAGCGGGTGCAGCGACGCTCGTCGTCGAGCGAATGCCAGAAGCGGAATTCATCGAGGTGTCGGAGAACATCGAGCTTGTCGTCGGGCGAGAGCGACAACGGAGGGGATAGCGACATGCCTGGATAATCTCGGAGTGCGCTGCCGTTCGCAATCAGTCGCGAAACTGTCGCGCCTATCGGTCAAATTCCGATTGGGAGGCGGCGGGAAATAAGAAGCGCGGCAACTCCCTGGCGCTCGATAATCAAGTATGCCAGCGAAATCGAAGAAACAGCAAATGGCGGCCGGAGCTGCTCTTGCCGCCAAGCGCGGAGAAATAAAAAAGTCGAAGCTCAAAGGCGCTTCCAAGCAGATGGCTAAGTCGATGAGCAAAAAGCAGCTCAAAGAATTCGCCAGCACCAAGCGAAAAAAGCTGCCCAAAAAGAAAAAGTCTAAATAGCGCCGGCGGACGCGGCGAGCAGCTCGCGGACTTCATCGTCCGAGGTTTGCGAAAAGTCTTCGTAGAATTGCCCGACTCCATGGAAGTTCTCGGGCGCGATTGCGCAAATCGTCTCGTCCACTTCCTTCTCGAATTCCCGGCACGTATCGGGCGCGCCGACCGGAACGGCGACGACAATTTTACCCGCTTCTTTCTGGCGCAAAGCCGCCGCCGCCGCGCGCATGCTCGCCCCCGTCGCGAGGCCGTCGTCCACCAGAATGACAACGCGCCCCCGGATCTCCAGGGGCGGGCGATCATCGCGGTATTCGAGTTCGCGGCGCTCCAACTCAGCTGCCTCACGACTCGTCACCGTTTCCACGATTTCGTCGGCGTGCGGTTGCAGTGCTCGCACCACATCCTGGTTCAAAACCCGCACGCCACCTGAAGCGATCGCGCCCATGGCCAGCTCGCCGTATCCCGGCACGCCGAGTTTGCGCACGATGAAGACGTCGAGCGGGAGATGGAGATGTGACGCCACGGCGTGAGCGACCGGCACCCCGCCTCGCGCTAGGCCGAGGACTATGACGTCATTCCGCCCGGAATAACTGGTGAGCTTTTCAGCCAGTTCCTGGCCCGCCTCTCTTCTATTGCGGAAATACGATCTCACTAAATGATTCGGATATTGCTCGCGCTTAAAGCGGGCGCCCCTTTCCAGCGGTGTGGTGAACAAACCAATCCGCCGTGAGATCCGCGACCCGATCGAGTGCTCCCGGTTCTTCGAAGAGATGGGTGGCGCCCGGAACGATCTCTAATTTGGCCTCGCAATGCATTTGGGTCAGCGCGCGTTGATTGAGGCCGATTACGACATCATCCTCGCCACCCACGATAAGCAGCGTCGGCGCTTGCACGCGCGGGAGTGCTTCGCCCGCCAAATCCGGCCGACCACCACGTGAAACGATTGCCCCGGTATCGTGCGCCAGTTCGGCCGCGGCGACGAGGGCCGCGCCGCCACCGGTGCTCGAGCCGAAGAAACCGATGCGCAGCTGGTTCGTGGCCGGCTCTTCCATCGCCCACCGCGTGGCGTGAACCAGGCGTTCGGCGAGTAGGCTGATATCGAAGCGATGCTGGGCGGTGCGAAGGTCAACCGCCTCCTCTTCGCGGGTGAGCAAATCAAATAGCAGCGTGGCCAGCCCGGCGGCGTTGAGCTGTCGGGCAACGAATTGATTGCGCGGGCTATGCCGGCTGCTCCCGCTGCCGTGCACAAAGAGCACGAGAACCGTCGCCGTTTCGGGGACAGTGAGTGAGCCGTTGAGAGTCACGCCTCCGGCCGGGATTTGGACGTCTGAATTCGTATCGAAACGCTTAGCCTACATTGATTTTGTGCGAACGCGGTTTGGCTCCTTCACGCTTTGGCAAGGTGATTCGCAAGAGGCCATTTTTGAACTCGCTCTTCGCTTTTTCGCCATTCACGTCCGCGGGTAGTGGGATGGTGCGTTCGAACGAGCCGTAAGTCCGCTCCGTCCATTGCCGCCCTTTTTCGTCAGAGCTACGCTCGGACTGTTTTTCGCCGCGGATGATCAACTCGTCATCGGTTACGTTTACCTCGATGTCTTTCGATTCGATTCCCGGCAGTTCGGCGCATATTTTTATTTCCTTGTCCGTTTCGGTCACGTCCAGTTGTGGCGTGAACGTGCCCGCACTCTCTGCCGGCCAATTTCCTCCGCCGAAAGCGTTGTCAAAGACGCGGTTAATCTGGGAGCGCAGATAATTGAAAGGATCATCGCGCCCCGCGAGTTCTCGTCGTGATCCACGCCATGGAATGATGTCGTTTATTAAGGCCATAGAATTCCTTTCGTTAATGGTTGCTCTATTTGGATATTCGCTCATCGGACGCCGACCGGTTTCATGAATGCGCCCGATGAAATTCGACCCAGGCCGGCCCGGATAACCAAGACCGAAGGTCCCTCGTAGATAAGATTTTTCCCGATAAGCGGCACATGATGTCCCCTGATACTGCGTTTGAGCGACCACAGCCATTCTGGCGAAGACTGAAATGAGCAAGAGCATCCCCAATAGCGACAACAAGCTATGCGACAAAGATCGCACGCCAGACGCGATGAGAGAATTTGAGCGTTATTGCGAAACACATTCGAACGGACCGGCGGCCGTCCGCCGTCCAAAACTATTATTACGTGGCAACACCTATATCGTATTGCTTGGGAATAGCGTTGCTGACGGGATAGTTGGATTGGGCACCACGGTTTCCACTGCCCTGCGCGCTTTTGATCTTCAATATCTGAAAACGATCCGCCCTCCCGAATAACCGCGACAAGACCCAGCGTCGCCTCATTATTGGCGGGAGTCATCCCTTGCGGGGATTTAACGAACGTCTGCTGGTTCGGGGGACACTTTTCTGAATGTCGCGATCAAACCTTGATCGCGAATTGTTACCTCCCAACCATGTTCCTTCGCAAATCGCTGAATCGCTTCGATCTGTTTCTGCCGGGTATGGCGCGCGGGCGGCCAGAATTTTGACAGGTCATTGTCGAAAACGGTAAAATGCTTTTTCTTCTCCAGTGCCTCGGCAATCCCGTCCCTCATATCCTCAATACTTTCAAACATTGTCGGAGCGTGCTCCCCGTTCGTGTGAAAGCAAAGCAAAGTATTCAGACACCACGAAAAAGAAGTCGGTGGCTTTCCCTGCTTGAGGCGTAGAGTTGAGAGGAATGCGCCGACCCAATGTTGATGACGAACTGACATTGCTGACCGACTCCGGCGAGACCACCGCAATTTGCGCCGAGGTCAGCGACGATCCTACACATGCTGGTGGCACTTTGCTTAAGGTGATGGCGCGCGGCCCCTTTGAGGAAGGTCAACAATGCTGGATTGTCGAACCGGATGGCTTAAAAATTGGCGCGACCGTGCAGAGCGTTGCGAAGCAGACGATTGATAGTGAAGTTTTGCTCGCGACGATCTTTGCCTGACACACTCCCCATGGATGAAAAGCCGGCAAATGCTTCGAGCGAGGCCGGCCTGCATGAATATGTGGACGCTAGATTCACGATAGAAGGAATGGAGTCGCCCAACCGGGAGAAGTCCCTCTCCGATGCGGTCAAGAATCTGCCCGGGTTGATCACGTTCAGAATTTTTCACGGAGGCTTGACCGCGCATTACGATCCTGTGCTTCTCCCGGGGAAGCGACTGGAAGAGGCCATTCGAAATGCCGGGTTCCGAATTTCAGAAACACACGCGACCGATTCCTCTCCCCTGACCGATGCTCTTACGGAAGAAAACAAACCAGCCGAAAATCCTTAGACACTGGCACTGGCAGCGAATGCTGTAACTACCTCTTTGAGGAAACGACAGGAAAACTTTTCTATGAGTTACATCAAACAAATGTTCGAGACCCATCCGGTAAACCCATCGTCGAATCACGCCACGGCGATCGAATGCATCACCGCCTGTTATTCTTGCACGGAAGCGTGCAACGCCTGCGCTGATGCCTGCCTCGGCGAGAAGAACGTCACCGAGGTGGTGCAATGCATTCGCGATTGCAACGATTGCGCCGATGTCTGCCTCGCGACGGCGCGCATCATCTCCCGCTTCACCCGGACCGATTTCAAGCTCGCCGGCGCGCAATTGCGGGCCTGCATCCAGTCGTGCGAAAGCTGCGGCGCCGTCTGCGAAAAACACGGGGAACGGATGCAACATTGCCGCGTCTGTGCCGAGGCCTGCCGGCGGTGTGCGAAGGCGTGCGAAGCGTTGCTGGCGGAGAAGTAGCGAACCGTTTCACACCGTCAAGCGGCAAGATCGCGGATAGCTGGACCTAGCGAGGATCTTTTGGGAGGGTCTGGCGTCCCTGATAAGATTCGCCAGCGACGGGATTGGGGCGCATACTGGAAACAATGTCGGACGCTCCCGAGACGTATACGCTCGATCCGGCCGCCACGGATCAGCCGGGCGAGAATTCGCGCAACGGCGCGCAAAAACGGCGGGATCCGAATGAGCCGGCGGCAGTCGTAGGCTTGGGCGCGTCGGCCGGAGGCATCGGGCCGCTCCAGCAATTTTTCACGGACATGGACCCGCAAAGCGGGCTGGCGTTCGTGGTCGTGATGCATCTCTCGCCGGAATACGAGAGTCAGCTCGCGAACGTCATTCAGCAAAAAACGCCGATGCCGGTGACGCAGGTGCACGAGCCGGTGCACGTGCGTCCGAACCATGTCTACGTGATTCCGCCGAATCACCAGCTCACGTTCGAGGACAGCATGCTGCGCCTCGTGCCGCCGCAACAGCCGCTCGGCCGTCGCGTCACGATCGATCTTTTCTTTCGTACCCTTGCGCAGGCTTACGGCCAGCGGGCGGTCTGCGTGATCCTCTCGGGGACGGACTCGGACGGCGTGATCGGCTTGAAACACATCCGCGCCCAGGGCGGCCTCACGATCGCGCAGGACCCGAACGAAGCCGAGCACGACAGCATGCCGGCGACCGCGATCAGTACCGGCATGGTCGATTGGGTCCTGCCGGTGGAGAAGATGGCGCCGAAATTATTGGAGTTCGCCCGGAACGAGAACCGGATGAAGTTGCCGCCGGAAATTCCCGACGCGGATGAGGCGGACGCAAAAGTCGAGGACGCGCCGGGCGGCCCGACGGTTTCCGATGAGACGCGTGACGCCGAGGACGAATCGGCCATGGCCGAAGTGCTGGCGGATGTGCGGGCGCAGACCGGCCACGATTTCAGCCACTACAAACGCGCCACCGTCCTGCGCCGGATCGCGCGCCGGCTCCAGGTCAATTCCCTCGAGAGCATTCCGAAATACCTGGAGTTCATTCGCACCCATCCAGTCGAGACGCGCGCGCTCCTCCAGGATTTGCTCATCGGCGTCACCCATTTCTTCCGGGACCGCGACTCGTTTGCGGCCCTCGAGGCGCACATTCCGCAGCTCTTCGCCGGCAAGAAAAAGGATGATGAGGTGCGCGTCTGGGTGGCGGGTTGCGCGACGGGGGAAGAAGCGTACTCCGTCGCGATGCTGCTCTGTGAGCATGCGAATCGTCTCGACAATCCGCCTAACGTCCAGCTCTTCGCGACCGACATCGACGAGCAGGCGATCGCAGATGCGCGCGACGGACTTTACCCGTCGATGATCGAGGCGGACATCTCACCGGAACGGCTCCGCGAATTTTTCATGCGAGATCACGGCCGCTATCGGGTGCGCAAGGAAATCCGGGAAAAAATCCTTTTCGCCGCGCACAATGTGCTGAAGGACGCGCCGTTCTCCCGCTGCGATCTCGTCTGCTGCCGCAACCTGCTCATTTATCTGACCGGCAAAGCGCAGGAGCAAGTGTTCGACGTGTTTCATTTTTCGCTGCGCTCGGGCGGGCTCCTCTTCATCGGCGGCTCGGAAAACCACGGCCAGGCGCAGTCGCTCTTTTCCCCGGTGGACCCGAAGCATCGGCTTTTCGTTCGCCGTTCCACCCCGCGGCCAACCTGGAAAGTTCCGTTGCTCCCGATCCGGATGCCGGGAAAACTCCCTCCGTCACGGGCGGTCCGCCAGCGGCTCAGTCTCCCGCCGTTGCCGCAAACCGGCACCGACAAGACGACCAGCGAGAGCAGGACCGAAGCGCTCTCGGCCGGTCACGCTCGCCGGGAGGTGCTCTTCGGCGAGTTGCATTTGCGCTTGCTCGAGCAATACGGGCCGCCGTCCATCGTCGTCAACGAGAGCCACGATATCGTCCATCTTTCGGAAAATGCCGGGCGCTACCTGCACTTCGTCGCGGGTGAGCCGACGGCGAATGTCGTCAAGGTCATCAACGACGCGCTGCAAATCGAGCTGCGCACTGCTTTGTTCAAAGCGGCCCAAACGAAAGCGCCGGTGAAGAGTGCGCCCCAGACCGTCGAGTTCGACGGCACGAGCGAAATCATCACCCTCGACGTCCGACCGATGGGCGCAGCCGATCAGGCGCTGGGATTTTTCCTGGTGCTGTTCGAGAAAGAAAGCAGCCGCGCAGCGACCGCCGTGGCGCCGCCGGTCTCTCGCGAAGCCGTCACGCGCGACGCCGAGGAGGAAATCCAGTTCCTGAAACAACAGCTCAACACCACGGTCGAGCAATACGAAGCGGCCAACGAAGAGCTGAAGGCGTCGAACGAAGAGCTCCAGGCGATGAACGAGGAGATGCGTTCCGCGACCGAAGAGCTGGAGACGAGCAAAGAGGAATTGCAGTCCGTCAACGAAGAGCTGTCTACCGTCAATCATGAACTCAAGAACAGCGTCGAAGATTTGAGCCGGACGAATGCCGACCTCAACAACCTGATGGCCTCGACCGATATCGGGACCGTCTTTCTCGACCGCCAGCTGCGCGTCCATCGTTTCACGCCGAGCGCGCAGAAGATCTTTAATCTTATTCCGGCCGACATGGGCCGGCCGATCTCGGACATCACCAGCAACCTCAACTACGAAGGCTTCATGGCCGACGCCGAGAAGGTGATCCAGGACTTGACGACCATCGAGCACGAAATGCAGCTCGGCGATTCGGGCTGGTATCTCACGCGGATCGCTCCGTATCGCACCAGCGAAGACCGCATCGCCGGAGTGGTCGCGACGTTTATCGATATCAGTCGCCGGAAAATCGCGGAGGAGGAAGTCCGCGCCGGGGCGATGCGTTACCGAACTTTGTTCGAGCTGGTGCCGGTCGCGGTCTACATGACAGACGCGGACGGCGTGATGCAGGAGTACAACCAGCGCGCGGTCGAAATGTGGGGGCGGACGCCGAACCGGAACGACGAGAAGTTTTGCGGCTCGTTCAAGATTTATTACCCGGATGGGACCTTCATGCCGCACGAGCAGTGTCCCATGGCGCGGGTCTTGCGCGGCGAGAAACTCGACCCGAGCGAGCTGGAGATCGTCGTCGAACAAGAAAACGGCGCGAAGCGAAACGTGGTGGTCGCACCCCGGACCTTAAAGGATGACGAAGGCAGGATCCTGGGCGCGATCAATTGCCTGCACGACATCACCAATCGCAAGCGGGCGGAAGAAGCGCTCCGGAAAAGCGAAGAACGCTTCCGGCTCCTCGTCGAAGGGGCGCGGGATTACGCCATGTTTTTGCTCGACCCGGAAAACACCATCACCTTTTGGAGCGCCGGAGCGGAGCGGGTTTTCGGCTGGAACCAGGTCGAGGCCATTGGCGGATTGGGCTCGATGATCTTTGTGCCCGAGGATCGCAAAAAAGGGGAAGTGGAGAAGGAGATCAACACCGCCTTGAGCGAAGGCCGAGCGCTCGACCGGCGTTTTCATTTGCGAAAGGACGGTTCCCGGTTTTGGACTGACGGCGTTCTGATGCGGCTCGATGGCGCCAACGGCAAGCTGCGCGGCTTTGCGAAAGTGGCTCGCGATGCCACCGATCAGCGGCGGGTCGAGGATGAGCTGGCCCACGCCCGCGACGAGATGGAGCAGCGTGTCGTGGAGCGCACCCGGGAATTGCTGGCCACGAACAACGAGCTGGAGCGGACCATCGCGCAGCGCCAGCAGCTCGAGCGCGAGCTGCTCGAAATCAGCGAGCGCGAGAAGCGGCGAATCGGCGAGGACCTGCACGATATGGTTTGCCAGGAACTGACGGCGACCGCGCTCTTCTTGAAATCGAGCGCCAAGAAAATCGGAGCGAAAAATCCCGCCGCGGCGAAAACCCTGGAAGAATCGGCCGAGACCGTGAATCGCAACGTCGTGATCGCCCGGGAGCTGGCCGGCGGACTGCAGGCGATCGAGCTAACCGCCTCGGGTTTGAAAAATGCCTTGCGCGATCTTGCTGCCCAGGCCTGCGAGAACAGCGGGATCAAGTGCCACTTCAAAGCGGCCCGCGGCGTTCACGTTCCGGACGACACCGGAGCGCTGCACCTGTATCGGATCGCGCAGGAGGCGGTGACCAATGCCGTCAAACATTCCGGGGCGAAGAACATTCTCATTTCGCTCGATCGCAACCCGACCCATACCTGCATTAGCGTCCAGGATGACGGCAAGGGGTTCGTACCCCGGCGCCAGGGAAAAGGCCTCGGGCTCCACATGATGCGTTACCGGGCCAACGCCCTCGGCGGGGAATTGAAGATCGAGCCGCGCAAGACCGGGGGGATGGATATTACCTGCATCATCCCATCAAAGTAAATGGAGCGGCGGGTGTCTCACCCGCAGACTCTTCTCTTTCGTCTTTTCCCGTGCGGGCGACGACACCCGCCGCTACAACTATCAATATGATGCGAGCGGAGGACTCAGCCGCCGCGATGTTTAATGAAGATGCCCATTAAGCCAGAGCCGCCCAAGGGTCCGCGTTCGAGAAAGAAGAAGCCTACTTCCGGTCTGGATGCGAAAGAGGCGCGCCGCCAGGCCGTCGATCCCGACGTGAAATCGACCGGCGGCCTCGGGACCGGCCCGGTAGCGAATCCGAAGTGCGCCTTGCCGGTGTCGATCCGGATCGTGGTCGTGGACGATCATCCGCTTTTTCGACATGGGCTCATCCAGTTGCTCAATTCGGACGACGATTTCGCGGTCTGCGGCGAGGCGGGCAGCGCCGGCGAAGGAATGGATGTCATCCGCAAAGTGAAACCGCATCTGGTCATCGCCGACCTCGGGTTGAAAGGAACGAACGGGATCGAGCTGACGAAAATGATCGTCGCCGAGTTTCCGCACATCCCGGTCATGATTCTTTCCATGCACGACGAATCGCTTTACGCCGTGCGCTCGTTGCGGGCGGGCGCGCGCGGTTACGTCACGAAACAGGAAGCGCTCGGCAGCGTCCTCGAAGCCGTCCGCGAAGTCATGGATGGCCGCACCTATCTCAGTCCCAAAATGGCGAGCCAGGTGATTTCCAAGGTCGTCGTCAATCGCGTCGCGCCTGATGAAGAAATCACCGATCGATTGAGCGACCGCGAACTCGAAGTGCTGGAGATGATCGGCGCCGGCAAAGAAGTGAAAGCGATCGCCAAGGCGTTGAATCTCAGTCCCAAGACCGTCGAGACCCACCGGACCCACATCAAAGAGAAACTGAATCTTGAGAACGCCCGGCAAGTCGCCCGTTTCGCCGTCCAGTGGGTCGCCGAGCGCGGGGTGTAGCTACGGACCGCAAAATGCAGCCGATCAGCTTTCCGGCTGCGTATCAAAATTGGAGGTGATCGATTGATGCGAACGTTAATTCTTCTCATTTTGATTTTGCTGCTCATCGGGGCGTTGCCCGCGTGGCCCTATAGCGCGCAGTGGGGTTACTATCCCAGCGGCGGCCTTGGCACCGTTCTGGTGATTGTCCTGATTCTCTGGCTATTGGGCTACGTCTGATTCGGCTCGGGGATTTTGGCTGTAGCCGCTTCGCTGTGCGAAGCGCGAGACAGACGCAGAAAGCCGAAGGCACGTCTTACCGCTTCGGCTTGAGCAGCGGAAACAGGATCACATCGCGGATCGATTCCGCGCCGGTCAGGAGCATGACCAGCCGGTCGACGCCGACTCCGAATCCGCCGGCGGAGGGCATGCCGTGCTCGAGCGCGAGAAGGAATTCTTCGTCGAGCTTTTGGGTTTCTTCGCCGGCCTGTTCGAGCAGGCGCTGCCGTTGCACGATCGGATCGTTCAGCTCGGAATAACCGGGCGAAATCTCCTGGCCGTTGATGATCAGCTCGTAGACATCCACGAGCGAGTCGTCTTCCAGATTCTGCTTCGCCAGCGGCACCAGCTCCTTCGGGCAATGGGTGACGAAGAGCGGGTCGAACGTTTTTTCTTCAACCAGCTTTTCGAAAACCTGCTGGGTCACTTCGTAGTCCGCCATCCGCGGATTGATCTCGACACCCAGCTCGCCGCAGCGCTCCCGCCGTTTCTCAGTCGTGTAATTGAACCATTCCGGATCGACCTCTCGAATCAGATCGCGATACCGCGCCCGCCGCCACGGACGGGTCAGGTTGAGGGTGCGCGTGACGTTTCCTTCGGCGTCCTTGTGCTCGATTCGGAGGGACGAGCTTCCGCTCGTCCCATTTGTCGGACCTGCGGAAGCCGGTCCCTCCGAGATGATCATCGCCAGATGACAAATCATTTCCTCCACGAGATCTGCGATCTTCTCGAAATCGGCGTAGGCCCAGTACGCTTCGAGCATGGTGAATTCCGGATTGTGTTTCCGGGAGATGCCTTCGTTCCGGAAATTTCGATTCAATTCGAAGACTTTGTTGAAGCCGCCGACGAGGAGCCGCTTGAGATAAAGCTCCGGCGCGATGCGCAGATAAAGCTCGAGCCCGAGCGCCTTGTGATGGGTGCGGAACGGTTCCGCCGCGGCGCCGCCCGCCACCGCCTGCAACATCGGCGTTTCCACTTCCAGAAAACCTTTCGCCTCCATGAAGCGCCGGATCTCGCGCACGATCGCGATCCGTTGCTCGAACACATTTCTCGAATGCTCGTTCGTGACCAGGTCGAGATAGCGCTGGCGATACCGCGCCTCGACGTCCTGGAGCCCGTGCCATTTTTCCGGCAACGGCCGGAGCGCTTTTCCGAGCAGTTCGAGTTTGTGAACCTTCAGCGTCAGTTCGCCGGTTTTGGTGAGGAAACAGTCGCCTTCGACGCCGATGAAATCGCCGAGATCGACGAGCTTGAAACGCTCGATCACTTCGGGGCCGACTTCTTTCGCGTGGATGTAAACCTGGATGCGTCCCGTCGAATCGCGCAGGTCGACGAAATGGCTTTTCCCCATGTCGCGATGCGCCGTGATCCGGCCGGCGGCGCGCAACGTTGTGCCCTCGGCAAATTTTTCGCGCACCTCCCCGATGCCGCCGGACGTTTCGAAGCCGCGGCCAAACGGATTCGCCCCGCTTGCCTGGAGCGCCTCGAGTTTTTCGCGCCGTTGCGCGATGAGATTGTTTTCGTCTTCCATCGTGGGCTGCGATTGTTTAGCACGTTTCCCGAGATTCTCATATACGACCTATAGGTCTTATGGGACCTATCCGTCGGCGCACTAAATTCGTTTGCAAAAAAAACCGGGCCGATGCCATACTCTCGCGCGTCTCGGCCGGATGGACCGGTTCGCGGCGCGCCTTTTGCCTCATGGAAGTCGACCTGCCGCAGACCAGCTCGAAAATTGACGGCCCCCTCGTCAAGCAGTTCTCGATTTTTTTGCCGAACAAGGTAGGCGCGATGATGGAAGTGGTGAAGCTGCTCCACACCCATAACACTCACGTGGTAGCGATGAGCATCTCGGAATCGACCGATTCCGCCATCGCCCGGATCATGGTGAGCGATCCGGAGCAGGTGGAAGAATTGTTCAAGCAACACAATGTCGCTTACGGCGTCTGCTCGATGGTGGTGGTGGAGCTGCGCGAGGTGGCGACGCAACTGGCGAAACTCCTGGCGGCGCTGCTGATGGCCGAGGTGAATGTGCATTTCACCTATCCGCTCCTGACGCATCCGCGCGGATTCGCCGCCCTCGCCTTGCACGTCGATGATACGGACTGCGCGTCATCGGTCCTGCGGGGCGAAGGCTTCAAGCTGCTGAGCCAAACCGATATCTCGCGGTGATCGCGCATCGTCGCGGAACATAGACTTTTAGTCTGTGAGCCCAGCAGGCTTGTAGCCTGCTGAATCCTGCGGCGCGGCGGACAACATGTCCGCTGGGCGCACAGGCTGAAAGCCTATGTTCCGCCCTGTCGAAGATTGAACGGTTTTGCGCCGGAGAGAATCCAAGGCATAATCCCCGGCACAATATGGATGCAGACGACCTGATTTCGCCCACGCCGCCGCCGGACAGAATGTTTCGGATTGCGCTCTGGCTCGTCGCGATCTTCGGCGCGGCGCAGCTGGCCGGGCTCGGCGTTTTTTATGCGGGCAAATGGCGCGCCGATTATGTCGCGGCCCATCCGAAAGTGACGGCTCCGGCGGTCACGCCCGCGCCCAGTGCTCCGGCCCTGGCCGAGAAAACGACGCCCGCCCCCGCAACCACCACAACTGCCACGACGGCGCAATCCACCCCAAGCGCCGCCGCGCTTTCTGTCGCTGAGAAGCTATTGAAGGAAGCGACCGAGCTGCGCGATAAAGGCGATACGACCAACGCGCTGGCCCGCCTCCAGGACGCCGCCCAGCGCGATCCGAAGAACGCAAATGTCCTGGCTGAGATGGCGATGATTTACGAATCGATCCAACTTTTCGACCGCTCGAACGAGACTTGGAAAAAGATCGTCGAGATCGGGCCCTCCGCCGGACCGCTCTACGAGCTGGCGGATATGAAATTGAAAACGGGCGTGACGCCGCCCGCGGCCACGACCACCACCACTGGGCCTGGCCTGGCCGGCACTTCGCCGCTCGACGCCGGCACCACCCGAAACGACGCGGAAGGAATTCCCGACGGCTCGACTTTCGGCATCACGGAAGTCACCGCAACCGATACTCCGGATGCGGACGCGGAAACAAACATGAAGTTGAAGATCAGCGTGAAAGCGCGCCCGAACACGCCGATCGATCACACCAAAGTAAAGATCCAGGTTTTCTTCTACGACACCGTGGAAAACAAAGAGGTCGTGCTAACGGACGCGGATGTCAGTTACGAATGGCTCACGCCGCATCACGACTGGAAGGAGACGAATCCTGAAATCCTCGCGGTGACTTATCTCCGGCCCAAGAACAAGACGTCGTCCGATGCCGCGCTCGCCGCCGCGGCCGCCTCGGTCACGCCGCCGGGAACGTCGAAAAAGAAAACGCCAGCGAAGAAAGAGACGACCACCGACGCGACAAGTGAGGCGGGCCATCGGAAGTATCTCGGCTACATCGTGCGCATCTATTACAGCGAGCAATTGCAATCCGTTCGCGCTGATCCCACCAAATTGCTGAATCTGTTCCCACCGCCGTTAACCGCGCCGCAGTAACAACTCGAGGAAGGCGGCGGGCTCTGGCCGGCGAACGAGCTTGTGAAGCCCTGATTTTTCGTGCTGTATTCGTCTAGCGATGGGAGAAGGGCCACGAAGCCAGGTGGGGGCACCAGACCGCGCATTCAGCGCACCGCGGTTGGTTTCTAGCTGATGCAACTGCTCATCGTCCACGACGACGCTGAGGTGGGAGAACAGTTGGCCGGAATGGTGGCCGACTACACCGAGCACGCCTGCGACCTGGTGGAGAGCGATGCGGCCGCGCAGCAGTGGGCGCAAAAACACGCGCGCTGCGATCTTTTGCTGGCGCAGCTCGACGGCAACGGAGTGGATGGATTGACCCTCGGCGGCGCGCTCAGCGAAATTTTCCCCGGGCTCCAGGTTTTATTTCTTCCGGCCTACCTGGCCGCGGAACAACGGCTTGAGATTAGCCGCACCAAAGTCTTTCCGGAACCGATCGACGGCGAGCGCCTGCTGGAAGCGATCGAAACCGCGGCCGGCGCGGAACGAGGCGCGCCGGATTTGTTTCACGTCCTCGACGTGCTCCAGATGTGTTGCCTGAGCAAACGGAGCGGCGCGGTCCAGATCGTCAAGGAAAGCCAGGTGGGAATTGTCTATCTGCGCGACGGCAAGATCGTGCACGCGGAAGGCGCGGTGACGCGCGGGACGGAAGCGCTCCTGGAAGTTGCGGGCTGGGGCGACATTGAATTTGCCTACGACGCTTCGGTGCGGGCCGCGGAAACGATCTCGACTCCCTGGGATGAAGCGCTGGTTCAGGCGGTTGTGCAGCATCAAAAAAGCAAGACGGGCGAAGCGGCGCCAGCGAAAATCGAAGAGCGAATTACCGAAGGAGCGCCGCCGAGAAAGCGCGGGTTCTTCGCCGCGCTCCGGCGGAATTGAAGCTTCGAGTTTGTTGCGCTCTTCCCGATGGCGACAAGATGCTTTATCCTTGGCGCCGATGACGAAGTTCAGGATTCAGCTCGCCGCGCTTTTGTTTTTGGCGGCGACGGCGCAGGCCCAAATCCAAGTGGAGCTGAGTTTCAAACGCCTCCAGTACATCGCCCACGAACCGATCCTGGCCACGGTCAAGATCGCGAACAATTCCGGGCGCGACATCGATCTGCAGGACGATAGCGGGCAGCACTGGTTCGGCTTCGAAATCAACGCTGGCGAAGGCCGGCTCCTGGCGCCGCTCCGACAAGAGGCGGCCGAGCCCGCGCTCCACATCGAGGCCGGCAAAACCGTCACGCGAAAAATCAACCTCACCTCGCTTTATCCGGTGCACGATTTCGGCGCCTATCATGTGCGCGCCAATGTCTACTTCCCCGACCTGAACAAATTCTTTTATTCGGCCACGAAAGTTTTTCAGGTGACCGATGCGCGGGCGATCTGGCAGAAGACCGTCGGCGTGCCGGAGGGAATGCCGGGCGCGGGCGAAGTGCGCACTTACTCGCTCCTCTCGAACCGTTTCGTGGATCACACCTCGCTTTACGTCCGGGTGGAAAACAGAAACAGCGGCGTCGTTTACACCACCTACTCGTTAGGCCGGATCATCTCGAACGAAGATCCGCAGGCCGAGATCGACCGCGCCAACCAGCTCCATGTTCTCCATTGCGCCGCGCCGCGAAATTGGGCTTATTCCCACGTGGGGCTCAATGGGGAACTTCTCGCGCACTCGACTTTTCTCGAAACAAAGACTCGCCCGCGTTTGCGGCATACGCCCGATGGCAGTATCGCGGTGAGTGGCGGAATGCTTGATGTCCCCATCGCCGAGTCGAAGCGCAGTCCCGCGCCGAAGTTGTCCGAGCGTCCGCCGGCCAACACCGCGGACGACTAAGAATCATCGGCAGCTCTTCTTCATGAATCGGTCTCGCTCTATTCTCATCTCAGCTTTCGCCGGATTGCTCGCTTTCACCGCCTCCGCCCTGGGCCAATCAAGGACCATCGTGATCGACGCCGGTCATGGCGGGTACGATCGAGGTGGCGTTCCGGGCCAGCGCATCAGTGAGAAAGACAAGACCCTCGATGTCGCGCAACGCCTGAAGCGCATTCTCCAGGCGGACGGCTACCGGGTGATCATGACCCGGGACAGCGACGTCTTTATTCCATTGCCCACGCGGGTCGCGATCGCGAACTCGTACCGCGGCGCGAGTTTCGTTTCCATTCATTTCAACTGCGCGTCGCGCGTCGGGGCCAACGGCATCGAGACTTATTATTACCGCAGCGACAGCGCGTCGCTGGCCGCGAGCATTCATCGCAACGTCGTTTCCGGTGCTCCCACTGAAAATCGCGGCATCCGGCGCCGCGGGTTTTACGTGCTGCGGCGCACGGCCATTCCGTCAGTCCTGGTGGAATGCGGGTTCCTCACTAACCCGACGGAAGGCCGACTGGCTCTGACTGGGGACTACCGGCAAAGACTGGCCGAGCAAATCGCGAGAGGAATTCGGCGGCAGCCCGCACCCTATGTGCGCGCGCTGACGCCGAGTCTGCGCAGCGTTTCGCTCGGAAACGATTTCGTCCGGGTGCCGGCGGAGAGTTTCAGCCGGAGCCGGAAACGATCGTCGAAATCGGCGCGCACTCATCGCAGCAGCAAGAACAGAAAAAGCGAGAGCAGCACGCCCCGGAAAAAGAAGAAAAAGAAAAGTTCGGAGGAGTAATTGGAATCGCCGATCGTAAGCGCCGCCGCGATGCGAGCGGCGGAAGAAGCCGTGTTCGCGAGCGGTGTCGAGGTGGAAGCGCTGATGGATCGCGCCGGCGCCGGCGTGGCCGCGGCGGTGCGGCAGTTTTTTCCCCGAGCCGGCAGGGCGATTGTTTTTGTCGGGAAAGGTCATAATGGCGGCGACGCGCTGGTGGCAGCAACGTGTCTCAAACAGGCCGGCTGGGAAATTGATCTGCGGCTGATTTTTCCTGAGTCGGATTGCGCGGAACTGACGCGGAAGAAACTTGGCGACTTTCGGAGGGACGAGCTTCCGCTCGTCGACGGACTCGCCGCGGCGAGTCCCTCCGATTTAATCGTCCTCGACGGGTTGCTGGGTCTCGGCGCGAAACATCTGTTGCGCGAGCCGGTGCGGACCGCGGCCCAGGAAATCAACCGCCTTCGTCGCGAACAAAACGCGTTCGTCTTTGCTGTTGATCTGCCGACGGGCCTCGATGGCGACACCGGCGAGACCGATCCCGATTGCGTGGCAGCCAATTGCACGATCACGATTGGCTTCGCCAAACATGGCCTCGTGATCGATGGCGCGATCGATCTCGTGGGCCGCCTCGAGATCGTCGCGCTCCGCGACGTGGTCATCGCGCCGTCGCCGGCCAATGACCTCGTGGCCTGCGCTCATTCGCTCCGCGAGCTTTTGCCGCGCCGGAAATTCAGCGCCTACAAGAATGAATTTGGGCGGATTGGAGTCATCGCCGGCTCGCCCGGATTTGTCGGCGCCGCGTTGATGACCACGGAAGGCGCGTTGCGTGCGGGAGCAGGTCTGGTGGAACTGTTCGTTCCGCGAGATATTTATTCGATCGTGGCGGCGGCGGCCCCAGCGGAAGCGATGGTCAAACCGGTCCGATCTTATCGCGATTTGCTCGAGGAAAAAATCGATGTTTGGGCGCTCGGCCCCGGCCTGGGCAAAGCGGAAGCGAAAGATCTTCTGAAAGTGATCGAGCGCGCTCCGGCCCCGATGGTGGTCGATGCCGACGGGTTGAACATTCTTTCCGACGAGGTCGAGATTTTGAAACGGTGCGCCGGGCCGCGTCTCCTCACGCCGCATCCTGGCGAAATGAAACGGCTTTTCGATCCTGGAAAAATGTCACGAGCCGGGACGGCGAAGAATTTCACCGACTCGTTTCCAGTGACGCTGCTGCTCAAGGGCGCGAGAACAATCGTTGCCGAACGGGGCCATCCGCTGAGCTACAATTCGACGGGCAATCCCGGAATGGCGACCGGCGGAATGGGCGACGTCCTCACTGGGGTTTGCGCCGGATTGATCGGGCAAGGTCTTTCGCTTTACGACGCGGCCCGAGTCGGCGCGTGGAGTTGCGGTCGCGCCGCGGAGATCGCGATTTTCGAGCACGGCGAAAGCGAACAATCGCTGCTGCCGCGCCATGTGACCAAAAATCTCGGTCGCGCTTTTGGGGAACTTCTTCTGTAGCCGCTTCGCTATGCGAAGCGCGAGATGAATCTACGCCGCACGCCACGCCGCCCATAGGGCGGCGGCTACAGAAGATCAGTGCTCTGCCAGCAGTTTCTGGAAGCGCGGATCGTTTCGCACGGGATCCCATTGCCAGCGTTTTCGGAGATCGTTGTAGGTGATGCAGCAATTCGTGTTATCGACCGGGAACGGTGAGGCGAGCCCGCGCTCGAGCAGGGGCAGCGCCAAATCGAGATCGCCGGTGCGCGCGTAAATCATCGCCAAGAAACCATTCATCCAGGGTGCGTTCACGGCGTCCCTCGATGCCGGCTCGAGTTCCACCGCGCGGCGGCCTTCCCGGATCGCATCCTCCTTCCGGCCCATGAAAGAATAAAGAAGGCCGAGATTGGCGTGCCGCAGGCCAGTCGTGGGAGCTTCGCGGACAGCTGCTTCAAACGCGGGCAGCGCTGTGGCAAACTGAGTTTGGGCGGCGCCGGTATCGCCGCGGGCCAACGCCGTGCAACCGCGGAAGAAACTCTTTGGCACCGGCATTCCATCGGATTGAAAAACGTCCAGCGGATAGGCGGCCATCGCGCGATCCGCTGCGGGATAATCGCGTTCGAGCATCGCCAGGTCCCAGCGCGCCCTGGTTACAAGTCCGGAGGGATCGACGCCGGCGGGGATTTTCGTGAGCGCGGTTTTCAATGCCTCGGTTTTTCCGCTCTCGTAAAGATCGATGTAGGCGCGGTTGATCTTGAAGTTTGCTGAATCGGGTGCGAGCACAACGACCCGATCGTACATTTGCGCCGCCTGCCGCCAATCGTGCACGAAAGCAAAAGTGAACGCGATTTCAGACGCGACGTTCGCGTTTCCGGGATCGAGCGTCTCGCTTTTCTTGAGCAGCTCGAGATTATCCTTCCATTTCCCCTGGCGGCGCCGGATCGCGGCGGCGACGTAACCGATCTCGCTGTCGTTAGGCAGGGCGGCGGAAGCCATCCGCAATTGCTCGAGCGCCTTTTCGTAGTTCGCCTCCGTCCAATAATAATAAAGCCCGAGAGCAAGGTGACCTTCGCCAAGGTCGGGCTTCAACGCGATTGCCTTGTCCGCGTTCTTTTTTATCTGGGCCTTCCGTTCATCGGTCGGATCGAACCAATGATAAATGCGGGCGAGCGTGGCCGAGAGCCGCGCATGGGCGAGCGCAAACGAAGGATCGTGCTGGATCGCTTCGGCGTAGAGCCGTTCCGCGAGCTTGAAATCCTCGAACAAGCGATCCGGATTCGATTCGTAAGCGCGCGCTTTCAGGTAAAGCACGTAGGCGTCGGGGTTCTCAGTCGGTTTGGTCACGACCCGGTCTTTCTCTGCCGGGCTCAGGGTGGCCCGCAACTCGGAGGCAATTTCCGAGGCCAGTTCGCCCTGCAAGCCCAGCGAATCCGCCAGCGGCCGGTCGTAGCGTTTCGCCCAGAGATGCCGGTCGTTCCGCGCGTCGATCAACTGCACACTGACCACGACGCGGCCCTCGCCACGGCGCACGCTTCCTTCGAGGACGTTCACCACGCCCAGCGCC
>Ga0066696_10000221_pt1 | contig 20875 bp, 22 predicted proteins | sample GraSoiAngelo_145_FD_71412 | JGI IMG/M metagenome (GOLD analysis project Ga0066696, IMG submission 71412) | Grasslands soil microbial communities from the Angelo Coastal Reserve, California, USA - 14_1009_05_20cm | ecosystem: Environmental > Terrestrial > Soil > Grasslands | place: USA...
GCTATGTCGAGCCATACGAGAAGTCGTCGAACACGGTCACGCTATCCGCCTTCGTCCAGACGCCCACCCTTCCGGCGTCCTTGAACGTCTCGTCGTCCCAGTCGAAAGCTTTCTGTCCGTTGAACATCACGACGAAGTGGCTGCCCTGGAACTCCCCTCGCAGCGTGTGCCACTGACTCCCGGCCACGGTCATCCGGGCGCGCTTCTTCTCCGTTCGCCGGCCGTTGATCGTGTGATAGATCGTGACGTTGTTCTCGAGCGCGTTCGCGCGGGCGACGTAGTAGTTGTTCGCGTCCTTCGCGCGCCAGACGAGCCCGCCGGCTTGATCTTCTTTCCCGGACATCGCCTTGAACTTCACATCGACGAACCCGTCCTTCAAGGTGGTATCGTCTTTGAGGCACACGGGGTACGTCGCCTGACCCGATTGCCTGAGCACATTCGGTTTGCTCGGCGCGGTGTTGTCCTGGACGACGGTCCAATTCGCATGCCCGGTGCCGGTCTGTGCGGCCGTCCACCCGCTCGGCGGCTTGCCGACGTCGTCCCCGTTACGCCGTCGCTGTTATGTGCGGTTCGGCGCGCCCAGTCGCGGCAGACTGATTCGAAACACTGATCCTTTGCTCGTGGGTTCGAGCGCTATCTGGCCGCCGTTCGCTTCCACGGCCCATTTCGCGATCGCGAGTCCCAGCCCGGTTCCGCCCATCTCCCGTGCGCGGCCCTCGTCGATCCTGTAGAAACGGTCGAAAATGCGATCGCGGTGCTCCGGCGGAATGCCCGAGCCCTCGTCCGCCACTGTCATCGTGGCCTGCTCGGGACCACCGTCGACGTGAATCGTGATCGTCGATGCTTCCGGGCTGTACTTGATCGCGTTGTCGACGAGGTTCGTCACTGCGTCCCTCAGCACCAGACGATCCGCCAGAACGCGAACGTTCGCAGCCGACGCCACGTCGAGCCGCTGCCGCCGTTCTTCGGCCAGCACGCTGAGCGAGGAGGCCACATCTCGGGCGAGGTCGCCGAGGTCGACGACGTCCCGCGACAGGCGCACCGTGCCCGCATCTCCGCGAGAGAGTTGCAGGAGCGTATCGATCAGCCGAGTGAGCCGATCGACCTCCTCGAGCATCGAGCCCATCGCCTCTTTGTATTCGGCGGGTGTCCGGGTTTCGCGAAGGCTCAGCTCGCCGATCCCTCGGATGACTGACAGCGGCGTGCGCAATTCGTGTGAGGCGTCGGCCGTGAATCGCCGGAGCTGGTCGAAGGACGATTCCAGACGAGCGAACGCGTCGTTGATCACGGCCGCCAGTGTGCCGATTTCGTCATGCGCGTTGGAGACCGACAACCGTTCGTGGAGGCGCTCCGCAGTAATGCGGCGCGATTCGGCCGCGAGGTGATCGATCGGCGCCAGTGCGCGCCGGGCCAGTACATACCCACCCACTCCTGCCAGCACGACGATGACCGGCAGCCCGAGGACCAGCACGACCAGGATTTCGCCAAGCTGCTGTTCGACGCGGTCCTCGGGACTCGCCGCGACGACGTGGTCCGGCTCAGTGTGCGTTTCTTCTTCGAGCTGCTCGTGAAACTCGTGACGCACCGCCAAAAAGGTGACGGCCGCATACACGACCAACATCAACGCCAGGACGGCCGTGTACCAGGCGGTCAAGCGGACGCGTATCGACGCCGTGGACCACCAGCGGATCACGGCTCACCCTCGCGGACGACGAAGCCCACACCGCGCACCGTGTGTATCAATCGTGCGGCGCCGTCGAGATCGACTTTGCGTCGAAGCCGCGCCATCTGCACGTCGATGACGTTGTCGAGCGGCGTCGCGCGGCGCGGTTCCTTCCAGACATCCCTCGCCAGCATTTCGCGCGACACGAGACTCCCCTGATGGCGCAGCAGGTACTCGAGCAGCTCGAACTCGCGACCGGTGAGGTCGATCGCACGATCGCCGCGAACGACTCTCCGTGCGACGAGGTCCATTTCGAGGTTGGCGACTTTGAGCCGAAGGATCTCCGACGAACGACCGCGGCGCAGGAGCGCGCGAATCCGTGCGAGCAGCTCCGGCAGCGCGAACGGCTTCACCAGATAATCGTCCGCTCCGCGATCCAATCCGAGGACTCGATCCTCGACGCCGTCGCGCGCCGTGAGAATGAGCACCGGTGTCTCGACGTGCCGCTGTCGGAGCGTCTGGAGAATCTCGAGCCCGCTGCGTCCGGGGAGCATCAGATCGAGCACCATCAGGTCGAACAGCTCGGCGTTCGCGCGGTAGAACCCGTCCTCACCGGTGGCCGCGACGACGACGTCGTAGTGCTCGGCCTCCAGTGCGGACGACAGCACCTGCGCCAGCTTCCGTTCGTCCTCCACGATCAGCACGCGCACGACTTCGCATGTTACCGGCCGGCGCCGGCTTCGAATCTGACTTTTGTGTCAGGTAGTTCGCGCCGCGCCGAAGACTGAAATGGCATCGTCACCAACCCCGGGCACGACGCCTTGCTCATGCCCTCTGCGTTGTCGAGTCCATAGACCACGGACGCGGCTCGAGTCGAAGGCGTGTACGTCCCGAGGAGACGGTCGTAGATCGTCAGAAGATTCGCGTAGTTCGAGTTGGTCTCCGAGAAGTCGCGCGAATGATGAATCTTGTGGACGTTCGGTGTCACCCAGACCAACGACAGGACACGGTCGAGCGGCGGCCAGAGCCGAATGTTTCCGTGCTCGATCACGCCGTTGGTCGCCTGCAGCAGCCGCTGGATGACGACGGCCTGCGCCGGGATGCCCAGCAGCCAGATCGGCACGATGGCAAACAAGAACCGCCACCCCGTCTCGACCGGATGGGTCCGATACGTCGTCGTGACGTCGACGAACGCATCGCTGTGATGGACGCGATGGAATCGCCACATCGCCGGCCAGGCGTGCATCGTCCGATGCGAGGCGTAGCCGACGGAAAAGTCGAGCACGACGATCCCGACGACGATGTCGAGCCAGATGGGCCATCCCAGACGTGCAAGCAGGCCGGTCGGCCGGAGGGACAAGGCAGCCGTCGCCGCGACCGATGCCAGCAGCCAATTCGAGACGAACGACAACGCCGTCAGCCCGAGGTTCGCGCCTCGTCTGCCGCGCGCCCAAGGCCTGGCGACAAACATCGGCAGGGCCGTTTCGATCAGCGCGCCAATGGCCATGATGGTCAGGATGATCGTGACGTTGGTCAGAAACTCGCGAGCCGTCATGAAATGCCTCCCGCTCGCAATCCTAGAGGCGGCGAGCTCGGCGACAACTGACGACTCCCTGATCTTTCTGTCAGGATTCGCAGACACGATCGGCCATAACACACAATGACGTCCTGGTGGGCGACCTCGTCGTGCTGCAAGACGAAGTGAACAAGGTGATGTCGGCACGGCGCACGGTTCTCGCCGCGGTGACCGCGGCCGTGGTGGCGGCTGGCCATGCGCCCGCGTCGGCGCAAGGCGTCGCACCCACGCTTCGCGCCGGAACAATCTCGAGCGCGATCGTGATCGACGGCCGGTTGAGTGAAACCGCGTGGGAGTCGGCCGATGCGATCGAGGACTTTCACCAGACCGATCCCGTCGAGGGCGCGCCGGCGTCGTATCGAACTCGCGTCCAGGTCCTTGCAGACGCCAGGTCGATCGTGATCGGGATCGTGTGCGAGGAACCCGACCCCTCGCGAATCGTCAGCTTCAGCGTTCGGCGCGACGCCGTGCTCGACGCCGAGGATCACGTACGCGTCGTGCTCGGTCCATTTGCCGACGGCCGATCAGGATACGTGTTCGCGGTGAACCCGAGCGGCGCGCGGTACGATTCCTTGATCAACCCGGGGAGCGAAGGCGACAACCCGGACTGGGACGGGATCTGGGAAGCGGCGACGGCACGCTTGCCGACAGGATGGAGCGCCGAGATTCGCATCCCCGTCCTCACGCTCGCCTTCAAGCCCGGTCTGCACGAGTGGCACTTCAACGTCCAGCGCAGAATCCAGAGACGGCTGGAAACGGATCGCTGGGCGTCTCCCAACCGACAGTATCAAGTGACGCAGACGAGCCGCGCCGGGCTGCTCACCAATCTGCCGGATTTCGACCTGGGCGTTGGAGTGACCGTGCGTCCTGCGGTCACGGTCGGCGGCGGCATCCCGGCGCCCGATGCACGCGCCGAAGGCGATCTGCAGCCGAGCCTGGACGTCAACCAGCGCATCGGTTCCAACGTGATCGCGTCGGCGACCGTCAACACGGATTTCGCGGAAACAGAAGTCGATACGCAGCGCACCAACCTGACGCGCTTTCCGCTCTTCTTTCCCGAGAAACGCACGTTCTTCATCGAAGGCGACGACATCTTTTCATTCGGTCTGGGGCTGGATCAGGACGTCATCCCGTACTTCAGCCGCCGGATTGGTCTGATCGACGGTCGGGAGGTGCCGATCCTCGCCGGTGGCAAGGTCAACGGCCGGATCGGCCACACGAACTTCGGCGGCGTCGCCGTCGGCACTCGACCCGAACAGCATGTCGTCGATACTCACGCGTTCATGGGTGTCGGGCGTGTGAAGCACAATCTGTGGCAAGAGTCGTGGATCGGCGCGATCGCAACGGTCGGCGATCCGCTCGGCCGCCAGGGCAGCTGGCTCGGCGGCGCTGATTTTACGTACGCGACGTCGCGATTTCGAGGCGACAAGAATTTCCTTGTTGGCGCCTGGGGGCTGGCAACGGGTCGTCAGGATCTGGGGCGTGACTCGACTGCTCGCGGTTTCAAGATCGACTACCCGAACGACCTCGTCGACATGGCGCTGACCTACAAACGCATCGGGCGCGACTTCGATCCGTCGATCGGGTTCGTCCCTCGCGCCGCGGTGCAGTTGTGGCATGCCGCTGCGAATTTCAGCCCGCGCCTGTCGCGCGGTCCAATCCAGCAGATGTTCTTCGAGCTCGAACCGTCGCTCGCCACCGACCTCTCGGGAAAGTGGGAAAGCTACCGCGTCTTCTGGGCGCCGCTCAATTGGCGCTTTCGCAGCGGCGACCGCGTCGAATTCAACGCCGTGCCCGCCGGCGAACGGCTGACCGAGCCATTCGACATTGCGCAAGGCGTGGCGATTCCTCCCGGGCCGTACGAATGGATGCGATACCGGCTCGAGGCCGGCACGGCGCAGAAGCGCCGCTTTTATACGCAGGTCACGTGGTGGTTCGGCGGGTTTTACAACGGTGACCTGAACCAGTACCAGTGGACTGGTGCGTGGAACCCGAAACCGATCGTGACCATCGAGTTCAGCGGCGAACGGAACGTCGGCCGGCTCGCCACAGGAGACTTCACGCAAACGATCATCGGCACACGGCTGCGCGTGAATTTCTCGCCGGACCTCTCGCTTTCGAGCTATATCCAGTACGACACCGACATCGAGTCGGTGGGAACGAACACGCGGCTGCGGTGGACGTTCCGCCCCGTTGCCGATCTCTTCATCGTCTACAACCACAACATTCGGTCGATTGTCGACCGGTGGCGGCTCGATTCGAACCAACTGCTGGTCAAGCTTCAGTACGCGTGGCGTCGATAGAGAGCAGCCACTCCAGTCCGTCGCGGCTCACGTCATTCCTGACAAAGGAATCAGGAACATGTCAGGTGAAAGGGATTCGCGGGAGCCGAGCGGTCGAATCAGTGGAAGAATCCGGACGGAGCGTCCGGCGCTCTGTCGGAACCGGCGCGACTGATGATCAACGATGCGCCGCCCAGTAGAGCGATGACGATCGCCACCACTGAAATCCGAACGACAAGTCTGCGAGTCATGGTGTCCACTCCCTTCTACGTGTTCCCGACGTGCACCGGCTACCGGTTCAGGAGGGCCGGCTTTCCTTGAGCGATAGTCCAGACGGCCGGTATGGAGGCGAAGTTGCCGCTGCCCGGCTGTTTGGTGAGCACGCCGGCCGTTCCGTCGTACGTCCGCATCTCGCGCAGATAGGTGGCGGGGTTCTGTCCGCGCTCGAACGCCTGAACAATCATGTTCACCGAGTCGGACGCGTACGGCATCATGTGCGTGGCAAAGCGCGTGTCCGGGTACTTCTCTTCAAACCGACGCTTGAACGTCGGGTCCCGGAGGTTGCTGTCGGTGTACCACGCGCCCTCGAAGAGCTCCGGCTTGTCACTGAGTGACGGCGCCACGACCGCCGACACGTTGTGAATGTGTGCGTCGGCGAGCTGCGCGCCGAGCAGATCCAGTCCAGGCTCGAGTGCCTCGACGTAGTAGACGTCGGGGTGCGTGGCCTCAGCCCGTGTGACGATCGATCGGAAGTCGACGACCGATCCGTCGAATCGTTGTTCGTTGGCAATCGTCAACCCCACGCGAGCCGCTTCGACCTTGAGCGCCTTCACGTGATTGTTGATGCTCGGATAGTCCTGGGTGATGAGCGCGATCCGCTCGATGCGGCGGCGCCGCGCCTCCTGGGCCCACAGGGCGCCCTCCGCTTCTGGCGACGGGATGTTGGTGAAGTTGTAGCCGCCATCTCCAATCGAGCTGACGGTACAGACGCAGAGATGCGGAATCCGCGCCCGCGTGGCATAGGGCTTCGTGACCTGCCCGATGAGCGAGATGCCCCCAACGATCGCGTCGACCTTGTCGACGGATACCACCTGGCGGATGACTTCCTTCGCTTTGGCGGGATCCGGTCCGCTATCGCGGATCACCAGCTCGTACTGATATTTCGTCGCCTTCAGATCGTCTTTCGCCATCTGCACCGCTTTCACGAACGAGGTGCCCAACATCGCGTACGGCCCCTCGGTCGGCACGATGACGCCAATCCTGACAATGCCGCCGGCGGGACGAACCCATCGGTCTCTGTCGATCGCGACGAAGACACCAATCACCATCACGAGCGAGGTGACCGCGGCTGTCGTCAGCCATGTTCTCAGGCGCCTGCCGGGCATCATCTCGATCGCGTAGTACGCCACGAAGAGGCTGCCGAGGAACATTCCGATGCCGGTCATCTCGAAGCCGTAGGCGCCGATGGCTGGTTTCGGAAACGCGGTTGAAACCGACGACAGCAATGTTCCCGCGAAGACCGGCAGCACAGCGGTCCACAGCCCCTTCATGCCGAATCCGATCACCATCCAGCCGTTCATCAGTAAGTAGCCGATGAGAGCCGGCATGCTGCCTGTCTTGTCGTACCACACGAACAGAGCCGCCGGAACGACCGCCAGCGCTGCCCCCAATACGAGCGCGGCGGGGCCCAACGTGTAGAAGTGGTTGGCCGTGATCACAATCGCCGTGAGCATCACGCAGAAGAGCGATGCTCGATTCACGCGCCGAACGTCATTCGTGCTCATCGCAGTAGCCTCCTCGTTTCAACGTCCGTTGATGCATGACGATCGTTTCCGAACATAATGTTCATGTTCTTCGCGGTCGACGTGGAACACGCGGCGGCCGTTCGTCAGTTATCGAACACGTTGCGCACGATTGTTCGGAAAGTGAGGGGGCGGTGGCGGCGAAAAGACTGGACCGTCGTGTGGAGCGGACGCAGCAGGTGCTGCGCGCGGCCCTGCTGTCGTTGATCCAGGAAAAGGGCTTCGAGTCGCTGTCCGTGCAGGACGTCATCGATCGGGCCAACGTCGGGCGGGCGACGTTCTACGCGCATTTCGACAACAAAGACGATCTGCTGGCGAGCGGGATAGAAACGCTTCGGGCGACGCTCAGAGATCGACAGCGCCGAGTGCTGCCCCAAACCGCCGGCCCGCACGAGCGTCTGTTCACGTTCAGTCGTGAGCTTTTCGCTCACGCGAACGAGCATCGAACCGTCTTCCGCGCCATGGTCGGCAAGAGGAGCGGCGCGATCGTCCAGCAGCTGCTGCACAAGATGCTCGTGGATCTCGTACGAGATGAAGTCAGCGTACTGAGGCCACGGCGCGGCGCCGAAGCGGTGGATGCGGAGGCGATCGCGCAATTCATCGGCGGCGGTCTGTTCGGACTGCTGATGTGGTGGGGAAACGGCAAGATGCGGCTGCCCGTCGACGAGGTCGATGCCTTGTTCCGCCGTCTTGCGATCCCGGCGATCACTGCCGAAGTGCCGCAACGAGGTCCCGAGTCCGTCATTTGAGGTGTCCCATCTCACAGAATCGTGTCTCGGCCAGCGTCGCCCGCACCCGTTCGTTGCCCCAGACGGGCCAACTATGTTGATCGATCACCACCTGCGCATCGTCGCCGAACTCGACGAGCGCATCGTTGAGAGCCTGGGACCAGCGCCTCGCGTCCCGGACCCGGGCGCCACGGAGCGGCAAGAGATTGTGCAGCGTATGCGTCGCGAGCTCTGCGACGTCGAGGACATTGAACTGCGGCACATACACAATCAGCTCGGACGGAGATTCCGCGTTCAGCGCGAGCTGAAACACGAAGCGGACGCCATCGATCGTGCGGCTTTCCGTACGCACCGTCTCGGTCGGCGGGATGATCGATCCGGCGCCGCTCGGCACGACGACGACCGCCTTGCCTTCGCCGTAATCCACGGTTCCTGTTTCTCCGATCGGCAGCGGCGCCCCGAATTGGAACTCGCCGCGCCCGCGCGGTCAGGTTGGCGGCGAAGGCCGGCTCTTCGACAAGCGCGTCCATGAAGCCAGAGGGGGCGATGACCGTCGTTCGTCCAGCCGCAACATCGGCCGGCGAGACGATGCCGCTGATACCGCTGACGTGGTCTGCATGGCTATGGGTGTAGACGTAAGTGGCTCACAACCGCTACGGCGACGAAACAGAAGGTCCATTGCCCCAGCCGCCACGCTGACCTGCCCAGTTGAAACGTCGACCTCGCTCGCGCGTTACTCGCGTCCATGCTGCACCCCTGCCGTCATTCGGCGTCCCATCCTGATTTGACGAGCCGACCCGGGACCAGGTAGCTGTTGAAAGGCTATCTGAGGCCGCTCGACAGCCGGACGCCGAAAATGCAAACGGCTGCACGGTTCCTTACGTTGTGGCCCGCCAGGACCAAGAACCGGACGCGTCGCAATTTCACGCGACGGCATGCACATGGTCGATCTATTGCATAACGGTGATCACCGTCCGAAGACAGGGCGATTCCCGGGGATAGTAAGAGTGCGTGGGTCCAATCTGTAAGGGTCCAATCACACCTGTAATCAGCGAAGTGACCAACGAAACCGCGGAAGCCGAACGTCGTCGGTCACCACTCCATCTGTGGCCGTACTCCGCCAGCAGGGCACGAGTCCACGCGGTGCTGATGGCTATCGTCCTCTGGATCGCGTTGGTCATCACCTTCGTCGCAGGGTCTGGCAACCGAAGCATTGCCGGTCCCATCAAGGGGCCTGACTTCCTCCAGTTCTTCACGATGGGATCGCTTGTGCGAACTGGCCACGCTGCGGCGATCTACGATTTCGACGAGTTTCATCAGGCGCAAGTCGGCCTCGTTCCGGAATCCGCGCCAGAGTTTTATCCGCCGGTCTACCCGCCGCAAGCGGCGTTCGTGTTTGCGCCATTGAGCCGGATGACATTTCAGCATGCGCTTCTACTCTGGAGCGCGATCACGGTCGCGTTGTTTGGCGTGATCGTTCACAGCGCATGGCGAGCGGTTTCGAAACATCTTCCTGATTCACTATTCGTATTTGCGGCCGCCGCAGCTTTTCCGCCGTTTTGGAGTCTCGTTCTTTACGGACAGGCGACGATTCTGATTCTCGCGGCATTCTGGGCGGGCTGGTTGGCCCTCGAGCGCGGGCGGCCGTATCTGGCGGGCGTCGCGTTCGGGTTGTTGCTCATCAAGCCGCAGTTTGGGATTCCGCTCGCGGTTGTCGCGATCAGCTGCGGCGAATGGTCGATGGTGGCGGGCGCGGTAACCTCGATCGCTGTCCAACTCGGCTCGATAATCATGCTGCTCGGCTGGTCGCTACTCAAGGCGTACCTGGTGCTGATACCCGTTATGCTGCAGCAGAGGGATCTCCTCGAGCCAAAGCCATTTCAAGGCCACTCCCTGCGGACTCTCACGCGACTGGCACCGGACTGGATCGGGGTCCCTTTGTGGGCAGTTCTCACTGCGCTCGTCCTGCTCTGCACCGTGCGTGCCTGGAAGTCGAGTGCTCCACAACGTGTTCGTCTGGGAATGATCATCGTCGCGTCAGTGCTGGTGAATCCTCACGTGATCGTGTACGACGCGACCGTTCTCGCGCTTCCGCTGATCTGGTTTGGCGCTTACGTGCAGGAAGAGAGTCCGGCATCGGACGCGATGATGTTCTGGACGGCGATGTACTGGTTATTTGTAACTCTTCTTGCGCCGACGGCGCAGATCATTGGCATCCAGGTCTCCGTCTTGCTGATTCTGTGGCTCACGACCTTACTTGCCCGTTCGACGTCAGCCACCCGGCTTGTCGTTCCGGGCGGCTGGCAAATGTTCCGCATGGAGCGACACGCCTAGTCGTCGCCCTTCGCGCCTGCCCAGCTGACGACGGCCGTCACCGGCGGTAGAAACATTGCGCCGATACCCGCGGCGGTGGCAAGGACAACCGCGCCCCACAGCGACGCGCTCACGCCGGCGAACTGGTACAGCACACCCGAGAGCAGAGTGCCCAGCAGACGCCCGCAGGCATTCGCCATGTAATAGAACCCGACGCTCAACGACACCCGGTCCGCTTCGGAGTACGCGAGCACCAGGTACGAATGGACAGACGAATTCAGCGCAAACACGATCCCGAACAGCACGAGGCCGGCGAGCATCGTGGGCGCCGGCGGCGCATGGAACCGCAGCCCAATCGGAATCAATGCGGTGACGGCAGCCAGCGTGAGGCCCAACGCGCTCGCGAGCACCGGCCCTGGCGCTTTGCCGTGTGTGACTCGGGCCAGCAACACCGGCGAGGCGCTCTGCACGCCGCCGTAGGCAATCACCCAGAGCGCCATGAAACCGCCGACCTGCGTGAACGACCAGCCGAGCACGCCGGCGAGAAAGATCGGCACGCTCACCACGAACCACACGTCCCGCGCGGCAAACAGCGCGAGCCGCGCCAGCGACAGTCGGTTGATGCCCGATGAGTTCGACAGAACGCGGGAGAACGCGGCCTTCTTCTTCGCCTGGCCGACCGCTGCCGGCAAGAAGCCGAGGACGAACACCAGCACGACGAACACGCCCGTCGCCATCGCCGCTAACGATCCGCGGAACCCGAGCAACGACAGGAGGAAGCCGCCGACAAAAAACCCCGCGCCTTTCAGCGCGTTCTTCGATCCGGTCAGGACCGCCACCCACTTGAACAGCCCCGATTCATCGCCCTTCGGCACCAGAACCTTGACCGCGCTCTTCGCGCTCATCTTCGTCAGGTCCTTCGCGATGCCGGACAGCGCCTGACATCCCATGACGTATGCGACCGAGGCGGCGATGCTCCACCCGGCGTTCAGCATCGCGAGGAAGCCGAGCGCGGCGACCTGCAGCGCGAGTCCAAGGACCAACGTGAATCGCAGCCCGGTCCGCGAGGCGGCCCACCCGCCGACGAGATTCGTCACAATCCCGAAGAATTCGTAGAGCAGAAAGAGGAACGCGAGCTGCACCGGCGTGTAGCCACGCTGGTTGAAATGCAGCAGGACGAGCATCCGGAGCGCGCCGTCGGTCAGCGTGAACGCCCAGTACGCCGCCGTCACGATCGCATAGTTGCGAATGCTGATCGTCGGCGCTGCCGCTGGAACCGCGCGCGCGGGTGCATTCATCACGACAACGACTTGCGCATCACCCGCGTCACCGCGCCACGTTGAGCGCCACGGGCTGCGGCGTGCAACACGCGACGCGAGTGACATCGCCCGGCGAGGGCACGCAGCATCCGGTTCGTTTGTGCAGCCGCTCGCCGTCACGATGCACGGCGTCGATGTGGGTCAGCGCGTGCCGAACCGCATCGACAATCGCCGCCATCACCGGATCGGCCAGCGTGCCGAGGCGATAGTGAATCCACAGTCCCTCGCGGCGCGTCTCGACGAGTCCTGATTTTCGCAGGTACGCCAGGTGCCGCGAGGCCTTCGGCTGCGGGATCTTGAGGCTCTCGTGGATGTCGCAGACGCAGACCTCGCCGGTGAGCAGCAGCCCCAGAATCCGGAGACGCGTCGCGTCGCCCAGGGCCTTGAACAGGCCTTCCATCTCCGCCAGCCGCTTCATCTGTGTGGCCATATATTCGACTTGACAAATATAGCACGTCGCCCTACAGTCTCTATATTCGTTTTTACGGATATAAAGGAGTGGGACATGTCAGACATTCAGCAGGCCGTCCGCGAGAAGTACGGCGCCATCGCCGCATCCGTCACCAAGGCCTCCATCAGCACCGGGTGCTGCGGGCCGACCGCCTGCGGCTGCGGCGATCCCATCACGTCCAACCTGTACTCGGACGGGGAGACGACCGACTTGCCGGCCGACGCCGTGACAGCGTCGCTCGGATGCGGCAATCCGACAGCCCTCCTCGCACTGGAACCGGGACAGACCGTGCTCGATCTGGGATCGGGCGGCGGCATCGACGTGCTGCTCTCCGCAAAGCGCGTCGGGCCAACCGGGAAGGTGTACGGGCTCGACATGACGGGCGAGATGCTCGCGCTGGCGCGAGAAAACCAGCGGAAGGCCGGCGCGACCAACGTCGAGTTCCTCGAGGGCACCATCGAAGCCATTCCGCTGCCCGACAATTCAATCGACGTCATCATCTCGAACTGCGTCATCAACCTGTCGAGCGACAAGGATGCGGTGCTCCGCGAGGCGTTCCGTGTGCTGAAGCCCGGTGGCCGGTTTGCGGTGTCGGACGTGGTCGTGCGTGGCGACGTGCCCGCCGACGTGCGCCGCAGCGTGGAGTTGTGGGTCGGTTGCATCGCCGGGGCGCTGCAGGACACGGAATACTCGGACAAGCTCCGCGCCGCTGGATTTGCCGACGTCGAAATCGATCCGTGGCGGATCTACAAGATCGACGACGCCCGTGCGTTTCTCACCGACGCCGGGATCGACGTCGACCGGATGGCGCCGCTCGTCGAAGACAAATTCGCGAGTGCCTTCGTGCGCGCACGAAAGCCGCACACCAACGATGTGAGATGAAAGTCTCCTCGAACATTTGTGTTCAGCCGAGCGCGGGCTACATGCCGCGCTCGGCGGGACGAAGCGTGACGAACGCCGCGAGCCCGAGGTTGACTCGACTTCCGTAGAACGACTTCAGAGCGTCGGGCACGAAGCCCGCCGACACGCCGGCACCGATACCCGGCTTCAGGCCATTCCAGGCTTCGAAATATCGGGTGTACCCGGCCTGCAGTTTCGCGACGGCAAAGATATCCGGCGACTCGATAGCGAGGTCGTGGCCCGACTTGCCTGCGAATTCGAAGCGCCCGAACCACGTGTCTCGCTCGTCGAGCGTGAGGTTTGTCTCGGCCAGGAACGCGTTCGTCGCATCGTTCCCGCGCTCCCGGTTGCGGCCCCATCCGACGGTGCTCGCCCAAATGCTGCCCGGACGAAGGATTCGATGGTCAGTCGCGGATGCGGTCACGCGATTGACATCCACTCTGGGGCCGCCGTCGCGGCCGGCTTCAGCGTCAGTCAGGTGGCCAGCCGAGATCTGGAGCGCCCATCGATTCGCGGGAAGGAACCCCACGCGGCCCGACCACGAATCGAGCGCGCCGAACTCGAAGTTGGTGCGGTCCTCGTCCGGCTCGCGACCGTTGAACACGGATGTCTCGGCCTTCCACCGTTTGCCGTACACGCCGCCAGTGACCACGCCGTAGGTGATGTGCGTCGAGTCGAGCCAGTGATGACTGATGGGCGCGAGCGGACTCGGCATCGCCGAGATGCGATGCGGGAATGCGGTCGGGCCAAGCGCGGGCTCCCCGACCCTGCAGTTGGACGCGTCTCAGCCTGAGCGCGTTGTCTCGGGTGGGGGCGCTCCGCTTTACGACTCGGAGGTACGCGGTCGGGCGGTCACCGCCTTCAGCAGATCCGTCGCGGTATGGTAGCACTCACACGACGCGGCTTCGAGCTTTTCGCCGTCTTCAATCTTCACTAGGCCGCGGTGATACGTGATCAAGCCGGCTCTCTGCAACGTGCCGGCGACGACGGTCACGGTCGGACGGCTCGCGCCGAGCATCATCGCGACAAACTCCTGGGTGAGCGGAAATTCATCCGATCCCATGCGGTCGCGCGCCATCAGGAGCCATCGCGCCAACCGTTGCTCAACCGAGTGGACCGCGTTGCACGCGGTCGATTGGGCAACGAACCCGAAGAGCGCCTGCGCGAAGTGCGAAATCAACTCGTGGAATGCGCCATGCCGATCGACCTCTCGACGAAAGGCATCGACCTTCATCTGATAGCAGATCTCGGTTTCGCCTTGCACCATTGCCGCTGACGTCACACGCGTGCCATCCAACACGGCGGAGACGCCGACCATCCCTTCGCGGCCGATGGTGGCGATTTCGACCATGCCGCCGTCTTCGAGCACGGTCAGCATCGAGCAAAACCCGCCGCCAGGAAAATACACGTCTTTGATTGGCTCGCCGGGTTTGTGAAGAACGTCTTTCAGCTTGAGCGGGACGACCATGAGCGCGGGAATAATCCGGGTGTAGTCGGCGGCAGGAAGCGCGGCCAGGATACGATTCGGATTGCCTGCGGGCGGCGGGCGGTTCGCTGAGGGTAGTGCCGCACGGCGGTTGGCCTTCACGGCCTTCATGGCAGCCTCCTTCGACCGTCGAATCCGACGGCGACTTTCAAGAGGCTGTCGCGGCCAGGCTCTGCCCTGTTCAGGGCGAGGCAGGCGGTAGACTCTTAATTTCTTGAGCGAGTCTAGCACTTTCCGGCCCCCGTTTGTCGAAATGCGACAGACGTCCCGCCATGATCGCAATATCGTTGGCATCTCCGGCTCTTTCACGGGGGATCTCAAGGCCAATGGATCGCCGCCGATCCCGGAACGCCCCTGCCCGACCGCTCGTGCTCATCGTCGAAGGGCATGAGGATACCCGCTCGATGTACGCGCTCGCTCTCTCCGCGATGGGATTCGACGTGGTCGCCGCGCAGGACGGAACGGAAGCCTTTCGCCGTGCGTGGGAGATCCACCCGGACGTCATCGTGGCGGATCTGCCGATGCCGAACTGCGACGGTTGGCGGTTTCTTCACGATCTCAAGGAGAACCCGCGAACGCGCGACGTTCCGGTTGTCGCGCTGAGCGGCTACGTTCAGCAGTCAGCACGTGAGTCTGCGGATCAGAACGGTTTCGCCGCATTCTTTGCGAAACCCTGCCTGCCAGATGAACTGGCGGCCGGTCTTCGGGAGGTGCTCGGGGGAGGCGCGCATGCTCACGTCGACCGTTGATGGCGCAGCGAAACGATGTCCGCAGTGCCGCCGGAACACGCTGGTGTTCACGAAGCGGTATCCGGTTCTGACCGATGCGACGGCATTGAAGCGGACCGGAACCGATGCGCACGACGGGGTGAATCGCCTGCGCTACGAATCCGCGTGGATCTGCCAGAACCCGCTGTGCGGTTACCGAGAGGTTATCGGAGAACAGTGAGGAGTCGTGGCGAAGCCAAAAGCAGTGCGTGTGCCGGCCAAAACTGAACCGACACCCGACGACGTGGCGCGGCGAGCCTACGAACTGTACGAGGCACGCGGCAGCGAACCCGGAGCGGAGCTCGAGGATTGGCTCCGCGCAGAACGCGAACTGCGGGAGCTTGCGGATGGAACCGAGAACGAAGCAGCCTGAACAGCCGACTCGCGGCGCTTCATCCTAGCTGTCCGTTTTGAACGCGAGGCGGCGGTCGAATCGTGGCGCGCCTCGCTACGCTCAGCTCGTCTCGCAGCCGCCCGAGCGAGTTGCGGAGCTCCCGCAGTGCGGCTCGTTGATCGCGCGCACTCTCCCGCAGCGCCTTCGCTTGTCGAACGACGGAACGGAGCAGCGGCGCGTTGAGCAGACCGTCGCACGCTGCGGTGTCCGCGACGAGCGTGGTTGCGGCCCGCGAGCAGGCTTCCGCGCCCGCCTGCACATCGTCGAGATTCGCGTCGATGCTCGCCATGCGCTCTCTGAGCGTCATCTGGAACTCCCCCACTACACGATACTCGCGTTCGATGTCAGTCTCAAGGTGACAAATCGGAACCGTTGAGCCGTCCGTTCACGAAAAGAGCGCCGCGACAAACGTGCAACGCGACAACCGCTCGATTGATTGATAGTTTCGTCGGCCAGGCTGCGGGCAGCACGTCCATAAAGGCTCGTGCTGGACGGACTTGCGCTCAGGGGCGCTCCAGCGTCAACCCGATCAGATTGGGACGCCACTGGCGCGCGCCAGGGCCGACGTTGACGAGCAGCGGCGCGTAGCGGTTCATCACAACGCCGCGTGGCCGATCGCCGCCTGCATGGTGGGCGTCGGCGGCTCGGCCCGCGAGCGGACGTTCCACGGCTCGAACGGCGTTTCGTACGCGGCCCACTCGCCGACGAAGATTTCCGGGCCGCGGCGATCGTACTTCTCGTACTGTGCGCGCGCCATGCGCACGAACACATCGGCGGGACGGTAGTAGTGCTCGTCAGGGCTGCGCTACCGTAAATCGTGGATCAAACTGATGTCCTGATCGTCGGTGCCGGCCCGACCGGACTCGTGCTCGCGCTGTGGCTCGCGCGACGCGACGTCCGCGTGCGTCTCATCGACAAGCTGCCCGAGCCGGCCGCGGCGTCGCGCGCGCTGGCCGTGCAGGCGCGAACCCTGGAGCTGTATCGGCAGCTCGGGATCGTCGGCCGCGTGATCGACCGCGGACGCAAAGCCACCGCTGGGAACGTGTGGGTCGCCCGCCGCCACATGGCGAGCATCGCCTTCGGGAACATGGGCGCCGGCGTCAGTCCGTATCCCTACGTCTTGATCTATCCGCAGGATGAGCACGAGCGGATGCTGATCGATTGTCTGCAGGAGCACGGCGTTCGCGTCGAGCGGCGGACCGAACTCGTCGCGCTCGAACAACCAGGCGAGGAGATCGTCGCGCATCTCGAGGGCGCGGACCGCTCCCGGTCGTCGTGCCGGACGCGCTTCCTCGCGGGATGCGACGGCGCGCACTCGGCGGTGCGCGACGCGCTCGGAATTGGTTTCGCCGGCGGCACCTACGAGCACCTGTTCTACGTCGCCGACGTCGACGCCATCGGGCCGGCCATGAACGGAGAGCTGCATGTCGCGCTCGACGCGACCGATTTTCTGGTGGTGTTCCCGCTGCGGGACGACGGGCGAGCGCGACTCGTGGGCACGATCCGCGAGCGCGGCGGCACGCAGCCGGACGGATATTCGTGGGAGGATGTCAACCCGCGCGTGATGCGCTGGATGGACATCAGCGTGTCGCGCGTCAACTGGTTCTCGACCTATCGCGTGCACCATCGGGTCGCGGATCGATTCGGCCGCGGGCGCGTGTTCCTCCTCGGGGACTCCGCGCACGTTCACAGCCCCGTCGGCGGCCAGGGGATGAACACCGGCATCGGCGACGCCGTCAACCTGGCGTGGAAGATCGCGGCCGTCGTTCGCGGCGCCGCGCAGCCGGCGATCCTGGATACCTATGAAGTGGAGCGCATCGCCTTCGCGCGCCGCCTCGTCGCAACGACCGATCAGGCGTTCACCGCCGTCACGAGCTCCGGCGCCATCGCGCGCCTGTTGCGGCTCCGCATCGTCCCGCGGCTGCTTCCGCTGCTCTTCGCGTCGAAAGCCGGCCGCCGGCTCGCGTTTCGAACGGTCTCGCAGACCGCAATCAACTATCGACCGAGCGGGCTGAGCAAAGGCCGCGTGGGCGCGGTGCACGGCGGCGATCGCCTTCCATGGGTTGCACCAGAACGAGACGACGATCAGGACAACTTCGAACCGTTGACATCGCTCGACTGGCAGCTTCACGTGTACGGACGCGCGGCGCCCGAAATCAGGAGTCTGTGCGCCGCGCGAGGCTTGCGCCTTCACGAATTTGCATGGGCGCCGCCCGTGCGCCGGGCGGGATTCCGGCAGGACGCGCTGTATCTGGTTCGGCCGGACGGGTACCTCGCGTTCGTCGACGAACGGCAGAACGCGGCGTCGCTGGCCTCGCATCTCGACGCTCTCCAGGTCACCTTGTAGCTCATCCTGCTTCGCCGCGGCCGGAGACATCCAGCTTCACGCAACTGCGTGAAGCTCTGAAATATCAGCGCCGCGGCGTGTAAGGATGTCGTATCATTTGCGGCGTCTGCAGGTGCGGTGACAAATATATGGTCAACGCGTCGAGCGCTTCGTTCCGCGGCTGCGTGGCGACCTTCGTGCTGGCGAGCGGGTTCCTGCTGACGCTCGACGCGCAGCAGCCTCCGGCCGGCGCTCCGCCCGCGCCCGCAGCGGCCCACACCACCTTCGTCACGCGGTATTGCGCGTCGTGCCACAACGAGCGCCTGAAACGCGGCGGCCTGGCGCTCGATGCGGCGGCCGCGCACGACATCGGCCAGAGTCCGGACGTGTGGGAGAAGGTTGTCCGCAAAGTCCGCGCGCGGCAGATGCCGCCGACGGGATCGCCGCGGCCGGACGAGGCGGGCTACAACGCCGAGATCGCCGCGCTCGAGACGTCGCTCGATCGCGCCGCGGCCGCATCGCCGAATCCGGGCCGCACCGCGACGCTGCGCCGCCTGACGCGCACGGAGTACCAGCACGCCGTCCGCGATCTGCTGGCGCTCGACGTCGACGTCGCGTCGCTCCTGCCCGCCGACGAAGCGAGCTACGGCTTCGACAACGTGACGGTCGGCGATCTCTCGCCGACGCTGCTCGATCGCTACATCGCCGCGGCCGAGAAGATCAGCCGCGTCGCCGTGGGACGTCCGAGCGTATCGCCCGACGGCGACACGATCCGGACGCCGGCCGACCTCACGCAGGAAGACCACATCGAAGGGCTGCCGATCGGCACGCGCGGCGGCGCGCTCGTCAGCTACACCTTCCCGATGGACGGCGACTACGAGTTCCAGATTCGCCTGACGCGCGATCGGAACGAGCACGTCGAGGGGCTGAACGACGCCGCCGATCTGGAACTGCTCCTCGATCGCGAGCGCGTGAAGCTGTTCACGGTGAAGCCGCCGGCGCGCGAAGCCGGATTCTCCGAGGACTATCAGCCGAACCACGACAACGTGGATCGCGATCTGAGAATTCGCGTGCCGGTGAAGGCCGGTCCGCATGCCGTCGGCGTCGCCTTCCTGAAGGCTCCGACGGCGCTCCTCGAGACCGCGCGGCAGCCGTACCAGGCGCACTTCAACTCATACCGCCACCCGCGCATCCAGCCCGCGGTCTATTCGATTTCGGTCATCGGTCCGTACGCCGCCACACGGCCCGGCGACACGCCGACGCGCCGCCGCCTCTTCGTCGCGCAGCCGACCGGTCCGAACGACGAAGACGCCGCGGCCCGAAAAATCCTGGCGTCCCTGATGCGGCGCGCCTACCGGCGGCCGGTCACCGATGCCGACGTGGCAGGCGCGTTCGATCTGTTCAAGAAGGCGCGCGCCGAGGCGGCCGCCGACGGATTCGACGCCGGCATCGAGATGGCGTTGTCGGCGGTCCTCGTCAGCCCGGAGTTCCTCTTCCGCGTGGAACGGGATCCGGAGGGCCTCGCGCCGAACACACCGTACCGCGTCACCGATCTCCAGCTCGCGTCGCGGCTGTCGTTCTTCCTCTGGAGCAGCATCCCCGACGACGAACTGCTCGACGCGGCGGTCGCGGGGAAGCTGCACGAGCCGGCCGTGCTCGAACGTCAGGTGAAGCGGATGCTCGCCGACAGCCGTTCGAACGCGCTCGTCACCAACTTCGCCTCGCAGTGGCTGCATCTCCGGAATCTCGACTCGATGACGCCGGACATGCGTCTCTTCCCGGACTTCGACGACAACCTCCGTCAGGCGTTCCGCGAGGAGACGGAGCTGTTCTTCGACAGCATCCTGCGCGAGGATCGCAGCGCGCTCGATCTGCTGCACGCCAACTACACGTTCGTGAACGAGCGGCTCGCGAAGCACTACGGCATCCCGCACGTGTACGGCAGTCGCTTCCGGCGGATCGAGCTCGACGACGCCAGCGGACGCGGCGGGCTGCTCCGCCAGGCGAGCATTCTGATGGTCACGTCGTACGCGACGCGGACCTCGCCGGTGATCCGCGGGAAGTTCGTGCTCGACAACCTGCTCGGCGTGCCGCCGCCGCCGCCGCTGCCCGACGTGCCGGCGCTCAAGGACAACACCGTCGACGGCAATCTCACCGTCCGGAGGCGGCTGGCCGAGCACCGCAGCAACGCCGTCTGCGCGTCGTGCCACAACCTGATGGATCCGCTCGGCCTCTCGATGGAGAAGTTCGACGCGATCGGCCGCCGTCGAAGCGACGAAGCCGGCGTTCAAATCGACGCGTCCGGCGGGCTTCCCGACGGCAGCCGGTTCGAGGACGTGGCCGGCCTCGAGAAGGCGCTGCTGGCGCGGCCGGAGATCTTCGTCGGAACGCTGACGGAGAAGCTGTTGACCTACGCGCTCGGCCGCGGCGTCGAGTACTACGACGCGCCGGCCATTCGCGCGATCGTCCGCGACTCGCGCGCACACGAGTACCGCGTCTCGTCGCTCGTCCTTGGCATCGTCAACAGCGCGCCGTTTCAAATGAGGATGTCACGATGATCATCACGAAAAAGGCTCTGCCGCGGCGGACGTTCCTGCGTGGCATGGGCGCCGCCGTGGCGCTTCCGCTGCTCGACGCGATGGTGCCGTCGATGACGGCGCTCGCGAAGACGGCGGCCGAGCCCGTGCGCCGCCTCGGCTTCATCTATATCCCGATGGGGTGCGACATCACCCGGTGGACGCCCGCCACGACCGACGGGACGCTCAAGACGCTGTCGCCGGCGCTCCAGTCGCTCGAGCCGTTCGTCGATCAGCTGACCGTGATCGGCAACATGGAGCTGAAGAACGCGTATCCGGGCACGCACGCCAC
>Ga0066696_10000273_pt1 | contig 19595 bp, 20 predicted proteins | sample GraSoiAngelo_145_FD_71412 | JGI IMG/M metagenome (GOLD analysis project Ga0066696, IMG submission 71412) | Grasslands soil microbial communities from the Angelo Coastal Reserve, California, USA - 14_1009_05_20cm | ecosystem: Environmental > Terrestrial > Soil > Grasslands | place: USA...
CAGGAGGGGCGGGAAGGGCAGGATGGGCGGGAAGGACACACATAACCGCGGTCAGCGTCATCAATGTGCGTTTCACGACCGTCCCGCCTTCCCCGCCGTTCCCGCTATTCCTGCCTTTCCGGCTTCTCCTGCCTTCCCAGTCTCTCCTGGCTTCCCTGCCTGTCCTGCCCCTCCTGCCTCTCCCGCTCCCACGATGCCCCCTCGGGTCATCGCTTCAGCCGACAGAATCGCGTCGAGGCGATCCTTGTCCAGCAGACCGCGCTCGAGCACGAGCTCGCGAATCGGTCGGCCGCTCTTCACCGACTCCTTCGCGATTTCCGCCGTCGCCGCATAACCGATATACGGACTGAGCGCGGTTGCTGTCGCGGTGCTGCGTTCGAGCAGCTCGCGCGCGCGCGCCTGGTTCGCGGCGATCCCGTCGACGCAGCGCAGCCGGAGGACCTTCATCGCCTCGCGCAGGATGGTCGACGAATGGATGGCGTTCCACGCGATCACCGGCATCATCACGTTGAGCTCGAGCTGACCGGCTTCCGCCGCCATCGCGATCGTCGTGTCGCACCCCATCACCTGGAAGCAGACCTGGTTCACCATCTCCGGCACCGACGGGTTCACCTTGCCCGGCATGATCGACGAGCCGGGCTGGACGGCCGGCAACGCGATCTCCGCCAGACCGGCGCGCGGTCCCATGCTGAGCAGGCGCAGATCGCTCGCCACCTTTCCGAGCTCCACGGACAAACGTCGCATCGCGCCCGAGTACGCGAGCACGTCGCCCATGCTTTGCGTCACGCGAAACAAATTGACCGCGGGTTCGAGCGGCAGCCGCGTGTAGCGCGCGAGGTTGTCGACGACGAGACGCCGGTAGTCGTCGCCGGCGTTGAGGCCGGTGCCGACGGCCGTGGCGCCGATGTTCAGTTCGAGCAGCTGCTCGGACGCGACCGCCACATCGTCCGAGCCCGCGCGGACGCATGCGGCGTAGCCGCTGAACTCCTGTCCGAGCGTGATCGGCACCGCGTCCTGCAGGTGCGTGCGTCCCGTTTTCAGCACGTCGGAGAACTCGTCGGCCTTGCGCGCGAGGCTCTCGACGAGCGCACGGGCTGCAGCGACGAGTGGCGCCGAGCCGAGCAGCAACGCGAGCCGCGTCGCCGTCGGAAAGACGTCGTTGGTCGACTGTCCCATGTTGACGTGGTCGTTCGGGTGCACGCGCGCGTAGGCGCCGCGCGGTTCGCCGAGGATCTCGGCCGCGCGGTTGGCGAGCACCTCGTTCGCGTTCATGTTGTGCGACGTACCGGCGCCGGCCTGGTAGACGTCGACGACGAACTGATCGCCGAGCGCGCCGCCGATGATCTCGTCGGCGGCCTGGACGATCGCACTCGCGACACCGCGTTCCAGACGCCCGAGCGCCGCATTGGCTTCGGCCGCCGCCTTCTTGATGAAAATCGTCGCGACGACCAGGTCGGCCGGCGCGCGCAAACCGCTGATCGGAAAATTCTCGACGGCGCGGGCGGTCTGCACGCCATAGTACGCATCGGCGGGAACCTTCAGCTCGCCGAGGGGATCGCGCTCGATGCGATAGGCCATGGATCAGGGCTATTATGGCCCCAACTATGCTGCCCGCATTCTTCGACAGTATGCTCGACCTCATCGTGAAGACGTCGACCGAGTTGCCGCCGGACGTTCGCGCCGCGATGCGCACCTCGCTCGCCGTCGAGCCCGAGGGCACGCGTTCGTCTCAGGCGCTGACGATCATCGCGCAGAACATCGACCTCGCGGTGGACAACGAGGGGGCGATTTGTCAGGACACGGGGATGCCGACCTTCGAGGTGAAGGCGCCGGTCGGCGCAAATCAGATCTGGATGCGGCAGCAGATTCGGGAAGCGATTGCCGAAGCGACGCGGCGCGGGAAGCTGCGCCCGAACTCCGTCGATTCGATCACCGGCACGAACTCCGGCGACAACCTCGGTCCGGGGACGCCCATCGTGCATTTCGATCAGTGGGAGCGCGACGACGTCGAGATCAGGCTGATTCTCAAGGGCGGCGGCTGCGAGAACACCAACGCGCAGTACGCGCTGCCGATCGAGCTGCCGCACCTGGGCCGCGCGGACCGCACCCTCGACGGCGTGAAGAAGTGCATCCTCCACGCCGTGTGGCAGGCGCAGGGCAAGGGATGCGCGCCGGGCGCCGTCGGCGTGTGCATCGGCGGCGATCGCACCTCCGGCTACACGCACGCGAAGGAGCAGCTGTTCCGGACGCTCGACGACGTCAATCCGGACCCGCGGCTCGCGGAGGTCGAGGCGTCGATCATGGCGACGGTGAACGACCTCGACATCGGCACGATGGGGTTTGGCGGCAAGGTGACGCTGATCGGCTGCAAGGTCGGCGCGCTCAACCGCCTGCCGGCCAGCTTCTTCGTCTCCGTCGCGTACGACTGCTGGGCGTTCCGGCGTCTCGGCGTCGTGCTGAACGGGTCGACCGGCGCGATCGATCGCTGGCTGTATCGCGATCCGTCACATCCGATCATCCCGATGCTCGATCAATCCGGATTCACGCGGACCGGCCGCGAAGTGACGCTGCGGGCGCCGCTCAGCGAAGCAGCGGTGCGATCGCTGAAAGTCGGCGACGTCGTGCTGATCTCAGGACGCATGTTCACGGGACGCGACGCGGTGCACTCGCACCTGATGAAGCACGAGCCGCCCGTCGACCTGCGCGGCTCGGTCCTCTACCACTGCGGCCCCGTCGCGGTGAAGGACGGCGACGCCTGGCGGATCACCGCCGCCGGCCCGACGACGAGCATCCGCGAGGAACCGTATCAGGGGGAGATCATCAGGCGCTACGGCATCCGCGCCGTCGTGGGCAAGGGGGGAATGGGAGCGAAGACACTCGCGGCGATGCAGGAGTTCGGCGCGATCTACCTGAACGCGATTGGCGGCGCGGCGCAATTCTACGCGCGCGCGATCAGGCAGGTGGACGGCGTCTCGCTCCTGGAGTTCGGCACGCCGGAAGCGATGTGGCACCTCACGGTCGAAGACTTCCCGGCCATCGTCACGATGGACGCGCACGGCAACAGCCTGCACAAGGACATCGAGCAGCAATCGGGCGCGGTACTGGAAACGATCGGCGTCTGAAAATGTGCAAAGATGTCGTCCGGTTTCGTAATATACGGGTTCGTAGCGCTGCCCGAACGAGGAACGCAGGGAACGCAGCAAAAGCCTTCTATCGCCCGAGGGAGAAATCTTTCAGCGCCGGCCGCTGATATCCGTGCTCCATCGCGGCGAGGTCGAGATCGGTCGTCTCGATGTCGGAGATCGACAGCAGCGGGAACGGCGACAGCTCCGGCAGATCGACGGTCTTCAGATAGCCGCCGCAGCTCGAGCACACCTCCACGCGCCGGTCCTTCCGCTCGTCGTCGGGTGCGGCGGTGACGAACTTCTCGCCGCTCTCCCCGCAATAGATGCAGGCGTAGGCGGCCAGCTCCCAGCCGCAAGAGCAGAACGAGCACCGCAGTGTGCGATGGCCAGAGACGACTTCCGCGACGGCCGGCCACGATCCGCACGCCGGACAGTAGCCGTGATTCCAGGCTTCGAGCGCGGACAGCAGGCGATCGTCGGTTGGATGCGAGAACAGCATGCGCTGAAGCAGATGGACGAACGGGCTGACCGCGAGCTCGGCCACGAGCCACACCAGATCGGGTGCGAGGCCGCGGTGCGACGCGCCGGTGCGGATGGCGGTTTGATTGCGCGCCAGCGAGGCGGCGAGCAGCGAGGCCGGTTCGATCTGTCCGCTCCGGATCGCGTCGCCGATGCGCGCGGCGGCGTCGCCGGCGCCGCCGACCGCGAGCGCCTCGCAATACTGCTGCAGCACTGGCGTCAGAACCGGTACGGGCAGCGGAATCGGCTCTCCGCAGAAGATCGGTACGCCGCGCGCGAGCTTGGCGGCCAGATACTTCGGCGGCAGCGACAGCCTGGGAAGACCGCCGGCGTCGAGCGCGTGCTTGAGGTCGACGACGAGCGTCAGAAGCGTCCGCTGGAGGTCGAGGGCGGGCGCGAGATCCGGTCGCGCGGCGCGGATGGCCGTCCACCGTCGCTCCGCCGCCTCGAGCAGATCGCCCCGATTTCCAGCCGAAACAGCCAGATACGCCATGGTCTTGTTATAATGGTTGCATGATTAACGTATCCGAAACGGCCGCGGTGAAGATCAGCGAGTTGCTCGCGGAAGAGCAGAAGGGCGGCAGCGGCCTGCGCGTGTTCGTGCAGGGCGGCGGCTGTTCCGGCTTCCAGTACGGCCTGATGATCGAGGAAAACGGCCAGGGCGCGGGCGACCAGGTGTTCGAGTCGAACGGCGTGAAGCTATTCGTGGATCCGATCAGCATCCGGTATCTGAACGGTGCGGAAGTGGATTTCGTCGACACGATCACCGGCGGCGGCTTCACGATCAAGAATCCGAACGCGACGTCGACCTGCGGCTGCGGTCAATCTTTCTCCGTTGAGTAATTGGCGCTCGATCTTTCGAGCATTCGCCCGCCGGGCGGTAAACGCTCCACCAAACGCGATCGCATCCTGAACGTGTTCCTGCGGCAGGAGGGACACGTCAGCGCCGATGAGCTCGTGGCGCTCGTCCACCGCGATGCGCCCGGTGTCGGCCGCGCGACCGTCTACCGGACGCTGCAGTGGATGGTCGGCGCGGGCCTCGCGCGCAAGGTCGATTTCGGCGAGGGGCGCTTCCGCTTCGAGCCGTCGTACCGCCATCCGCGACACTTTCACCTCGTCTGCAACGTCTGTCACCGCTCGTCGGAGTTTCTCAGCTCCGACGTCGAATCGTTGATGGAAGAGATCGCCGCCGCGCGCCAGTTCACGCCGACGCAGTCGGTCGTGCAGATCTTCGGCACGTGCGAGGAGTGCCGGACCGGCCGCAAAACGCCGTCGCTCGACGGATCGACGACGGCGCTCGTGTTCGCGCGCGACGCGCTGCGGATGGCGATCGCGACCGAGCGCAGCGGCCTCGATTTCTACACGCGCGCCGCCAAGCTCACGTCCGACGCGCGCGGCCGCGCGGTCTTTCAGAAGCTGGCCGCCGAAGAGAAAGAGCACCTGTCGACGCTGCAGAAGCGGTACACGCAGCTCGCCGCGCAGGATCCGAATCTGGAATCGCGTCCGACCTTCCTGTTCTTCAAAGGCGCCGCCAGCGGCCTCTTCGCGGCCGGCGCCGAGCAGCTGCGCAAGGGAGTCGACGATCAGCAGGCGCTGCTCATCGGCATCCGCTGCGAGCGCGGCTCGCACCAGTTCTTCAAGCGATACGGCGAGCGGTTCGAAGACTCCGAGGGGAAACAGATCTTCCTCGAGTTCGCCGACGAAGAGCGCACGCATCTCGACCTGTTGATCCGCGAGTACCGCGAGCTGCGCGAGCGGCAGAGCCGCGGGCGCAGCCGGTGATCGATCTCCATACCCACACCACCGCGTCGGACGGACGATGTTCGCCGGCCGAGCTCGTCGCGCGGGCGGCAGCCGCGGGCATCCGCGTGCTCGCCGTCACGGATCACGATACCGTCGCGGGATGCGAGGCGGCGGAAGCGGCGTCGTCCGCGGCCGGGATCGAGTTCGTGAACGGCATCGAAATCACCGCGATCCGCGACGGCGGCGACGTCCACGTGCTCGGTTATTTCATCGATCGCCATTCGCCGTCGCTGCTGGCGTTTCTCGCTACGCAGCGGCAGCGGCGAATCGATCGCGTGCGGCAGATGATCGAGCGGCTCGCGTCGTTCGACATCCAGCTCGATGCCGACCTCATTCTGCAGCCGGGCATCGACGATCCCGCCAAGTCGGTCGGCCGCCCTTGGATTGCGCGCGCGCTCGTCGCCTCGGGCCACGTCGCCGACACCAGCGAGGCGTTCGAGAAGTGGCTCGCGCGCGGACGGCCGGCCTTCGTGCCGCGCGCGGGCGTTCCACCGGAGCACGTCTTCGGCCGCATCCACGAGGCGGGAGGGATCGCCTCGCTGGCGCATCCGGGCCTCGTTCGCCACGACGAGTGGATTGCCGGATTCGCCGCCGCCGGACTCGACGCCATCGAGGCGTACCACAGCGATCACGACAGCGAGGCGACGGCGCGGTACGTGAACCTCGCCGAAGCGCTCGGCCTGGCGCTATCGGGCGGATCCGACTACCACGCAGACGACTCGCATGGCGGGATCATGCTTGGAACAGTCTCGCTGCCGCGCGGTCATTTCGATCGCCTCATTTCTTCGCAGCCAGCCGGGCGACGGCTTCGGGCGAAATGACCTCCTCATAAAACAGGATTTCGAGATCCGCGAACGCGCCGCGCAGCTCGCCGGGCAGCAACAGATGATCCGGCGAACGCGGCCCGACGCCGTGCGCGAGCTGCGCGGTCGTGAACGTCTCGTACAACAGCACGCCGCCTGTCTTCAACGTGTCGGCGATCGATCGAAACAGATCCCGCTGCAGATAGCGCGAGACGACGATGAGATCGAATCGCCCGGGCGGGAGCGGATGCCGCGTGAGATCGGCGCACCAGCCGCGCACGACGAATCCTTCCGCGGCCGCGGACACGACCGCATCGCGCACGGCGTCGAAGCGGATGTCGACCCCGAACGTGTCGAACGCGGCGCGCGCGAGCGGCAGCGCATGACGGCCGCGTCCCATCGCGAGATCGAGCGCGCGGCGCGGCGCCGGCTGCGCGCCCGCGACGCGCGCGATCCAATCGATCACGAACGGCGAAGGTATAATTTGCTGTTGGCTCAAGCGCTGCTCACGGCCGTGTTCGTCAGCCTCGCCGGTCTCTTCACGACTGCCGCCATCGGCCTGCGCGGCGGCGATATCTCGCGTCACATCACATACGGGATCTTCTCGACGATGGTGACGCTGCTCGCGCACTCGATGATGATGTTTTATCTCATCGGCAAAGGGAAAGCCGTGAAGGATGCGATGGCCGAACACAGCGTCGACGGCGATTACTACCGGCGGATCGCCGCCGCGCGAAAGCCCGTGTTCTCGATCGGCGCGTTTGCCATGGCCGTCACGATGACGGCGGCGATTCTCGGCGCGAGCGTCGACACGGGTGTGCTGCCGCCGATCATCCATGCGTACATCGCCTACGGCGCCATCGCCTGCAATCTCGCGGCGCTGAAGACCGAATTATCGGCTCTATCGGCATCGAGCAGAATCGTCGACGAAGTGAATCGCGCGCTGGGCTCGTGACCTCTGCCGTCCTCGAGATGTCCGGCGTCTCGAAGGACTATCGAGCCCTCCGGCCGCTGCGCATTCGACGGCTGGCCGTCGGCACCGCGGAAACCATCGCTGTTGTCGGACTCGATCTGGCCGCCGCCGAAGTATTCGTCAATCTGATCACCGGCGCGACGCTGCCCGACGCCGGCACGATATGCCTCTTCGGCCGTCCGACGTCGGCGATCCGCGACAGCGCCGAGTGGCTCGCCGTCGTCGATCGCGTCGGCATCGTCAGCGCGCGCGCCGTCCTGCTCGAGCGGTTGTCGATCACGCAGAATCTCGCGATGCCGTTCACGCTCGACATCGAACCGCCGGCCGAGGAGGTGCGGCTCCGCGCGGAGGCGCTCGCCGCTGAAGTCGGCCTGTCGCCGGCGATGTGGCCGAAGGCGGTTGCCGACGGCGATGCCTCCGCGCATGCGCGCGTCAGGCTCGCGCGGGCGCTGGCGCTTGGTCCCGCGCTGCTGCTGCTCGAGCACGCCAGCGCGGCGCTTTCGCGCGATGAGGTCGATCGATTCGGCCGCGACGTCCGTTCGATCGGGGAGCGCCGCGGCATCGCCATCGTCGCGGCGACGGCCGACGACCGGTTTGCCGCCGCCGTTGCAGGACGCGTGCTCGTACTCGAAGCCGCCACGGGACGACTCGTCGAGCGGCGGCGCCGTTGGTTTGGGCGGCGTCTCGGGTAGTGCACTAAAATGTCAGGCCGAAAGGAGAACGATCTATGAATGCGAGGACACGACGCGCGCTGCTCGCCGGCGTCATCATTGCCGCATGCGGTGCGTTCGTTGGCGCGCAGGCCGCCAAGCCGGCGAGCAAAGCCAAGAGGATGCGCGTGTTTTTCATCGAGCCGAAGAACAACGCCACCGTGACCAGCCCGGTGCACATGAAGTTCGGCGCGGAAGGCATTGAAATCGCCGCCGTGCCGCCGGGCGACGTCACGACCACGCGGCCGGGCGTGGCGCATTACCATGTCGGCATCGATCAGGATTGCCTGCCGGCCGGCAAGAACATCGTGAAGGGCACGCCGTCATGGGTGCACTTCGGTGACGGCAAGGACGTGTTCGACAGCCAGCTGACGCCGGGCAAGCACAAGCTGTCGCTGCAACTCGGCGACGACTTGCACAACACGCTGCCTGGCACGTGTCAGACGATCACGGTAAATGTGAAGCAGTAGTGGACCGGAGCTTAGGTCAGGGGTCAGAAGTCGGCGGTCACGACCCCTGGCCTCCCTTTTGTACACTGCCGTACGCGTTTTTGTGCGTCGTCCACGCCTCAGCTTCGATGCCTGGCAATTTTCCGCACGAAACCTGTAAGAAGTTGAGGTGGAACGAAGTTTGATATGACGAGCTCTTTGGGCAAACGTTCGTGCCCAAGGAGACGTTCGGATGCCGGCAGGTACGATCAAGCGACTCGTTCGGGACCGGGGGTTCGGATTCATTCGCGATGACGGCGGGCAGGAGTGGTTCTTCCATCGCAGTTCGGTGGCGGGCAGCTTCGACCAGCTCAACGAAGGACAGCGCGTCAGCTTCGAAGAGGAACCGTCGGCGAAAGGTCCGCGCGCCGGAAACGTTCGCGCCGAAGCCTGAAACCCTGAGCGTCGCGACCAGACTCGTTCTCTTCGACATCGACGGCACGCTTGTGCTCACCGGCGGCGCAGGCGCCCGCGCGATGGCTCTCGCCTTCGAGGAGCTCTTCGCGGTTCCCGATGCATTCCGCGGCATCCCGATGCCCGGTCGCACCGATGCCTTGATCCTCTCGGACGCCGCAGTCAAACACGGCATCGCCAGCGATGCTTCCGATCTCGCTCGCTTCCCCGACGTATACCTTCGTCACCTCGCCAGCGAGCTCGAGAAACCCGGTCCGCGCAAAGGCGTGATGCCCGGCGTCCGCGCGCTGCTCGACGCGTTGTTGCGGCGCGACGACGTGTATCTGGCGTTGCTGACCGGCAACTACGAGGCGGCCGCGCGCGTGAAGCTGCAGTACTTCGACCTCTGGCGATACTTTCCCTGCGGCGCGTTTGGTGACCACGCGCCGGATCGCAACGCGCTGCTGGCCAAAGCCGTCGCGCGTGTGCTTGCGTGCGGCGGACCGCGCGTCGATCGACCCGACCGCATCGTCGTCATCGGCGATACGCCGCTCGACATCGCCTGCGCCGCGGCGGGAAGCGCCCGCGCGATCGCCGTCGCGACCGGCAGCCACGGCGTCGGCGAACTGCGCGCGGCCGGCGCCGACGTCGTGTTCGAGGATCTCTCGAACACCGCCGACGTCATTGCCGCAATTCAGAAAATGTGAAGCGCAATCCCGCTACAATCGAACGCCACGGAAGCGAACGGGGCCCGGTGGCCCTCCCGGTCTTCAAAATCGGTTGCTCCCCGTTTATTCGGGGAGGCTCGGTTCGACTCCGAGGCGCTTCCGCCATCGTTTACTTACTTTCTCGTTGCTCGCTGATCCCTTGCCCGCAACGCTCGGCCACCCCAGCGCGGCTGCCGCGCTGGGTACCCCGGCTGAAGACGCGTTGCGGGCTTTCGGTTTCTTCGTGGGAACGTGGGAGTGCAGACTGCGGAATCGGACTGCGGATCCGATTCGATCCGCAGTCCGGAACGAAATTATCCTTCGATCAAGCGGACGTCGCCGGCGCGCGGGCCCTTCTGCGAATCTTCAGGCGTGAACTCGACGCGTTGTCCTTCTCGAAGAAGCTCGAACACCGCGCCCCGCACGGAGCTGCGGTGGAAGAAGTGCTCGATTCCACCCTCGTCGCGGATGAACCCGAAACCTTTATCGATCAGAAGGCGTGCGATTGTCCCGGTTGGCATAGCCGAAGCCCTCCGTTCCGAACCCCAGGGATCATCCCCAAGGAACTCAGCCGGATAGGGCGCCTGCGAACGTTCTCACACAATCGGGACGCGAGCCGGCCGAGTCTTCCAGCTGAAGCTGAGCTGGGAAATCTGGGCCAGTCTAGGCAGTTCGTTGCCCTATGTCAAGGAGACGCCGAACTTTAGCGGTGCGCCGACGGCGCGAGCGAGGCGCCGGGGTGCCGGACACCTGCCACGTTTCCTCGTCCTCGTCCTCGTCATCCTCGTCGTCTTCGTCGTCGTCGCCTTCTTGGTCTTCGTAGAAGCCGTCGTCGTCGTCGACGTCCTCATCGATGTCGTCGAGGCTGTAGGGGCGCATGGCTATGACGAGGCTGTTTCCGCGGCGGGTTTGATACTCTCGCGTTTGGGCGGCGGGTAGGTCGTCCAGAAATGACGGCCGCAGCGCGGGCATACCCAGAACTGATCCGGGGTCCAGGGCGTGCCGGGCGCCGGATCGCGAAGATCCATTTCGGCCCCGCACCGCATGCACTGGATCACGATCCCGAGCTCGTTCATGGAACGCGATTCTAGCAGCTCTGCGTTCGATTACGATGCTTCCATGATCCCCGCAATCGTGCTGGCCGCCGGCCGCTCGTCGCGCATGGGCCGGGCGAAAGCGCTGCTGCCGCTCGGCGGCGGCGAGACGTTTCTCACCCGCATCGTCGGCACGTTTCTCGATGCCGGCGTCGACGACGTGGTGATCGTGGTCGGGCACGAGCGCGACGAGATCGTGCAGACGTTTGCGGCGAGCGGGCTGCCCGCGCGCTTCGCTGTGAACGCCGACTACGATCGCGGGCAGCTCTCGTCGCTGCTCGCCGGGATCGCCGTGGTCGATCGTCCAGGCGTGAGCGCGGTGCTCATGACGCTCGTCGACGTGCCTTTCGTCTCCGCGGCGACGGTGCGCGCCGTCGTGGATCACTATCGTCGAACCCGTGCCGCCGTCGTGCGGCCGACGAGCGGCGCCCGGCACGGACATCCGCTGCTCATCGATCGCGCGCTGTTCGGCGAGCTGCGGGCCGCCGAGCACGACTCCGGCGCCAAGCCGATCGTTCGCGCGCACGCATCGGCAGCCGGCGATCTCCCGATCGCGGATGAAGGCGCATATCTTGATATCGATACGGTCGAGGAGTACGCGCGGGCAATCAGCGATCGGTCGATCGCCGGCGCGGATGACGCTCGTCCGGCGCGGAGGCCCGGGTCTCTTTGACGCCCGAAAAATCCTGCTCTTCTCGCGGCCCCCGGCGCATTTCCGGTTCTGCGTACCCTTCAGCGATCAGCCACGCGCCGATGCTCAGCGACACGTCACGCGTCGATCCGGGCCGCAAACTGTCGAGCCGCACGCCGTCGAGCTCCTGCTCGCGCGGCGTTTCTTTGATTCGAACTTTCACCTACCCACCTTTGATGCCACCAGAACACACATCACGCGCATACGACTAGTTGATGCTAGCAACAGCAAGCTCGGTGCCGGCCACAGCCGGGCTTCGGCACACTAGAATGCGCGCGGTGACGAAAGACACGACGTTCGACGCTGCGTGCGCGCTCATCGAGGCGGCGCTCGGCGGCGCGCGGCGCGCGGAGCTGCTGGAGGGGCTGACGCTGCCGCGACTGCGCGATTACATGCGGTCGAACTCGTTCGAAGAGCGCTTCGTCCGGCGGTTCGACGCGGAGACGAGACGCGAAGGGTTTCATGTTCTTCATGACTGGGACGGCAAGGCGGACAAGGTCGGTCGCGACATCATCCCGATCGATGTTCTCGGGTACCTGATCGATACGCGCGGAGCTGGACCGCACGATCCATACGCTGTCGCCATTCTGCTCGACTACTACTACGTGCACCTGTTGTCGCTGCTGGCGATGAGAATCTGGGACGAAGGCGACGCCGACGCCAACCTCGATCGTGTTGCCGGAATGTTGCGTCAGCTGCAAGGCCCCAACGGCGGCGGACAGCTTTTCGCAGACGACGCGGAGACGTTGATCCTGATCGCAACGTCGCACTTCGAGCTGGTCGAGCGCGGCTACGAGCAGCTGCTGGCGCGTATCCGGACTCTCAGCCGTACGCATCAGACCAACATTGCCCTCGGTCATGCGGCGAGCATGGGGAGCCATCTGCGCTTCGGCTTCCAGGCGACGTACGCGCGCGACACGATCGCGATGCGCGACGACAACGCCGCGGACTATCCGTGGCTCTGCTTTGCGCTGTTGACTGTCATGCAAGAGTACGCGCGGCTGCACGACGCGGGTGTTCAGGGGCCGTCGCGCGACCGGGTCGTCGAAGCGCTGCTGAACGGCTTGTCGCCCGATCCGCGGGCTTTTATCGGCGAACCGCCGGCATCGTTGTCGCGCTGCGAGCGCGAACGGACGGAGTTCCGCGCGATGTTCCGGCAGTATCGGGACGACCTGCTCGCTGAATTCGAACGCCTTCGGCCCGACGACCGCATCTATTCGCCGCTGTCGTTCTTCTTCAACTTTTCGCACAACGTGCTGAAGGGCACGATCGTCGACGCGTTGCTGCGCGGCAGGGCGTGGGATTTGTCGTTCAACGATCTCCTCACCGGGCTCGGGCCGAAGGACGAATCGAAGGCGGCGCTGGCGAGGACGCTGATGGGCTATGCGCGAACGAGCCCCGATCGCATTCGCGGACGGCTGATGCCGGTCATCGTTTTCGATCCCGACGCCGGCCGCGAGGCGTTTCGCATCGCGATGCGAAAGCTCCGGGAATAGGACGATATGCCGTCGACTTATGCCATCGAGCCGCCCATCGAGCCGATGCTCGCGAAGCTCGCGGAGGAGCTTCCCACCGCAGCCGGCTTCCTCTACGAGCCGAAGTGGGATGGCTTCCGCGCGATCGTGTTTCGCGGTGAATCGGACGTCTTCATCCAGAGCCGCGATCTTCGGCCGCTCGATCGGTACTTTCCCGAGCTGCACGCGGTGCTGCTCGACAACCTGCCCGGCGGCTGCGTCGTCGACGGGGAAATCGTGATCGTGAGACCGCATGGACTCGACTTCGACGCGCTGCAGCTGCGGCTGCATCCCGCCGCTTCGCGTGTCGCCAAGCTGTCGAAGGAAACACCCGCGTCGTTCGTCGCCTTCGACCTGCTCGCGTCCGGTGGCCGCGACGTGCGCAACGCGCCGCAGGCCGAACGGCGCACGCTGCTCGAACGGCTGTTCGCCGCCGCGAAGCCGCCGGCGCATCTGACGCCGATGACTCGCGATCCGGCAGTCGCCGCCGAGTGGCTGTCGCGGTTCGAGGGCGCCGGTCTCGACGGCGTGATCGCGAAGCCGGAGAGCGGCGTGTACGAGCCGGGCAAGCGCTCGATGATCAAAGTGAAGCACGTCCGCACGGCCGATTGCGTCGTCGCAGGCTTTCGGTGGCACAAGAACGGGAAGAACGAGATGATCGGCTCGCTGCTCCTCGGGCTCTACGACGAGCGCGGCCGGCTGCACCATGTCGGCGTGACCTCGTCGTTCACGATGGACGCGCGCCGCGAGCTCGCGCGCGAGCTGGCGCCGCTGCGCGAGCTCGCGCTCGACCAGCATCCGTGGCGCGACTGGGCCGAAGCCGGCGGCGGCGGCACGCGGATGCCAGGCGGCCAAAGCCGCTGGAGCGCGGGCAAGGATCTTTCGTGGGAGCCGCTTCGCATCGAGCGCGTGTGCGAGGTCAAGTACGACCACATGCAGGGCGATCGATTCCGCCATGCCGCCGTCTTTCAGCGCTGGCGCCCCGACAAGCCGCCGCGCGACTGCCGGTACGATCAGCTCGAGATCACGACGCCGTACGAGCTCGAGAAGGTGTTCGGGTCCTTGCATCGGTGAAGCGCGCGCGTGAGCTTTCAGGGGACCGTTACGGGCCGCGTCTGCTTCGCGCCACGCGGGTCGCGCTGATGTTGCTCCAGTCGTCGGGCGTCTCGTCCGGATCGAGCGCTTCCTGAGGGGGACGCAGCTCCACCGGCACGTGCTGAAGGTTGATGCGGATGCGCGTCCACGTGTGAAACCGGCCGCGCATCGCATCGACCAGCACGTCGGCCGGAGCGAGATGCGCGGCGGCGTCGGGATGGCGCACCTTCCACCGTTCGAGGCCTGCGAGCGCATCATCTTTTTTCTGAGATCGCGCGATTTCGATGAGCGGACGGCTCGGCGTCCGCCGCCGCGACGGCTGCACGCGCGCCGGCTCGCCGGGCTGCTTCTGATAATGAGGCGGCCACGGCGCGTCGCCCTGACCCTCACGTTCCTGGCGCGCCGACAACTCGAGGACCGATTCGAGCGAGCACGGTTGCCGATCCATCGCGGCATGGCGATCGCCGCGCTCCGCGAACCGAGACGGCATCGTCGCGAGCGTGAAATCGTGCGGGTCGCACGCGTTGATTTCATCCCACGCGAGCGGCGCCGACACGCGCGCGTCCGGCGTCGGGCGCACGGAGTACGCCGCGGCAATCGTGCGGTCCTTCGCGTTCTGGTTGTAGTCGAGGAAGACGCCGTGGCGCTCTTCCTTCCACCATCGGCTCGTCGCCAGCGCCGGTGCGCGCCGCTCGACTTCGCGCGCGAAGGCCAGCGCGGCCCGCCGCACCTGGTCGAACGTCCATCGTCGTTCGATGCGCACGTACACGTGCATGCCGCGCGAGCCCGACGTTTTCGGCCAGCCGACGAGCGCGAAGTCGGCGAGCGTGGCCTGGACGATCTGCGCGACCTCGCGGACCTGCGTCCACGGCACGCCGGGCACCGGATCGAGATCCACGCGCAGCTCGTCCGGGTGGTCGAGATCCTCGGCTCGTACGGGGTGAGGATGAAGTTCGAGGCAGGCGAGGTTCGCCATCCACGCGAGGGCTGCGGCATCGCGCGGAACGATCTCTTCCGCCGTGCGTCCCGATGGAAACCGCAGCGTGACGATGTCGATCCACGACGGTCGCGAGCCGGGCGCGCGTTTCTGGTAGAAGAACTCTCCGTTGATGCCGTTCGGGTATCGGACGAGAACGTTGGGCCGTCCACCGGCGCCGCGAAGCGCGCCTTCCGAGACGGCGAGGTAATAGCGCACGAGATCGACCTTCGTGTATCCAGCCTGAGGGAACAGGACCTTGCGAGGATTCGAGATCGCAATCTCGCGTCCCGCAACCGTCAGCCGTTCGTGATCCGTCCTGGCCGGCACGTCGTCTCGATTATCGTCGGTTGCGCCCTGCACCCTGCACCGTGCACCCCTGTCCCCCCTGCACCGTGCCCCCTGCCCGCTACAATCCGCGTGGTGGAACTGGCCGGCTGGCTGCGGTCATCGCGTCGCATTCTGATCTTCACCGGCGCCGGCGTGTCGACGGCGAGCGGCATCCCCGACTTCCGCGGGCCCGGCGGCGTGTGGACGCGGCGGCGTCCGGTGTACTACGACGAGTTCCTCGCATCCGAGGAGGCGCGGATCGAGTACTGGGACTACAAGCTCGAGACGTGGGACATCTATCAGCGCGCTCAGCCGAACGCCCTGCACGACGCGGTCGTCGCGCTCGAGCGCGCCGGAAAAATCGTCGCCGTCGTCACGCAGAACGTCGACGGGCTGCATCGGCGCGCCGGCACGTCGCCCGAGCTGCTCGTGGAGCTGCACGGCACCGACCTCGTGATCGAATGTCAGACGTGCCGTGACGAGAGCGATCCGGCGCCGCACTTCTTGCAGTTCCGGAAGGCGCGGCGCTCGCCTCGATGCGCGTGCGGCGGCCTGTTGAAGCCGGCGACGATCAGCTTCGGCCAATCGCTGCGGTCGGCAGATCTCGATCGGGCGGCTGCCGCCGCGGCGCGCGCCGATCTCGTCGTCGCGCTCGGCTCGACGCTGTCGGTTCATCCCGCGGCGTCGGTTCCGCTGCTCGCGGTCCAGCGCGGTACCCCGTACGTCATCGTGAATCGTGGGGCGACCGATCACGACGATCTGGCGTTCGTGACGCTGCGGCTCGAGGGCGACGTGACGGCGATCTTCCCGGCGGCGGTCGACGCGGCGCTACGCTGAGGTTTCCGGGTTCTGGGAACCCCGAGCTCCGGATCATTCCGATCGCAACGCCTGCATCACATCCACGCGCGACGCCCGTGCGGCCGGCAGCACCGACGCGAGGATCGCCGCCGCGATGAGAATCGCCGCGGCGCCGATCGTCGGCAGCGGTCCCGGAATGCGGACGTCCTGGATGTAGCTGCCGACCAGCCGCGCGAGCACCATCCCACCGACGGCGCCCGCCGCGATGCCGCTCGCGCCGATCAGCGCGCCTTCTCCGAGCACCCGGGTCAGCAGATGACGTGGCGCCGATCCGATGGCGAGACGGACGCCGAACTCTCGCGTCCGCGCGCTCACCGAGAATGCCAGCACGCCGGCCACGCCGACGACGGCAATCGTCAGCGCGACCATGGCGAATCCCCCGAACACCAGCGCGTTCAGCCGGTCGGGCGCGAGCACCTCGGCGCGAATGTCCTCGAGCGTCGCCGCTCGCTCCACCGGTTGTTCTGCCGAGAGATCGCGGATGACGCGCGTGATCGGTGCAACCAGCGCGTAGGGATCGGTTCGCGCGTGGACGAACAGCCGTCCCTGGAAAATCTCCTGCTCGAACGGGTGATACACGGTCATCGTCGGGCCGGGCACGACGTTCTCGTCGTCGACGTCGGCGACTACGCCGACGATGCGCCGGGGCGCGGTGCTGACGTCGATGAATTTCGTCACCGGATCCGTCCACATCAAGTGCCGATTGACTGCCTCCCCGTTTGGAAACATCCGCTGCGCCAGGCTCTGGCTGACGATGACGACCTTCTCGGCGTCGTGTCGATCGGCCTCCGTGAAATCGCGCCCAGCGATGATCGGCACGCCGAGCGACGCGAAGAATCCCGGCGAGACCGTGCGGAACCGCGCGCGCGGATCTTCTTCGCCGTTGGCTTTGACGTAACCCTGAGCCGTGAACTGGGCGGCAAAGAAGCCGGTATCCCGCCACGGTACCGCCGTGCCAAGGGCGACCCGTTCCACGCCCGGCAGCCCGGTGATGCGGCGCATCGCCTCGCGGTAGAACCCGGTAATCTCCTGCGGCTTCCGGGTGTAGGACACGATCGGCACGTTCAGAGCCAGCACGTGCCGCGTGTCGAATCCGGTCTGCACCCTCTGCAGCGCGAACAGCGTTGTCAGGAGCATCCCTGCGCCCGCGAGGAGGACGAACGACGCGCCGATCTGCGTGACGGCGAACAGACGTAGACGACGGTTCGTGCCCGACGTCACGCGCACGCTGCCGTTCGACAAGCCGAGTCCGTGTGAACCGTCGGCGGAAGGCAGCCGCGGGACGAACGCGAGCAGGACGGCCGCTGCCACGGCCAGGATCACGCCGACCCAGAGCAGGCTCGCGTCGACCGTCAGATCGAGCGCACGAACGGAAAAGCGGGCCGCGTAGCGCGCGAGCACGATGACCATCGGCCGCGCGATGAGCACGGCCAGGATCGCGCCCGCTCCGCACAGCAACAGGCTCTCGGCCAGCAGCGTGCGGCGCAGCGCGCGCGCGCTTGCGCCGAGCGCGGCACGGATCGCCAGCTCGCCTTCGCGCCGTACCGATCGGGCGAGGATCAGATTGGCGACGTTCGAACACGCGACGATGAAGACGAGTGCCGATGCCGCGAGCAGCACCAGCAGGATCGTTCTCGCCGGCGAGACGATTTGATCTCGAAGGCGAACGGCCTCGATGCGAAAGTCCGCCTGACGCGTGTACGCTTCGGGATGCTGCCTGACGATCGCGCCGTGGACCGTTCGGAGCTCGGCGAGCGCCGCGTCGAGCTCGACGCCGGGCGCGAGCCGGCCGAACAGGTCGGTCATTCGATGCACGCGCCCTTCCACCATCGTCGCGTCCAGGTGATGCGGGCTCGTCACGACGTTCGCGATGATCTCGGTTTCCGTCGGATAGGGAACGCAGGGTTCGAGGACGCCGACGATGGTGGCCGAGCGGTCTCCGAGCCTGATCGATTTTCCGATCACCGACGGGTCGCTCTGCAGCGTGGTGGCCCAGAAGCGATGGGTGAGCACGGCGGCGCCCGCCGCCCGCGGGCCGTCATCGGTCGCGTCGAGCAGGCGGCCCCTCTCAGCACGCAGGCCCATGACCTCGAAATACGATCCGCCGACGACGCCCGCGCGGACCACACGAGGTTCCCCCAGGCCGACCATCGTGAAATCGATCGTCGAGAAGTCGCCGAATGCCGTGAGCGTCTTGACGCGCGCCTGCAGGTCGCGGAGCTCCGGGATCGAAAACTTAGCGTTCTCGACGCCGATGCCGCGCGCGCTCTGGCGAAGGTAGATGAGGCGGTCCTGGTCGCGGTTCACGAGCGGGCGCAGAAGAACGCCCCGGACGACGCTGAAGATGGCGGCGTTGGCGCCGATGCCGAGCGCGAGCGTGACGACCACAGTGGCGACCAGGCCCTTGACCCGGGCGAGCGATCGAAGGGCGAAACGAAAATCGGTGATGAGGCTCATAGGCGCGATTCAGCTCTCTATTCCTTAGTCGAACGGGCGGTGCGGGAATCGACAAGGCGCACAAGCCGGTCGAGAAGTCTGCCAGGGCGTTTAACGCAGGTCGCGCGTCGACGTCAAGCGGTCGCCGTCGTCGCGCCGAGATTTTCGTGAAGCGTTCCTCGGTGCAGCCGTTCGCCCGCGCGGCAGCACAGTCAGCCTCCGCGCGCTCGCCGCGGGCCCAACAACGGCGTCGAGTTCGTTCCGGCTGCGACCAAGGGCGATCATGCCTTCGGCCTCTTTTCAAAGACGCTCGACCGAGCGCCATGGGGCGATTGGGGCGATGCGAGGATCGTCAAGCCCGATGCGGTTCGGGAAGTCGCACCATTGAGACGGCAATCCGGCAAGCAGGCAATCCGGCAAGCACATGATCATCTGGGGCAGCATCTCGGTGGCGCAGTCGCTGATCGACGAGCGGTTGATCGATGAATATCGCTTGATCTCGTGTCCGGTTTTTCGGGGAAGCGGCCGGCTGCTGTTTCGCGACAAGGGGCAATCGCCCGACATGAAACTGTCGAGCGCGAAGGCCCTTGATCGAGGTGCAGTGCTCCTGAAGTACGCCCCGCGCGACGGCTGGTCGGCGGGATAGCTCACGGGTTTTCGCCTCACTTGGCGCGCGCTAACGTCCATCGGCGCAGTCTTCGCTGCACGCGTGACTTGCCGAAGACGTTGACGGCGAATGAGAGCGCGATCAGCTGGCAGTCGAGCAGAGGATTCCAGCGCGCGGTGTAGCTGCGATCCAATTCGAGCGCGTCCTGCGGGGCCGGGGCCCCGACGATCTGTGCGAGTCCGGTCAACCCCGGCTTCGTCTTCCAGCGAAAGTCGAATTCGAGGCCGGTCCAGCCGAGACGCAGCACGTCGCTCTCGGTCAGCGGGCGGGGACCCACCGCGCTCATCTCACCGGACAGAATGTTGATGAACTGGGGGATTTCATCGAGGCCGGCGGCGCGGAGCGCGCGGCCGACGCGCGTCGTGCGACCGTCGCGCATCGTTCGGATCTTGAGGATCGAAAATGGCCGCCGC
>Ga0066696_10000293_pt1 | contig 18995 bp, 18 predicted proteins | sample GraSoiAngelo_145_FD_71412 | JGI IMG/M metagenome (GOLD analysis project Ga0066696, IMG submission 71412) | Grasslands soil microbial communities from the Angelo Coastal Reserve, California, USA - 14_1009_05_20cm | ecosystem: Environmental > Terrestrial > Soil > Grasslands | place: USA...
GGGCTGTCGTAATCCCTAAGCCGCGGAAAGGCTTTCTGAACATCGGCCCACGCCAGACGCATCGCGTCCTTGTCGGTTTTGCCAATGTAACGGTAGAAGTCCATCGCCTTCTCTCTCGCCCGTTCCTCTTCCGCCGTGAGCTGCACTGGCCTCTTCTTCGTATTTTCAATATTCATCGGGCTCCCATCCATACGCATGAAGCAGTCTCAATGTTACGCCCATTGGCGCATGGAGTGTGATGGGCGTCGTCGTGAAAGCGCACCCTGCAAAAACCGCGCAGAGTGCGACACGCGCATTGTGGTAGATTGCTCAGAAAGCAAAACCAGAAACAAAGCAAGGGCTCAATCTAGGCTGTGCCACCCGCGCGCGTAAATCGCGAGAACAACTCACGAGGGAGAGATGGCGTCTGCACCGATGGTTCCCGCCCCCATTTCAGTGTTGCCTCTGCGCATTCAAGCGCTGGCTAAACGCTTCGGAGAATTGACTGCGGTCGACGGCATAACCGTCGAGTTGCACAGCGGGGAATGTTTGGGATTGCTCGGTCCGAACGGTGCGGGCAAGAGTACGCTGATTCGCAGCATCGTGGGCCGCGTGATTCCGGATTCGGGCAAGGTCTTAGTCTTTGGCGCTCCCGCGGATTCGGCTGGAGCACGCATCGCGCTGGGCTGGGTTCCGCAAGACCTGGCACTCTATCCCCGGCTAACCTGCCGGGAGAACCTGGAAGCGTTCGGTCAATACCATGGCTTGCGCGGCAGTGTTCTCACCACGTCGGTGGCCTGGTGCCTGGAGTGGGCCGGGCTCGCCGATCGGGCGGAAGACGCTGTTGCGAGTTTCTCCGGAGGAATGAAGCGACGGCTCAACATGGCAGCCGGACTCATCCACCGCCCCAAGGTGATCCTGATGGACGAGCCGACGGTCGGGGTTGATCCGCAATCGCGCAACCGCATCTTTGAGATGATCGAGAAGCTGCGTGACCAGGGAATCTCGATGATCTACACGACACACTACATGGAAGAGGCGGAACGGCTGTGCGATCGAATTGCCATTATCGATCATGGGCGCATCATTGCTCTGGGAGCGAAGGAAGAGCTGGTGCACAATGCTTTTGCTTCCCGCAGCGAGGTGATTGCCCGATTCGGGAATTCCGACGGGAGCGTCCTTGCCTGGGTGAAAGAACGCGGCGGACTCTTCGACAACGGCATGGCACGGTTCACCATTGAGCATGCGGCTGAAATCGGTGGATTACTCGACGCCGCTGCCAAGGCAGGCCACGAACTAGTGGATGTCTCACTGCGCAAGCCCAACCTGGAATCGGTATTTCTGCATTGGACGGGAAGGGAGCTGCGCGATTGATCTTCGCTATCGTCCGTACTGCCTTGACGGCTCTGCGCCGCGACCGCGGAGCGCTTGCTCTGAGTTTCATATTGCCGGTGGCATTCTTCACCATCTTTGCCGTCATCTTCGGGGGACGACGGGACACTACGCCAAAGATCAGCGTGATCGTGGTCGACGAAGACCACAGCCGGGCCTCGCAACAACTCGTCAAGGGTCTTAAGGAGGAATCTCTATCGGTAAAGACCAGGCCGGCGACGAAACGGGGCGTCGATCAGCCTGAATACACAGCGACGACGGCGGAGGCCGCGGTCAAAGCCGGCGCTGCGCCGGTGGCGCTCATCATTCCGCGGGGCTTCGGAGAAAATCCTATTGCGTTCGGTGGCGGCTCGCAGCGTTCCACGATCCAGCTCCTCAAAGACAGCAGTGACATGGTGGCGCCGCAGATCATTAATGGCCTGCTGCAAAAGGTCGCGATGACCGCAATGCCCGACGTGATGGCAGCGCAGGGATCGAAGTATATGGACGAGTACGCCGGCGGCTTTACCCCGGAACAGCGCAAGAGAATCGAGCAGGGACTGGAAGAACTCCGCAAGCGAGAGAGGAGCGAGGATAGCAATACGCAAACGCGTCAGAGTTCCAATGGCGGAATGCCGATCTCGGTTAGCGCGCGTGATGTCGTCGGCGAAAACAAAAACAATCCAATGGTGTCCTTCTACGCAGCAGCCATCGGAGTCATGTTCCTTCTTTTTACCGCCAGCAGCGCCGGCGGATCTTTGCTGGACGAGGCTGAGAGTGGAACACTCGACCGCGTGCTCAGTTCACAAGTCAACATGGGAACACTGTTGGCAGGCAAGCTTTGCTATTGTTCGCTGTTGGCATTCTCACAACTAATACTCATGTTCGTTTGGGCCTGGTTAGTCTTTAAGCTGGATTTCATTGCCCACTTGCCCGGTTTTTTCATCATGGGACTCTCCACGGCTTTCTCCGTGGCGGCGTTTGGGATGCTGTTGGCAAGTACGTGCCGAACCCGCGCGCAGCTCGGTCCGCTGTCGACGCTGGTAATCCTGATCATGTCCTCGGTAGGCGGGAGCATGTTCCCGCGTTTCCTCATGCCCGAAGCGATGCAAAAGGCGGGGCTGCTGACCATCAATGCCTGGGCGATCGACGGCTTCACGAAGGTTTTCTGGCGCGATGAACCAGTCACACACCTGTGGCCGCAGGTCCTGGTTCTGCTGGTTGCAGGCGCCCTGTTCTTTGTAATCGCTCGCAGGCTGGCGCGACGCTGGGAGTATTCATAACCGAAGGTCCCATCCTGGGGCACTCGACTAGGCCGAGACTCTCAGCTCCGAAGCAACGGCGTTGCCGGCATTCGGAGCCTTCAACTCAGGCATTGGATTCGCTGCAAACAAGTGCCGGCATGGCTTTGCCAGCCACTTCGCCATGCTCGTGGCGCGGCTCTTGCGGGCGCTGTCAGTGGCGATGCCGGTATTGGCATACATCTGGCGGTAGAGTTTTGAGATGAAAATGAGAATGAGCCTGGCCTTGAAGGACGTAGCGCAGGCAGAGCGTTCCCAAATTGCGCCGAAGCTGTAGAAGCGGCTCCAGACGTTCAGGGTTCGTCTTCGCATTTCGTCGGAACTCATGGTGGGATGCGGCATGAACATCTTCGGCCGGATTTCCGGAGGAATCAGCCAGTAGCGTGTCAGGGGAATTCCCGCAATCTTTTGTACCTGTTGACCCTGCGCTTTCTCCCAGCGTTCAAAATCGACCGTTCCGGGAAATGGCGTAAGCATCAGGAACTGAGCGAAGGCCAAACCCGATCTTTGCGCGAGCTGCAGGGTGGCGTCGAAGGTCTCTTCGCGATCGCTCGGGAGCCCGAAGATGAACGAGCCCAGGACGTACACTCCATGTTCACGAAATCTCTGCAGGCGTTCGACGAGATCTTCTCCGGAGCGGTTGAAGTCCTTGTAAACCGATTTCAATCCTTCGGCGGTAACCGCCTCGACTCCAACCAGCGCTCCTTTAATATTGGCTTTGCGCATGGCCATCAGAAATTGAGGATCTTCTGCCGCTTCCATGGTGATCTGGGTAAAAAAGTTCAGGTCTGCGGGCAGATCGGCCAGCCGGGCCATAAACTCGAATCTCTCGTTGCGCAGCGCCTCTAATTGCGCGAGCCTTTGCTGGTTGCCTTGCCGCTCCGCGAGCTTCAGATCGGTGAATGAGACCGGATAAAAATTGTCGTCGGCCAGCGCGATAAAACGGAATCCTTTGCGCCGCAGCTGCACGATTTCGTCGATCACCGCATCGGTCGAACGCTGCCGCGGCCGTTGACCATCAGTCCTCCATACCGAACAGAACGAACAGTGTTTTGGGCAACCGCGAACCGTCTGCACCGATGCCCACATGTAACGCTTCGGCGAAAGCAGATCCCAGCGTGCCGCCTTGAATTGATCGGCCTCAATGCGTCCGCCTTCATAGGTTCTCTTCAACTCACCTTTGGCGCAATCGGTTAATGCCTTTCCCCAGGCCACATCGCCGTCTCCACGCACCACGGCATGTGCGCGCCCGTGCTCGAATGCTTCCTCAGGGTAGAGACTCGCATGAACACCTCCAAAAATGACCCAGGCCCCGCGTTCGCGCGCCATGCGTCCGATTCCGTAGCCGCGCAACGCATTCGCGGTGTGGATTCCGATCCCTACGATGTCTCCTGGCTGTATGCGGCTGACATCCAATGGTTCTAACGTTTCGTCGCACAGTTCGGGATCGCCGAAGGTAGTTGGGGTAGCGGCGGCAAGCACAAATAACCAGCGCGGAGTGATGACGGCAACGCCAAATGAGGAGTCGCTGGGATTTACAAGGTGTACTTTGGGCAGGCAAGGAGGGCAGACCACCGGGTCGTGTGGCATGACAGGCTTAGATGCTACTTGGAAGTATGGCTTGCCCTCAACTTTTCTGTTTTTGTTTCGGACTGCCAGCATTCCGATGGAACGAATGCGGCTGAGAGCAGCGGACTCAGCTTGAAACTGGCTTAATTCACTGCTGCCCGCGGAACAGCGAATTTATCAGTGAATTTAACAGCGAATTTTTTCTAAAAATGTGGCGAGCAACGGACGATTCCGCGCAACCGCCTGCCACGTCAGGGATTACGCAAGTTCGCGATTTTCTTCGCCAAAAAGAACAGTGAATAACAGTGAATAAGCAGTGAATTCTGAAATTCGCATCCGTTGCTCGCGCCAGCGTCGGGTGCTTGCGACGAGCACTCTCCCACACGCGCCTGAGTTCCAAAATGAAATTTTTCGTTGACTCGCAATCTTGACTCGTGGTAGCACCGAACTAGGTTCGGCGATGAAGGACGGCCGCTCCAGCGAGAACGAAAGCCGATGTGGTCCGCGAGAATCTCCCGCGCAAATACTGCCGCGCCGGGGTGCGGGTGTGTCTCTGAATTAGATAAAATGCAACAACAAGGGAAAGGCCAGTGAACCGCCAGCCTTTCCTTTTTTGTGTTGCGAAAACCCAAACGCCAGCAGCCCGAGGGAGTCGATGGGGGAGCGAGGGTTCCCAACTCTTGCGGCGAGAACGAGCACAAAATCGACTCACTTTACCGCTGCTGAGGAGGCACGGAGAGCACGTACGTCCTTTCCATCGCCCTGACATCCATACAACACACCTAGTTCTGATCAGTCAGGGACTACGTGCAAAAAAAGGGTGACGGTCAGCACATATTCTGGTGTGAGACGTGGCATGATAGAAAACCGCCGCCGCCCAGCTCGGCATGACAGGCCAAGGTTTGGGGCTGGCAGCGATCGTTTAGCTCGAGACTGCTGACGCATTCCCTCGCGCACCGCACATATTTTCGAAAATTCGGGCCCATCTGCACTGCTCGGAAGTTCGTTGGCCTCACTGTACGTAAATGATTCCTAACCCTGGAGGAGTTCCTTATTATGCGAAAGAGTACGTCTCAACGCGTCACACCAATACTTGTTTTAATGCTGTTCGCAGCAGTGGCGGCACCCACCTTCGCAAGTACCGGTACCAGCGACGCCCCGCGCGTCAAGACTGGCGTTTACGACGGATATGCAATGGTGATCCTTGCGGATCCGCCGCTGGCCGACTGGCCGGGCGCAACGCGCACAAAAAATGGCAAGCTCGACTTCGCTGCCGGAGCGAACGGACGCTATCGTGCAGCGCTGGCACACGCGCGCAACAATTTCAAGCAGTGGCTGCAGTCCACAAAATCATCGGCGCAAGTCGTACACGAGTATGACACTGTGCTCAACGGTCTAGCTGTGCAACTGAGCGGAGCGACGCTGGATTCGCTGCGTGGCGGCCCTGGGGTCACGTTAGTGGAACCTAGTCTGACCTACACTCCCGTGATGGACCGCTCCCCAGCGCTGATCAATGCTTCGGCGTTGTGGGCTGCGGTGGGCGGAGTTGGCAATGCGGGCGCAGGCATGAAGATTGCCGTGATCGACAGCGGCATCGACCAGACGCATCCGTTTCTGACGGACAATTCGCTGGTACCTCCGGCAGGTTTCCCAAAATTCGATGCAGGCGATCAGCAGTACACGAGTAAGAAGGTGATCGTCGCGAAGGTGTACTACACCGGCAAGCCCGGACTGCTCAGTGCGCAAGCACTACAGGAGCACGGAACGCACGTGTCGGGAACGATTGCAGGCGTGAATGGCACGAATGCTGCTGCGCCTGCCGATGGGTCGGCGCCAGCGGTAAGCGGACTGACTGGAATCGCGCCCAAGGCATTCCTGGGCAACTACAACGTGTTTCCCGGACCTATCACTAACGCTGCATCGCATGACATCGCGCAAGCGATTGAAGATGCGGTGCAAGACGGGATGGACGTCATCAATATGAGCCTGGGCGGAGGGATCCGCGGCTATCAGGATCAGTTGACGGTCGCAACCAACCGCGCAGTAAATGCTGGCGTTGTAGTCGCGGTAGCAGCGGGCAACAGCGGTCCGGGCGTGAACACGGTCGAGAGCCCTGGGCAGGCGGAGAATGCGATTACAGCATGCGCTACCACGAATAGTCACTATTTCGGCATTAATGTCGCCGCGAACTCCAGCACGTTCGGCGCGGCCACCGGCGCATTCAACAACTACAAGCCGGCGCTCACCGCGCTGCTGGCGAACTGGAGCAACCCGAGCGATACCACCGGAACGACAACAGCGTGCTCGGCGGTTTCGGGCGCGCCGTATTCCGGAAAGATGGTAGTGCTCGACCGTGGCGCGTGTACCTTCTCCACGAAAATCCGGAATGCGCAGGCTGCCGGAGCGGCCGGCGTTCTGGTAGTGAATAACGCGGCAGGCGATCCCATCGCGATGGGCACAGACGGTACTGCGAACCAGCCGACGATCCCGGCAGTCATGCTGGCGAGTTTGGATCGGGCGGCGATTCGTGCCGATGCGGGGCAGCTCGCCACCGCCGATGGAACGACCGTCGCGGAAATCCTGACCACCAATGGCAACTTCCTGGCGAGTTTTTCCAGCCGCGGGCCGACCAACCTGCTCGACATCAAGCCTGACGTCTGCGCGCCGGGGGTGAACGTGTACTCGTCCGTTCCAGGCGATGCGTACGCCCTCTTCCAAGGCACCAGCATGGCAACACCGCACGTGGCGGGATCGTCGGCGCTCCTGCTGCAACTGCATCCCGACTGGACGCCGGCGCAGATAAAGAGCGCCTTGGTAGACACAGCCAGCCGGCCGTCGGTGCTGGGAACCAGCAATCCCCAGAATCGCGGTGGTGGCATCGTTAATCTGGCCAAGGCTGTGGCAGCGACGGCAACGCTAACGCCAGCGGTGCTGTCGTTCCGGAAGATCGAACCAGAGTCGGGACAATCGAAGACGATCGTGGTGATGGTCACTAATACCACAGGATCGGCTTTGACCCTCAATGCGACGGCGGCACTGAATCCGGGATTCAACGGATCAGGCGCAACCGCAAGCGTCTCTCCAGCCACCCTGACCGTCGTGGGAGGGCAGTCGGCGACGTTGTCGGTGACGGTGAGTACGCTGCCAAGTACTCCATCCGGACAGTTCTGGGGGGACCTGACGCTGACTCCCACAACCGGCGGCACAACACTCAAGGCGCCACTGTGGTTCGCGGTCCGGACCACTACCGATGCAGGACCGTTGTTCTAGACTCCGTTATGAAAAAAGCCTGGCGAGATTTCGCCAGGCTTTTTTGTGTCCACTCCATGCTCCACTCGGGAGATGGAGCTGCGGGGAAACCGGGGACGGGAAACCGGGACAGACGAACATACCCTGGTCTAATTTCCCAATCAAGGAAAAGGTCCCGTCTGACCCCGAAGTTTCAGGACCATTTGTGCCAGTCGTACAGAGTCATCTAGTCTTGCATATGATCCTCGGAGAAGTCGGCGTGATGGTTTCTTCGCGTGCGGTTCGAACCGCAGCGATCAGAGACGCTGCAATTAGGAGAACGTTCTTCTGCCGTGGACCGTCGGGCACGAGGAACAGCATAGGCGAATCGTCAAACTGCCTATAATCGGCCTGTGTCTGTGGAATTCGCCATCCTCATCGTTCTCTGCGTCATTCTTCTTCAGGCATCTTTCCTCGCGATTGCGCCCAGAACATATCTCCGGATTCGCAATTGGATTGTCAGAACACCCAATCGAGTGCCGGTGAATCGCGGCTATGGGCGAGAGCGGGCGGTTGGTCTGTTTGTCATCTTGATCGCCGGTTTCATCATTTACTGGATCATCAGCAGTGCCTTTGTTGATGTACCCTGACGAATGTCCGAAAAGCTTCGCGAAAAGCTGGCTACGCTTTCACGCGAGCAGTTGATGGAAGTGAAGCGTCAGATGCTGGAAGCTCTACCGGAGTACGCCACCGACCGCGGGATCAGTTTTCCGGCCGAGGTTCTTATCGTTACGGGAACCAAGACCGCACCCTACCTATGATTGCAGTTACCTTGTCTTAGCGGAATGCTGAGTGGATTGTTCACCGTAGAAATAAACTGTGGACACGAGAAGACGATGCGATATCACTTACTCTCGCTTGCACTTTTGATCTTGTCGGTATGCCCTATCAGCTTGGGGCAGTCGTCAGGTGAGCAAACTAAAGACAACCAATTAGACAAGGTGACAAGAACCTTTAGGCCAAAGCTGCTCTTACAAGATGCGTTGAAGATTGCAGACAACTACATTGGAGATGAACACATCGACATCTCACACTATTGGCTATATGAAGTCCGATACACCGTGTACGGCGAGAAGGGCAAAGGCCAGCCCGCATGGCACATCTGGTGGGTGAGTGATAGAGTCGCCCTCGGTGACTATGTAGAGATCGTCGTATTCATGGATGGAAAAGCTTGGCGCAAGCCCTCGATGTGACAAACCCATCACCACGTGGGGACCCCGGTCTCGCGTGCTGTTCTCCCAGACAAGTCCTGACCGCGATTACAACACCGGTACCGGGCAGGAGTGCGGTGCCAAAGAGGAAATAGTTTGTTCAATGTTTAAGTACATCTCTGCCGAAGTTGCCCTTCTATTTGCTAAGACGCTGAGGGTCCGGTTCACCCAGCCGTCAGACCTCAACGATCCTTTTGAGGCGGGTGGCCCAGCCTTTTAAGCTCGGTTTCATTATGGAACCACCATGACTCGGATGCCCCACTCTCGCGTGATTTTCGCGAGGGTGGATTAGATGAATGTTGACCAGTCCCGGTTTTGGTTCTCTTCTTTGAATCGTTTCCGAATTCCGCTTATTCTGTGCCCATGAACTCTGCGTTTTTTGCCCTCGCGTGTTTCGCGAAGAAGACAAAGTCAAAAGCGGAGTTGCACACATCATCGAATGCCACCCTCGCGAACAGCACGCGAGAGTGGGGCACCCTTTACATGAAAGTCGCATGCAAGAGACCAAAACGGGAAATACCGGGCCACCCGCCACCCTTTTGTCTGCGAGTCTGATGCACAAACCGAAACGGGAAAAGGATGGGCCACCCAGCCGACCGTCTGGTGGTCGATGTCGATCCCCGGAAACATCAATTGCACTTTCAGGTGGAGCGCGCGGGAGCGGGCGAACCCTCCACTCCCTTGGAGACAGTCGAGAGCCCGTCCTGAGAGAGCGTCGCATTCAACACTCAGCGTTCAGCCCGGACGGCATGGACGCTGAGTGTTTTTTCTTGGGACGTCGTTGCTCTTTTGCAACCAATTTACCGGTAAAAGCTTTATGATCAGGACGCCGTAGGAGTATCCTCGCTCTGCCGTTTCCGCCATGCGCAAGCTAGCAGCCACCTCGATTTTGCTCTTGATCATCGGGCCGTTCTTTGCTCCGGTGATCTCGGCCGCGACTCCAGCTCGGGTGCCGGTATGCTGCCGACGTAACGGTGCCCATCATTGCTCGGCTGTGGCGGAGATGCTGGCGTCGGGTGGCGACGCATTTCGCACGAGTAATCCATGTCCGATGCGGCAAAGTCAGCAGCTTGCGAGCTTGATCGTTGCCCTGCCGCCTTCCGCCTCGGCCCGAACTGAGACCGCCCGCCAGGTGTCAATCGGCAGAGCGGTTTCTCGCCGACACCTCACGCCGATTCGCCTTGACCATCAACGCGGTCCTCCAGCCCTCCTTTAGACACTTCCCAAATGCGGAACCAGTTCGCCAGGCAGCTGCTCACCATCCCGCCGCTAGCGCGGAGCTGATTCTCTCCAAAGACTTGGGATCTAGCCTGTATTCACGAGGACTGCGTCATGCGTAAGTTGCTTCTATTCATTTTGCTATTCATTCCCAGCCTGAATTTTGCCTCCGTCTTCGGAGTTGTGAAGGGCATTGTTCACGATCCCCAACATCGCCCAATCGCGAAAGCGAGGGTGTTATTGAAGTCCGCGACAAGTGACTGGAAAAGGGAGACTACGACCAACGACGCTGGGCAATTTCTGTTTCAGACTGTTCCACTCGGAGACTACGAAGTAACTGTTGAGTCCCCCGGATTCGCGAGGCGCATCGCAACCATTACCGTCACGGCCGGTGATGCTCAGGATCTGCACTTCCAGCTCGCGATTGCCAAGGTTCAGGAGACCGTCAACGTCACCGGCGAAGTTGCCGCTGTAAATCCGTCCTCGAGCACCACGGAAACGATGATCGGCCGTCATGAAATTCTCGCAACGCCAGGAGCCGATCAGGCGAACTCGCTCGCGATGATCACCGACTATGTTCCTGGGGCCTACATGGTGCACGATCAACTGCACATTCGTGGCGGGCACCAGGTTACCTGGGCGATCGATGGCGTACCTGTGCCAAATACGAATATCGCCGGCAACGTCGGCCCACAGTTTGATCCGAAGGACATCGATTATCTCGAAGCAGAACGCGGCGGCATTTCAGCCGACTATGGCGATCGTACTTACGGAGTCTTCAACGTGGTCACGCGCTCTGGTTTCGAGCGCAACAAAGAGGCGGAGCTGGTGGCCAGCTACGGCAGCTATAACTCTACCGACGATCAGCTCAGCTTCGGCAGTCATACCGACCGCTTCGCCTACTATACGAGCCTGAACGGTAACCGGACCGATTTGGGACTGGAGACTCCCACATCGAAGGTGCTTCACGATCGCGCGAACGGCTTTGGGGCTTTTACGTCATTGATCTTCAATTCCACGCCGTCCGATCAGTTGCGCTTCGTGGGCTCAGCGCGGCAGGACCACTATCAGGTGCCGAACGATACCGATCTACAGGCGGCGCTGATCAGCGATCGCGAACGCGAGCAGGATGCATTTGGGAACTTTTCCTGGATTCATACCTGGTCGCCCAACCTGGTGCTCACCGCCACGCCTTTTTACCACTTCAATCGCGCTGCGTTCGAGGGCGGACCCAATGATGTGCCCAGCACCATCGTGAATCGCGCCTCGAACTATGCGGGCGGACAGTTGTCGGTAAGCGCGGTTTACGGGAAGCACAACGCGAGCGCCGGCATTTATGGGTTTGGACAGCACGACAACACGCAATTCGGACTAATTGCCAATGACGGCAGCGGCGACGACATCGCAGCGCGCGATTCCGTCAGCGGCCAACTGGAAGCGCTTTTTCTGCAGGATCAATTCAAGCTCACATCATGGCTTACGTTGAACGGCGGAGTCCGGCTCACACACTTCGCCGGGGCCATCAGTGAGAACGCCGCCGATCCGCGTCTGGGAATGGCGATCCGCCTGCCACATCTCAACTGGGTGCTGCGCGTAAGTTATAGTCGCTACTACCAGGCGCCGCCGCTCTCGACAATCTCAGGTCCGCTGCTCGAGTTTGCCACAGCAGAAAACCTTGGATTCTTGCCTCTCAAAGGAGAAAGAGACGAACAGCACGAATTTGGACTAACAATTCCGATCCGATCCTGGACCGCTGACGTCGCCTACTTCCGCACCGGAGCGCGAAACTTCTTTGATCACGATGTAATCGGCGATTCCAATATCTTTTTTCCTCTCACCATCGATCACGTTCGCATTCGCGGTCTTGAAACCACCGTGCGCTCTCCGCGGGTGTTCAAACGGGTAGATTTTCACCTTGCATACTCGCATCAATCGGCCGAAGGCACCGGGGGAGTTACCGGAGGGCTGACCGACTTCAGTCCGCCTCCAGACAGCTTTTTCTATCTCGACCATGACCAGCGCGACACTCTGAGCACCGGGCTTACGACCACCATGAAGTGGCGGAGCTGGTTATCGGCGAACTTCACCTACGGCTCAGGATTCCTGAATGGCAACGGGCCAGACCATCTGTCCAGCTATCGGACTATCGACCTCTCGCTCGGCAAATCGTTCGGAGAGAGTTGGTCAGCGAAGGTGAGCGCCATGAATCTGACCAACAAGCGCTACTTCATCGACCTGAGCAACACGTTTGGCGGATCACACTTCGCCAATCCAAGGGAGATCTCGCTACAGGTGAGATATAGGTTCCATTATTAGGAAAGGTAGAGACGCAGCATGCTGCGTCTTGACGATGCACCGAAATAATTCAGCGAGCATGGCACTGAGGATCATCGTCGTGGAGACGCAGCATGCTGCGTTTCTACGCCAGCTTCGTGACCTTGCTTTTCCTCTCGTGACCTTCGTGTTCGCTCTTTCCTTGGTTGGCTGCGGCAAAAAGCCTGAGGCCCATCACTACGCGCTGCACGGCAGGATCATATCCGTCGACAAGCTCGGGCACGAGCTGATCATCGATCACGATGCCATTCCCGGCTTCATGGAAGCGATGACCATGCCATATCCGGTCGCTGACAATGCGATGCTCGAGCAGGTTGGTCCTGGAGATGAAATCCGCGCCGATCTGAAAGTCGAAGATGAGCATATCGCGATCGACAAGCTTGAGGTTGTCAAGAAGGCAGCCCCCGGCAGCGCTCCCGTTCCCAAGCCAATGCACGTTCCCACAACGGGAGAGCAGGCGCCGGGCGCCCCACTCATCGCGGTGTTCGATGAGTGGTTTATCCAGAAGGTCTCGCCTATAATTCGCCGCGTGCCGCGCGATCTGATTTGAATCGACGGTTTTCACGACTACCACTACATCACCTGCAGTTGTTATCAAAGAAAGCCCTTCATGGGATCTGTGTATGCGCGAGATGTCTTTGTAGAGGTATTCGATAGAGTGCGCGCGACCGATGCTAAAACAAGATCCAAACCAAGGAGGTCCACGCTTCGCCTTTGCGCACCCTGCGAAAACCACGCAGAGTGCGGCACCCACTTCCTGGGTATCGCAAGGAGGAAATTGAGAAGCCGCGAAGGGCACGCGACCCGCCCCGTTGCAAAAGCGTCCTGAGCGGACGCAGCTATAATCCTCCCGCATTCCAACTTGGGAGTTCTTGTGTGTCAAATCCGATTAAGACAATCGTCTTCTGGCTGGTAATCCTGCTTTCTGGTGTGCTCTTGTGGCAGGTCGTGAAGGCGGGTGGCACTGGGAACAAAGAAGCGGAAATCTCGTTTTCGAGGTTCATGCAGGATGTAGACCATGGAGATGTATACGAAGTCACCATTGCCGGAAGCGAAGTGCACGGTAAGTACAAGAACAATGGAGCGGGCTTCCATACCATTGCCTATGCCAACGACCCTGAGATGATTAAGAATCTGCGCGACAAAGGCGTGAACATCAATGTAAAAGACAACTCCAGTAACGGCTGGTCCACGTACCTGCTGAATCTCTCTCCGCTCATTCTGTTCGCGGCTTTATGGTTCCTGATGATCCGCCAGATGCAGATAAAACGCGTGGGACACCAAACCTGGCACTCGGCTACCACCTCGCCGCCGTTCTCAGCAGTACAAGGTGAGTCGTTGCGACAGTCCCCACGCCTGGTGCTTACAAATTCCGAAGGAGCCCTGGCCTTCGGCCATTGCCGGTCCCAAAACGGGCAGATTACTTTTTATCCCGAAGCCCAAATCGGGGCAGTAGTCGCCTGGATGCTGGCTCCCATTCCGCCGGCAGAATTGGTTGTTCGACGAAGTAGTCACTGAATTGGGGAATGGGCGGTTGACGAATGGTGTCGAACAGGCAAAGTCAAACCCGGAATTGCAGACAGTCTCTTAAGCCCGCCCCCGCGAACCCCTCGCGGGAACGGCGCACCCGAATTCTGTAAGTCTCAAGCGAGAACAGGAACGGCCGGGACACCCGTGCGCGATCTGATTTTAATCTACGGTTTTCACGACTACCACTACATCACCTGCAGTTGTTATGAAAGAACGCCATTCATGGGATCTGTGTATGCGCGAGATGTCTCTGTAGAGGTATTCGATAGAGTGCGCGCGCGACCGATGCAAAAACAAGATCCAAACCAAGGAGGCCCACACTTCGCCTTTGCGCACCCTGCGAAAACCACGCAGAGTGCGGCACCCACTTCTTGAGTATCGCAAGGAGGAAATTGAGAAGCCGCGAAGGGCACGCCACCCGCCCGCTGCAACAGATTCCTTCTAGTGAGGCAGTGTCAACGATAAAAAGGTAACTGCAAGTCGTAATTAGCTTGACGCACAGAGCGAATGAACTGAACTCATGTCTTTTTCGCTAGTTCAATGCGATTTCGGAATCACGCGTGAAATCGACCGTTCTGTTCTCTGGAATGCGCTCGAAGATAACCGAGGGGCTGTTTAGGCCTGCTGACGTATGTCGTCGGTAACTAATGTTAGCCACTGAATATTTTCAACGCGGCGTGCATCGATGGCTAAGGTAAGTATTGGCTGATCACGGCTGCCTGTTTACTATCTACTTGCCTGCTGCCGCTCCTCGTAATGAGTGCCATTCCGGCTCACTTACCACTTCTGCCGCTTTGGACTTTAGGCTTTCTTCAACCTTATCCAATATCGCTGAAACACTCATCTGATTGGCTGGTACAAGTTCTTTCAGTGATGAATATGCGTCCTCTCGATGTCCGGCGAGATACTGAAGAAAAAACAAGTCTACTCGCGTGCTGTCCTGCTCTTCCGCTTGCCAGTCGGGGCTCCGCTGCTTCAACTCATCCAGTCTCTTCTCAAGCTGAGCCTGTATAACCTTGGTGAAGGCGCGAGTATTGGGTCGGTAGGCACCATTCTTATCCGCACCATAAATAACGGGAATGCCGTAGGTACCAGAGGCAAACGAGCCAAGAGCGTATTCGTCCAACCAGTAAGTTGAGATTTCGAGGCGGCCGTCACGATCCAGATCGGAAAAATCCGCCCAAGCCGAGCCAAGCTCTTCAGAAAACACACAGACCGGTCCTTTGGGGTGAAGCGAGAGAATTGCCAAACGCGTACAGCAATGCGCCCCGCCTGAGTAATCGCGGAGGACCACTTCCGGCCAGCCGTCTCCATTGATGTCTCGCATCAAGCTAGTCGAGAGGTCGAGTGGCCAACTTTTATACTGTTGCTGATCCAAGGCAACTGTTGAATAAATCTCCAGCGTTTCGGTTTTCTTAAGGGAATTAATCAGGAGTTGGTCGCCTGCGGAATACAGAGTTGCCGGGAGTACGAATCTGTCGCCATTAGGGTAACGAATGACCAAGTCCCTGCCTGCGGATTCGATGACAACTGTTCCCTGGATATTCTGGGGATCCGATCTGGCCGTAGCGATACGAGGAAGCAAAGGAGGATTCAACAACGAAACAGCAGGTGGCCGAATGTCGAGCACCGCGCCGACTCGCCGGTCAGGCTCTTGTCGCGACTGATTTGATTGGATTGACGCCGGCGGTTTCGGGAAAACCGCTATTGCCAGCGGCAAAAAAACTGCGACAGTCGCAAAGATAACAGCGCGATTGGATCCTAGGACCGTAGATATGTGCCGCTTCTTGTTAACCAATTGTGACCTTGGCATGCCTTATTTCCTCGGTGAACGGACTATCCACACCACTTATAAGATTAAGTTGATGAAGGAACGTTCATCGGACAACACGGGCACAGCATTGTTCCGTGAAGAATAACACTCTGGCCTAAACCCAGAGCTCAGGATGTTACGGGCGCAAAAAGTGCCAGCGATGAAGCTGCCAATTTGGGAAATAGCGATTTTCGCGCTGGGCCAGCTGGCCTGCTGTGGTCACTCGGACCGATTACCGTTTTTCTGTTGACTTCCTCCTAACCACGGAGCATCATGCGTCCGCCTCTCCGAAGAGCATATATTCAGAAATTCCAGCCCTCCCGCTGGGGCGCGGGCTCCAGGTGTGCTTAAGGCGCAGTAGATTTGCCGGGAAGTAGCTCTCAGGTGTTAGCAACTCCCAAATCCGAGGCGCCGGGTGACCCGACCGTTGTTCCTGGTTCCATTATGGAACTAGACAGGTTGCGCGCCATTCTAGCGCAGTGTTCGCGAGGTGCGAACAGACGAATGTGTGACTAGTCATTACTAGTCACATAACCAGAGAGTCTTCGTTATAACTAGGGGCGCGAACTATGTACTGCAAAACCTGCGGCGCTCAGCTTGTGACTGGAGCAACTATATGCTCCGGTTGTGGCGCAACTCTCGCTAGACCATTGGCGTCGGTTGTTTGCAGGGCTTGCAGCCACCCGGCCACATCAGGTGCAAAATTCTGCAAGAAATGCGGGGCGAGTCTTGACGAGGTGCGTTCCGCGGCCGCGGCCGCCTCAGCGACATCAGTAGGTTCACTTCCCAGAACAGTTTCGGCAACCGTTACGGTGCAGCCCGTTCAAACGGCAGACGAAGACAGTTGCCCGCATTGCGGTGCCGTGATTCGCAAGGGCGCTAATTTCTGCAAGACTTGCGGAAAATCTCGCTTGCCAAGTGAGCTATCTCCCGCACTTACGCCCCCGAACCGTGCGGGGGGTTCAGCCCCTCCCTCTGTTACGCGCCCCCCCGATGCGCTGTCCTCCGCTAAGCCCCAATCAACCAAATCGAAGACACGAACTTTTGTGGTAACGAGCGCAGTGGTAGTCCTCATCTTGGGCACGGCAGGGGCGGCGTATTGGAAACTTATCTACCGTAATAACGCGCAGCGAGCGACCTCAACACAGAATGCATCGAGCCAGCCTCCTGCTCCTGCTCCCGCTACTGCTCCGGCTATTGATGCTGCCATCAATCCACAAGCGTCGGAACAGCCAACTGGCGGAGTGACAACCTATAAAACGACCAAGGCGCAAAATCCTGCCCAAGAAGCGCAAACTCCGAGCGGAGGTTCAGAAAGTCCACCTGCGGCGCCATCCCCAATCCGATCAGGAATTGTTCCATCCCGGAATAGAGCAGTCGCGCCAGCCAGCCAGCGAGCGGCTGTGGCTCCTCCTGTGTACCAACAGGCCCACACAAATGCAGAACAGGCATTCGCCGCTGCGCAATATATCGAACCTCCAAACAATAGCGCGCTCTATTGGGCGAGGATGGCGAGCCAGCAAGGCGATCCTGGAGCGTCCCAAATCGAATTTCGGGTGCTGGAGCAAGTGAAGGCAATCGTGCAAGCGCAACGCGCAAGCCGAAACTACGATTATGCCGCGACGCTGCTTTCTCGGCTGATACAGCTGTTTCCCGATCGAACGGAGCTTCAGCAGATGGGCAGTTCCCTCGCAGACGAACAGCAGGCCTACAATCGCCAACTTGAACAACAACGCAAGGCACAGGAACTCTACACTCGCCAACTTGAACAACAGCGCAAGGCAGCAGAGGAACTCTACACTCGCCAACTTGAGCTACAGCGCAAAGCAGCGGAATTCAAGACGCAAACCAAGGTGTTCCGCCTGCGGCACAGACATTTCTTGGGGCTGCAGAGTCAGAACCTGAATGCGGCGTACGGATATTGCGAAGGGGTGTTGCGCATTACACCCGACGGAGCGGCGAAGTTCGATTGTACGCGGGCTGATGCAGGGGGTCGCTGCGATCATTTGTCTCTTACCGGTGAAGACATTAAGGAAATTCAAGTGAAGAACGATGGCGTGCTCCACCTTGGATTGCGATCGGGGAAGTTTGATTTTATGGCCGATCAAGCAACGATCCAGGCTGCAGCTGATGCCCTAAGCAGTATTCGGAAGTAAACGGAGGCAATGTATGTTTTGCGAGAATTGCGGACACACAATATCGGATTCAGTGGCCCAATGCCCATATTGCGGGCGAAGCACTGAAACGGAACACCCGCCAGTTGCGGTTGGAAGTCCCGCAAAGACTAGCGCAGCCGCAGCTGCTCTTCAGAAGCTGCCTCGTCTAACGCATCCGAAGCTAGAGTCCGGCATTGCTGGATTTGTGCGACCTGTTCTGAAGTCTCTCGAAGAAGGCCCAGTGATGCGAACGATTATGGCGCTGTTCCTCAGGATCTTGGGGGTGCTGTCGCTTCTCGCGGCGCTTTTCCTGGCAATCGCAGTGGCAACACAACTAATGCAATTGAAGCAGTCCCAAATGACGATTGCAGGATTGGTCCTCGCAATACTGATCGTTGCTTGGGGCTGTGTAGCGCTCCTTATATTTTTTTATCGCGCTGCCTCCCTCGATTCGCTGGAGGATTCCCCATTTCCGGTTATTCCCATCGTCTCGGTTTGGTTTCGTGCGATCGGCGAAATCTGGGCCACGAATCTAGTTTTGATCGGCGTCGGCGCGTGCCTGTTTGTTTGGTTCACTGGCAGCTCGCCCATGCAGTTTCTCGGACCCTTCGCGCTGTTAACGGGCTCGGACTTCTCGGGTAGTGGTCCATTTTTGGATGGAATGAAGCTGCTCGTGGGAGGCTTTATCGGCGGTTTCGCGGTTCTTATCTTCTTCTATCTTCTTGCGGAGTCTTATCTCGTGATCCTGGACATTGCTCGGAATGTACGGACACTCGTTAGAATCGGCGAACGTCCTGACAGCGTCAAGCAGAGGAGTGTTCACGCACCAGTAGCCTAGGCGACATTCAAGACTACAGTGTTGGTGACCGAGCTCCTTAGTGACACAGGGTACCTTTGGCGTCGCGCGTAACGACGGAATGGTTGAGTCCCGACGGCTCCAATGCGGGCATTAGACTCAGGCTGTTGTCGTTTGGTCTTTCGAAACACAGAAGATGCCAGCAACCAGTCCATCCACCTTCCCGTGCTTCCCAAAATGCCGGCGCAAAGGATTGCGCCGAGCAATCAACACGGGGCTGCTTTATAGCCGCTCGTATGGAACGGTCGGCGTCGTCGTGAAGCGCACCCTGCGAAAACCGCGCAGAATGCGGCACCGCATTGTGGTGGATTGCTGAGAAAACAAATAGAAACAAAGCACTGCTCAGTCTAAGACTGTGCCACCCGTCCA
>Ga0066696_10000309_pt1 | contig 18622 bp, 10 predicted proteins | sample GraSoiAngelo_145_FD_71412 | JGI IMG/M metagenome (GOLD analysis project Ga0066696, IMG submission 71412) | Grasslands soil microbial communities from the Angelo Coastal Reserve, California, USA - 14_1009_05_20cm | ecosystem: Environmental > Terrestrial > Soil > Grasslands | place: USA...
CTGGCAGCGAAATACAAAACTCCGTTATACGTATATTCTGCAACCCACATCGCAGATCGATTCAGAGCGTTCACATCCGCGTTTCGGGGCGTCCCTCACACCCTCTGCTATTCGGTAAAAGCGAATTCCAATCTCGCAATTTTGAAGCTGCTTGCCAGGATGAAGGCCGGCTTCGATGTAGTCTCAGGTGGAGAGCTAGAACGAGTGCTTCGCGCCGACAAGAGCGCAGTTCGCAGAGTCGTTTTCTCAGGAGTCGGAAAGACGCAAGAGGAAATCGATCTCGCGCTGAGGTCCGGAATTCTGATCTTCAATGTCGAAAGCGAAAGCGAGCTTGCTGTCCTCGCATCACGAGCAGCTTCGCTGAAAAAAAGGGCGCGAATGGCGTTACGAGTAAATCCAGACGTCTTTGCGGAGACCCATCCTTACATTTCAACCGGCTTGCGGGAGCACAAGTTCGGAGTGCCCATTCAGCGCGCCTGGGACCTTTACCTGGAAGCCTCGCGCTCGAAGTGGCTCGACGTTGCCGGCGTAAGTGTCCACATCGGCTCCCAGATCCTCGCCGTGGAACCGTTCATGGCGGCGATGAAACGCGTCGCTGATCTGGTGCGAGAGCTGCAGAGCGGCGGACACAACATTCGTTATGTCGATGCAGGCGGCGGCTTAGGAATCTCCTATTCACCTCAAACTGAATTCGATTTTGAGGGACGAGCCGTGGAGTACTCCCGGGCGCTACTGCAGGGCCTACACGGTTTGAAGGTGCATATTCTGCTTGAGCCAGGAAGAACGATCGTTGGTCCTGCGGGCGCTCTACTCACTCGCTTGCTTTACGTGAAGCAAAACGGCAGCAAGCGTTTCATGGTGACTGACGCTGCGATGAACGACCTGTTGCGGCCATCACTCTACAAGGCTCATCACGAGATTATTCCCGTAGCTCGGCAGCAGAACAGCTCAACAGGTGTATTCGATGTTGTCGGTCCGGTCTGCGAGACAGGCGACTTCTTTGCGCGCGATCGTGAGCTGCCGGAAGTAGCCGAAGGCGAGCTGCTGGCCATCCTGGATACCGGCGCCTACGGGATGTCACTCAGCTCAAACTACAACACGCGAACCCGTCCAGCAGAAGTTCTGGTCAAGGGCAACTCAGCAAAGCTCATACGCAAGCGTGAAACGATTTCCGATCTGCTGAAGTTGGAGTTGTAAGGGAGCTGCGGCCGCTCTCGACTGGATTTTGCTCAATAAGCAGAAATTGTTTGCCTCCGCTGATTTGGTCGAAATTTTGTCACTCGGGAAACAAACACCCGAGCGAGCGGTGCTCCAGTAAAGTTCTGCTGCTCACGTTCGGCTCCAACTCTCTCTCTTCCGGCTTCATCCAACAACACAACAATTTCGAGTATTCGACAACACTGGCCGGCGCGCACGCGCAAGGACCCATTGTTTGTTTCGGGAGGAGATTTTCAATGAAGCAGCCCAAATGGCTGGTTTCGAGCATGCTGCTGACAGCGATGAGCCTGCCAGCACAAACTTTTGGAGGCGCCCGAGTCGTGCAAAGTGCACAACCAGTCGCGTCGCCAAGTCACTATTATCTTGAGACGGCCGCTAAGAAGACGGTGCCCAAGCGCCGTTCCAAAAAGAAATCCGCGGTGATTGTCGGTGGTTCCGCCTTAGGTGGAGCGGCAATCGGCGGACTTGCAGGCGGCAAGAAAGGCGCCGCAATTGGCGCACTGGCCGGCGGCGGTGGAGGCTACGTCTATGATCGCAAGAGCCAGAAGAAACCTGTGATTCCCAAATAGCTCACGCTCGCGCAAAAGAAAAGGCCCAGTCCGCCAGACTGGGCCGCTGTGCTAGTGCTCAAAATATCATCTTAGCCGCAAACTGAAGCTGCCGCGCTGAACCAGAGTCTCCATTTGGGAAGCGAGTCGAGTTGATTACCCCGAATGAGGCGGAACCTGCAGCTGCAGTCCGGGTCGAATTGACGAAACCAAAGTTAGGATGATTGGCTAGGTCGAATGCTTCCGCCCGAAGCTCGAGCCGCAGGCGCTCGGTGATTCTGGTCGTCTTGGCTAACGACATATCCAAGTTCTTGAAATCGGGGCCAGGCACCGAATTGCGTCGCATGTTCCCGAAGTGAAAGATAGTTGTCGTGGTCGCACCGTTGGTGACAAGCACTGCAGGAATCGCATACGAAGTTCCCGCCGCACATGCGCCCTTGGTAGGATCGCATACTGAATTTGGAGCCAGCCACTGAATAAGGCCACTCTGTGACCCAGAAGTAATGATTTGATTGACGATTGTTACCGGTCCAATTTGGTCCGGCCTGTTGGTCGCGACACCGGTAAACGTCGTAGACGAGACGCCATTCAATAAGGAGATCGGACTTCCCGATTGCAGGCTGAGAACGCCGCTTATGCGCCAGCCATCGACGAAGCGGTTTCCTTTAAATGGCAGTTCGTACAGACTGGTGAATACAAACCGATGCCTGGCATCGAAGTCTGACAGCCCATAATCCTGGCGCACGTTCAGACTGTTTTCGGCGACCGCCGATCCGGTCTGCGATGCATAGTCCAACGATTTTGACCACGTATAGTTCGCCGAGAACTGCAGGTTCCTGGCTAGCCTTCGCGTTGCCGTAGCCCACAGTGCGTTGTAGTTCGAATTACCGTTACTTACCCGAGTCGTCATACTGGTACCCAGCGCGGCGCCGGGAAGAAGGGGGCTATTGGCAGCAATCGTTGGAAACGGCCGTGACTGCGCGCCCGTGGTCGTGTTGGTGTAGAAGGGCTGGTTCAAATTGATTTGTTGACGCAGGTGCGTTCCCTTCGACCCGAAATATCCGACCATGATCGCCGTCGAAGGAGAAATCTCCTGCTGGACATTAAGGTTGTAGGACTGCACGTATGCGTTCTTGAAGTTCTGATCCACGGTATTGACCGAGGCGCCGGCGGCTGCGGCGTCGGATGCCAAGGTCGCGAAGCTTGTGAAAGGCTTGGCGGTACTTCCCGAGAAGCGCGAGGGACTCACGAATGGCGGATTGCTCGCCGGGAACGTGATCGGAAGCGGCTGATCGACCGCCCAACCGTAGCCAGAGCGCAATACGGTTTTCCCATTATGAAACACATCCCAGGCAAAACCCAGTCTGGGCTCGAAGTTCTTGTTGTTCTGCTGGTAGAGCAATGGCAGGGCGGACGAGCCAGCCTGAACCAGAGTGCCGTTCGGCAGGAACTCGGCCCAGCGGTTGTCCTTCTCGAAAGGCGTCATATTCCACTCATAGCGCAGCCCAAGTTCGAGCGTGAGATAGGAGGCGACCTTGAAACTGTCCTGAGCGAAGAAATCAAGAGCGCGCTGAACAAAGTGCGGAGTCACATCTCCGACGCTGGTGTAGAGGAAGGCATTGCCGTTGATGAAGTCGGTGGTATTCGCGAATTGGACGAACCCGAGGTCATGCTGGAACGTGCCGTTGTCATTCACCTGCCGGCCTTCCCAACCGAATTTGAAAGTGTGCCGGCTGCGAAGATAAGTGACCGTGTCGCTGAGCACGGTCGTGAGATCGCCGCGTCCCTGCGGAAATCCAGAGACGCCGCCGAAATCCAATCCCCCTTGCTGAATATTGATTTCAGGCAAGCCGACGGGTCCACTGCGCCCATTGTTGATCCCGAACTTGGTTGGGTCGTCTTTGTTGATCGCGTCGAAAATGATATGGATCCGGTTGAAGCCCAGGCGCGCTTCATTGACAAGCGTTGGGTTGAAGACATGGCTCTCGCCCACCGTTAGCAATTGTCGTTGGGCGGTGCGCTGGTCGCCATATCCCGGAACCGTGCTGCCGCCATTGGCGTCGGTTGGTTCCGTCCGGACGTCTTTCTGTAATGCGTAATAACCGTGTACCCGGTCTTTCTCGCTCACGTTGTAGCTGATGTCACCGGTCCATTGATCGAGTTTCACCGGAGCCGATGCCGAGCCAATGAACTTCGAGCCAGACGAGTCATTGGCTTGAGGAATCAGTGGAACCAGTTGCCGCACTGCCGCGCTAGATGAAGCCAGAGCCGCTGCCCGCTGAGCGGAATTAAGAACCGTTTGGTTAATCGTAATTCCCTGCCGTTGCCGCAGTCCTTCATACGAACCATAGAAAAACAACTTGTTTTTGATGATGGGTCCACCCAGATCGCCACCGAAATCGTTGCGGATAAATTGCGATTGCGGCGCCCCGACTTTGTTGAAGAAGTTTCGCGCGTCGAAGTAATTGTTGCGCATGAAATCGAACGCCTCGCCGTGGAAGCTATTCGTTCCTGAGCGGGTCACCATATTCACGACCGCACCGGAGTTGCGCCCTGATTCTGCGCTGTAAGTAGAATTATCGACCTTAAATTCATCGAGCGTCGCAATCGAAGGCTGAAAGGTGATCTGACCATTGGTCATATCGGCAAGGTTGATGCCATTGACCAAGAAGTTCACAGCATCCTCCCGCTGACCAGCAGTATTGAATGCAAGTGAGCCTTGGCCGCGAATCGGCTGTGCCAAAAATCCATTGGCTGGCGGCGTTACGGAACCTGGAACGAGGAATCCCAAGTCGACGAAATGGCGTCCATTCAGAGGAATCTGCTGCACATTCTTCGGGTCCATGACTTGACCCACCGTCATGGTTGTCGACTCAACGACGGGTATCTCGCTTGCGACGGTCACTACCTCAGTTGCCTGCGCTACCTTTAGCTGAAAGTTCTGCACCGCAGTTCGTCCGACATCGAGAATGAGGCCTTTTGCGCGCTGCCTCTCAAGGCCAGCTGCCTGAACATCAACGTCATACGCACCCACCGGCAGCGCAGGGACCTGATAATTCCCGTTTGAATCAGTTCTTGTGGTTTGCGACACTGACGTCGCTGTGTTCGTCACTGTTACTGTCGCGCCAGGCACCACCGCCCCACTGGGATCGGTTACCTGACCTTGCACGGCCGCCAGCGTTTGGCCAATCAGGCTGCTGGCACTAACCAGAACGAGTCCGAAAGCAACAAACCGCAGACTGCTGGAGAATCTTTGCATGTACCGTCTCCTGTATCGTCAAACCCCTCTTCTCGGGGTGAATTTCTTGCCCAAGTGAGAACAGCCGATCTACATGTCTGCAACCTCCCTACCATTCATCATCCCCGATAAGCTATTGATTGTCAGGCACTAACTTTCAGATTTCGTCCAGAAATATTACAAACGGAAAGCAGCTACAAAATTCAGAAGTCCGGGATTCCGATTTTGGGACGAAAATACATCAATGGCTTACCCCACTCAGAATCCATCCCAAGCTGCCTACAAGTCCGTCTGAGTGCTAACCTTGCCTGCCTGAATGGTGAAGTGGACCGAGCTTCTGGGATTCGTTACCGGAGCAATCTGCGTCTGGCTGCAGGTGAAGGAGAACGTCTGGAACTGGCCTGCTGGAATCGCCAATAACATCTTCTATGTCGTCGTTTTCTGGCGGTCGGGGTTGTACGCGGACTCGCTGTTGCAGTGGTTCTACATCTCGATCTCGATCTATGGCTGGTGGAATTGGTTACGTGGCGGGGTGGCGCATTCGGAGCTGAAAATAAGTCGCACCTCGCAAAGTGGCATGCTTGTTTATGTCGCACTCACTGCTGCAGGCACCATCCTCTTCCATGAGCTCTTACGCCGATACACTAACAGCACAGTCCCATTCTGGGACGGACTCACAACGGCCATGAGTCTTACTGCTCAATACATGCTCACTCGGAAAGTCGTCGAGAACTGGTGGTGGTGGATTGCGGTTGACGTAATTTACATTGCCCTCTACGTCTACAAGCACCTGTATCTGACCAGCTTGCTCTACGCGATATTTCTGGCAATGTGCATCGCAGGTTGGCGCGAGTGGCAGCGCAGGATGACGAATCTTCCGGCGTCCGAGAGTAAACAAGTGCTTGCATGATCAAGCGAGTAGCAATTGTCGGAGCCGAGTCCACAGGTAAAACCACGCTCGCCCAGCAGCTGGCAGAGCATTTCGGAACGGTCTGGGTTCCCGAATATGGACGCGAGTATACCGAAGTCAGCGTCGGACGCGAGGCGTTCTTTGATTACAAGTGGCGCAATGACGAATTCGTTCTTATCGCGCAGAAGCAGATCGAACTCGAAGATCAGCTAGCAAAAACAGCCAATCGCGTGCTCATTTGCGATACCGATGTGCTTGCCACCTGCATCTGGCAAGAACGTTACATGGGAGCTTGGTCACCCGAGGTTGAGAAGATCGCCAAACAGCGTACGCATGACCTCTACTTGCTCACTGACTGTGACATACCCTTTGCCCAGGATGGGCTACGCGACGGCGAGCACCTGCGGCAATGGATGACTAACCGCTTTCGCCAGGAGCTCACCGAACGGGAATTGCGCTGGACCTTGATCTCCGGGAAAGACGAACAACGCTTGCGCACAGCAGTAGCCGCAATCGAAAAGCTCCTCAATCCGTCTGTTTGATCTTTGTGGAGTGGCTTAGGAAATCTTTTATGGTTGAAGCCGAGCGAGTTCCTTGCGATACAAGTCGTTTCCCGGGAATTCTCGCGAGAGTGCGGAGAGCAGGTCGCGCGCGGTGTTGCGGTCCTTGTCACGCAGCGCTGCGACCGCCAGCAGCAGGCGAGCGAAGGGGGCGAAGTAGTGGCCTTTCTCAGCCGTGATGCGTAATTTTTCCAGGCCCTCTACTTTGTCGGTTTGCGCTCCCCCAATATGTAAGATCCAGCGAATCGGAGCGGGATTCAAACCCAACAGATAATTCTCAACACCGACGGCAAGATAAGCGTCGTAGTAAGACGGATCGGCAGCTAACAATTTCTCCGCGATCGCCCGCGAACTCTTGGTGTAGCTGAGCGCCAAGAGGTTCTTTTTCTCGATCATCGCCGTGTAGTCACTGCGCAGGCCGTTGATCATCACTAATGAAAACAATGCGTGCAGATCATTCGGCGCTCTGGCGAGAACTTTGCTCGCGATCCGTTCGCCGCGCTGAAGTTCATTTTCAAAAGCTGCTCTTACGGACGGGTCTGGTGAGAGCTTCGGACGCTTCTCGAACTTCTCGTTTTGCGTGAAGAGGTCAAACTCCAAAATCTTCAGCCGATTGAATTCAGCAAACAGAAATGCCGCTGCATTCGAGACTGGGCCCATCGGATCATCAGGATGCGCTTGCTCCCATTGCGCGAAAGTCAGGTGCGCAGCAGAAAAGTCCAGGTTGTACATCTGCTCAAAGCCGCGATTCAAATCAACGGCAGAGGCCGGATCAGACGCGGAGCATGTCGCAACCCCAGCAAACCACGCAAGCAGCAGACACAAACCACCTCTCACCAACCTTGCTGCAACAAAACGTGATTTGGCGCAGTACTTCCTCAACGGAGTGGCAACCCCAACAGATGCTACAGATGTGAACAATGGAAGGAAAGTAAAGTTGCGTTACCGGTCAAGATACGCAGGGAACAAGCGGCCGGCCGCCCCAGCGCATTCGTGAGAGCGACGCTGGAGCGGACCCATTCGTACCGCCTTTTAATGAGGAATCGTGGAGTTTGTCGTCGAAGAGCAGTTTGTTGAATTTATTCCCGTCGCTTGATTTGTCCCTGCGGGCGAATTTGTTCCCGTCCCTGGAGTTGTTCCGGTAGTTGCCCCCTGAGTGGCAGTGCTGCTGCCGGAGGTTCCTGGAGTGACTTGAGCACAGTTTGTCGTGGGCGCAGTGCCAGCGGTTCCGGTGCTTCCTGTCATGGAACCGGTCGTTCCCGTTGTGCCCATATTGCCCGTGGTATTGCTGGTGCCAGAAGTCCCGTTAGCGCTAGTCGAGCCTGCGGTGGACCCAGCTGCGCCGACGTTACCGCTGGCGCCAGGCGTTATTGCTGAAGTGCCGGTGGTCGTGCTCGGATTCGTCGTTGAGGTCCCGCTCGCGCCTACCGTGGTGTTCTGATTGGTGGACGTCGAACCAATTCCGCTCGATGTACCCGTCGTGCTGCTACTCGGGTTCGCGCTGGTGGATTGACCAGCCGTGCTGCTGGTCTTAGTTCCGGTTGACGGACTGGCGGCCGGAGCCATCGGACCCGCCGCCGTGCTGTTTTGAGAACCCATGGTGGCTGTGCTGTTGGTTGTTGTGCTTGGACCGGCACTGGTGCTGCTTCCGCCCATTGTCGATCCTGTAGATCCCGCTGTCTGCGCTCCTGCCCAGGCAAATGCCATGAGCAAAACCGGAGCTGCTAACCATGTTCGTTTCATTTCTTGGAATCCCTCTTGAGTGAGAAGTTGAAATTTCCTTTGATTAAGAAACGTTTGCGTCGGAAATACCGGCACTTTGGATTTTGAATGGCTTGCCTAGGTTGGATTCGGTCGTCTGCTGGGGCAGATGCTCGAAATCGCGTGCTGCTGAATTCTCCCGATTCAGCTCCGCCGAATTGAGTCGAGAAGCGCCACGCCGAACTGAGACAAACACTGAGCTTCTCTTCTCATCTGACACAATCGTGCTTCTTCTCGGCTATTCAGGCTGGCTCTCCCGCCGCGCAGCTCTCTTCGACGTAGTTCTTTGCGCGACGTTTTTCTGCGCACAAACCGGACCAACCGCGACGCCGGCGCAAACACCTCACACATCGCAGCAAACGCAAGAGGTGCTTCCTTCCTACGAAGGGCAAAACGTCTCTTCTGTCGAGCTCGCTGGACAGCCCGAACTGAAAGCAGACAACCTGCTCCCCCTTCTCGCACAGAAAGCAAATCAACCGTTCTCGCAGGCGAAGGTGGATGAGACGGTTGCTGCATTGAAACGTGCAGGCCGCTTCCATGACGTCCAAATCCAGATCCGGCCGGAGCCCGCAGGCGTGCGGGTACTCTTTATCCTCGAACCTGCTGTGTACTTTGGTGTGTACTCATTTCCGGGAGCGGAACAGCGCTTTGCGTATGCACGTTTGTTACAAGTTGCCGAGTATCCCCCTCGCGGACCTTACACGTCGGTCGACGTAGCCAATGCGCACAAAGCATTAGAGAGATTCCTGCAACATGAAGGATATTTTCAGTCCACGGTAAAGCCACGGGTTGTTACGGATCGAGTCCATGGGCTCGCCAACGTCTACTTCGACATCAACCTCGGACGCAAGGCAAAGTTTGGTAAAGTCGCGCTGTCTGGAGCCACTCCGCAAGACACAGCTCTTCTCCAATCCAAGGTTCATTCGTTCCGTGCGCGGCTGCGCAATGCCGCCATCCGTGAAGGAAAGACCTACTCACTGAAAACTCTCCAGAATGCCACCAACTATCTGCAGAATTCGCTGATGAGCAAAGATCATCTCGATGCCAAGGTGAAGCTCATCTCCGCCAATTACAACGCCGGCAACAATCGCGCAGATATCACGTTCAACGTGCAGAGCGGCCCGTTCTATCACGTGAAGGTTCAGGGCGGCCATGTGTGGAGCTGGACCAAGAGGAAACTGCTACCGGTGTACCAGCAGGTCGGAGTCGATCCCGAAATTATTCAGGAAGGTCGCAAGAACCTGGTCTCTCACTTTCAGTCGAAGGGATATTTCGATGCGAAGGTAGATGTCAACACGCAGAAACAAACCGATGGTGAAACGATCGTTTATCAAATCGCGAAAGGACCGCGACACAAAGTAAAAGACGTCGACATCGCCGGCAACCAGACGCTAAAAGAAGACGACCTGCTCAAGCACGTGCCGGTGAAAAAAGCCCACATCTTTTCTCACGGAAGCTACAGCGAGAATTTGCTCCACACCAGCATCAAGAACCTGCAACGCGTCTATCAGGCCAATGGCTTCAGCGACGTCAAGGTCACCCCGGAGGTCCACAATCAGGCAGGCAACATCACCCTGACGTTCCGAGTGGTTGAAGGCGAACGCGACATCGTCGAAGCCATGCACGTCGAAGGCAACGACACGCAATCGCTCTCGGTATTAGCCCCGAAGGGTCTGAACCTCGCGGCAGGCAAACCTTATTCTCAGACGCTCGCGCAGCAGGACCGCAATACCATCATGGCTAATTACCTGAAACTCGGATATCTCAATGCCAGCTTCCGGCAAACAGCAAAGCCAATCGATAAAGATAAGCACCGCCTCGAGGTCAGCTACCTTATTGAGGAAGGTCCGCAAGTCAGAACCGCCAGTGTCGTGACTCTGGGCCGTGGCGAAACGCAACAGTCACTGATCAATCGCGTCGCTCCCATTTCGCCCGAAGCTCCGCTGCGGGAAGATGACATGCTCGCCAACGAGACTCAGCTCTATAACCTGGGAGTATTCGATTGGGCAGAGATCGATCCCAGGCGACGCATCACTACGCAAACAGAAGAGGATGTGCTGGTAAAGGTCCACGAGGCGAAGAGGAACGATCTGACTTACGGATTTGGTTTCGACGTAATCAATCGTGGCGGCAGCATTCCCAGCGGAACCGTAGCTCTCCCTGGGCTTCCGGTCGTGGGACTGAACAAGAACTTTAAGACGAACCAGAAGACATTCTACGGACCACGGGCTTTGATTCAATACACGCGCAAAGACCTGTGGGGTAGAGCCGAGACAATCAGCTTCAATGCCTTAGGCTCGCGCCTCGACCAGCGCGGTCAGATCGCGTACACAGATCCGTACTTCCGCGGGAGCAATTGGGCGTCGAGCTTCAATATTGGTGGAGAGCACGATGCGCAGAATCCAATCTTCACTTCACTGATTGGACAGGCAGGATGGCAGCTACAACGTCCTCTGAATCAGGACAAGACAACGAATCTGTTTCTCCGTTACAACTACTCGCAAACAGGGCTCACGAATCTGCTGATTCCCGATTTAGTACCAGCTTCCGATCGCCATGTACGCCTCTCGACTCTGTCGGCTACTTATGTGAGAGACACGAGAGACTTCCAACTTGATGCCCACAAGGGCCTTTACGAAACCTGGGAAGCCGACTTCAATCCTTCGGCTCTGGGTTCTAATTTCAATTTCGGAAAGTTCCTCGCCCAGACCGCATACTACAAGACCATGACGCAGCGCAAGATCGTTTGGGCAAACAGCGTGCGGACAGGGTTTGCCACTGCCTTTAGCGGACATGTTCCCCTCAGCCAGGAGTTCTTCACCGGTGGAGGCAATACTCTGCGCGGATTCGCCCTGAACGCGGCGGGGCCGCAGCGAGTTATCCCGGCCTGCGGAAATCCGAGCGATCCGAACACTTGCTCAAAGATCACCGTGCCCGTCGGCGGCAATCAGTTGTTCTTGGTCAATTCCGAGTTCCGCATTCCTGTGCCGCTGAAGGAAGGACTCGGAGTAGTTCCCTTCTACGACGGCGGCAATGTGTTCCGCACGATTGGTTTTCACGGTCAGTACACGAACACGGTGGGACTCGGATTCCGCTATGCAACCCCAGTAGGACCGGTTCGCGTGGACTTCGGTTACAACTTGAATGCTCCTCCGGGAGTCAAAACATGGCAGTACTTCATAACGATCGGACAGGCATTCTGAGCGGAGTTTAGGGCCCCTTGAGCGCAGCGCCAAATCTACCTCCTTATTACCACGAGCCGCCCGAGAAGCCACGCCTGGTTGCGCAGCCTGCGCCTCGCAGACGCTGGAAGAGAGTTGCTGCCTGGACCCTAGGCATTCTGCTGTTTCTCATCATCCTTGCCGTGCTCACGGTGTACGTACTGTTTCACAGCCGTGGAGTCCATCAGTACGTACTGCGAACGGCGCAAGAGAAGATCACGGCTGCTCTGGGTTCCCAGGTCCGAGTACGCGATTACGCGCTGCACTTCAACGGAATCTCACCCAGCCTGGATCTTTATGGAGTCGTAATTAACGGAGCGAATCCTTACCCGACTCCGCCTCTGCTGACCGTAGATCATCTTCACGCGGGAATCCGGGTGGTCTCCCTTGTCAGCAAGACGTGGTACATGGACGACGTGACCGTCAACCATCCCGTGGTCCGACTGTTCGTAGATGCGCATGGCACCGATAATCTGCCGCAGACGAAGAGCAGCGGGCAAAAGAACAATACCAGCATCTTCGATCTAGGCGTGCGCCATGCCCTACTCGACAACGGCGAGATCTACTACAACAACCGCAAGAGTGCGATGAGCGCCGACCTGCACGACCTGAACTTTCAGTCGGCGTTCGATCCTTCGCAGAAGAAGTACTCAGGCACGCTGAGTTACAAAGATGGACACCTCAACCTCGAGAACTTCAATCCGATACCGCACGACTTGGCCGCACAGTTCGACGTAACTCCGCAGCAATTCAAGTTAACGAATGCCACGCTGCATAGCGGCAACTCGCACTTTATTCTTAATGCGACGCTCACCGACTTTGTACACCCCCATGTGAATGCCACGTATCAGGCACTGCTCGATGCAGGGCAAATTCGGAAGACATTGAAGAACGCTTCGCTGCCGATCGGACTGCTGCAGGCTGATGGCTCGTTGGAATATCAAGCCAAGCCGGATACTCCGATGCTCGCGCTCATCGTCGTCGATGGCGGACTGAGCAGCCGCGAACTTCAAGTAGTCGCCCCGTCCTTACGCACGAACATCCGCGACATCGGAGCGCGCTATACCGTGCGGCAGGGGAATCTCGAAGTAAAGAACATGCACGCGGGCCTTCTAGGTGGCGAGCTGATCGGCAATCTGAAGATCCACGACCTCGTTGGCAAGTCGCAGTCTCATCTCGTGGCGGATCTTCGTGGAGTCAACGTTGCTGATCTGAAGGCGATGATGAATTCACCCGCCCTGAAGCAGGTCGCACTAACGGGTCGCGTGAACGCTGACGCTGATGCCACCTGGGGACGCACGTTCGACAATCTGGTTGCGAAAACCAACGCGACCGTAAAGGCCGCCATCGCATCAACGGGCGGAAGTGCAGCTCCAGTGCCACTCAACGGCGTGATCCACGCCAGTTACGCCAATGCAACCAAATCGATCGCCCTGGCAGATAGCTACATTCGTCTCCCGCAGACCTCGCTGAATCTAAACGGAACCGTGAGCGATCGCTCGGCGTTGCAGGTTCGCCTGCAATCAAACGATCTGCACGAACTCGAAAACATCGCCGATAAATTCCGTGCTCCAGGCTCGCAACCATTCGGCCTCGGAGGCACCGCCAGCTTCAACGGAACTGTCCGTGGATCGATGACTGCTCCGCACTTGAATGGAGCGTTGAATGCCGACAATCTGACGGTCCATGGGACGCAGTGGAAGGTTGTGCGCACGAACGTCGACGCCAGTCCCGGCCTGGCGAGTTTGACAAACGGAGAGCTCGATCCCGCAGATCGCGGCCGTATTACCTTCAATCTCAGCGCAGGTCTTCATAATTGGGCATTCTCGAATACTAGTCCTATTCAGGTCGGGCTCAACGCCAATAATCTAAATGTCGGCGAGCTGGCAAAGGCCGGAGGAGTTACGACTCCCATTAAGGGAACGCTGGCAGCAAATGTCGCCGTGCACGGCACGGAGTTAAATCCTATCGGTCAGGGAACACTAAGCCTTACCAACGCTCAAGTAGCAGCCGAGCCAATCAATTCGCTCAACGTCAATTTCAATGGCACGGGCGACGTCGTGAACGCGAAACTGGCCGCTCGCATTCCTGCGGGAGCCGCAAACGGTAACCTTATCTATTATCCAAAGACGCAGGCGTACGACCTGCAACTACAGGCGCCGGGAATCCAACTAGCGCAATTGCAAACCGTAAAGCAGCGCGGAATGGATCTCTCCGGAGTACTCAGCCTGATCGCCAACGGACACGGAACAGTTCAGAATCCCCAACTCACGGCTTCACTGCAGATTCCCAAACTGGTCATCGACAAACAGACGGTGAACGGGATCGCACTAAATGCGAACGTAGCCAACCATGTCGGCAACTTCGACCTGAACTCGCAGGTGCTGAATACGTCGATCCGAAGCCACGGGAAAGTAAACCTCACGGGCGACTACTATGCAGATGCAACCCTCGACACTCAGGCGATTCCGCTCGAAACCATCGTAGCCGCCTACGCTCCGGCGCAAGCTGGAAAGCTGTCCGGCCAAACAGAGCTTCACGCTACTCTGCGCGGACCACTGAAGAACAAGAACCGCATCGAGGCTCATGCCCAGATTCCGATGCTGAACGTAAACTACACCAACACCGTGCAAATCGCGGCGGTGAGCCCGATTCATATTGATTACATGAATGGCATCCTTTCCCTTCAGCGGGCTCAGCTGCGCGGTACCGATACCGATCTGGCACTTCAGGCACGCGTGCCGATGAATGACCCCAATGCGCCGGTTTCGCTGCTGGCGCTCGGGACGATCGACCTCAAATTGATCGAGCTCTTCGATCCAGATTACGTCACTTCGGGACAGTTGAAGCTAAACATTAACTCATACGGGAACCGCGCGAACCCTGACGTTCAGGGACAAATTCAGGTTATGAATGCCGGATTGGCCAGCGGCGATCTTCCCTTAGGATTGCAAAATGGGAACGGCGTGCTCACCTTGACGAAAGATCGTCTGAACATCACCAGTTTCAAAGGAACAGTAGGCGGAGGAGAGGTTACGGCAAGCGGTGGCGTAGTCTATCGTCCGGCTTTGAATTTCAATCTGGCACTCGCTGGACGCGGCATTCGCCTGTTGTATCCAGATGGCGTACGGACTGGCTTGGGAACGAACCTTGCGCTCACCGGCAATTTGAATTCTGCGCTACTGACCGGACAGGTTCGTATCAATCAACTCTCCTTCGCTCCCGATTTTGACCTCATGGACTTCATTGGACAATTCTCGGGCGACACTGTTCCCGCTCCCTCGCAAGGCTTTGCCGATAATGTAAAGCTGGATCTCAGCGTCGCCGCGACCAACGGGATTAATCTCACGAGCCGCACCTTGAGTCTGGATGGCACCGCCAATCTTCAAGTTCGTGGCACAGCCGCGGATCCTGTGATTCTGGGCCGAGTGAATCTCTCAGGCGGCGACCTGATCTTCCAGAACAACCGCTACATTCTCGAAAGCGGAACGATCGATTTTGTGAATCCCTACCAGACTCGTCCGGTGGTGAATGCCGCGGTAAGCACGACCATCCAGGAATACAACATCATGATGCGCTTTGATGGTCCAGCGGATCGTCTGCACACTTCGTACACCTCAGTGCCATCACTGCCGCCTTCGGACATCATCAATCTCATCGTGAGAGGAAAAACAACGGAAGCTCAGGATGTAAGTGGATCGCAGCCCGGCAGCATGGGCGCAGAGTCGCTTGTGGCCTCGCAGGTGAGCAGTCAAGTAACGAGCAGGCTGGAGAAAGTAGCCGGAATCTCGCAGCTCTCCATCGATCCTGAATTGGGAAACAACCAGCAGAATCCCGGAGCGCGCGTCGCAATTCAACAGCGCGTCACCGGCAATCTGTTTGTAACATTCGCGACCGACGTGACCCAGACGCAGAACACGACGATAAAACTCGAGTATCAAGTGAGCCCCCGCGTCTCCTTCAGCGGCACGCGCGACCAAAACGGCGGCTTCGGCTTCGACACGAAGATTCACAAGAGCTGGTAATCCTGACACAAAAAAATGAAGCGCGGCGCGCCCTTGCCCGGCGTTCGTGCTGCATGAGAGTCGCCGGGCGAAACCGCCCCCGCTTCTATTGTTTTCAGCGGGGATCAAAGATCCCACTTGCTTTGCCGCGCTTGGTATCCTTTTTCCGAGTTCCTGAATCAAAGCAACGGTATCTTCGGAGAAGCTGGATGATGTTGAGAAGTATCGCGGCCTGGATTAGGGCCCTGCTGTTGCTGTCGATTGGCACCGTATTCATTTCCTGTGGTGGCGGAGGAGGATCAAGTTCCCTGTCACCTAGTGGAGGAATGACCCAGAACATCACCGTGACGGTTACGCCAGCTTCTGCCACTATCGATCCAGGCGGAACACAGCTCTACACGGCGACTGTGACGGGAACATCGAATATCAGCGTCACCTGGAGCGCGGGTGGAGTGCAGGGTGGAAACTCGACAGCGGGAACGATCAGTTCGTCGGGACTATACACTGCTCCAGCAGTTGCTCCGAATCCATCGAGCGTCACGATTACGGCCGTCTCGACAGCAGACTCGACCAAGTCTGGAACCGCCACGGCCAACATACGCGTTCATCACGACAACCAGGACCCGCAGAGTGGCCCGATCAAATTGGGCACGAGCGGAGGAAATTCAACGGATACGACGAGAAGCGGTAATCAGCTTTTTTGTTGCTCAGGGACTCTTGGTTCGCTGGTCTCTCGCGCTGGGACGCTCTACGTCCTCAGCAATAATCACGTTCTCAATAAATCGGACCAAGGGGCGGTTGGAGATCCAATTTCGCAGCCGGGGCTCGCAGACAGCAATTGCGGAACTGCAGGGATCCGTACAGTGGCCAATATGTCTCAGGCAGCCGCACTCAAGACGAGCAATGTTGACGCGGCCATTGCTCAGATCGTGACCGGCCAGGTGGATACCAGTGGAACTATCCTCGATCTCGCCGCGCCGGGACAACCGGCCCAGCCATCAGCAATTACGGGCCTTCCGGCGATAAACCAAGCAGTAGCTAAGAGTGGTGACGCCTCTGGGCTCACCTGCTCTACGGTGACGGCGACGAATGCGCTAATTCGCGTGACTTACTCCACTTCATGCCAGGGTGGCACGAATTTTGACGTTACCTATAACAATCAGGTCGCAATCGCAGGCGCGAATTTCAGCAACAGCGGAGACTCAGGGTCGCTTATCGTCGACTCGTCGAATTCGCGTCCGGTGGCACTGCTCTATGCCGGCAGCAATACCGGCACAGTAGGAAATCCGATCCAAGATGTTTACAACGCGCTGAAAGACTCGAATGGAGTAACTCCGCAGGTAGTCGGCGGCTCCGACCATCCGGTCGCATGCCCCGCGGGATTGCAGCTGCAACCCGGAAGTCCTGGTCCTCAGGAAAAACGAGGGCTACCTCAGAGCGAGATTTCGCGCGCCACGCTTGCGCGCAATCACCGCATGTACGAACTCATGCAGGACTCGGCTGTGGACACTGTCGAAGTCGGGCGTAGTGCCGACAATCCTGACGAGTCGGCCGTAGTAGTCACCCTCCGTGGCTTGGCAAGTCTTCCCATTCCGGCACAGGTAGATGGAGTCCGCACGAGGATCGTGGAAAACGGAGAGTTCAACGCATTACACCCTCAGGCAAAGCAGGCCGCAGCGCTCTCACCTATTTCGGAAACCGAGGTCGCTCGCGCACGCGGCGCCAAACAGCAACATGCCGAGGAACTGATGACGAACTCCGCCATTATTGGGGTAGGAGTAGGCGCAAGCAATGACAGTCCCGGCGAGTCCGCGATTGTGGTCTTTGTCGAAAAAGGAAAGTCCGTCGCTGTACCCGCCGTGATCGATGGCGTCCGCACCCGAGTCATTGCTACCGACCCGTTCCGGACATTCAATTGGGGAAAGAGCACGGTGAAAGCCTGTTCACGCAAATAGTAGGAAGAGGAATACGCAGGACCGCCGCGCGCACTCGCACGGGTTTTGCGGCGGATGAGCACGATGCTGTTTTCCCAGCTTCGCCGTTTTCCCATCAGCCGCGGCTTGTTATATTCTCCCCGGCATATAAAGCGTGAAACTGGGAGCGCACGTCTCCAAGGGAACACTCGCTTCCCTTCTGATATCCCCTTTCAAACACGGAGGCGAATTGGTCCTCGAGAAACGAGTAGCGGCAATTACCGGCGCGGCGCAAGGCATCGGACGCCGGACCGCCGAGGCCTTGGCGGAGAGAGGCTACTGTCTTGCGCTTAATGATTTGCGCATGCCCCACGAAACGATCCAGTCGATTCAGTCAAGGGGCGGGGAGGCTATCGGTTTTGCGGGAAATATTGCCGATGAGTCTGTTGTGGATGAATTCGTCCGCGGTTCGTACGACGCCTGGGGCCAAACGGACGTTTTGATCAACAATGCAGGCATCAGCTTTATCGCCGCGGCTGAGGCCACTTCGGGAAACGACTATCGTCGCGTGCTGGAAGTGAACTTAGTCGCGCCGTTTCTTCTCTCGAAGGCCTTCGGCAATAAAATGCTGGCTGCAGGTCACGGTTCGATCGTCAATGTAGCCTCTATAGCTGGGCTCGTAGGTATCTCGGACAGGGCGGCATACAACGCCTCGAAGCACGGACTTATCGGTCTGACGCGGACGCTTGCCGCAGAATGGGGTGGGAGAGGCATACGCGTAAACGCCGTCTGCCCAGGCTGGGTGAAGACCGAGATGGATGCTGTGGATCAAGCGCGCGGCACGTACACAGAGGACGACATCACGAGCCGCATACCCTTGGGACGCTTCGCGACGCCCGATGATATCGCACTTGCAATCGCATTTCTTGCCGACGATAAGCAGAGCGGATTCATTAACGGGCACTGCCTCACGGTCGATGGTGGCTGGACCGCTGATGGGAGTTGGGAATCGCTGCGCCGGAGCCATCGCTCTGCAGGTCACTAAGCTAGCACCTAAAGCAGATCGAATAAACTTCGGAACACCAGTGCTGAGCGGTATGCTGGTCAACTCTCTTCTGGCGGATAGCCAATCCAACCTCCCCGTTTTGCCCGGTCATCCAAGCTTGAAAATCCGACGAAAAGCAAGAACTTGCGTGAGGTGACCCTGTGACCGCCGAACCAAAATTTGCTGAAAAATGCGGAAACATTC
>Ga0066696_10000329_pt1 | contig 18392 bp, 14 predicted proteins | sample GraSoiAngelo_145_FD_71412 | JGI IMG/M metagenome (GOLD analysis project Ga0066696, IMG submission 71412) | Grasslands soil microbial communities from the Angelo Coastal Reserve, California, USA - 14_1009_05_20cm | ecosystem: Environmental > Terrestrial > Soil > Grasslands | place: USA...
GCTCTGGTGATCGCCCTGCTCGTGGTGGCGCCGGCGCCTGGCTCCCGGGCAGTGGCACAGACGCAGACCATAGGCGGCAGCCCAACACCAAAAACAACAGGTGGCGGCTCGATTAAGCCGAAAGCCACCCATGGGCCGAGCGCGAAAGCCTCGCCGACGGCAAGTCCCGCGGCGTCATCAACCCCAAGCCCCAGCGCGACTCCAACGCCAACTCCGGCACCGACCGCGACGCCAACTCCAACGCCAGCACCAACACCAACGCCGACACCGACACCGACTCCGGCACCAACACCGATACCGACGCCGACGCCGACGCCGGCACCAACACCGACACCGATACCGACGCCGACGCCCACTGCGTCACCGGCTGCCCTGTCGATCACCGCGCTGAATGCATGGTCCGCGCGGATCCAGTGGGCGGTGCCCGCCACCACGAGCCGGGTGCAGATTCTGCGCAACGGCCGGCTCATCGACGACTTCGCTTTTGCGGCAGGTGCCACCCTGGTCTATACCGACTACCTGCTCTGGCATTCGACGGGCTACACGTACGAGGTCAAGGCCTTCAACTCGGGTGGTGGCGTCCTCAGCGACCAAACGGCCGGAACCACCACACCTGCCCAGGCCGGCTCGTTCCCGCGCCTTTACTCATCGACCAGCTTCTGGAACCAGCCTATTGCCAGCGGTCCGGCGATCGACCCGAACTCCGCCGCGATGGTCGCCAAGGCTCTTGTACCCTACGCGAGTAGCGGCAACCTGGCCAACTCAGATGCCTGGGGCAAGCCGCTCGCTTACGCGAACAGCGTCAGCCGCCTTTACCCGGTGGGCTGCACGCTCTACGACTGCAATACCGCGGTCTCGTTTCGGATCCCACGATACGCGACGCCGACAACCGGGTCCGACCACCACCTCGTCGTTATCGACTCGAGCACGATGAACGAGATCGACATGTGGCTGACCGCCTATAGCGCCGCCCTGGACTCCTGGAGTGCCGGGAGCCGCTACGTGACCAGCGCCAACGGTTGGGGCGCCATGTGCGCTGTCGGTCAGCATTGCTCCGGCTCGGACGCTGCCGGGTTTGCGCTGATGGGCGGCGGCGTTCGCCCCGAGGAAATCGCGCAGGGCCACATCGACCACGCCCTCTTCATGACCACGCCTTACACTCGCAGTGGCTATTTCGCCTGCCCGGCGACCCATACCGACGGGGTCTTCAACGACATCGCCGCCCTGCCGGAGGGAGCCCGGATCCAGCTGGACCCGTCCTTCAACGTCGAGGCACAAGCCTGGCCACGCTGGGAGAAGACGATCGCCCATGCCTTGCAAACCTACGGTGCCTACATCGGCGATACCGGCGGCTCCCTGGCGGTCTTTGCCGAAGCCAACATCAACCGCGGCTATGATGCGTGGTCGGTGGCGGGGGTGTCGGCGGGCAGCGGCTACTTGAACAACCTGCCCTGGTCCCAGTTCCGCGTTCTCCAAATGCAGCAGTGCTGATCTCAGGGCCGCCCGCCTGGCGGCCCTGACGGCCTCCTGAAGACCGACGGCTTAAGGCGCCTGAGATGAGAAGATAGGCCGCGGCCGCCTTGCACCTCCCATCCCTCCCCGCCGCCCAACTAAGGATCGCCGTGACCTTCGTGGGCGTGGCGAGCGTTGCCGGAAGCGTCGCGATAGCCCCCGGCTATCAGCCGCCGCGGCTGGCCGCCCTGGCGCCGACGCCGGTCGTGACAGAGGCCACCCCCTCTATCTCTCCATCACCTAGCGGCTCGCCAACCCCATCGTCGGCGCCACCGTCGGTGGCGAGCCGTCTCAGCGCTCCGGTCCCCACCAGCGTCGCGCTCAGCGCCCTCAGCCCCTGGACAGCTCAACTCCATATCGCGGCGCCGCCGGGCACGCAACGAGTCCAAATCTACCGTCAGGGTCGCTTGTTGGATGACTTCGCCGCCTCGCCGGGAGCGTTCGACTATACGGATCATCTTTTGTGGCCGTCGACTGGCTACCTGTACGACCTCAGGTGGTTGGGGGCCGGTGGACAGCTGATCGCGGATCGTCAGGTCACGACCACCACGCCGGCCCAGCGGGGGCCGGTTCCCCGCCTCTACGCATCCACGAGCTTCTGGAACCGTCCCATCCCGGCGAGTCCGGCGATCGACGCAGGTTCCGCAGCGATGGTCGCCAAAGCGATCGTCCCCTATGCAACGAGCGCCAACCTCGCCAACTCCAACGACTGGGGACGGTCGCTCGCATACGCGGACGGCCGCAGCCGCCTGTACACCGTCGGGTGTTCGCTATATAGCTGCGACACGGCGGTCAGCTTCCGCATCCCGGCCTACGCCCAGCCAAATACCGGCTCGGACCATCACCTTGCGGTCATCGACGCCGTCGCGGGCGGCGAACTCGACATGTGGCTGGGCGCCGGCTCAGCCGGTGGCTGGTCGGCCGGCAGCCGCTATCTGACGTCGACGCTGGGATGGGGTGCGATCTGCGGCCAGGGCCAGCACTGCGGCGGGGCCAATGCGGCAGGGTTCGCCCTGATGGGCGGCATCATCCGACCCGAGGAGATCGCCCAGGGCCATATTGACCACGCCTTATTTTTCACCACCCCCTACACCCGCAGTGGCCTGATCGCTTGCCCGGCGACCAGTAGCGACGGCCAGTTCAACGATCCGGGTGCCCTACCCGAGGGCGCTCACATCCAGCTCGATCCCGCGGTCAACGTTGACGCGCAAGCCTGGCCCCGCTGGGAGAAAGTGGTCGCGCATGCCCTCCAGACCTACGGTGCCTACCTTGGTGACACTGGCGGCTCCCTGGCTTTCTTCGGTGAAAACAGCCTCGACCGTGGTTACGACGCCTGGTCCCGGGCGGGGGCCCCGGTCAGCGCCTCGCTCGCCGGCCTTCCCTGGGCGGCGTTTCGCGTGCTCCAGCTGCGGAACTGCTGACCGGGCGGCCGCTCAGCCGCTGCTGCGCCAGGCCACTGGGGGCTCGACCGCCTTCGGGTTCCCCGAGCTCTGCTGCAATAGGATGGCGGCCAGCGTCCCCAGCACCAGGCCGAGTCCGCCGGCCACCCCGAAGTTGATCAGGGGCTTCGGTTTGACCGGGTCGGGCAGCGAATGCGCGGCATCGAAGACGGTCGCCGCAATGCCTGGCTTGGCGCCCGCTGGCTGCTTGAGTGCCGTCAATTGGTCTCGTACGCGGGTCGTGAAGGCGTCACCGATCGCATTGAGGATCGCCACCCCCTCCGCTCGATCGGTATCGTCGTAGCTCACATCGAGCACTGCGGTATTGGGCTTGTTCGAGACTTGCAGGTTCTTAAGCAGGGCGGTCGAATTGAGGTTCAGGTTGAGGGTCTTGACGACCTCCGATGCCACCGAATCACTCTCAACCAGGTCGCTCATGGTCTGGATGTCCGACTCGGTCGCGCTGCCAAGGACGGGCTGATAATGGGTGTCCGCCACGCCGAGGACGATCTTCATCGAGGCGCGATAGACAGGTGGCTGGCGGACCGTATACACAGCAGCGGCGGCCAGCGCTGCAGCGGTGATCAGCAACGCGAGCCCAACACTCTTGAGGATCGTAAAGGCGGTCATGCGCCGGGGTCCTCCACTTCCGGATTCGTCTGCACCACTATAGGTGTTTGCCCGCGATTTGTCCTCACCGACGGTGGCGCGGTCATCGCCGAGAGGGCGAGGCTGAGGCCGATCAGAAGCCAGAGCACGCGGCTGGTTTCCGTCGAGATCGTGAATGAAGAGACCGAAAACGCGGCCAACCCGATCAGCAGAGCTGTGGCGACGCCCTCGACGAACCGGTCACCCGTAGCACGCGCCCGGCGCGCGCTCCGCACGAGCGATCGAGCGGCCGCCAGCAAGAGCGCCAGGAAGAGCAACAAGCCCGGAACGCCAAGCTCAACCAGCGACTCCAGGTACGTGTTGTGAACCTGTTGCCCGGGGTAGTCCTGGTAGCGCAGGTGGGCGAGCAAAAAGACGCCGGGCGTGTCGCGCAGCAGAGCGAAGCTGCTCGTAACGAAGCCGCCGTAGCCGAGCCCAACGACAGGGTGCTCGCTAAAACCATGGGCGGCGGCCAGCGCCAGGTCGGCCCGTCCGGCTCCGCCGCTCGGATCGCTGGCGAGCAGGGCGAAGCGGTTGGCGAGATCGTCTCCGGCGTACGCCACGACCGCAGCCATGATGACCGCCACGCCGGCGTAGACGGCGAGCTTCTGCCGAATCGTGCCGAACAGGCCGCGCGCCGGGCTGGCCGCGACCAGCAGGACGACAACGAGCAAGGCCACCATCCCACCGCGGGAGAGGGATGCCGGAATGGAGACGGCAGCGACCGCGGCGATCCCGTAGAGCACCAGACGGGGGAGCGGTCGCGACCAGGCGGCCAGGGCCAGGATCAGGGGGAGGGCGACCACCTGGAGGGCCGAGTAGAAGTTCGGGTCCCCGGCGATGTTGGCGCCGCGAAAGGTGCCGTGATGGAAACTGTCGGCCCACCAGAGCCCCAGGATCCCCGATCCGATGGCCGTCAGCCAGATCATCCGCTTCAGGTCGGCGGGCCCCTGAACGAGCAACGCGAAAACACCCGCAAACGCCAGCGAGATGGAAAGCGAAGACAGGGCGTAGATGCTGCCGCTCAAGCTGACCGTCCAGCTGGCGCTGGCCAGGGCGAGCAGTGCATAGGCGATGGCGATGGCGACCGTCAGGCGGTCAAAACGCGGTCGAAACGAGAGGTTGTGGACGAGGTACGACAGGATCGCGATCCCCGCCAGGGGAGCGGCCAGCCGTTGCGCCGTCACGTCCGAGATCTGGAAGGTGCTGGCGTAGATGGTGAGGATCAGCAGGTAGACGATCAGCTTTGGCCGGAACAGGGCGGCCGGCACGGCGATCATGGTGGCGCACGCCGCCACGGCGTAGCGCGGGTCGACGGCGGCCAGCCAGCCAACCCCGCCGGCGGCCACCATCGCGGTCGGGACGACCAGGCCGGCCGTCCGCCACCGGGGTACGGGCTGGACGCCCTGCGCGATCACAGCCCGAATTCTATGCTGGGATCCGGTTACGCCGGCCGCTTCCCAACCGCAAGAAACGCGCTCCGAATCGCCAGCTCGCGGCGATCGTACTGACCGAAGCGCTCATCGAGCGGGAGCTGATCGATGATCGCCTGGTCTGCGGGGGTCCCCTCGGCGAGCTGCTGCTCGAACACCTGGAAGCCTGCCTCGCCGATCATCCGCAGGTAGTCGGGATGACGGAGCCGGTTCTGGTAATGAATCGATTGGCTGTACTTCCGCCACTCACGCTCGGAGTAGCGAAGGAAGTTATACGCCGAGATTTTCGGGTCGAAGTAGGAGTAATGGTCCTGGTAATCGATCTGTGACGTCATGACGCCGTCGCGGCGAAGCAAGCGCTGGCACTCGCGCAGAATCGGCAGGACATCCGGGGCGGGCACGTGTTCAAGCGTGTTCGTCGAGGTGATGTAATCGACGCATTGGTCCCCAAGGCCCGTCCACCGCGCGTCGCAGGGCGCCCGATAATCGATGCCGTAGAACTCTTTGAGCCTGACAAAAAACGCCGGTCCCGCCGGGAGGCGGCGCTGCGGCCGTCGCCGCAGCGCTGACGTCGCGGGGAGCGCCCCCAGCCGATCAATGGTGTCGTTGACCAGTGACGGCCGCGAGAGGCGCCGGATATCGACCAGGATCTGGCGTTCGACGCCGAGCGCGTAGAGGCTGAGGGGAACGATGAGGTCCCAGCCAGCCCCAAACTCATAGAACGTCGCCGTCTCCAAAGGGCGCCGGCCATGGCGCTTGAGCAGCTGCACGTGGCGTTCAGCGATGGCCACGATCTTCACGAACTTCGCCTCATCGACCGGCAGGCTTCGGGTTACCTGCCGCTGAAAGACGTAATTCAAACGGTGCCCGGCCGGGAGGAATGAGATGGCCGACTGCAGCAACGCCTTATACCGCCAATCCACCGATTGCTCGCCCCTTTGCCCTGGAGCCGTCGGGCCCGGCTGATTCTAGCGTTCCAATATCAGTGATAAAATGCGCCTCCCTGTGGTGAGCCCGCGCGTCGCCGTCGTGATTCCCTGCTTTAACGACGGAGAATTTCTCAACGAGGGCATCGCCTCCCTTCAAGGACAGGAAGGGCACGAGTTGCTCGTCGTCGATGACGGCTCGACGGATCCCCTGACGATCGGGGTGTTGCGGGAACTCGAGCTGAAGGGCGTCCGGGTGCTCCATCAGCCCAATCAGGGAGTCTCTGCCGCGAGGATGGCGGGGGTGCGGGGCACCAGCGCCCCCTACATCTTTCCACTGGACGGGGATGACAAGGTCGCGCCGGGCGCGCTCAAGGCGCTGGCCGACGCGATGGATGCCGACCCCGAGATCGTCCTGGCCTGGGGAGACGTTGTCTTCTTTGGCATGGGGCAGGCTGCCATCCGAATGCCCACGCCCACGCATCTGGATCCCTGGTACATCACGGTGGTGAATGAGATCCCGGAGGCCTCGATGATCCGCCGCGACGCCCTGCTTGCCACCCCGGGATGGGAGCTCACGCTGGGCTACGAGGACTGGGATCTCTGGTTGGCCCTCGCCGCCCGGGGCGGAAAGGGGCGTCGGGTGAAGATCGTGGCGGAACTGCATCGGCTGCATGCTCCGCGGCGGATGGCCTACCTGTTCGCGCGGCATCGCCAGCTTGAGGAAAACCTGCGCAAACGCCACCCGGAGTTATATGCACAGCGATCCTCGAACCGGCGGCGCTCGCGGTCTCCGGTCCGATTGCGGCTGTTGGTGCCGCTGATCGAAGGCCTTCCGATCTCTTCGGAGGCCAGGCTACGCCTGATCTTCCTGATCAGTCATCCGCTCCGCATGCCGGCTGTGTGGCTGCTCCGGCTTCGCTGGCGGCTACGGCAGCGACCAGCCGTGCGCCGTTAGGGAGCCGCGGGGGCATTCGGCTCGCGCAAGATCGCGACGGCGAACCAGGCATAGCGCTGGCTGAATGGAACCCGGTGGAAAAGGAAGGCGTCGAATCGATCGAGGGCTCGGAGCAAACCTGGGAAGAACGGAAAGCGTCGAAATGGTACGCCGGCGAGCGAGGCGAGGTGAAACACTCTCACGTCGACCGACTTGAAGTACTGGCGCGCGAGCTCGAAGTCGGCCAGCTTCAGCGGGTGCTCGTCGACCGTTCTCAGTCGGGGGGTCATCCGGCGGTAGAGGTTGATCAGCGGATTGTGTCCGAGCGGCTCGGTGAAGATGGCGGCACCGTCCGGCTTGAGCGTCCGGGCCAGTTCGGCAAATGACCGGCGGAGATCCAGGTGATGCAGAATTCCGTTGCCGCAGATCAGATCGAAGGATCGGTCGGGAAAGTCGAGGTTCTCCGCGTCCATCGTGCGGAAATCGATCGCCAGCCCAGCGGTCGTGGCGGCTTCCTGGGCCCGGCGGATCGCCGTTTCCGAGAGGTCCATGGCCGTGACCTTCGCCCCCCAGCCGGCCAGGCGCAGGGAATACTTCCCTGCCCCGCATCCGTACTCGAGGACGGCGCGGCCCGGACACCGGGCGGCGATCACGCCGTCGAAGTATCGCTCGCGCGCGCCGGTGACCGCGTAGTACTTATCCACCCGCTGCCAGCGAGCGTCGTCCTGGTACTCAACGTCGTGAAAGGCCTTTTCACGACTCTTTCTATCATCCACCGGTGCCGTTCCTCCTCGCTCCCTTCGAAGGCAGCCTCATGCTACGGTTTTTCCTGGGGCTGCTCAGCCCCTGCAGGCACTCCACGAAGCTCACTACGCTGCGCCCGACGCCGCTGTCGCCGGAGTAACTCGACAGCTCGCATGGGGAGGACCGCCCTGGCGGTCAGCTTGGCGGCCGCCCGGAGGTTCTCACCGGCCACAAACGCGCGGCCCGCAGCACTTCGGCGGCTGATGCGGACGGCGAGGGTGCTCCGGGCGGCATTCGCCCAGTCAAACTTGTAGGCCTCGCTGCCGCGGAGAAAGTCGTAGACGCGGACGCCGCGGTCGGCGGCGTCGGCGATGGACAGGCCAAGGCGGACGAACCCGACGCTTCGCCGGGCCCAGTCGGGGTCGTATCCACACTGGTAGAAGAAGAAGCGTTCTTTCCGATTGATGCCGTAGAGCGAGGCGATGCACTTCCCTTCCGCCCAGATCTCCTCGAAACGGATGGCGCCCGCATGGGCGAGCCCGGGCACCAGATCGCGGTGAAACGCTTTGACCGCGGGCCGGGCCATCGCGTCGGAGCCGCCCTGCTCTGCCCAGCGTCGATCATGCAGCGTAAAGAAGCGCTCGAGGGCTGCCGGGACCTCCTTCGGCGCCGTGATCACCGGGACCTGAAAGCCGGAGAGCGCGGTCAGCTGGCGCAGCTTGCGACGGAACTCGTGAGGGCGGCGGCTCGCCTCGATCGCTTCCTGGCCAGTGTCGGCCAGGCGCAAGTAGGGGCAGATCTCGTACGGGGTGACATTGTGCTCGAACGCCTTGTCTTCGGCGAAGCGCCAGGCCAGCAAGGCGAGCGTCGGCGAGTCGCCCGCCAGGCCGTCCAGTTGGAGGACGTCGAACGATGATTCCTGGGCAAGGTGTTCGAAGATCGCCCGTGCCGCGTCATCCTCCACCCCGGGACGGCCGAGGACGTCGAGGTAGTCGCCGCCAACCAGGCGTTCTCCCAGGAAGGAGAGGAGTCGAACGCTTCGGGTGAGACGGCCGCGACCGCGCGCCTCGCCCAAGGGCAGCACGCCGACGAGGGCGCCATTGGATCGGGCACAGAAGATGCGTGGGGTGATGCTCTGGCCCAACCGGGCGTGCCAGCTCGTGATCCACTCCCAGGACAGGAAGGGTGAAGCCGACTCGGCCTGCGCAAAGAGCTCCTGCCACTCGGCGCGCAACGAGACAAGCGCGTCCGGTCCCTTCTCTTCCGTAACCGAGAGCCGGCTCATTCGATCTGGCTCATGGCCTGCAGCACGACTCCAGCCAGCCAGTCAATGCTCTCATCGTTCAGGTCCTGGTGGCAGGGAAGCCACAGCGCGGTTTTCCGGATCTCGTCCACCTCGGGGAAGGCGCCGGGCGGGATCGTCGGGTGCTGATCCGGCCAGAACTCGCCGATCTCGGCCCCGCGCGTCCGGACCGCTCGCAAAAGCCGCTCGCGGTGCCTGGTCTTGAACGGGTAGAAGAGCGGACATACCCCAGCCGGCAGGTCTGCGCTGATGGGAGGCAATACCGAGCTCAGACGTTCCGCCAGTCTCAGGTAGTTGTGGCGGCGCCGGGCGATGATCGCGGGATAATCCTGCTTGCGAATGATGCGGCGAGCGAACGGCCCGACGCCGAGCCCGATGAGACTGCGGTCGAATGTAGACCCAGGTAGAGCGTCATGTTGCGATTCGGCGCTTCGGCGCCGTCGAAGGCGCCGCCCAATCTGGCGCAGCTCGCGACTCCCGGTGACGCCCCGCATCTCGAGGTTGAGGAGGATCAAGTTGCTAGCCCGCACCGCGGCGCGGATGGCGGGAAATGGCCGCGGCTCCGCAACGCTGGCCGGCCACCCGGACGGCAGGACGACGGCGCCACCGCTTGGGGTAGGGATCGTTTTATAGAGGCAGAAGATCCCGGCATCGCCGAAGGAACCAAGCGGGTGATCGTCGACTTGCGACAGGAGGGCGAGGGCCGCGTCCTCGATCAGCCGGATACCCCGCTCGCGACAGAGCGCGGCCAGCGCTTTCACCGGGGCGGAAAACCCAGCGTAGTGGATGACGTACACTGCCGCGGTCGTCGGCCCGATCAGCCGGGCGACCTCATCGACGTCCACCTCAAGGTCGCGGTGCACCGGGTAGAAGCGTGGCCGCACTCCGGCGGTGAGCAAGGCATCGAGCTCGACGCCGTGGAAATACGCCGGGAACAGGACCTCTTTGCCGGCCAGGCTGAAGGTGCGGGCTATGTCGTAGATCCCGTATCGCGCGAGGAAGTAGTACCGCGTCGAGATCTCCGCGAACGGAAAGGGAAGCGCCACGTTGGGGCGCGGCATCAAGAGCATGTGCGGCCACAACGTTGGAAAGTTGGGGACGAACCGGCGGACGCGCAAGGCTGTCTCGACGCGCTGGCCGGCGGTCTCGGCGGGCACTATGTTAGGAGAATCCATCGGCTCTATCGAGCGCGGTCGCCGAACTCTCCCTTTCCCGGCGCAGCGGCGCGGAGCAACGGGAAGATTCCGCTCGTTCGCACCGCGAGGTACCACGGGGACGTCTTGAGCCGCAATGCGAAAGCGCCGTTGCCGGGCCAAATGCCAACCCGCGGCACCGCAAAGGGACTCGCGAGTTCGCGGCGGACCGGCAACGAAAAGGCATGGCTGAAGCCCGCCCGTTGCGCGGCTCGGCGGACCTTCGCGTCATGCCGGCCGCCGGGATAAGCGAGGAAGGGCACCGCCCGCTGCAGGAGGTCCTCGAGCAAACCTCGACTGGCTTTGAGGTCGGCGACGCAGGCCTCCTCGTCGAGCGTGGTCAGGTCCTGGTGCGAAAAGCTGTGCGAGCCGAAGCGCACGCCGGCAGCCTGCATCTCGAGCACCTGGTCCCGGTTGAGCGTGGTCAGCGGATGGCTCGGCAGAGGCTGCACCCAGTCGACGGCTCTGCCCCGTGCGGTCAGCGTTTCAGCCACGAGGAACACCGTTGCCGGAAGATGGTAGTGGGTCAAGAGCGGAAACGCGTGCTCGTGTAGTCCGCCGAAACCATCGTCGAAGGTAAGCACCGTGAGGGCGCCTGGCAATCGGGCGCGACCGTCCATCCGCGCCACGGCGTCGGCGAGGTCGACCACCTGCCGATGCTTCGCCAGCCAGCGGCACTGCTGCGCGAATGCCTCGGGAGCGATGGCGAGGGGCGACTGCCAGTCGGATTGCACCGAGTGGTAGCAGAGGATGGCCACGGGGCCTAATTGTGACAACTCGTTCGTTTCTCGATCGGCCGCCGCCCGTCACGAGGCCATCTCCGCGTAGAGGGCATCGAGGCGAGCGCACGTCTGGGCGAGGTTGAACCGCTCCTCAACCCGGCGCCGCCCGGCGTCTCCCAGGCGCCGCCGAAGCCCGGGGTCGAGCAGTAACGGTTCCAGGGATTCCGTGAGCCCATCGACATCCTGAGCCCGGATGATTCGACCGGTCACTCGATCTTCCACCGCGCGCGCGATGTCCCCGACATCCGACGCGACCACGGGGAGGCCGGTGGCCATCGCTTCGAGAACGGATAGGGGCATCCCCTCGGACCAGGAGGGCAGGCAGAAGACATCGGCCTGCCGGTAGAGGCCGGGCATCGCGTCCGGGGTCAGCAGGCCGAGGAACTGGACGGACCGCCCGGCCGCCGCTTTAACTTCAGCCTCCGGCGCCGGACCCTCTTCGGGTGTGCCCCCTGCGAGGAGCACCTCGTGGTCAACCCGGCGGTCGTGCAATCGGTCGGACGCCGTCAGCAGGTCCACCACGCCCTTGCGTGGACTGAGCACGCCGACATAGAGGATGCGAGGCGGATGGTGGGGCTCCGGCGATGGTCCGAAGGCTGTGACCGGCACCCCATTGTCGATCAACACAACGCGCTGGGCCCCGAGGACTCGCGCGAGGGCGTCTCGGCTGCCCTGGGTCACGGTGATGACCAGCTGAACGGGCGCCAGGATCCGCCGGGTGAGGATCGCTCGGCGACGCGTGGTGAGCCAGCCCTGGGCCACCCCGCTGTGAACCTGAAGCAGGACGAGTGCGCCTGATCGTCGTGCCGCGCGCGCCAGGAGGCCGGCCCGCAGCATGGTGACCAGCGGAAGCAGCGCTGTGTGGATGTGGACGATGTCGGCGCCCCGGCTGGCACGCCGCACCGCGGCGGCGTCGGCAATAGTTCGAACCAGGTTGGCTCGGCTTAGACGTCCGCCGCTCCGGTCGCCCTCATGGTAGAGATTGAGGAAGCAGAGCTGGTGGTGCCGGCGTACCTCACTGCTCAGCACGCTCTGGATGTAGGTGGCGATCCCTCCCTTGTCGGGCGCGCCTTTGCCAACCAGGACGACCCGGCTCACGGAAGCCTCCGGAGGATCGCCTCGACGTTCAGCGCCACCCAGCGCCGGTCCCGTGCCTGCCCGGGCGCGAGCTTCAGGGCGTGGCCGATCTCGCTCGCCCACCAGGCCACACCGACCGCATCGAGCACCTCGGAATCCGGGCGGAGTTCGAACGCCTCCCAGTAGCTGGCCGAGAGGGAGCGAAAGGCCGGCGATCTCCACGGCCGTCCCATGAAGACCTCGCCCATCTCCCGCCGGGTGCGCAGGGCCCTGTCGGTGGTCATCAGGTGAAGGAGGTCGGTCCCCGGCACGGCCGCCGGGTGCCAGTTGTCCCAGTCGACAACCCCGGTCAGCTGGTTTCCCGCCACCAGCAGGTTGCCAGCCCACAGATCCCCGTGACGCATCACCAGCGGGAGGCAACCAAGAATACGCGCGGCCCAGGCGCCGGCCTCGGTCAGCTCCTGGCTTTGCTCGGGCAGCGCCGCGGCAATCCGCCCCAGGTCGGCCTCCAACGCGGTCGGACCAGTGGCGGCGACGGGCAGGCGAGCGCACAGAGTGACGACCTGGAGCGCGATGGCCGGTGTGACCCAGGCCGGTCGCCGGCCGGGCAGTGTCGACTCGATGGTCCACGACGCCCCGCACACGACGCCGCGCTTGAGAAGATTGGGCACCACCCCGATTCCGAGTGGGGCGAGCCGTTCCAGACCATCTGCAGCGTGGGCGGGATCGGCCGGCTGACCGGCTTGCGCCAGGCGAAGAATCCGGCCGGCGTGCACGCCTGCGTCCTCAAGCCTGACCAGCGCGGACCCCCCCGAACCAGCGGTAAACCGCCGCACATCGCCAGGATGACCGGCGGCCGCCGCGACGGCATCGAGCACACGCGGACGGCGCGGGTCGCGAACAAGTTCGACCACGGCACCGCCGAGCAGCGTGTCCCGGAGCCGGTTTCGAACATGCCCGGCCACCAGGCGTGGCGGGCGCCATCGGTACACGCCGCTGACCCGGTACGGTCTTTCAGGCCGGACGCGCACGGCGAGCAAGGCGCGCTCGCGAGCCGCGGCCATGCGGGCCAGCCGCGGGATGGCCGTACCCGATGGCGCTGGCGCCCGGCCCCAGATGACGGTGCTCGGTTGAGAGGTCATGATGGGGCCCAGCTTCCAGCGGGGGTCGGCCTCGACCACCATCGAGGGAGCGCCGTCGGCCGGCAGGAGCAGCCGCGCCAGGGCTTTGAAGCTCACCAGCGCCGCCGCGCGGCCAGTGCCCGAAAAATGATCTCCGACACGCTGGCGATACTCTCCTGGACCGGTCCGGCCGTGGACACCACCACGGCGCCACGGGGAACCAGCACCTCGAGGTATCGCTGGCGCCATTCTTCGAGGAGCGCCGGTGTTTGCTCGCCCTTTCGCGCAAAAAGGACGGCGCCGGACGCATCGAGCAGGACCAGGACGTCGGGCCGGGGGATCAAGCGGCCAAACACCAGCCGCTCCAGGTTCCTCGCGGTCGGGCTCCGCCTGGGCTGGATGGCCAGCACCTCGAGAGGGTGGCGATCCAGGAGGACGATGTCCCCGCGCCACGCCGCCAGGTAACCCGGTAGCAGCTTGCGCCAGGCGCGCACCGCCTGGTAAAGGACGAACGCGCATTCCCGAAACGGACTGACGGTGCGCGGCTCGAGTGAGGCTTTCGCGCGAGCGACATGGGGACGGCGAGGCCGCCACCCGAGGTAGATAACCGTAACCGCGATCGGGATCTCCGACTGGAGGGCCATCGCGATGCTGCTCTTCCCGGCCCCGTCGGGTCCCAGCAACGCGACCATCGGCCCCAGGCGTCGCCCGCCGAGCGGACGGCGCTGCGCAACCGCGGCTGCCAGCCGGGCTGGGGACCAGCGGCGGCGGCCGGCTACCGGTGCCGCCGCCGCCTCGGCAGTCGCGGGTGCGCCGAGCTTGGCATCGATCTTGAGCCATCGGCCTGCTTCGAATGCCAGGTAAAACCGGTGGCGGTTGAACCCGGGAGCGCTCAGCCGGCGGAAGCCCGCCAGCGCCAGCACTGTGTCGGCCGCCGGAACGCTGGCTGGCGGAAGCCAGACGTCAACCTCACCCCCGACTGGAATCGCCCCGAGCCACCCCGCGCCCTTCCGCAGCGTGACCGGCACGCCGGCCTGCTCAAGCGCCTGAAAAGCGGCCGGAATCCGCCCTGGGGCGTGTCCGGTTTCACCGCTTGGTTTCAGCCCTCAATCCTCCGACCCGGCTCATATCTTACCGGCAGTTCACAAATAGTGCTGCCGCGATCGCGTAAGATGACCCTGGGAATGGGGGACGCCGACTGATCAATGTGTGGCATTTGCGGAATCTATAACTATCGGACGGGGGTGCCGCCACCGCCCCCACTGATCGAGGCGATGACGCGGAGCCTCATCCACCGCGGTCCCGATGACGAAGGCATCCTCCGCGACGGGGCTCTGGCCCTTGGGATACGGCGGTTGAGCATCATCGACCTGGAAGGAGGCCACCAGCCCATCGCCAACGAGGCCGGCACCGTGTGGGTCGTGCTCAACGGAGAAATCTACAACTTCCGCGAGCTGCGCGACGAACTGCAGCCCCTCGGTCACCGATTCAAGACCCGTTCCGATACCGAAGTCATCGTGCATGCCTACGAGCAATGGGGTCTTGGTGCACTGTCGCGGCTCAACGGCATGTTTGGCCTGGCCCTCTGGGATTCCACGTCCCGCTCCCTGGTCCTGGCGCGCGACCCCTTCGGCATCAAGCCGCTGTACGTCCTTGACGATGGCAGCCGCGTCGTCTTCGGGTCCGAGATCCGCGCCATCTTCGCGGACCGCACCGTTCCCCGCACGCTGGATCTGGAAGCGCTCGACGAGTACCTGGCTTTGACGTTCGTGCCGTCGCCGAAGACCGCATTTACGAAAGTCGAGAAATTGCTCCCGGGTCACGCGCTGGTGTGCACGGCCGGCGGCACGCGCCTCCATCGATTTCAGCGTGAGGTCCAAGGCTTGATCGAGCCCCGCAGCGAGGAAGATCTGGTCCAGGAGCTGCGAAGCGAGATCGCAGCGGCGGTGCGACGACAGATGGTCGCCGACGTCCCGGTTGGCGCCATGCTCAGCGGCGGGACCGACTCGTCCACGGTGGCCACGATGATGGCCGAGATCGCCCAGGCGCCGATCGACACCTTCACGGTCGGGTTCGCCGGTGACTTCGCCCAGAACGAGCTCGCGGCCGCCCGGGCGACCGCCGCCAGGATCGGCAGCCAGCATCACGAGGTCGTCCTCTCGGCCGGTGAGTATCTCGACCTCCTGCCGAAAGCCGTCACGCACCTGGAGGACCTGGTGGCCAACCCGTCGGCCCTTCCGTACTACGGCGTCTGTGCCCTCGCGAGCCGCCATGTCAAGGTGGTCCTCACCGGCCAGGGCGCCGACGAACCATTTGCCGGTTACGCCCGCTACCTCGGACAGCGGTACGGCAACACCTATCGACGGATACCGGCCGGGCTTCGTCGCTGGGTGGTGGATCCGCTGGTCGAGGGCCTGCCCCGGAATGAGCGGCTCAAGCGAGCCGTCCGCTCCCTGGGGACCTCCGATCCCTTCGATCGGTTGGTCCGCATCCATACGATCGTCGACGACCGCCTCAAGCAGGATCTCTATCGGAACGGCGACATCCCGCGCAGCCGCTACGCGGGCATTCAGCGCTGGCACGACGATGTCGCGACCCTGGACCCCTTGAGCGGAATGCTCTACGTGGATGCTCGCACGTCTCTCGCCGACAATTACTTGATGTACGGCGACAAGATGGCGATGGCGGTCAGCCTGGAAGCCCGCGTCCCGTTCCTCGACTTGCGCTTGATGTCATTGGTCGAGAGCATCCCCCCGCACTTCAAGATTCGCGGCCGGCAACAAAAATACATCCTCAAGCGCGCCATTGCCCCCTGGCTCCCACCCGACGTGCTGACTCGACCCAAGATCGGGTTCACCACTCCGGTGGACCGATGGTTCCGAGGCGACCTCCGCGAGCAGGTGACGGAGCGGCTGCTTACGCCGGGGTCGGCATGCACCCAGTACTTCGAACCGGCCGTCATTCGTCGGATGATCCAGGACCATGAGCGCGGTCGTCAGGACTACAAGCGCGCCCTGTTCAGCCTGCTGATCTTCGAGCTCTGGCACGAGCAGTTCATCGCCACCGCCCCGCTGGCGGCTGCCTGATCGCGAGCTAACCGCCCCGGCGTTTTACCGGCCCACGCGGACCGTATCGACCGCGACGTCGTCGAAGACGACATCGTAGGTGCCGCCGGTCGCCAGGTTACCCAACCGGACTTCATCGACCAGCGCCGTGCCCAGGTTGGCGGAGGTGCTGGCGAAGCTGGCGACCGCGGCCCCGTCGAACCAGACGTCGATAGTGCTCGAAGTTCCGTTGACGATGACGTGCAGCTCCAGCGAGTGCCAGGTGTTGAGGCTGATGGTCGGCCCCATGGTGCTGCCATGGCCGATGTCATTGACCAGCTGCAGCTTGCCGTTGTTGGCCATCTGGAGGTGCGCGATCAATGAGACCGTCGACGCTTGGACGCCCATCAGCGTGAACGAGCCGCTTTGCGATTTCACCTCGAAATAGATGCGGTAATCGAGTTCCTGGTACCCGGCACTGAGCAGCTTGTACGCATGGGTCTGGCCGTTGGTGGTATTTCCCTCGACGGCGTACGCACCCATATGGACGGTTGACGTCTCGGCCACCAGGCCGACGGGGCTGCTCCACCGGCTCAGCGAGCCACCCTCGAAGCCGTCGCCGAAGACAAGGGCCAGGCCGAGCGCGAAGTTCCGGGTGCTCGCGCCGCCGGGATTCACTGTCAACGCCTGGCTCTGCGCCTGGTACCCGGTTGCGGTAACCGTCACGCTGTACGTTCCGGACGGTACGTTGCTGAGCGTGTAGCCGCCGGAAGCGTTCGTGGTCGTGCTCCCGCCGCTGTAAGTCACGCTGGCACCAGAGACCGGCAGCGCGGTGGCCGCGCTCGTCACCGTCCCCGTGACGCTCCCGGGCGCCTGGCTGAGGGCAACGTTCTGGGTCACCACCGCTCCAGGTCCGACGCTGTCGGTGGTCGCCTGCGTGCCGTAACCTGCGGCACTTGTGGTGACCGTGTAGCTTCCCTCGGTGACCGCCGAGAGCGTGTACTGCCCGGATGCGTTCGTGGAGGTGCTCCCTCCGCTATAGGAGACGGTCGCGCCGCTTAGGGGCAGCCCGGTGCTGGCATCGCTGACCACGCCGGTAATGGTGCCCGGGTTGGGCGCCAGAGCAAAGTTCTGCGTCACCGTGGCTCCCGCACCAACCGCCACCACCTGGCCGACGCTGGCGTAATTCCCGGCGCTGGCCGTGACGCTGTAGCTGCCCTCCGCGACGTTGGCCAGTGAGTACTGCCCCGATGCGTTGGTGATGCCGGACCCGCCGGCGTAGGCGACCGTGGCCCCGCTCATCGCTTGCCTGGTGACACTGTCGGTAACGGTGCCGGTGATCGAGCCCGGTTGCGGTGCCAGGCTGAAGTTTTGCGCTGCGGATTCGCCGGGCCCGATCGTGATGGTCTGGCTAGATCCGGAGTAGCCGCTGGCGCTCGCCGTCACCGTGTAGGTCCCTTCCAGCACGCCCGTCAGGCTGTACTGCCCCTGGGCGTTGGTGGTTGCGGAACCGCCGCTGTAGCTCACGGCCGCCCCGCTGACCGGCTGGCTCGTGCTCGAGTCCGTCACTGATCCGCTGATCGTGCCCGGGTTCGGGGCGAGCGTAAAGTTCTGCGTGACGGTGGTTCCCGCGCTCACGATGACGCTCTGGCTCCGGCCGGCGTAGTTGGCCGCGCTCACCGTCAGCGTGTAGCTGCCCGGGAGGATGTCGCCGAACGCGTAGTGTCCGCTGGCGTCGGTCGTCGCCGTGCCCCCGCCGCTGAGTGCAATCGTCGCACCCGGGATCGGTTGCGTGGTGACGGCGTCGGTAACGCTCCCCGCGATCGACCCCCGATTGAGGGTCAGGCTGAAATTCTGCGTGACCAGCGCGCCCGGCCCCACGGTCACGCTCTGGCTCTGGCCGATGTAGCCACCGGCCGTCGCGCTGATCACGTACGTCCCCTCGCTGACGCTGGTCAAGGTGAATTGCCCCTGTGCGTTCGTGGCGGTGCTCCCACCGCTGTACGACAGCGTCGCGCCGCTGATGGGCTGGGCGGTGCTGGCATCGCTCACCGTCCCGCCGATTCTGCCGGGGACCGGCGCCAGGCTGAAGTTCTGGACCACGCTGGCTCCGGGTCCGACCACCAGTGGCCGGCTGTCACTGGCGTAGTTCGTGGCGCTCGCCGTCTCCGTATAGCTTCCTTCCACCACGGACGCCAGGTTGTACTGTCCCTGCGCGTTCGTGGTGGCGGAG
>Ga0066696_10000334_pt1 | contig 18300 bp, 14 predicted proteins | sample GraSoiAngelo_145_FD_71412 | JGI IMG/M metagenome (GOLD analysis project Ga0066696, IMG submission 71412) | Grasslands soil microbial communities from the Angelo Coastal Reserve, California, USA - 14_1009_05_20cm | ecosystem: Environmental > Terrestrial > Soil > Grasslands | place: USA...
GCGCGCCGCCCTCGAGCGCGCGCACGAGCTCGCACAGCGTCTGCTCGCCCTCGCCGCGCACGATGAAATCGACGGCCGGACAGCACTCGTACGCGTGCGGCGCGAGGCTCGGATCGTAGCCGCCGACGACGATGCGCGCGTCGGGCCGCACACGGCGAACCAGCTGCGCGAGGCCGAGCGCCGTCGCGCGCTGAAAGGTCATCACCGACAGCCCGACGACATCCGGCGCGACGTCGCGCAGCAGGCGCTCGACCGTCGATCGAACGGCCGACTGGACGAGGATGAGATCGGCAATCGCGACGCGATGGTGCGGATCGACGTTGCCGGCGAGCGACGCGAGCGCGCCGTTCGGCATGCGGATCGCGACAGGCGGCATGTGCTCGAACGCGTCCGGCATCGACAGCAGCAGCAGGTTCATGGCTGCGGCGTCCTGGCGCGCACCGGCGTCAGCAGGAGATCCTGGAAGTCGAAGCTGAAGTCGGTCTCCGGCGATACCGCGCGCATCTTCGCCTGATCGACCGCCGCATCGGGCGTGAGCGCGAACGTGACGTAGGCGTCGGCGCGCAGCTCGCGGTCGCGCCAGCGCGCGATGAACGTGTCGTGATCGTAATGCTGCAGCTCGCCCGTGAGCGCCGGCGTGTGCGAGAACTTCATCACGAGCTTGCCCGCCTCCTCGACGATCGCGATGTCGCCGTACCAGGCGTCGCGGTACGTCCCCGCGTACGCGGCGAGCGGCAGCGACGGCTTGGAAGAGGGCGTGTGCGCCGCGGCGCGCCGCTCCTCGTCGTTCGCGCGCGCCTCGGCCCGCGCGCGCAGCTTCGTGTAGCCGTCGATCCAGTCGAAGGAGGGCGCGCCGAGATAGTGATCGAGAACGTGGAACGCGATCGAGTCGAACGCGGCGCCCGATTCCTGATTCGTCAGCACGGCGACGCCGACGCTCGCGTCCGGCACGAAGATGACGCGCGACACGTAGCCCGGCAGCCCGCCCGTGTGCGTCACCGTCTGATGGCCGCGGTAATCGCGTACGTCGAGGCCGAGCGCGTAGCCGTGGAAGTGCATCGCGAGCGGCGCCAGCTCCGCGGGCGGCTCCGAGATCGGCAGCGGCGTGACGATGGTCGTCAGCTGGCGAGCCGTCTCCGCGGAGAGGAGGCGCGTGCCGTCGGCGAGCCGGCCGCCGGACACGAGCACGCGCAGCCACTTCGCCATGTCCTCCGCCGACGCGTTGATGCCGCCGGCCGGATTCGTGTTGTCGCTGTCGAACGGCGCGATCGGACGCACCCTGCCGTCGATCGGCGCATGCGGCGCGGCGACGTCGCCGCCGCCGGACGCGGCCGAATGCCTGACGTCGCTCCCGGTCATGCCGACCCTCTTCAGAATGCGCGACGACACGAAGCGCTCCCACGGTTCGCCGCTCACCGCTTCGATCAGCTCGCCGGCGACGAGGTACAGCACGTTGTCGTACGCGTACGCCGACCTGAAGCTCGTCGCCGGCGGAATGAACCGCAGACGATGCAGGATCTCCTTGCGGTTGTACGTCGACGGCGGCCACCAGAGCAGATCGCCCGCCCCGAGCCCGAGGCCGCTGCGGTGGACGAGCAGGTCGCGGACCGTCAGCTCGCGCGTGACGTACGGATCCCACATCGCGAACGCCGGCAGGTACCGCACGACCGGCGCGTCCCACTCTATCTTCTTGTCCTCGACGAGCAGCCCCAACGCGGTCGCGGTGAAGACCTTCGTGTTCGACGCGATTCCGAAGAGCGTGCGCGCGTCCACCGGCGCCGGATCGCCGAGCTTGCGGACGCCGTAACCTTTCGCGACCACGACGGCATCGTCTTTGACAATCGCGAGCGCCACGCCGGGGACGTCGAACGTGCGCATCGCACGCGCGACCCACGCATCGAGATCGGGCGGCGGCGCGGCCTTCGCCGGCGTCTGCGCCGCGGCGAGCTCGAGGCACAATGCGAGAGCGAGCATCATGGCGGAATGCTACAGTACACCGTCATGGCCCAGAAGACGGAGACTGACTGGAAAGCGACGCTCACGCCCGACGAGTTTCATGTGCTGCGCGAGCACGGCACGGAGCATCGCGGCAGCAGCCCGCTGCTCCAGGAGAAGCGCGGCGGCACCTTTACATGCGCCGGCTGCGGGCAGCCGCTGTTCGCGTCCGACACGAAGTACGAGAGCGGCACCGGATGGCCGAGCTTCTACCGTCCGATCGAAGGCGCGATCGCGACGACCACCGATCGCAGCTACGGCATGACGCGCATCGAGGTGCACTGCGCGAGCTGCGGCGGCCACCTCGGGCACCTGTTTCCCGACGGTCCGCCGCCGACCGGCGAGCGCTACTGCATGAACGGCGTCGCGATGCGCTTCGAGCCGAAGAAAACGTAGAGGCTTGCAGCTGTACGTCCGCCGCTGACCCGTAACCGACTTCACGGAGTACACGGAAAACGCGTTGTGATAGCGTGTCCACGCCATGAGAAGACACGCTGCCATCCCGCTCGCCGCACTCGCGCTTGCGACGTTCACGGTCCGCGCGCAGTCGCCGAAGACGCATCGCCTCGAAGCGACGCCGTCCACGGTTGCGTACGGCTACTACTGGGCCGACGCGAAGCCGGCGCTGCGCATCGCCTCGGGCGACATCATCGACGTCGACACGCTGCTGACGAACTCGCCGGCAGGGTTACAGCGCGCGGGCGTCGCCGACGCGAAGATCCAGAGCTCGCTCAAGGCGATCGTCGCCGAGGTCACGGGCGATCGCCGCGGGCCGGGCGGACACATCCTCACCGGACCGGTGTACGTCGAAGGGGCGCAGCCGGGCGACGCGCTCGAGGTGAAGATTCTCTCGATCGATTTTCCGCTCGACTACGGCTACAACGGCTGCGCGGGGTTCCTGCCCGAGAACTGCGATCGCTCGGTCGGCCAGCGGATCATCCCGATCGACGCGAAGGCGATGACGGCGGAATTCGCGCCCGGCATCGTCATTCCGCTGAAGCCGTTCTTCGGCAGCATGGGCGTCGCGCCGGCGCCGGAGCTCGGACGCGTCAGCAGCAATCCGCCGGGGAAGCACGCCGGCAATCTGGACAACAAGGAGCTCGGCGTCGGATCGACGCTGCTCATTCCGGTGTTCGCCCCAGGCGCGCTGTTCGAGGTTGGCGACGGCCACGGCGCGCAGGGTGATGGGGAAGTGGATCAGACGGCGATCGAGACGTCGCTGCGCGCTCGCATCCAGCTGACGGTCCGCAAGGACATGACGCTCACGTGGCCCCGCGCGGAGACGGCGACCGACTACATCAGCATGGCGACCGATCCGGACCTCACCGTCGCGACGCGCGGCGCCATCCAGGAGATGGTCGACTTCCTCGCCGCGACGCGGAAGATGTCGAAGCACCAGGCCTATCAGCTCGTGAGCGTCGCCGGCAACGTCGCCGTCACGCAGCTGGTCGACAAGCCGAACATCGGCGTCCACGTGCGATTGCCGAAGAGCATCTTCGCGGGCACGCGCGGTGGAAGCGTGAGCGCGTCAGGGCCGGGAGCCGAAGGCGAGATTCGAGCGCTCGAGAAGCGCTGGAACGAGTCGCGCGTGCGCGCGGACGTCGCTGCGCTCGACCACCTGTTGTCCGACGACTGGACCGTCGTGCACGGCGACGGGACGATCGACACGAAGGCCGAGTACCTTGCCGATCTGCGGAGCGGCGCGCGCACGTTTTCCGGGAACGTGAAGGAGGACGCGCTGACCGTGCGCGTCGACGGCGACACCGCGATCGCCGCCGGCCTCAGCGACTCGAAGGTCACCTACAAGGGCAAGCCGTCGGGCGGCGCGCTGCGGTTTACGCGTGTATATGCTCGCCGCGACGGCCGTTGGGTGATGATCGCCTCGCACGCCACGCGGCGCAATTAAGAATCTGGAATTTAGAATGTGGAATTCGTGTCGTGACCGCGAATTCTTACTTCCAAATTCCAAATTCTTAATTCCGACGTTCGCCCGGCGTGAGCCAGCGGGCGAACCACTCCATGTTGTGCAGCATCTGCTCGCGCTGCTGCATCGGCTCGCGCAGCACGTGCCCGCCGCGCGGATAGATTTCGAGGTCCACGGTCTTGCCGAGCGCTTTCAGCGTGCGATAGAACTTCCACGCGCCCGCAGCCGGCACGCGCGGATCCGCCTCGCCGTGCTGAATCAGGAGCGGCGTCGTCACGCGCGCCGCGAAGGTGAGCGGCGAGTGCGAGGCATAGCCCGCCGGGTTCTCCCACGGCCGCTTGAAGTAATCGGCCATGAACTCGCCGCCCTCCGAGAGATAGAACGTGTCGGCGAGATCGCTGAGGCTCGCGCCGGCCGACGCCGCCTTGAAACGGCCCGTCTGCGTCACGATCCAGTTCGTCATGAACCCGCCGTAGGACGCGCCCATCACGCCGAGCCGATCGGGATCGGCGATGCCCTGCGCGACGACGGTGTCCACGCCGGCCATGATGTCCTTGTAATCGGCTTCGCCCCACGCGTTGACGATCGCGCGCTGGCCCGCTTCGCCGTAGCCCGCGCCGCCGCGCGGCATCGGGAAGAGCACCGCGTAGCCGGCGTCCGCCATCGCCGCGGTCGGGTACGGATCGACCTGCGGCACGATGTGCATGAACTGCGGGAAGAGGCCGTAGGTGAAGCCGCCGCCCGGGCCGCCGTGGACGTAGGTGAGCAGCGGCAGCCGCCGTCCGCCCGGCGCGTTCGACGGCGTGAGCAGCAGCCCCCAGATCTCCATCCCGTCGAACGAGCGCCACGAGATCGGTCGCAACACACCCGCTGCGCGCTCGGTCAACCCGGCATTCACGTTCGTGATCGTCGTCGATCGGCGGCTGGCGACATCGAGCACCGCGACGTCGCCCATCGTTCGAGCCTCCACTGACTTGTACGCGAGGCGGCGTCCGTCGCGGCTCAGGGCGAGCGAGAAAGCGACGGTCGGCCCGCTGTCGAGGCGCGTCGCGCCGCCGTCGCCGACGCTGACGCGAACGATCGCCTGCTCGAACATGTGCGCGCCGCGGCCGAACGTGCCGTCGTTGGCCTGAACCAGAATCGATCCGCTGTCGGGCTCCCACACGTACTCGTTCACCCACGCGTCGTCGAGCGGGAACGCGCGCGGAGTTCCGCCGGCGGCCGGGACGATCGTGAGGCTGCGCGACGCCATGATGTCGCGCCGTCCGTTGGTCGAGATGAAAGCGATCGAGCGGCCGTCGGGCGAGAAGCGCGGGCCGGTGTTCATGCCCACGCGATCGACGACGGTGCGGATCGCGCCGCTCTCGAGCGCGGCGACATACACGCGCGCCTCGTACGCGGCGCTGAAGCCGCTGCGTGGCGCAGCCGAGTAGGCGATCTCGCGTGCGTCCGGCGACCACGACAGCGCGTCCACGTACTGCGACGGCGGCGTGACGATGCGCAGCGCGTCGGGCCGATCCACCCGCTGGACGACGAGGCGCGTCGCACGCTCCGGCGCGCCGGCGCGGATCACGTACGACTTGTCCGCGCGCCGCCGCTCCTCTTCGGCCGACATCGAATCGACGGTGAGGAACGCGATGCTGCGCCCGTCGGGCGACCACTCGTAGGCGATTACCCCTTCGGGCGCCTTCGTCGCCTGTCTCGCCTCGCCGGTGGACACGGCGACGGCGAACACCTCCGGCCGCCCCTCCGCCATGCCGACGACCGACACCGATCCGCCGTCGGGCGTCCACCGCAACTGCGGACGCGGCGTCGGCACATTGAAGATCGACACCGATTCACCGATCCGCGTCGATTGGCCGCCGTCGGCGGAGACGAGGAAGAGCGCGGCGTCGTGCGAGTTCCTGGCGAGGTTCGGCGTCGACGTCATATAGGCGACGCGGCTGCCGTCAGGCGAGATCTGGACGTCGACGATCGACCGCAGCCGCATCAGATCGTCGACCGTGAGCGCGGCGCGCGCGGGTTGTGCGGATCCGGACACCTGCCAGCCGCACTGGAGGACGAGGCACGCGGCCATCAGCCGCACGAAACGTCGAACCATGGTGCGGGAATTGTGCGTCCAAACCGTCGGCGGACGCTATACTGCACGCTTTCATTCGAAGCCAACACGCATTCCAGGAGGTATTTCCGTGCCCGACGTGACATCGCATGCACCCGGAGCGTTCTCGTGGCCCGAACTGGGAACGACCGATCAGAAAGCGGGTGCGGCGTTCTATGCCGCGCTGTTCGGCTGGACGGTCAACGATCAACCGATGGGCCCTGGCGAGACCTACACGATGTTGGAGATGCGCGGCCGCCCGGTGGCGGCGGCCTACACGCTTCGCGCGGAGGAGAAGCAGAGCGGCGCGCCGCCGCACTGGAACAACTACGTCACGGTGAAGAGCGCCGACGAGGCGGCGACGAAGGCGCAGTCGCTCGGCGCGACGGTGCTGGCGCCGGCGTTCGACGTGATGGACGTCGGGCGGATGGCGGTGCTGCAGGATCCGACCGGCGCGGTGTTCCAGGTGTGGGAGCCGAAGAAGCACGTCGGCGCGATGATCACCAACGAGCCCGGCGCCCTCTGCTGGACGGAGCTCACGACGAGCGATCTGAGGGCTGCCGAATCGTTCTACACGGGCCTCTTCGGCTGGACCGCAAAGCGCAGCGACCCGGCGGCGGGCATGGAATACACCGAGATGAACAACAACGGGCAGTCGGGCGTTGGCATGATGCCGAAGCCGCCTCAGATGCCGGCGCAGGTTCCGTCCTACTGGATGCCGTACTTCATGGTGAGCGATGTCGACGCGAGCGCGGGCAAAGCGAAGCAGCTCGGCGCGAAGCTGATGGTGCCGCCGCAGGACATCCCGAAGGTGGGCCGCTTCTCCGTCGTCGCCGACCCGCAGGGAGCGGTGTTCGCGATCTTCGCGCCGGCCGCGCGCTGAACCCGGACGATCGCGCAATTAAGAATTTGGAATGAAGAATTCGGAATTCGTGTCACCCTGTCGCGCTGCCTGGCAGCGTTGCAGCCGTGATCACGAATTCCTCATTCCAAATTCCTAATTCTTAATTCAACGATTCGGTACCACGCACCCGTGCTGCGGGAAGGTCGAGCCGTTGCGCGTGAGGCCGTTCGAGTACTCGGGCTGCACCCAGAAGCCGCCCTTCGTCATCTGATACAGGTTGTGCCACGCGCACTTGTCGTCGGCCTCGTAGCCGGCGGCGTCGTACCACGCGTTCACGCCGTTGTCGCCCGGATCGGTGACCGCCTCGCGGATCTCGTGGCTCGTGACGATCGTCAGCATGTCGGCCACGGTGAGCGACGAGAGCTTGCACGCGCTGCAGTTCAGATACGGGAACGCCGCGTACTTGATCTGCATCGAGCCGTAGGTGAAGTGGCTGTGATAGCCGCAGAAGGCGGAGCACGACGCGCCGCCCTGCAGCGTGACGCGCATCCCCGGCGGCAGGTAGACGCCGTAGATCGTGTCGGTGCGCGCCGGCACCTTGCCCGCGTTGAAGAGGCCGGCGATGTAGTTGCGCAGGCTCCGGTCGGAGATGCTCGACTGCGTCGACGCGGTGTCGACGAAGGCGCCCCAGTTGGCCAGCGTGTTCGCGATCGGCGCGTGCGACCCGTACTGCTGGATCACCTCGTAGTCGTCGGTGCTCGAGTTGTCCCAGTTGGCGTTGTCCGGGAAGTTCGTGATGAAGTCGTCGATCTGCGCTTGGATGTTCGCGTACTGCGCGGTGGTGCTGGTCGACGTCGCCGTCGAGCCGGCCACCGACGAGTTCCAGTAGATCGCCCAGAAACCTGCGTTCGCGATCTCGAGGCCGCCGTGATCGCTCAAATCACCCGAGCCGAAGCTCGGAGGAAAGACGGCCGTCCCCTGCTGCGGCGGCGCGATCGTTGGCTGGCGGTCGTGCGGATTGTGCAGCACCGCGGGACCTGGCAGGACGTGGATCGTCTCCCCCGTGTCAGAATGATCGATGAACGGATTGCCGCCGCCCTGGCTGTACATCTGGCCGCCGGCGATCAGGGACAGAGCGGCGCACGCGAACACGAGTCGCTTCATCAGACCCCCTTATGAAGAACCGCAACGAGGAAGATCGATTATACGAATGGAGCACGAGGTCATGTTCACAAGAAAGCCGATGACGATCCCGTCAGCAGCTGAAACGTTGCCAGGACGTGCAGATCGGATGAGCATTTCGGATTTGCACTTCGTGAATCGGAATCGTGTGTCGCCGCCGTTTCCCGACGGCCTCGCGCGCGCGATGTTCGGGATGGGCTGCTTCTGGGGCGCGGAGCGGAAGTTCTGGCAACTGCGCGGCGTATACAGCACAGCTGTCGGCTACGCCGCGGGACACACGCCGAATCCCACCTACCACGAAGTATGCACCGGCATGACGGGACACAACGAAGTCGTCCTCGTCGTGTTCGATCCGGCCGCAATCTCGTACGAGCAGCTGCTGAAGACGTTCTGGGAGAACCACGATCCGACGCAGGGGATGCGGCAGGGGAACGACACCGGCACGCAGTATCGATCCGGGATCTATTTCTTCGACGAGGCGCAGCGGCGCGCCGCCGAAGCGTCGCGCGACGCGTTTCAGAAACAGCTGAGCGGCGCCGGCTACGGCACGATCACCACCGAGATCCGCGAGGCGCCCGAGTTCTACTACGCGGAGGACTACCACCAGCAGTACCTCGCGAAGAATCCCGACGGCTACTGCGGCCTCGGCGGCACCGGCGTCACCTGCCCCGTCGGCGTCGGAGCCACCGCGTGACCGACGACGTGAAACGGAGAACACGCAGAGCTCGCAGAACAGTGACGTGGATTGCGTTCTCTGCGGTTTCTGCGTTGATCGTCGTGATCACCGCGCACGCCCAGCGCAGCGAGACGGCGGTGTTTGCCGGCGGCTGCTTCTGGAGCATGGAGCACGTCTTCGACGAGCTGCCCGGCGTCGTCTCGGTGACGGTCGGGTACGCCGGCGGCTCGGCGAGGCAGCCGACCTACGAGCAGGTCGAGATGGGGATCACCGGCCACGCCGAGTCGGTGCAGGTCGTTTATGATTCCGACAAGATCGCGTACGAACGATTGCTCGACGCCTACTGGCACAACATCGATCCCACCGACGGCGCCGGGCAGTTCTGCGATCACGGCACGCAGTACCGGCCGATCATCTTCTACGGAGACGACGCCCAGCAGCGCGCGGCGCAGGCGTCGAAGGACGCGCTCGTGCGGTCGGGGCGCTTCGCGCGCGTGATGCCGCAGATCGCCGCGCTCACGACGTTCTGGCGCGCCGAGGACTATCACCAGCACTACTACAAGACGCACGCGGCCGCGTATCGCCTCTACCGCGTCGGTTGCGGGCGCGACGCGCGGCTGCGGCAGCTCTGGGGCGGGAGCAATTAACCCGCTTCCAATCGATCCGTACATCGAAACGATCGCCGCGGCCGTTCGCCGCACGCGCGCCGCGGTGGTGACCGCCGCGCCAGGCGCCGGCAAGACGACGCGCGTGCCGCCGGCGCTCGTCGGCGACGGTCCCGTGATTCTGCTGCAGCCGCGTCGCGTCGCGGCGCGCACGATCGCCGCGCGGATTGCCGCCGAGCGCGGCTGGACGCTCGGCCGCGAGGTCGGCTGGCAGGTCCGCTTCGAGCGCCGCTTCACGAGCGAGACGCGGCTCCTCGTCGTCACCGAAGGCGTGCTGACGGCGCGGCTGCAGCGCGATCCGCTCGCCTCCGAGTTCCGTACGATCGTGCTCGACGAGTTCCACGAGCGCAGCGTCCACGCCGACGTCGCCATCGCGCTCGCGCGGGAGGCGTGGCGCGCGCGGGAGGACCTTCGCATCGTCGTCATGTCGGCGACGCTCGATGCCGGCGCGGTGTCGGCGTTTCTCGGCCTCTGCCCGGTGATCGACGTCCCCGGCCGTACGCATCCGATCGACATCGCATACGCGCCGGGGCAGGCGGTGGCGGACGCCGCGATCGAGGCGCTCGGCGCCGGCGGCGGCGACGTCCTGTGCTTCCTGCCCGGCGCAGCGGAGATTCGACGCGCCATCGCCGACATCGCGCCGCGTGCCGCGGAGGTCGAGGTGCTGCCGCTGCACGGCTCGCTCGACGCCGACGAGCAGGAGCGCGCGCTCGGTCCATCGGCGCGCCGGCGCATCATCGTCGCGACCAATCTCGCGGAGACATCGGTGACCGTTCCCGGCGTCACGGCGGTCGTCGACAGCGGGCTGCAGAAGGTGGCGCGTTATGACGCCGAGCGCGGCATCGACAGTCTCGAAACCGAGCGCATCACCGCCGATGCCGCGGATCAACGCGCCGGCCGCGCCGGCCGCGTGGCGCCAGGACGCGTATGGCGGCTGTGGGACGCGCGCGATCGGCTGCGCCCGCATCGCGAGCCAGACATCAACCGGATCGATCTCGCCGGCACGGCGCTGGAGATTGTCGCGTGGGGCGGCGATCCGCGGACCCTCGAGTGGTTCGAGGCGCCGCCGCCGGGCGCGACCGACGCGGCGCTCGCGCTGCTCGCACGGCTTGGCCTGATTGAGCGCGACACGGCGCCGCGGCTGACGGCGATCGGCGAACAGGTGCGGCGATTGCCGCTCCACCCGCGGCTCGCACGGATGCTCGTCGCCGGCGGCGGCACGCGGCAGATGGCGCAGGCGTGCGCGCTGCTGTCGGAGCGCCACCTGCTGCCGCCGCGCGCCGCGACGACGCCGTCCGATCTCCTGTCCGCGCTCGACCGGTGGAGCGACATGCCGCCGCACGTGCAGCGCGCCGCGAAGAACATTGCGGATTACGGATTGCGGGCTGCGGATCGATTGCTGATTGACACAGAAGCCGCCTTTCTTCGCGCCGTGCTCGCGGGGTATCCCGATCGCGTGGCGCAGCGACGTTCGCCGACGTCGGCCGACGTGCTGCTTGCGTCCGGCACCGGCGCGACGATCGCGCGGGAAAGTGGAGTCGTTGGCGGCGAGTTCCTCGTCGCGCTCGACGTTCGGCAATCACCAATCCGCAGTTACTCCGCACTCCGCTATCCCGGAATCCGCAATCAATCCGCAATCCGCAACCCGCAATCCGCGATGATTTATCTCGCAAGCGTCGTCGAGCGGGAGTGGCTGCAGCCGACCTCGTCGGAAGTGGTCCATCGATTCGACGAGGCGAGCGGACGAGTGAAGGCGACCGCGATCGATCGCTACGACGCGTTGACGCTGGCCGAGCGGCCGGTCCCGGCCGATCCCGATATTGCGGCGCAGCTGCTCGCCGACGCGTGGCTCGCGCGCGGGCCGCGCGCCGCCGACGAGCAGCTGCTGCGCCGGCTGCCGTTCGCCGGCAGGGACGCCGATCTCCCCGCGCTCGTGAGGACCGCCGCGCGCGGCGCGAAGACGATCGACGCGATCGATCTCGCCAGCGCGCTGCCGGCGGACGTGCTCCGCGATCTCGATCGAGAGGCGCCGGAAGCGATCGTCGTGCCGAGCGGCCGGCGCGTGCGCCTCGAATACAACGACGATCGCACGGTGACGGCGTCGGTCAAGCTGCAGGAGCTCTTCGGCCTTGCCGACACGCCGCGGATCGGCCGCCGCCGCGAGCCCGTGCTGCTCGCGCTCCTCGCGCCGAACGGCCGCCCGGTGCAGATGACGCGCGATCTCCGCAGCTTCTGGGATCGCACGTATCCCGAGGTGCGGAAGGAGCTCCGCGGACGGTACCCGAAACATCCGTGGCCGGAGGATCCGTGGAACGCCGTTCCGACGCACCGCACGCGCAGGAATTGAGAGCGCGCTGCAAAACCTGCAGGGCGAGGCTTTCAGCCTCGCCTCTGGCGACCCTGAAAGGGTCGCCCTACGTCGATCTTGCAATGCGCTCTAATCTCTAAGCGTCGGAGAATTTGCCGAACAACGGCTGCCCGGCCCGCGCGGCGTAGAACCCGAAGCACGCCATCGCGACGACCAGCGCCATCGAGAGATTCCCCGGCAGCGCCGCCCACGCCGCGGCGTGCGGCAGGACCGGCACCGCCGTCGGAATGTTGTCGACGATGAGCATGACGACGGTGACGAGGAGGCCGAACCGGAAGATCGCGACGGTGATGAGGCCGATCGTCAGCAGCTGGCCGATCGCGTAGAGCCACAGCGCTTCGCCGGATTGCGCGTTGCCGGCGACGGCGGTCGAGACCACGATCGTGCCGACGAGCGCCGCGATCCACGTGCGCCGCACGAGGAGCCGCAGTGCCACGAACGTCATCGTGATCAGCAGCGCCGTATTGACGCTGCCGTAAAACTGCCCCGCCCAGGTCAGCGCGAGCGAGCCCGGGCCGCTCAGCGCGCGCACGTCGCCGTCGAGCGCGGGAAGGCCCGGCGGACGGCCGACCAGATACGGCGCGAGCGCGCGAAAGAGGTCGGCGAGCATCAGCGCGCCGCCGAGCGCCGCGCCGATCAGAACATCTCTGCCGATCCGCGGATCGCGCACGTGGCCGGCAAAGAGCCGCGTCCATCCGAGGAGGCCGTCCGGCCAGAAGCGGCGGCCGTACGGCTCCAGCGCAAGATACAGGATGTACAGCACACCGGCGTGGAACAGCAGGTTGCCGCAGACGCGGAAGAAGCTGTTCGTCTCTTGAGCCGCCGACGACAGGTGGTGCCCGCCGAGCGCCCACGCGGCGATCTCCACGATGAGACATACGATCGCGAGCCGCGCGGCGCCGCGGCGATCGGCGCGGTTCGCGCGCGTGTGATGGCGCGCGAGCAGGAGCGCGGCGGCGAGCACCGTCATCCACAGCGCCAGCGCGAACAGCCGCAGCGCGCGCGTCGCCTCCGGCGGGGCGAGCCCCTGCTGCGCGCGCGGCCGCGCCCACGGGCCGACGAGATAAAACGACACGATGCGCCCGCGATACCCGGCGGCTTCGATGCGCAGCCGCACATCCGGCGAATCGGGCGATGGTCCCTCCCATGCCGCGCGCACATCGGCGAAATCCTTCGGCGTCCACTCCGGCGCCGCCGGCGTGAACGACGTCTGCGCGAGACCGGCCGCGCGAAACAGCGGCGCCCAGTCCGGCGCCGGTGCGGGGGTCGTCTCGGCGGGATCGCGCTGCGGCGGCACGCGGCGGAACTCGACGAGCCGTCCGCGCGTGTCGACGATCACCAGCGTCTGGCCGCTGATCGTCAGCGCCGGATCGGTCGGCGAGACATCTGGCGAGGGGCTGTCCGGCTCGAGGCCGCGAGGGCTCGTGCGATACCAGAAGACGAGCGCGGGGCCCGCCGCGACGCGCGCGCGGCTCCACCGGTTCGTCGATTGATCCGTGTCGGCGACCCACCGCTCGAAATCGGGCGGCGTCAGGAAATTCTGATCGGTGTCGGCCGGCGGATCCGTGTCGCCGAAGTCGGCGAGGATCTGCTGTGCGCGGTCGGCGAGCACCGCAGGCGGTTTCTCGAGCGGAACGAGCGCCGCAATCGAGCTCTTCGGCGACAGCCACACGTAGATCGCGATGGACGCGGCGAGGACGCCGAGGAGCGCGACGCCGCGCGCGACCGGGAGCGCGTCGCTCTCGGCCGCCGCCGCGAGCACGTCCGGCGACGGCGTTTCGCCGGCAGCGAGCGCCGCCGCGAGGGGATCGCCGCCCGGCAGCGCGACGGCGACCGTCAGCGCCGAGGCCGGCCGCTGCTCGGGATCGCGCGCGAGACAGCGCTGGATGACGCGCTCGACCACCGGATCCAGATCCGGCACGATCGCCGACGGCGTCGGCAGCCCGCGCGTGTCGTGCTGCTGCCGCAGCGCCGCGATCGTCGTCGCCTCGAACGCGCGCCGCCCCGTGAAGATCTCGAACAGGATCAACCCGAGCGCGTAGATGTCGCTCCGGGTCGTCGCCGGCCGCCCCGCCAGCAGCTCCGGCGCCATGTAGTGCGGCGTGCCGGCGGCGGCCGCGCCGCCGTCAGTGGCCGCCGTCGCGATCCCGAAGTCGGTGATGCGGACGTTGCCCTCGCCGTCGAGCATCACGTTGGCCGGCTTGAGGTCGCGATGGATCACGCCGCGCTCGTGCGCCGCGGCGACGCCGGCGCAGAGCTGGCGCGCGACGTCGACCGCCTTGTCCGGCGGCAGGCGCCCGATGCGGCGCAGCAGCGACGCCAGGTCCTCGCCGTCGACGTATTCCATGGTGAGAAAGCGGCGGCCGTCGGCGTCGCCCAGGTCGTAGAGGCGGCAGACGTTCTTGTGCGACACCTGGCGCGCGAGGCGCAGCTCGGCGTGGAACTGGGCGAGGCGCGCGGCGTCGGCGGCGACGCCGGCGGGCAGGAACTTGAGGGCGACCGGCTGCTCGAGCGTGAGGTCTTCGGCGCGGTAGACCTCGCCCATGCCGCCGCGGCCGAGCAGCGCCACCAGCCGGTAGCGCGACGCCACGATTGCCCCCGGCGCAAACGATCCCGTTCCCGGCGTTCTCGTCTGGCCGGGCGACACGCCGATCGTGGCGTCCAGATCCGTCACGGCGCTCGATTTTACCCGTTCGCCGTCATCTCTGTTGAGAGATAATATCTCCGATTGGAGATGCGCGCCGCTGTCGACGCTCCCGCCGCCGGCCACCACATCGAGCGCCGAATCGCGCGGCGGCTGGCGCGGCTGCGCGCCGAGCGCGGCTGGTCCCTCGAAGACGTCGCCGAGCGCACGGCGATCAGCCGCGCGACGCTGTCGCGCCTCGAGCGATCGGAGCTGAGCCCGACGGCCGCGATGCTCGGCACGCTGTGCGCGCTGTACGGCTGGACGCTCTCGCGCCTCATGGCGGAAGCCGAGACGAAGCCGCCGAGCCTCGTGCGCGCCGCCGAGCAGCCCGAGTGGCGCGATCCCGAGAGCGGGTATCGCCGCCGCGCGATTTCAGCGCCCGGGCCCGGGCTGCGCGGCGAGCTCGTTGACGTCCACATGCCGGCCGGCGCGTCGGTGTCGTTCGACAAGTCGCCCGTCATCGGGCTCGAGCATCATCTGTGGATGATCGACGGCGCGCTCGACATCGAAGTGGAGGGTTCGCGCTTCCGGCTGCGCGCCGGCGACTGCCTCCGCTACGTGCTCGCCGGCGCGTCGCGCTTCCACGGCGTCGGCAAGCGCGGCGCGCGGTATCTCGTCGCGATCGTCCATCCGTGAGGCCCGCCATGAATGCGGTCGTGCAGATTGACGAGTGGCAGCCGGAATCCGGAGACGATGCGGCGCTCGATCGTGAGCTCGAGATGCTCGCCGACGTGCTGCATGCGGTCGTCCACACCGGCGCCGGCGTCAGCTTCGTCGTGCCGTTCTCAATCGGCGAGGCGCGCGCCTTCTGGGCCGACACCGTGCTGCCAGGCGTCCGCGCGCGCACGCGGCGCGTGCTCGTCGCGCGCGTGGACGGCCGCATCGTCGGCACCGTGCAGATCGATCTCGCCGTGCCGCCGAACCAGCGGCACCGCGCGGAGGTGCTGAAGCTGCTCGTGCACCCGTCCGCGCGCCGGCGCGGCATCGCGCGCGCGCTGATGATCGCGATCGAGCGGGCCGCGCAGGCGGAGGGACGCACGCTCCTGACGCTCGACACGTGGACCGGCAGCGCGGCGGAGATCCTGTATCGGTCGCTCGGCTACACGGTCGTCGGCGTCATCCCGAGATACGCCCGCGGCTCGCTCATGCCCGAGCTCGAGCCTGCCACCATCATGTACAAGGAACTTCCGCCGTTACGGTAGCGCCGCCCTTCAGGGCTGCCGCGCGGCCGTTGGCAGGCCTGAAGCCCTGCGCTACCGGAAACCATCTTGCCGAACAGCGGCGCGCCCGCGCGCGACGCGTAGAACCCGAACAGGCCGTCGGCGTCGCCCAGGTCGTAGAGGCGGCAGACGCTCTTGTGCGACACTTGGCGCGCGAGGCGCAGCTCGGCGTGGGGCGAGCCGGCAGAGCGGGATTCTACTGGAGGAACCAGGCATGACATCCAGAGTGATTGGAACGACGGCCGCGGTGCTCGTGCTCGTGCTCGGCGCTGCGCTGCTCGCGCAGGGCGGGCGTCCCGCCAGCCCGGCGGGCTCGTCGGCGACCCAGGTCGGCGGCAAGTACGACACGAGCGGCGCCGAGCCGGTCTACAAAGGCGGCAAGTGGATCGAGATCACCTACGGCCGTCCGATCAAACGCGGCCGCAAGCTGTTTGCCGGCGCGGGCGAGAGCTACGGCAAGACGGTGAACCCCGATGCCCCGGTGTGGCGCGCCGGCGCGAACGTGTCGACACAGCTCAAGTCCGAAGTGCCGCTCGCGATCAACGGGAAGACGATCGCGCCCGGTACCTACACGATGTTCATCGATCTGAAGCCGAACAACTGGACGCTCATCGTGTCGAACTGGAAGGCGGCGACGACGTTCAATCCGCAGAACGACGCCGCGAAGACCGGCGAGGTTTTCGGCGCGTACGGCTACACGCCGGACAAAGACGTCGTGCGCGCGCCGATGAAGGTCGCCACGCTGCCCTTCGCCGTCGATCAGCTGACATGGGAGTTCACCGACGTGAGCGACGCCGGCGGCAGCCTCACGATCATGTGGGACACGGTTGCCGCATCCGTTCCGTTCAAAGTGCAGATGTGACGGATCGGTGGAGGGCGACCCTTTTCGGGTCGCCGCTCGTCGTGCTGGTCATCACTTCTGCAGCGCCGGCGCACGTCGATCCAATGCCGCGGTTCGAGCTCGTGCAGCCGGATCTGTTTTCGGCGAGCGGCGCGCAACCCAACGCGTGGGCCGACTTCGACAACGACGGGGACCTCGACGAGTTCGTCGGATTCCGCGGCCGGCCCAACCGGCTCTACCGCCAGGATCGCGGACGGTTCGAGGACGTGGCGGCGGCAGTCGGCCTCGCGGACGCCGTCGAGACGCGCGCCGCGGCGTGGGGCGACTTCGACGCTGACGGCAACGTCGATCTCTACGTCGGCTTCATCGACGGCACGCCGAACAAGCTGTACCGCAACGACGGCAACGGCCGCCACTTCACCGACGTCGCCGCCGCGATGGGCGTCAACCTGACGGGCGTCACGCGGCAGGTCTCGTGGATCGACTACGACAACGACGGCGACCTCGATCTCTTCGTCGCGTTCCGCGACAAGCCGAATCGCCTTTTTCGCAACGACGGCGCGCGGTTCACCGATGTGACGGTCGAATCAGGCGTCGGCGATCCGCGTAAAACGGTTGGCGCCGTCTGGTTCGACGTCGACGGCGACGGCGATCTGGATCTCTTCGTGGCGAACCAGAACGGGGACATGAACGGGTTGTTCCGCAACGACGGCGGCCGCTTCGTGGACGTCGCGCGCGAGTGGGGCGTCGAGGCGCCGCGCCGCTCGCAGGAGTTCGGCGGCGTGGGCGCGGCGGTCGCCGATTTCGACCGCGACGGCTTCTTCGATCTGTTCGTCGCCAACTACGGCCCGAGCGCGATGTACCGGAGCGATCGCGGCCGCCGCTTCGTCGACGTGACGACGTCGGTCGGCCTGTTCTTCGAGCAGCACGCGACGACGCCGTCGTGGGGCGACGTGGACAACGACGGGCGGCCGGATCTCTACGTCGCCGGCTTCCTCGCGACCGACACGCACTATCCCGATCATCTGTTCCTGAACACGCCGGGCGGTTTTCACGACGCGCTGCCGCAGATCGTCAGAGAACACGACGCGAGCCACGGCGTGCAGTGGGTCGATTTCGACGGGGATGGCGCCCTCGATCTCGCGCTCGCGAACAACGACGCGAAGGGCGGCCATTATCTGCTTCGCAATCTGCTCGACGCGGCCGCCGCGCGGCAGTCGCTCGCGATCGACGTCGTGGACGATCGCGCCCGCCACACGAGACCGGGGGCGGAAGTGCGCGTGTACGCCGCGGGCACGCGGCGGCTGATCTCGTCGGGGCTGGTGGACAGCGGTGGCGGCTACTGCTCGCAGAACGTGATGCCGGTCCACGTGGCGACCGCCGATGCGGCGCGCGTCGACGTCGAGGTGACGACGATGAGCCGGAAGGGCCGGCGGGTGACCAGGTTGTCCGGGGTGGATCCGGGCGCCGCTGCGCGGCCGCTCGTGGTCAGGACGCCGGCTCCATAGCGAGGGCGCGATGCTGCAGGACTTCCGTCACAGTCTTCGACTGCTCCGTCGGACGCCGGGGTTCACGCTCGTGGCGATCGGCATCCTCGCCCTCGGGATCGGCGTCAACGCCGGCGTGTTCTCGGTGGTCAACACGCTGGTGCTGCAGCCGCGTCCAGGGCGTATCGATCGCGTCGTCGCGCTCTTCAGCCACGACCGCGTGAAGCCTGACAGCTACAGGGACTTCTCGTATCTCACCTATGTCGACCTGCGCGATCGCACGCGCGGCGTGTTCGACGATCTGCTCGCGCACT
>Ga0066696_10000353_pt1 | contig 17911 bp, 23 predicted proteins | sample GraSoiAngelo_145_FD_71412 | JGI IMG/M metagenome (GOLD analysis project Ga0066696, IMG submission 71412) | Grasslands soil microbial communities from the Angelo Coastal Reserve, California, USA - 14_1009_05_20cm | ecosystem: Environmental > Terrestrial > Soil > Grasslands | place: USA...
TTCATGCCGAGAAGCAAACGATCATTCACGAGATTCGGATCGTAGACTCCGTCGAAGTCCACCAGCACCGCGGCGACCAGGCCGCACAATCAGATCAAGTGATGCCAGTCGCGGCCGTTCCGCGCTAGCCGCGAGGCCTCGATGCACAATACAGCGCCGACTTCGCCGGTGCAGACTTCAGCGACCAAGCGTTGAAATCCGGGGCGCTCCACCAAGCCGGACCCTGTGCGGCCGAGGTCTTCGTCGATGACCATCACGTTTCGAAAACCAAGTTCGCGCGCCCGGTCGGCCAGACCATACTGCCGTCGCTGGCTCTCTCGGTTGTGAAACACTTGTTCGGGGGAAGACTGCCGAAGGTAAACGATCGCCCGCCGATTCAACCGCTCATTCGTGAGTTTCGAATTCATTTTGACCTCCTGTGAATCCGCGCGTGCCTTCTCTTAGGGCAGCGACGCTCACCAGCAGCTCGATCAGAGCGAGGGCGAGTTCCTCCGGTTGGTCGGGAGGAAGTTTTGCCGACGCACGATCGAGCAATGCTAGATTCAGCTGCGAACTGGGGGACTTCGGATGGGTTTTCACGCCTCTCCTCCTGCGACAGCAGTGATGCCAACGAGGCTTTATCGCAGGGGGAGGATTTTTGCGTGCTGCAGGATACGGCGGAAGGTCATTTCACCCAGCGTTGCGTGAATCAGATAGACCAGGTATATCTGGTTTCTAGACTATTTGGCCCGGTCACGCCGGCGCTAGAATTGACCACTGAATCCATCACGTCGATAAAGGAGCTGCGAGGTGCGGCAAACACTTACTCGACGCGAGCTCTTGTGGGGCTTGAGCGGGTTGGCCGTCGAAGCGGGGCGACCCGCAGAGGCACAGCCTTCAGCCTTTTTTCCAGTATCGCAAGCCGGATCTACGGCTGACGAAAGCAAGCGCTGGAAGGGCTCGGCGCTTGGAAATCTGTATCCATTTGTTAAGCAGCAACAGGAAAAGACGCACCAGAGCCTTGCTTTTCTCCATCGCCGGCCAAAGGATCTCGAAGCTTGGAAGGCTAAAGCACGAACTAAAGTCTTCGAGCTCATGTCCTACCGGCCGGAAGTGACAAACCCTCGACCTCAGATCCTCGAGCGCGTGGACAGAGGCGACTACGTGTGCGAGCGGTTGAACTTCTGGACTACTCCGGATGTGGAAGTGCCCTGCTACTTCCTCATTCCCAAACTCGCCAAATTCCCCGTCCCTGCGGTTGTGGCGTTGCATGACCACGGCGGCTTTTACTACTGGGGCAAGGAGAAGCTGGTTGAAACCGATAACGAGCACCCGATGCTCGCCGCCTATCGCAAGCAGTATTACGACGGCATAAGTTTTCCCGCCTCGCTCGCGCAACGCGGCTACGCAGTGATCGTGATTGACATGTTCTATCACGGCGAGCGCCGGCTGATTCTTGATGAAGACTTGGAGCGTGGCACGAACGATCGTTCGAAGCACGAGCCGGAAGAGACCATTCGCAAAATCAATCAGCGCGCCGGAAGCTCGGAAGAAACCGTCTTCCGGAATATTCTCCACTCGGGATTCACCTGGGGCGGCGTGCTCGTGTGGGACGATATTCGCACCGTTGATTACTTGCAGACACGTCCGGAAGTCGACCCCCGGCGCATTGCCTGTGCGGGACTTTCAGTCGGAGGTTGGAGGACCGTCTTTCTTGCCGGACTCGATCCGCGGATTAAAGCGGCGTGCGTGGTGGGATGGATGACCTCATTCCGCTACTTGATCCCTCACTATGAGGTTTACACGGTTCCATCGGGGATGGTCCCTGGTCTGCTCGAATACATGGACTATCCGGACATCGGCTCGCTGGCGATGCCGAGCGCGCTCCTCGTGGTTCACGGGCAGCAAGACAGCTTGTTTCCCCCTGACGGGGTTAAGGCTGCCGTTGACAGCTTGCGTCAGTCTTATCGAGCGATCGGCAAGCCGGAGCGGTTCGACACGCTGTTTTTCAACGGCCCTCACAAGTTTTCCCTCGAGGCTCAGCGGAAAATGATGGACTGGTTCGATCGCTGGGTTTGAGCACAGGAAATAAAAGGAGAGAATCATGTCCATGGAACTCTCGCGACGAGACTTTCTCGGCAGATGCTCCACCGTGGCGTGTGCTGTATCTCTAAATATGGCCGAAGCCTCAGTATCACATCCTGGCGCTGGCTATATCGGGACGCTCTGCCTCTTCTCGAAACCATTGCCAGGCATGGATTGGCGCCGACTGGCTCAAGCAGCCAAAAGTGTCGGATTCGGCGGGATTGACCTGACGGTACGCCAGGGAGGGCACGTGCGGCCTGAGCGTGCCCACGAAGATCTGCCCCAAGCAGTGGAGGCGATACGCGAAGAAGGGTTGGACGTCCCGATGATCACGACAGAGCTCACTTCTGCGGGCGATCCGGCGGCGCGCACAATCCTCTCTACAGCCGCCAAGCTTTCGATCCCATTCTTCAAGCCGGGTTATTACGAGTATAAGATGGTCAACGTGCGGCGAGAACTCGAAGTGGCGGCCAGTCAGTTCCGTGGGCTCGTCAGCCTCAGCAAACAATATGGAATCCAGGCGGGCTACCACAATCACGAGCAGTACATCGGAGCGCCGGTTTGGGACATCGCCTCGGTCATAGACGCACTCGATTCTGAGTGGGCTGGCTTCTACTTCGACGCGCGTCATGCCGTGGCCGAAGGCGGGGTGGGCGGTTGGAAGATTGCAACGAACCTGGTGATGCCTCGCCTGAAGATGGTCGCCGCAAAAGATTTTCTATGGGAGAAAACGGAGACGGGTTGGGCGGCGCGGAACTCTCCACTGGGAGAAGGCATGGTCGACTGGAAGTATTTTGTGAATGCGCTGGCCGCCGGCGGTTTTCAAGGTCCCATTTCGCTGCATCTCGAGTACGACGTGGCTGGGGAAACCAGCGCAGCTAAGGAGAACAACATCCTCGCCGCTCTCCACCGCGATCTGCAATTCCTGAAGGCACGCTTGCGCCAAGGCTACGGAGTGATCGCAGGTGACCGCTAGGAACCAGCGGCGGCTCCGGAAACGCGGCCAACCCAGCCGCCGGGAATTCTTGTGCACCGCGGCTTTGTCTTCGCTGTCAATTCCTCCGGCATTCCGGCCTTGGAGCGCCTTCCACCCTTCGCCCACAAAATCCACCGATATCCGCATTGATGACGTGTCGTATGACTACGAAGAGTTTCGCTATCGAAGTCCATACAAATTCGCCGGCAAGGAAGTGGACCGCGCCACAATCTTGAACGTGCGGTGCGTCGCGCATGTCACAAACGGCCGGTCGGCTCATGGTTTTGGCTCAATGCCGATGGGGAACGTCTGGTCGTTTCCTTCGGAGCGGATGTCCTACGACAAGACGCTTGGAGCAATGAAAGCCTTGGCCGAACACGTTCGAAATATCACAGCTGACTTCAAGGAGACTGGCCACCCGATCGACATCAACGTGGCCCTGGAACCGGAGTACTTGAAAGCAGCCGATGAAGTTTCGCATCGCTTGCAACTCGCAGAGCGTATTCCGAAACTGTGCACGCTGGTCACAGCGAGCGCCTTTGATGCGGCGCTTCACGACGTGTTCGGAAAACTTCATGCCCTCAGCTCTTACCGTACCTATGGGCGTGATTTCATGGTGCACGATGTGTCGCATTACTTGGGGCCGGAATTCAAAGGCGACTACCTGGACCAATATCTGTTGACGGAGCCGAGCGCACGGCTGGCCCTCTACCATTCCGTTGGAGCCTCGGATGCTATCGAAGATTCGGATGTCAGAAAGCGGATGGACGACGGCCTGCCCCAGACTTTGTCTGGTTGGATTCGTTACAATGGTCTGACCCACATTAAGATCAAATTGGCCGGCGACGATTTGGCTTGGGATCTCGACCGCGTCGTACGGATCGACCGCACAACGAGTGAAGTCCAAACGGAGCGCAGGGTAAAAACTTGGGCCTACTCTCTCGACTTTAACGAGCGATGCCCCAACGTAGGCTACTTGCTGGAATTTCTCCGTCGTCTGAAGGAGCAGACGCCGCTAGGCTTTGAAAGGATTCGATACATCGAACAACCAACTGCGCGAGATTTGGAGAAACACCGAGAGAATACCATGCACGAAGCGGCTAAGTTGAGACCGGTCGTGATTGACGAATCGCTGACAGGGCTCGACAGGCTGATCCTGGCACGGGAGCTGGGCTATACGGGAGTGGCGCTCAAAGCTTGCAAGGGACACAGCCAAGCGCTACTCATGGCTGCTGCTGCGCAGAAATACAAGATGTTTCGCTGCGTTCAAGATCTGACCTGTCCCGGCGCATCCCTTATACATTCAGTCGGACTGGCGGCGCGCGTGCCTGGCGTGACTGCAGTCGAGGCGAATGCCCGCCAGTACGTGCCGATAGCGAACAAGGCTTGGGAGGGAAAGTTCCCGGGAATCTTCCTTGTCAAGGATGGAATGATGCGCACCGCGAACCTGAATGGACCCGGTCTGGGAGCAGTGACATAGGCGTTCGCAACGATTCCCTTGCGATCGCTTTTCGTCATCAGCGCAATAGGGAGGATATCGAAGGCGAATGAAGGCCCAGATTAAACCAAACCCAGCATGCTTTTGCCGGCACTCGTCCGCATGTCGGATCGCAACATCTCTGATCGTCTCGGTGTTTTTGAGCGCGGCGTCGGTAGTCGGGCAGGATGCTCCGACCACGCCGTCAAATCTGACGGAAGGCACAAAAATATATGCACGGCGGTGCGCCGGTTGCCATGGTGCTGATGGCAATGGAACAGACAATGCCCCCGGGCTTGCTGGAAACCAAGAGTCACGTGACGGTTCTGTTCAGGGCTTGCGGGACCTGATCCGCAATGGCGTTCCCGCCTCAGGCATGCCTGCCTTCGACCTGCCGCCCCAGGAACTCGACGCCCTTGTAGCGTTGGTACGCTCCCTGAATGCTCCGTCCGGGGAAAGCACCGCCGGCGGCGACCCAACAGTAGGAGAGTCATTTTTCTTCGGTAAGGGACAGTGCGTCTCCTGTCACATGGTTTCCGGCACCGGAGCGGCGATGGGTCCTGACTTAACAAACGTTGGCCGGAAAATGACCGTCGACGAAATTCAAGCGAAGCTGGTGAATCCAAGCTCGCGAATCACGCCCGGCTACGAAATGGCTACCGTTCAACTGCGGAATGGGAACACCATCCGCGGATTTGTAAGGAATCGCAGTAATTTTGATATCCGGTTGCAGGATCTAACTGGACAGTTCCACCTGATTCAAGAGGGAGAGGTCTCAGCAATCACGGAAGAAAAGCAGTCGATAATGCCGCCTGTTAAAGCCAGCCCCGAAGAGCTACGGCATCTAATAGCTTATTTGGGCAGGCGGACTGGCGTCGGCGTTCGAGCCACTGAGTCTCAGCCGTCCAAGGCACCGGGAATCGACTTCGCGAGAATCTCAAATCCGAAGCCGGGCGAGTGGCTGACCTACAACGGCAAGCTGAGCGGAAACCGATATAGCGAACTTACTCAAATCAACAACACAAACGTGCACCAACTGACGCTGAAGTGGATCTTCTCAGTTCCTTTGTGGAAGAACTTGCCGCCTCATACCAACTATTTTGTGGAGAACATGCGCTACTTTGGCCTCGAAACGACGCCTGTCGTTGCGGACGGCATCATGTACGTGACCGGGCCAAATGCCGCCTTTGCGCTGGATCCGCTCACGGGGCGCGAGATCTGGGAATATTCGCGCCCGCGGACTCGCGACCTGGTTGGAGACGCGGCTTTGGGCACGAACCGTGGCGTCGCTGTCCTCGCCGACAAAGTATTCATGGTGACCGATAATGCGCATCTGATTGCCTTGAACCGGAGCACAGGCCAAGTGATGTGGGAAGTCGTAATGCCGGATGAACCTCAGCATTATGGTTCGACTGTCGCCCCTCTCGTCGTCAAGGACTTCGTCACCGCGGGGGTTTCCGGAGGTGATTGGGGCATTCGTGGATTTGTCGATGCTTATAAGGCTTCGACCGGCGAACGTGCGTGGCGGTTCTGGACAATTCCAGGTAAAGGAGAATCAGGGCATGAGACCTGGGGGAGCAAAGAACCCACATTCGGCGGTGGCGCAACGTGGCTGACTGGCTCCTACGACGCTCAGACCGACACGCTCTACTGGTCCACCGGCAACCCTTTCCCAGATTCCGACGATCGCGACCGACCCGGCGATAACCTCTATACGAATTGCATCCTGGCGTTGAACCCCGATACCGGGAAGTTAAAATGGTTTTACCAAGTCACCCCGCACGACGTTCATGACTGGGACGCAAATGCGCCGCTGGTGCTGGTTGACACGAACTATCAGGGCAGCGATCGAAAACTCTTGCTGCATGCGGACAAGAACGGTTTTTTCTACGTGCTTGACCGAACCGACGGCCACGTTCTGGTGGCCACGAAATTCGTTGGTGCAACTTGGGCCGGCCGTATTGGTCCTGACAGCCGTCCACAGCGGCTCGAAGAGGACGAAGCAGTCTGTCCGGAAGTCGGCACGAACTGGAATGCCACTGCGTTCAGCCCTGTTACGCGTCTCTATTACGTCGTCGCCCTGGAGAAGTGCGACGTAAAACTGACCTCCAGCGGAGCAAAAAAACGCAAGACCGACCAGGAACCGGGAAAGAAATACCTCCGTGCCCTCGATATCGAGACTGGAAAGATTGTTTGGGAAGCCCCGCAAATCGGCCCTGTCGATGGTAAGAGAAACGCAGGAGTGTTGGCGACGGCCGGAGGCATCCTATTCTACGGAGACCCAAGCGGAGATGTAGTCGCTCTCGACGAGCGGGACGGGAAGGCGTTGTGGCATTTTCCGACGAGCGGAATAAACAAAGCCTCGCCGATGACCTACATGGTCAGAGGCAAGCAATTTGTGGCGCTCGCGGTCGGCCCCAATATCCTGTGCTTCGGTTTACCTTGACAGTCTACAAATGCTTATCGCTGCCGCGTGGCACTGTGGCTTTATTTCAAAATATCCGCAGAGGCCTTTGCGAATTTTCCGAATGTGTCCTGACAGACCGGCTCATATTTCTCAGCACAGTAAAGCTAGAACTGCAAATCGCGGACAGCTAACCAACCTTCGACAGACTTGCTGTGCGTGACAGCACGAACCACACTTTCCGAAACGAGGTCTGCCGCCAACGCGCCGATTATGGAAATTCCGAGGTCGGAACTTATCTTGTTGGTGGAGACTGCGAAAGTGGAGTCGCCGTCGCCGTTCGTGTGGTAAGGATTGATGGCTCGCGCCGCTCCGGTCGAAGCGATCATGGCAATCTTGGTCAGCTCGGTCTTTGTGAAAAACACGTTGGTTGCAACCACAACGAGCGTTGTACTCCGCAGAGGTAAATCGCTGATGCTTAAGGAGGAGGAACGCGCGTCACTGGCGAGCTTCCTTAGCGTATTGCTAATATCGGCAAATCCCTTGCCATCAGGGCGGAGCGCTCCGGCAACGATTTTTCCGGTGTGCCGGTCCAAGATATCACCGACGGAATTTGCCACAACCAGCGCGCCGATAATGACGTCACCAAGCCGAAGGCTGGAAGTGGCGACACCGGACTTCATTCCGTTGTAACCCTTACTTCGAAGCATTTTCCCGACGGTCGCTCCCGCGCCGACACCAACATTGCCTTCGTCAAGTTGCGCTGAGGAGGCCGCCTGGCAGACTTTGTAAGCGGCATCGGCGTCCGGGCGAATTCTCGCGTCTCCCAAGGCCAAGTCGTCGATCACGGCGCCCACAACGATCGGAACACGCACATTGGGAATTCCCCAATCGAATCCGGTCTTGTGCTCTTCGAGGTAGCGAACCGCGCCTGAGACCGCCGACAGGCCCATGGGTCCGCCCCCGGTCAACAGAATTCCGTGGATCGTGTCAATTGGACTGACGGGTTGAAGGAGGACACCTAAATGCGAGCCAGGCGCGGATCCGTCATAATCGACGCCTGCGGTAGCCTTGCCCTCGAAAAGCAACGCGGTGCAACCCGTCGGCCGGCGTGAGTCGGTGTAGTGACCCGCTTTGATGCCCGGAACGTCAGTAATAGACCCAAGAGAAGTCGTCTGTTGGGTCCCTGGTGATGACCTAGCCGCCACAATGTCGCGAGGCCAACCCGAGGCAATAGCTGCTGCCGTCAACGTGCGATTGAATTGACGCCGAGTAAAAGTCGACATCGCCATCCTCCATGATTAGGGCCATCTGACTTTCTTCGTTTTTTTGGCGGTTTTGTGTGCTGGGCCTTCAGAAACTTACGCGTCTTCCATCGGCTTGAATATTCCGACTCGCCTCCAAGATTGTAGCTCCGTCGTAGTTAGTAAAGTGCACGCATTGTTCGTTTCCCTGTACTCCACTTGCGTTCGAGAGGAGGTCCGTCTAAAAAATGCGCATAAAGTTTCGCAGCTTTCTAGGGATAGTTGCAGGCGTCTGCCGGTTTTCTTCTGGCTCAAGTCGGGTTCCTTCGGCCGAGTGTTGACTCCAGTTTTCCTCAGATCACTGTCACATGAAGCTTTGCGCAGCTTGTAAATCGCCTCAGACCCCGCCGAAATCGTAGTTACTGCAGCCGGTCCCTCTGGGTCGGCTGAGCCACCCACGTGCACAAGGTTAGGTGCGTCCGCGATTGCGGATGAGTCTGGACCCCAACCTTGCCAACAGGGGCTTCGACCCCAGGTTTCTGCCTCCCTGGAATTGATGGAGAGACGCACTGTCTTCAAGACTACTCAGCCAAAGTTCTGCTACAATCCGCGGGAGCCGTTAGTGACAAGCCGGGAAGCGAATCGCCATCGAAGCGATTCTCAAGGGTCGACCTGTTCCCGCGCCGAAGACTCCGTCCGTGGGTTGCTCCACCAAATGGCTGTACAAGGAAGAGCTTGCCGAGATCGAGAGCAAGCCCATACAGCTTCAGCCTGCGAACGCGGAAGAGCTAAAGGCCCAGCGAAAAAATCCAACCGGCAAGCTTTTGCTGGTGAACTTCTGGGCCATGTGGTACGGGCCATGTCAACAGGAAATGCCGGATTTCCAGACGATCTATCGCATGTACGGTCACCGCGCCCTCGAAGTGGTCACCGTCAGCATCAACTAGCCAGATGAAAAGCCGGGCGTGCTTTCGGTTCTGAATAGACAAAAAACAGGAAACCATCCTCAAGACCATCGACCGCTCGCTTTTGAAGGTGCGGGCTAGAGTGGGCGGAAGCGTTTCACTATATCGCTCCGTCGGGGTCGATGCTTGACCGTTTATATCTCGGAGCATGCAGTATCTTTATAAAAATATGGCCAAATGCTGGCGTCCTACCGCGTGTCCTGGATGCTCAAGGAAAGTTATTCGAGCTGCAGGTCGAGTACATTTCGGCCCTTGAAGACCTTCCGCACAGGGATCGCGCTGCAAGGCTATTTGCTGATGGACGGGCTTGAGGCGCCAGCGCGGCCTTGCGAAATCGATCATCCCGTCCGCGAGACCAACCTCCCGATGCCGGAGCGCACCCTATCTCCAATGCAGCCGATGCCCCGACCATAAACGAAAGACCACCACGCAGCTGGAACGTACTTGAGACGCGGTTATCCGCGCATCATTTACGCAGATATTTCTAGATGGGACGAGGTTGTCCTCTTCGGTTTGTATTTTGGATGGCGCGAGACAGGCGCAAGACGCACACTTGACAAAGTCAACCCAGCGGGGCAGAGTTGCTGCTGTCCACTCGAGATTTTTCCCAGTAGTTTTCCCATCGTTTTTAGGCGAAATTCCCACGGAAGGGACAGATTCCAGTCGTATAGCCGAAACCAAGAGCCTTGCACAACGCACTAATTTGGAATTTAAGGAGCTTTTATGAGCCAGAACCGGAGGAACCAGCGGTCTGAAACAACTAAAGATCTGCGCGACAGCAAGTTGAACGCTCAGGATTTGCCAACCTGCTCAGAGTCTAATTCCTTGAGCAGGCGCTCGTTCCTAGGGCAGGCCGGCGCTTCCACGGCAGTCATGGCTGCCGCAGGCGCTGGCTTGCCCTCGATGCTTTTGGGCGAAAGAGCCGAAGCTCGTGGAGTCGTACAGATCTCCGACCGAAACCAGGTTTCAACGCATGAGGATGACCCAACGCGCAGAGCGCAGTCCTTTGGGACTCGACTGCAGGCAGCAATTGCCGAGCGCAATGTACCTACTCCACAGCAGATTAGCAACGGCGACGAAGCCCTTCATCCTAACTTCATTGGCAACTATTCTCAGGGTCTGCCCCACAACAGCATCGGCGAAGTTGACCCGGTCGCTTACCGAGCCCTATTGACCGCCTGCGAAACCGGCGAACCCGAGGGTTTCGCGAACATTCCCCTGGGGGGAAACGTGAAGCTGGCAGGTCCTCAGGGAGGGCTCGCCTTTGATCTTGAGGGCACCGATAGCGCCCAACTGACCATCCCTCCGTCACCCACCTTGGCCAGCGCGGAGAGGGCCGGCGAGATGGTGGAAGACTACTGGATGGCTCTGGCCCGCGACGTCCCGTTCTCTCAATACGGGAGGGAGCCAATCACGGCAGCCGCGATCAATGAACTTAGCACACTGTCGGATTTCAGAGGGCCAAAGGCGAACGGCCAGGTTACGGCGGGCATTCTATTCCGCGGGTTCACGCCGGGCGATCTGGTTGGGCCTTACCTTTCTCAGTTTTTCCTCCTACCAGTAAGCTTCGGGACGCTAAGCGTTACGCAGAAGTATCATACATATCCGTCTGACACCGACTATCTTACGGACTTCGCGTCCTGGCTGCAGGTGCAGAACGGGCAAGGACCTTTTCCGGCCAACACAATCATTCCGAATTTCACTACCTACACCAAAAGCGGTCGCGACCTCGGAGCTTGGGCCCATGTGGATTTCGTATACCAGGCTTACCTCTTCGCGACGCAGTGGTTGCTTGGCAACAAGGTGCCTTTCAATCCCGGGAATCCGTACCTCACCATAACGAATCAGGCAGGGGCTCAAACCTTCGGAGCTCAACACATCCTGGACCTGCTCGGTGAAGTCTCGAACAGAGCGCTAAAGGCTATGTGGTACCAAAAGTGGTTCGTGCACCGCGCCCTGCGGCCGATCGCGTACGGGGGCCTCGTCCATAACACCATCGCGGGAGTGGCAGCGTACCCCGTCCACAGCGACGTGTTGCACTCATCGGCAGCTGGCCAGATCTTTACAAAGCATGGCTCATACCTTTTGCCCGCAGCATACCCTGAAGGAGGTCCACAACATCCGTCTTACGCCGAGGGGCATGGCGTCATCGCCGGAGCCTGCGTTACCGCCCTCAAGGCTTTCTTCAACGAAAGCTTCGCGATATCCAATCCTATGGTAGCTTCCGACGATGGACAGGCTTTGCTCCCCTACACAGGTTCCGACGCAGGTCAAATCACGGTGGGGGGCGAGCTGAACAAACTGGCTAACAATGTGGCCCTTGGCCGGGACATGGCCGGCGTGCACTGGCGCTCCGATGCCAAGCAGGCTCTCTTGCTCGGCGAGGAGGTTGCCATCAACATCCTCCGGGACCAGCGTGCGACGTATAATGAGCCCTTCAGCGGCTTCACCTTTACGAAGTTTGACGGAACTATGGTCACGGTCTGACACTTGCGTTCTGAGCTCCGCGGGGTAACGCGACTAACCCCGGCTAAGCGTGCACAGCAGGCGCGCGGAGAAAGACATGCTCGCTTTTTTCGAGTGACGTGTTGCTTTGGCGTGCTTCTTTTGCGGCTTTATTATAGTACGCTGGTAGCGTTGACCAACCAAAAAGTTACTCGGTACTGTCAGGACAGGGCGTCCGGTTGTGTCTGTGAACATGGCTTCCTGGTTTTACGCGCAGGTGTGTGACCATAACAGACCGACAATTTGACTCCGCTCCTCGCTGCGCAGCGACGTCGAAGGAAAAGCAGACCTCTCCTCGGCGCAGTTCCGCAACCCGAAAATCGCTGTAGATTGTCCAGCGCCCAAGCCACTTCAGAAATAAAATTCCAGCGCCAACTGCACATTGCGTTCGCCCTGGGCGCTGCGAATTTGGCCAAACAGCGCGCTCGTAACAGAGGTGTTTGGCGAATTAAAAATCGGAGTATTGGTCAGGTTAATGAACTCGCCGCGGAATTCGAACCGCCTCGATTCACTGAGTGGAATCTCTTTTTCAATGCCGAAGTCAAACTCGCTGAGACCGGGCCCGCGCAGGACGCCGTTGCCACAGGTTCCCAATGTACCCGCAAGCAGTTCCGAGAAAAACGAGATGCCAAACCAAGTGGTTGTAGGTCCCACGCCATCGGAGACGTGCGCCGGTCCGTTGCAGTTGGCTCGAGCGCCCCGCGAGTTCGTGCCCGACGCATCCACAGCGCGAATCGTCAGCGGGAAGCCCGTGTGGAAGCTGTAGAGAGGCTATCCAAAAATCGAGGCGAGACAAGGAACGACGAGATGGCGATACGCCGCATATATGTCTCTAGGGGGGACAGGATTCTTCGAGTTTAGCCACAAAGAAAGTGAGCTAGGAGTTCCGCTAAATCAGACTTCACGACAATCCGTTCGGCTCTCTTCGAGCCTTGGTACTATCATTACTTGAATTCGCACTTGAATCCGTGTTTGATGCGAATTTCACGATTTTTTCTTGACAAGTCTGAACTCACGGGCGCAGACTAACGCCCAGTTTTCCCAATTTTCCTCTCATGTTTTCCTTCTTGGTATGGTCGGGATCCCGGGCCATCACTCACCGGCGCACAACTTTTTTTGTGCGCGGACGGCAAGTCGAAGGAGATCGACAATGAACGATCAAGACCTTATTTTATGGAAAAAGCTTCAACAGAAATGGCTGAGCCGGCGGAGCCTCATTCGTGGAGCAGCCGGAACCGCTGCCGGAGCTGGTTTGTTGTTAGGCTCCGGCCTGCGGTCGTCGGTACAGGCGGATGATGACAATTGCAAAGCCCTCTCGCGGCCTATCCCGCACATCACCGCGCCGCCGGGTGGCCACTTCTTCTTCCCTGGGCCGCCCGATGGCAGCGCTTCATCCACATTCCCGCACTTCCCCAACGCCGGATTTGATCCGTCAACCATTACCGACTTTAAGGGAGTGATTGCTCAGGCCGACCTGAACTTTTCCGGCACAGGGACGGACCTGAATACGGGTGATAGCACAGCGTACATGTTCCACACCGACTGGCGTTTCTTTAAAGGGACATTTGTGGGCGTTGACGGGCTTCCGCACGCGGGCACGCTCACGTTCATATGACTTGACTCTCTGAGCCCGTCGGGCTCGGGGCGCGATCACTCCTGGGATGCCGGCATTTCTGAGAGTCTAACGTTCTGGACAACTCCGGTGCCGGAAGGCAGTGCGGAAGTGGATTTGGCCGCGGGCACTGCCGAACTCCACGCCGAAAACATCTGCGCAGTATTCGACGCTTTCACGGTTGCTAACAGCCTTAGCGCGGACCGCCCGCTTGGATTCGTTAGCGGGAGAATTGATTCGGTTGACATCAAGTGGAGCGGTGTTACGAAGAGCTTCATGGGAGTCCATGACGCCACAAATCACTTCCTGGGCAACTTCTCCGAGATCGGGAAGGTCACTATTGCCGTTACCGCCACGACACCCAAGATCACCGGGCACGGCTTCCGGTTCGTCTCCGACCCGGCAACAACCACGGTCAACTACGCGCTGATCGGCAGCGAAAGGAACGGCGTTTTCTTTTCATGACGCATCCTGCTTTCGCCGCGCGGAGGTCACACGAGAATTCTCACGGCGAGCGGAAATTGATCCTCTGCTCGCCGTGGCCTTGCGACTACCAGCGAAAACTCCGCTCCCTGGCCCTGTGGTCCGAGCCACTAACTTTCCAATGCAAAAAGGCGAGCAAATGAATCTTTGTTCGTATCGGTACACTCTGTCGCGGAAATTTACGCATGGTCGGAAGAACGATGAACAACGATAAGGATGGCCTTATGACGAAAACTCTGCGACGGAAATGTCTGTGGCTTGCTGCCGTATCTCCGTTAACCATTGGGATTGTAGCATTGGGGCAAAGCCGCAGTTCACAAATCGGGCGCGAAGTAGCGGTACCCGTAAACGGTAAAGAGCTTTTTTATGGGAGTTCACAATACACTAACTCCCGTTTTTTCTTAAACACATACCGAGCTTTCTCGGTCGCCATAGAATCCGCTCCGTGCCAGTGTGTTACCCAGTCTTACGCAGAAATGCATGCATGGCCATTTAAGGACGGTACAGGAACGTCTTGCCTATCGGCATCTGGCAGGCGCACACAAGGGTGCTGTTCGAGTGCAATCCGGTACCGCGTGACTACCGTTTTGTTGAAGGCGAGTCGAGGCTCCGAGCAGTACCAGTCGATGAATTCGCGAATCGCATGGTCGTAGGGGCGTTTTGAACTCGCCGATGTTAGTTAGACTGTTCAAAACTGCCGACTTCGATTGTTCAAGATCCGGCAGCTTCAGAACTGCCTTCGGGGCTCGTTTGCATCTGCTTTTCACCATTTTGGGGGCGGCCTCCAATGCCGCGGCGAAAAGCATGATTCTGCCCTTGATCTCCTGATCATCAAGCGTTGATAACTTTAGTGATTTCGTGATTTCCTCGGTAGGCCTGCCGAGCTCCCGTTCCTTTGCCCAATCGACCAACGCCGCGCCGCACTGCGTTCCGGTAGGCGGGATGATCATGACCAATCTCGGAGTCATCGGTCAATCCACTACTCTTGGCATCGCCGATGGGGACTTGAAAGGCGCGGTCGCCGCCACCATCCTCAACATTGCGCCCGGTTCCGGCGGCACCACGCTTTTCACCGTTGAGCATCATTTCGTGACTCAAAACGGCGACACCATCTTCGTAGATCAAGCCACCGCAACGGCTAAAGAGAAAGTGGCAGGCTCTGGGCTGTACGCGATTCTCAATTATCCCGTGCACATAAACGGAGGCACTGGCAATTTCGCCGGTGCTACGGGCGACTTCACCAACATCGGCGAGGTCGACTTGAATGCGGGCCACACCGTTTTCCGCTACAGCGGCCAAGTCTGCTTCGCCGCGCCCGGAAACGAGTAGCTGAAGGCATCTTGACAGTACGTTCAAGGCGCACATCGGCAGGACTCCTCACGAGTTTCGCTCCTCTCGGCGCAACCGCTGAGGCGCCGGAACTCGAGCAACTTGGCAATTCGGCCGCCGACCAAGTGTTTTCGGCGACGCAATTTATTGCGGTGCAAGGAGTGGCGCGCCCTAGAGGACGATTTTGGAACTTTGGGTGCAGACATAAGAAATTGATCACCAAAGCGCGTCGGCAGGTTACTGTCGCTTAACTGGGCGTTTGGATGGTCGCCTGTTGCCACGGCCATTTTCGAGCAGTTGATCCAAAAGCTTCTGCGAACGAACGCGCACTAGCTCGCGCAACGCCCGGCGAAACGTCTCATCCCCGAGCGCCTCACGTGCTATCTCCTCCGCGATCCGGTCGACGGCCACGCTAACAGTGCCAACGAGCGTCTGGCCGACGCGTTCGTCAACGATCTTCTCCAGCAGAGTCGCCATGGAGAGATCTTACCACACGGCACGTTGTCGTCGCGAGAAGTACAGCCTGTCCGCAGATTGAACCTGGCGCGCCCGGCAGGACTCGAACCTGCGCAATTCTGCATAGAAAGCCCTTGAAAAAATACCAGGTGGCTGTCTCATCTTTCTTTTTCCTATGTGTACTTCACGGTTTTTGAGTTGTTCGCGCGCTGACCGAATTGGTTCCCAACTTCTGCCTTAGGGATGGAACTAAGCGCTGAATTGCTTCCAGGATCCCTCAGCTGCGACGCCGCATCCGTCACGCGTTTGCGCGCGTCCACGTGCCGTTGCGAGATCGGAAGCTTGCGCGATTCCGGCCCCGGTCGATGTTGGTGATGGTCGAGCGGATCGCCGCCGAACTGCTTCCGGTAGCACTCTTCGATGAACTCGCCCACCGGGAGCTTCCAGCGCTGCCGCGGGCTGGGGCGCAGACGGGGGAGCTTCTTCGGATTCATGCCCAGGGCGCGCGCCATCTCGACCTGCTGAGCACTGAGTTGGCAAATCTTCTTCGCGTTTCTCCACGCTTCCTCGTCGTGGGCTTGACGCCTCGCCGCCATATTGTCACCTCGCACTGTCGATATCGGAGTTGAAAACCCGCAGTTCCGTTCACGGGCGCGTGTGAAAGAATACGTTAATTCAATTCGCAGCCATATTTTAGTTGAATTTGGTTCTCAACGCCGGAGAAACGGAGAAGAAATGCAAAGATGTGTAAATCTATATATCTCGGTCCGAGGTGATCGCGCGTGCCAGGCCTCCGACGGACAAGTGGCCTCGCCGTTTTTCGAGTCGGCCGAAAGGCGGGTCATTGGCTCCTCGGTGCATTCGACTGCAATCTGAGCGAGATCGCTGCAGCAGTATCTGCCGGCGCACTGACGCGGTACGAGGCTGCAGCAAACAGCGACCACAGCACCGGATGCAGCTTCGCAGTGCGGCTAGTCAGTGTATCGTCTCCGGCCCGCCGTCCTCATCGTCCTCGGATTGATCCTCGAACCAAGGCTCGATCGGCTTCGCTCCGGGAGGTAGTGGTGAGTACCGAATCCAGGTTGCGAGTTCCGAGACACTCTTCGTCAACTCATCGAAGGTAGCCTTGAACGTCCGCGCGAGACTGCCAAGCTCTACTTCTGGGTTCTTCTCGCCTCGCGGCGGTTGGGATCGTCCCAGACGCGGGGCACACGAACTGTCCGGAATCCGGAGATCGTTACGCCACTCAGGGAAGCGAGCTCATCGGGTCTCGAGTGCACTAGCACCTCGAGATCCCCGTGCCCGCCGAGGACGGCAACGATGCGCCCGTTCCTCTCCTCAATCTCACTTTAAGCTGCATGAACCTTTTCCTCGATAGACGCATCCATGAGCTTCCGGCAAAGCGTCGGGAACGGACGCGTTTAGCCTTTTTTGAAGGACGCATAATGGTGTCCGGGACATTGCCACACGGCACGATGACAAGCCGCTGGGCTAACTCAGTCCCAGGGCAATGAAATGCTTGTCGCCTTCTGGATAACAACAGTTTTGCTGAGCATACGTTGTGCAGGGTTTGTTGCAGCGCGCGTGAGGAGCCAGGGTGAGCAGGGTGAGGCGGGGTTCTTAAAAGACAACCCGTGCTGAATTAAACTAAGTGAACTAAGCTCCAAGGGGAGGGGTTCGTGATCATGGTCAACATCCATAAAGCCAAGACGCAACCGTCCCGTTTGGTGGACGAGGCAGCGGGCGGAAAGCCGTTCATCATTGCCAAGGCAGGAAAGCCGATGGTCAAGGTCACAGCCCTGGACACGCCGACCGGAAGACAGGTACGGAGGCTCGGGTTTCTGCGCGGCCTGTTTTCGGTACCCGATGACTTTAACGCCATGGGCAGTCCTGAAATCGAGCGGATGTTCCAAGCTGAAGAGTGAAACTGCTGCTGGATACGCATCTGCTGCTATGGGCAGCTCATGATCCCAAACGGCTGACAAAGGCGGCGCGTGCGCTCATCGAGAATTCCGAGAATGAGCTCCTCTTCAGTGCTGCGACCCTCTGGGAAATTTTCTTCAGAAATTGCGCACTCAACTGATTCACAAAAACCAAGTGATTCTTGTTGAGACGCTCCGCACCAAGAACCTACTTAAGAATCGCCGCTTAGCCAGAGCCATTTCGGATGCGGGCTTCGGTGAGTTCGTTGGCATGTTGGAATACAAGGGCAAGTGGCATGGAAGAACGCTCGTCAAAGTAGATAGGTTCTTCCCGTCATCAAAGTTGTGCTGCATTTGTCACCAAAAGAAGGTAGACCTCAAACTCCAAGACCGTTGGACGTGTTCGAGTTGCCATACGGAACATCAGCGGGACGAGAATGCCGTCGTAAACATTTTCGTCGAAGGTTTGAGAAT
>Ga0066696_10000388_pt1 | contig 17358 bp, 18 predicted proteins | sample GraSoiAngelo_145_FD_71412 | JGI IMG/M metagenome (GOLD analysis project Ga0066696, IMG submission 71412) | Grasslands soil microbial communities from the Angelo Coastal Reserve, California, USA - 14_1009_05_20cm | ecosystem: Environmental > Terrestrial > Soil > Grasslands | place: USA...
CGTTCCTGCGGTCTGCCGATGCCGACGTGGAAGGCAAGGGTCGGCTCGAGGGGCTCGAGGCGTTCCAACATCTCTTCTCCGGCGAGCGGGTCTCCGGCGGAAGCGGACCGGTGCGCTTCGGGATCCACGTGCAGGCCGGTCAGATCATTCCCCCGACTTCCTTTTCGGCCGACCTCTCGCGCCTCGGGCTGCGCCGCGGGCGTGTGGCGGCCACCGCGAGCGGTCTCTCGGCCCTGTTCGATCTACCCGCCGGGCCTCCGCCCTTCGCGGCTCGCGCGCGGATCGGTCTGCGTGGGATCGTGTCGTCGGGGGCGCACGTCGAGTCGGTTGAGACGGCGATCGACGGTATTCCCCGCGACCTCGCGAGCCCGTCGCCTCCACGCCGCGTGCAGTTCGACGTTCGCGGAGGACGGATCGAGGACGCCCGATCGGTCGCCGAAGCCCTCGGCGTCCCAGACCGCGTGGAGAAGGGCAGGGGGATGTTCGCTGCCCACCTCGAAGGTCCGATCGATCATCTCGCCGGAAGTGCTCGTGTGGCTCTGAGCGGTCTGCGCGCCAAGGCGGCTTCCGCCACGCTCACTGGCAATCTGGCCGTCGACGTCACGGTGCGCGTCCTCGATCCCGGTCGCGGAGCGGATCTTTCCGGAACGCGCATCTCGATCGACTCCGCCCACGAAGTGCACGAATCCGGAGAAGAAGACACGAGGCCCGGCTGGTGGGCGCGTCTCGGCCTGCCTCGCGTCCAGCTTCGCTTCGCCGCCAAGGGCGACGAGCCTCTCGTGGACGCGGATCTCGCCGGGCGCTGCCGCGATGCCCGCCCCATCGTCGGGCTCTTCGCGCGTGCGGAGGATCTCCCCGCTTTCGTGCGCGGGCTCTTCGGCATGGACGACCTGTCGCTGCGCGGTTCGGCGATCGCCGGCCGCTCCTGGTTCGCGCTGCGCAAGCTGACCGCCGACGGTGATGGCGCCTCCGTACACGCGACGCTGCGGACCGATCGACGCGGACCGGACGGAGCGGCGCTCCTCACGGTGCGCGGCGTATCGGTGGGCGTGGAGGTCTCACCGTCGGGAAAATCGGTGCACCTGCTCGGCCCGGGAACGTGGTTCGGCGAGAAGGTCGCGCAGCTCGATCCCGCCCGGGCCCTCGACACGCTTCCCCGCGCGCGCAGACAAGCGCCGCGGCGCCGGGCGGCGCGGGTGCAGACGGCGGAGTAATCAGGGGCCGCGAGGTTCCGAGGCCACGGCGACGACGGCCAGCTCCATCGTTCCGCGCGGCAACTCCAGCGAGACCGTATCGCCCGGCGCCTTCCCGAGAAGCTCGCGCGCGAGCGGCGAGGCGACGCTCAAGCGCCGCTCCTTGGCGTCGGCTTCGTCGGGGCCGACGATGCGCCACTCCGTCTCCTTGCCGGTCTCGTCGCGCAGCACGACATAGCAGCCGAAGACGGCGGTGCCTTCGCATCTGGGGGCATGCACGGTGAGGAGCGGGAGCGTCGCGGCCAGCGTCTGCGCGCGGCGCGACGCGGGATCGAGGGAAGCAAGCTCGCGCTGCAGGGCGCGCCGTCCTTCGGGCGTCACGTAGCGGACTTCGCCCGGCTCCAGATGCGGAGCGGGAGCGCTGGCCGGCAAATCCGGAACGTCGTCTTCGCGCGTGAAGGCCTTGGACATCGGAAGAAGCGTGCGCTCTTCCGGGTCGCAAGTGAAGCCCCCAAGCGTGCCAGCTGTCCTGCCCGGGCGGCGGGCGCCTACGCCCCTCAGATCCTGCGCACCGCGTACATCACGACGAGACGCTCGGCCTCCTGGTCGAGCCGGTAGCCGAACTCCCAGCCCTCCATCTCGACGCGCAAGGCGCTGCGGCGCATCGACTCCCAGAAGGGGCCGTAACCGTCGTTCTCGGGAAGGCACTTGGTGATTTCTTGCAGCTGCTCGCCCAGCTTCTGCTGCGTTTCGCGCGCAATGTGGTCGAGGCCGCAATCGTATTCAATTGCCCAGCGAATTGCTGTCATCAGTCCTCGGACTGGTTGTTCCCCTCCGGACGTCTAATGTGTGGAGATCGATTTTTCTCAGGGCACCTGAACGGACGATTTCGCGAATGGAGCGGATGTACGGGCGCTGCAGGCATTTCGAGCCGCAACTGAACGCGTGCGCGCCACATGTCACGATCACGTCACCGCGTTGAACCGGACGCATATGCCGTGGTACGCCCGCGCTGGAACGCCGGAGGGTGGCAATGGATTCGATCTCGGGAGCGTTGCTCGGAGTCTTGCTCGGCATGCGCCACGCCGGCGAGCCCGATCATCTCGCCGCGATTGGAACTCTCGTGACCGAGGAGCGGAGCCCGCGCGGTGGGCTACGCCTCGGCGCCTTCTGGGGCCTCGGGCACACGCTCTCGCTCTTCGCAGTGGCGGTGCTCCTCACCGTCTTGCAGGCCCGATTGCCCGCGCGGATAGCCGATCTCTTCGAGCTCGGGGTCGCGATCATGTTGCTGGCCCTCGGCATCCGCGCTCTCGCGCGGGCGGTGCGGGAGGGCGGTGCGGGCCCTTCCACAATCCATGCTCACGGCGCGGATCGGCACGAGCATCGGGGACCGGCCAGGCACGTGCACCTGGGCCCGTGGACGCTGTCGTGGCGGCCACTCCTGGTCGGGATCCTCCACGGGCTCGCCGGAAGCGGCGCGCTCACCGCGCTCGTCCTCGCCAGCCTTCCGACCACTTCCGCGAGGCTCTGGTACGTGGCGCTCTTCGGAATCGGATCGATCGCCGGAATGGCGGTCCTCTCCGGCCTGGCGGGCTGGCCCCTCGCGCGGCTCGGCCGCCGGCCCGGCGCCGCGCGCATCCTCTCGGGCGCCACGGGAGCTTTCTCCATCGTGCTGGCCGTGGCCTGGGGATGGCCACTCATTGGCCGGCTCGCCTGGTAAGCCGTGAAGCTTCACCAGGAAACGGTGCGCATCGAGACGCGCGGCAAGGGGCTGAACGACGTCACGCAGAAGGTTGCGCGCGTGGTGACGGCGTCGGGCGTGCGCACCGGCCTGTGTTGCCTGTTCGTCCGCCATACGAGCTGCTCGCTCGTCGTGCAGGAGAATGCGGATCCCGCGGTGCAGCGCGACCTGGAACGATGGATGGACCGCATCGCGCCCGAAGATGCGAAGGCGTACGAGCACGACACCGAAGGCGCCGACGACATGCCCGCGCACCTCAAATCGGCGGTGACGAAGACTAGCGAGACGATTCCGATCGCAGGAGCGTCGCTCGTGCTCGGGACGTGGCAGGCGATCTACCTGTGGGAGCACCGGAGCGCGGGACATCGCAGGGAGATCGTCGTGCACGTGATGGGCGAGTGACCGCTGCTTCCTGCGTGATCGAAAACCTGCCGCGGGCCCCTGGCGAGAAGTGAAGCTTTCCCCCTTCGTCCACGAAGAGCGCCGCGACGCCCGCCGAGGCGGCGACGGTTCCGCCGCGCTCGGCTCCCATCACCAGGAGGCCCGTGTCGAGCCCGTCGGCAAGGACTCCGCGGGGGGCGATGACGGTCACGCTGCGCGTTCCCCGCGCCGGATATCCGGTGCGCGGATCGAGGATGTGGTGATAGCGGCAGCCGTCGATGACGAAGGACCGCTCGTAGTCACCCGCCGTGGAGATGGATTCGTCGTGGAGGTCGACGGTCGCTAGTACGCCGCCTTCAGGATTCCTCACGGCCACCGTCCAGGGGCGGTCTCCGTTGCGTCCGCGCGCGGCGATGTCTCCGCTGGCCGCGACGAGCACGTCGCGCACGCCGCGCGAGACGAGGAGGTCGGCAGCGGCTTGCGCGATGTAGCCCTTGGCGATTCCGCCCAGGCCGATCCGCATGCCGGGTCGCTCGAGGTAGGCGGTATGCGCGGCGCCATCGAGGAGCAGATGGCGATGGTCGACGAGGGCGCGCTGCCGCTTCACCTTCTCGGGCGGAGGCAGTCGCGGCGCCTCGCCGTCGAATTTCCAGAGCGGCGCAAGCGCGGCCCAGGTCGCGTCGAACGCGCCCGAGGTGAGATGCGACGTCTCCTCTGCCGCCCGGAGGACTTCTTCCAACTCGGGGGGAACCTCGACGGGAGCGATCCCGGCGTTGTCGTTGATGCGCGAGGTGGCGCTGCGCGGATCCCACTCGGAGAGGATGCCGGCGAGGCGCTCCATTTCCGCGAACGCCTCCCGCAAGCGCGCTTCGAGCGCTTCCGCATCGCAGCCGCGGGCGGTGATGGTCACGAGCGTTGCCATCATCGGCTTCATGCGGCGGAGCGAGACCTCGTCGCACGGCGTGACGGCTTGCGAAACGAGCAGGGCCGCCGCGAATGCGCCCGTCATCGTTTCCCGGCCATGCGCCGCTGCAACAAGTCGGCGAGCGCGAGGCCCTTTCGCGCCGCGTACGCTGCCGAGGTCGACGAGATGGTCGCTCCCGAAATGGCATCGATGTCCTTGCCGACGACGAGCGGATCCTGGAGCTTCTTCCCAGCGAACTGTGCGCGGAAGCGCTTCTCGCGGATCTCGTCGCCGTGCGGCTCGCGGTAGACCATCACCTGGATGTCCTGCAGCGTCCCGTCCGGCTTGACGCCCACCGCGAAGGTGATGGGCAGGCTCTGGCCGATGACGTCCATGAGGAAGATCTGGCCGAGGACCGGTTTCTCGGCGCCCTCGGCGTGCACCTCCAGATACGGGTAGTTGCGGATCTCGATCTTGCGCTCGAGAACCTTGCTCAGCTCCGCGATCTCCGGGGGCGAAAGCTCGAGCGTCTTGCGGACGGAAGTGACGTGGTCGCCAAAGAGCGCGCGCGGCACCTCCGATTCGCGGAGGAAGAGTTGATCCGCGAAGGCGGGCGCGGCGACGACGAGAAGGGCGGCCGCCTGGAGCGTCCTCATGCGTCGAAGTCCTCGTCGGGCTCCGGCGCCGCGATGAAGTCGTGCCACCTTTGCGGACCCCACATCGAGACGAGCGAGAGGACGATGATGGCGGCGATTCCGAAGGCGAGCAGCGCCCAGCCGGCGAGGAGCGCCCAGGCGAACGCCGCGGCGAGGTAGCGCACCGCCCAGGGACCGCCGATCTCGAGCGCCGCTCCCAGGTAGGTGCCGGCAGTCAGCCAGACCCTCGCGCGTTGCGAGATCGGGGTCGCGTAGAGGAGATGGGCGAGGATGAGGACCACCACCGGAACCGAGAAGAGGTGGAAGTGGCTCACCTCCATGAGCTGCCAGAACTGCTTGGGAAAGCTCATCTCCGTCTGGCCGCCTCGGTAGTACGTCGCGATGGCCGAGGGGTGCAGGCCCATCCGGCCGATCGAGAGCGCAACCAGGGTCGCCGCTCCCGGCGCCGTCAGGAGCAAGAAGCCCGTGTACGCGACCCGCGTCTCGAGGGACGCGCGACGGAGCTGGAACCCGCGCCGGGAGAACGCTTGCATGCGGCAATCCTTGTCTCAGAAAAGCCAGGTGATCGCAGTAGCGATCTCGTTGAAGCCGGGGCCGGCGCCGAACTCGCGGCGGCGATAGTCCGCTTTCAGGGCGATCTGCGGGATGGGCCGGTAGACCACCCCGGCGACCGCCGAATAGCGGCGGAACTCCAGCTTGGCGTCGAATCCCGCCGGCACGTCGGCCTGCGTGTCGACGTATTCGCCTCGCACGAAGGCGGTGAGGCTCTGGCTTTCCCGTGGCGCGAGCAGGCGGAGGAGGTCGTAGGCGACCTCGAGGTAGGCGCCGCGCGCCTGCGACGAGACCGGGAGCGCCGCCTTCTGTTCCTCCGTGCCGGTCTCGAAAGCGCGGTCGAGCGCGGCGGCCTCGCCGATGAAGAGGACGGCCGCCTGGGCGCGGGCAGTGAAGCCGCCCCGGCGCGTCCTGGCGTCCGCCTCGAAAAGGGTCACGGGTACGCGGCCCACCGTCGATCGCAAGGTGTTCCCGGACATCGCGGCGTAGGCGGAAAAGCCGAAGACCGTGCCGAGTAAGGGCTCGTAGTCGAGTCGAGCGACGCCGCCGAAGTCTCCGCCGTAGGCAAGCTGCGCCTCCTGGTGGCCCTCGCGAAGCGCCGACTCCGCACTGAACCTGTTGGCGTTGAAGCCGGTCACGCCGTAGAGCTGGTAGCGAAGTCCTTCGGCCAGCTCGCCGAAGATCCCGACTCCGGCTTCGCGCCAGGTAGAGGGAATGACGAACTGGTCGAGGTCCGGGCGGTCGACGCCGTTGAAGCTCGGCGGCTCGTGGTAGACGTTGACGATCCCGACCGGCATGAGGATGAGCCCGCCCCGCAGGTTGAGCTTCTTGCTCAACAGGCCGTCGAGATAGGCCTGCTCGACCTCGACCTCGCCCTGGTCGGTGGCCGAGCTGATGGCGTGCTCCAGCTCGACTTCCGAGTAGAAGCGGAGTTTCTCGGTGAAGTCGTGGCCGAAGAAGAGGACGAAACGCCTCATGTCCACGACGCTCGGGCCGTTGGCCGGAGCGTTGAACGTCAGCTCTCCATATCCCCCGAAGGCGTTGCCCGAGATGCCGCTGGTGCGCCCGAGCGGATTCTCGATGGCGGTCTCGCGAGGGAGCGCGGTCTGCGGCTGATCCTCCGGGTGCACGGTGTCCGCGGGAGCGGAGGTGACCGGCGGCTCCTGGGCGGTTTTGGCCGGCTCCTGCGCGAACGCGGCGGCGCTCGCGAGCAGGAGCGGGGACATCCACTGCGGCCTCTTTCGGTAATGCACGCTTCTACCTCCTCGATCACCACAAAGGAAAAGCCCGCCGCAGAGCAGCGTCTGCGCACGGGCTCCGGGCTCACGGGCCTTGTTTGTCCTGAGACCGCGCTTCCGATCAGGCTCCGTCGGCCCTCGCGCTCTCGCTCGACGCCGCGGCCGGCGGCTCACAGCCCCGGGGCGGGCAGGAGGCGATCATGGTCCGGATGAGATCGCGGCACGATCCGCAGTCGATCCCCGCGCCGCAGGCCCGGCCCACTTCGCGCAGCGTACCCGCTCCGCGAGCGATCACCTCGCGCACTACGCGGTCGGAGACGCCTCTGCACAGGCACACGAGCATCGGTCATTCTCCGGCGGGACGGTGCGATTGGCCGGCGCTGCCGGCGTCCGCCATCGGTATGATATTGAGACTCATTCTCATAATCAGTATCATGCGCCCCGGCGCTTGGCAAGTAGGCGGGCGCCGCGACATGCGGCCGCGGACGTCGCGGCGCCAGGCGTCTCAGGCGGATCGCTCGAGATACCGCACCGACTTGCCGCGATCGGGCAGGAAAGCGCGGCCGACCTCGACGAAGCCGAAGGAAGCGTGGAACGCGTCGGACACCGGGTTGGGCGGGTCCGTGTTGACCTCGCAGCAGAGGACGGGGACGCCGCGCCGGATCGCTTCGGCGACAGCGTGTTCGTAGAGCGCCCTCGCGAGACCCCGGCGGCGTGCGCGCGGGTCGACGCAGACGCGGTCCACATAGAGGAAGCGGGGATGGCGCGCGAGGAACCAGGCGTGGTTCGGTCCTTGCGGCGGAGCGTCGTGATCGAAGGCCAGGAGGAAGGCATCAGGCCGGGCTCGCGGCCCGATGGCCGTGGCCAGCGCAGCCACGCCGAGGAGCCGGCGCAGCTTTTCCTCGTCGACGAGGCTCAGCTCGATTGCGTGCGCATTGTTGAGCGCGAGGAGGGCGGGCAGGTCCTCGGTGGCGATCGGTCGTACCGGGGCTGCGGGACCTGCGTCCACGGGAGTCTCGCCCTTTTACCGCCCGGTCAGACGCGCGGAAAGGTCCATCACCCAATCACCGATCCCAAATCCGAAGATGCTGGGCGCGATGAACAGCGCGATCAAGAGCGCGAAGCGCGCGCTGCAGATCCGGTTCCACACCGATCGAAACGAGAAGGGCAGGATCTCTTCGACGATGCGGCTGCCATCGAGCGGCGGGATGGGCAAGAGATTGAAGATCGCGAGGGCGAGGTTGATGCCGGTGGAGCTCGACAGCAGGAAGTCGACCGGCGGCGACAAGGCGACGCCGCATGCTGCCGCCGATCGAAGCGCCGCGGCGCAGACCATTGCCAGGACGAGGTTGGAGACCGGTCCCGCAGCGGCGGTGAGAAGCATTCCCCGGCCCATGCTCACCTCGGGCCGGAATCGCGAGGGATCGACCGGAACGGGCTTAGCCCAGCCGAAGGGCACGCCGAGAAGCGGCAGCAGGACGGTGCCGATCGGATCGAGATGGGCCAGCGGATTCAGCGTGAGCCGTCCCTGCTGCAGCGCCGTGTCGTCGCCGAAATGGAGCGCAACACGAGCGTGCGCCCACTCATGCACGGTGAGCGCGAGGATCACCGGAATGAACGATCCCGCCCGCAGAACGATCTGATCGAAGCCCATCCCCATCCTCAGACGCTGTCCGGCGTCATGCGCGCCCAGCGGTCCTGGAAGATGTGCTCGAGCCCCACGGGCGCGCTATCGCCGATCGGCTCGATGCGCGCGATGCTTCGCTTGGCGACTGCCGTGGCGGAACCGTTCGACGCTCGTAGCTTGAGGAAGTGATCGTCGGCCCAGACCACTTCTCCGGTCAGCTCCGAACCGTCCTGCAGGATCGCCCGTAGGACCACCTTGCCGTTCGGCTGGGAGAGCTGCGATCCCGACTCGATCAGGAGGGCATCGAGCTGATCGAAGTCCCCCTTCTTCGCGTTGCGCGCCGCGAGGGCCGCCTGGAAATCTTCGTTCTCGATCGCCAGATCACCGTTGCCGGCTCGCCGCGAGCGGCGGACCGACTGGAGCGCGGCCTCGTTGACCAGGCTCTCGAGCTCGGCCCCGGAGAATCCTTCGGTCTCCGCGGCGAGCGCCGTCCTTTCCACGGAACCTGCCACCGGCTTGTTCTGGAGATGGATGGAGAGCACCTCCGCTCGCCCTTGCTGGGACAGCGGCGGCATCTTCAAGCGGACGTCGAAGCGGCCGGGGCGCAAGAGGGCCGCGTCGAGAATGTCGGCGCGGTTGGTCGCGGCCACGACGATGACGCCCTTGCGCTTGCGGAAGCCGTCGAGGCAGACCAGGAGCTGGTTGAGGGTCTGCTCGCGCTCCTGGTGGCCGGCGCCGATCGAGGCCGCGCCGCGACGCCGCCCGACCGCGTCCAGCTCGTCGATGAAGATCACCGCCGGGACCTTCTTGGCGGCCTGCTCGAAGAGATCCCGCATGCGGGTGGCCCCGACACCGACGAACAGCTCGACGAATTCCGAGGCCGAGACCTCGAAGAAGGGCACCTTCGCCTCGCCGGCCATCGCCCGCGCGAGAAGCGTCTTGCCGCAGCCGGGAGGCCCTTCGAGCAGCACTCCGCTCGGCAGATATGCGCCGGCGGCTTCCCATGCGCGCGGCCGCTTGAGGAAGTCGACTATGTCGGCGAGCCGTTCCTTGGCCTCGCCGGCGCCGCCAACGTGGGCGAAGGTGACCGACGGCGTGTTGGCGAGTCGAGCGGTGGTCTTGCGGAGAGCGAAGATGCTCTGTGCTCCGCCCATCTTGCGCATGAGGAACACGAACACGGCAACGAGCGCGAGCAGGGGAAGCCAGGAGGTGAGGAAGGAGGGCCAGGCGGATGAGGACTGGTCCGTCGCGGGCGCACCCACGCGGACGCCGTGGCTCGCGAGATCCTTCCACAGCGAGCCATCGAGTACTCCCGGAACGCGATACCGCTCGCCCTCGTCATCGGTTACGACCAGGAATCCGCGGCCCGGCGTGACCGACTCGATCCGATTTGCTTCCAGGTCGGTCTTGAACGCCTGCGTGGTGCGCCACGGGTCCGAACGAGGCTGATTTCGGAAGAACGAGAAGAAAGCGAAGAAGAGCAGGATCAGCGTGCACCAGATCGCGAACGTCTTCCATCCTTTGGACATACGTTTCCCTTGCATTCAGCGTCGTTTCGAGAGCGGGGAGCGGTTGCGCTCGATTCTAGCAAAGCGACCCAGCCCTGTTCGAAGCGGATTCGACGGGGCGAGTTGTCGGTAGCCGTGGCCGGATTACCTACACGCGCCCATCGGTCCCGGGGAGCTCCGGACCGATGATTACAGAGGCGCAGGCCGTTGATTTGCCCCGAGCCGCCCTCCCGCGGTACCCGACACCGATGTGGTCGATCGTTTGGGTCATCTTCTGGATCGCGCGGAGCCCGACCGCGGTCCTCGTGATCGCGGCCTGGTTCATCGACGAGGCCTTCTTCGGGTTTCGCGCCGCCGCGCTCCGGCGGTGGCGAGCGTCGCGCCGCGCACGCAATCTGGAAGACCTCCTCGCGCACAACCCACATGACCGCAGGGCGCGCTTCGAGCTCGCGGATCTTCTCGTCGCGCGCGGCCGGTACCAGCGCGCCGTAGACGTCCTCAAGCCCAATCTCGAAGCGGGCGATCACGATCCGGCCACGCTCCTGTCGATGGCCACGGCCTGCTTCGGGGCGGGCTATCCTGCGCAGGCGGAGGTCTTCATTGCCGAGGCGCGCGCCCAGGATCCGACGCACGGCTTCGGCGCGCTCGATCTCGAGCTGGGACGCGGGCGCCTGCGGAGCGGTGACGCCGGGGGCGCGAAGGAACCGCTCGATCACCTCATCGCGCTGCGCCCCGGCACCATCGAGGGGCGAGTCCTTCTCGCGCGCGTGCTCGCCAGAGCCGGCCAGGGCGGCGATGCCCGCAGGACGCTCGCGGAGGCATTCCGTGCCTGGCGGCATGCGCCGCGATTCGTGCGGCGCCGCGACCGCACCTGGATGTGGCGCGCCCGGCCGCTCGTCGGCGCCGCCCAGCTCGGATTGGCGCTCGCCGTCGCGCTTCTTGCCGCGGCGATCGTCCCCAGAGTCGCGATTCGTGGCATCGGTGGGATCGAATCCGCGGAAGCGACGGAGATGCCCGAACCGGAACAGGAGGCCGATCGCAGGGAAGCTCCGCAGGGGCCGGAGTCCGAACCGGAGGCCCCCGCAGCGCGCGCCACGCGGTCGCGGTGAGTTGGACGACACGAGGCAGGCATTACCAAGAGGCTACGAGTCGCCAGGCGACGATCGGCTAACGGTCAACGAAGCCGCGTACGTCACCGCCGTGGAGTCTCGCGGCAAGCGCTCGCAGGCGCGCGATCCGCTCCTCGGTCGGCGGGTGCGTCGAGAGCAGCCACCCGAGAGAGCGTCCCGTGAGCGGGTTCACGATGAACAGGTGAGCGGTCGCGGGACCGGCGAACGGATACGGGCGGCGGCGCGACTGCATCTGGAGCTTCTCGAGCGCGCTCGCGAGCGCTTCCGGATCTTCGCTCAGGACACCCCCGCTCGCGTCCGCGCCGTACTCGCGGCTGCGCGAGATGGCGAGCTGCAGGATGAGCGCGACGAAGGGTGCCACGATCGCGATCGCCAGATCGGCGAGCGCCGAGCCGCGACGGTCGGCGCGACCGCCGCCGCCGAGGAGAACGCCCCAGCGCAGCATCGACCCGACGGCGCTGATGAGCCCCGCGACCGCCGCCGCGATGGTCGCGATGAGGATGTCGCGGTTCTTCACGTGCGACAGCTCATGCGCCAGCACGGCGCGCAGCTCGCGCCGGTCGAGGATCTGGAGGATGCCGGAGGTCACCGCGACGGCGGCGTGCGCGGGATTGCGCCCGGTGGCGAAGGCGTTGGGTGACTCCGACGGTATGAGGTAGATGCGCGGCATCGGAAGGCCGGCGCGCGAGGTCAGCTCCTCCACGATTTCGTAGACCTGCGGCAGCTCTTCGCGGGGCACCGGGCGGGCGCGGTTCGCGACGAGCGCCAGCCGATCGCTGAACCAGTAGGCGCCAAAGTTGAAGAGGAGCCCGATGGCACCCCAGGCGAGCATCCCCTGATCGCCGCCGAGTGCACGTCCGACGAGGAGGAAGAGACCCAGGAGCGCCGCCATGAGGACGGCCGTCTTCGTGTAGGTACCCATCGGGCCGATCGTAACGCCGCACCGTCGCTACGGCCATCCGGCTCCCCGCGACCGGCGCCATATACTGCGAGGATGAGAGCCGTGCTCTCTCGGCGCTCCGAGGGACGCCCGCGCATCGCCCTGGTCTTGCCCGGGCTCGGATCCGGCGGTCTGGAGCGCGTCGTCGCCGATCTGGCGCGGGCGCTTCCGGGGCGTGGGTATGCGGCAGGGGTCTTCTGCACCAGCAAGCTCGGGGTTCATGCGGACGCGCTTCGCCGCGCGGGAATCCCGGTCTGGAATTGTCGAGATCCGTCCTTTCGCATCCCCGGACTGCCCATTCGCTTGATCGCGCGGCTTCGCGGATTCTGCCCGTCCATCGTCCACGCGCAAAGCGGCGCGTGGCTTCCGGCGACGGTCGCCTGCGCGGCGCTCGACGGGGCGGACCTCGTCTTCACGGAGCACGGGCGCGATCTGCGCCAGCCGCGCTGGCGCACACTCGCGGATCGCTGGTGTGCGCGCCGGACGCGGCGAGTCACGGCGGTCTCGACAGAAGCGGCGCTCCGGCTCCAGGCGCTCGTCGCCCTCGACGCTGCACCGGACGTCATCCACAACGGCGTCGCCCCCGAATCGACGCCGAGGCGTTCGCGAGCAGAGGTGCGCGCCGCGCTGGGGCTGTCCGACGAGTTGCTCGCGCTCTCGGTAGGACGGCTCGAATCGATCAAGAACCATGCGTTGCTCATCGAGGCGCTCTCGCTTCTCGACGCTGCTCACCCGGTGCGCGCAGCGATCGTCGGCAAGGGCATGGGCAGCGCCGCCGCCCGTTCCTCGAACTGCTGCATGGTCTCGAAGTGGTCGGTGTGCGGGAACTCGATCCCCTGCTCGCGGAGAAGCTCGACGATTCCACGCTTCGATTCCAGACGCCCGAACAGCTCGCGATCGACAGCGTGGAAACGGAAATGCTTCCGCAGCAGATCCTGCTGATCGTTGATCCATGCGGCGTCGGCATCGCAAGTCGCGAAGAGCGGCGGGCGATCGCCTGCACCGTCCATCGCATCGAGCAGTTGATCGAGCGCTCGAGAGGAGCGCTCGGCGGTCAGCTGCAGCGGGCGTGTGTAACGGGAAAGGCGGCCCGCCTCCTCCCGGGCAGACCAGGTGCCCAAGACGGAAATGCCAGCCCGGCCCAGGGAACGGACGACGCCAAGGCCGTTGATCCCCAGACCAAGCACGACCGCCTGCTCAGTTCCCGCCCCCACGTCGCCCGGCCCCTGTTCCTCTCAGGCCATGCTTCGCAACCCACACCTGCCCCTCGGACCTTCGGCTCTCGCCGGGCGGTCACTGGTTTTCAGCACGGCGTCGCTTCCGGTAGGCGGCGACCTTGTGGCGGTTTCCGCAAAGGGCTGTGCTGCACCATCGGCGGTGGTGGGATTTCGTCTGGTCGAAAAACCAGAGTTCGCAGATCTCGTCTTCGCAGCGCTTCACGAGCTTGAAGTCGCCCGTCACCAGCAGATCGGCAGCAGCTTCTGCGACGGGCGCCAGGATTCCCACCGGCGTCTCCGATCGCCTCACCCGGTCGATGGTCGGCGAGCGCTGCTTGTTCCATACCAGTCGGGGATGGCTCTGCGCCTCGGCCAGGAAAGCGTTGAGGACCGAGGGATCTCCTCGCTGCCCGGCTTTTCGTCTCTCTACCAGCGATCGGATCGTCTCCCGCAGCGTTCGCGCGGCATCCACCAGCGACGAGGGCGCCGTCTCCCGGTCGATCTCCAGGACGGGCAATCCGGCTTGTCCGAGCCAACGCAGGACGTCTTCGTCGCGCCCCAAGAGGTCCACCAATTCCCCATCCACCCGCCTGCGCGTATTCAGGAAATCGAGCGCAGGATGACCTGCCAGGAAGCGGGTTTTCATCAGCGTCACCGTAACCTCGAATATGGTACTTGACAAGTTACAGGCGCTGACCCAAGGTAGGAGCTCGTAACCTGAGAGGACCTGAACCGATGACACCTCAAATCGCAAAAATCCTCTCGGTCAACGTCGGTGGCGTGAGGAAGTTCGATTATCACGGCCGCCCCGCGCAGAGCGCGATCTGGAAGTCGCCCGTTGGCGGACGCGTCGCGGCCCGGGGCATCAATCTGGCGGGGGACATCCAGGCGGACCGCGAGTCACACGGCGGTTTCGACAAGGCGGTCTACGCGTATTCGGTAGAGGACCAGCGCTGGTGGGAACGGGAGATCGGCCGTCCGCTCTCCTACGGCGAATTCGGAGAGAACCTGACCACGGAAGGGATCGAGCTCAACGATGCGCTCGTCGGCGAGCGCTGGCAGATCGGGAGCGCTGTGCTCGAGGTTTCCGAGCCACGAATCCCCTGTTGGCGGCTGGGAGTCCGGATGAACGACGAGACGTTTCCACGCCGCTTCACCAAGGCGTTGCGCCCCGGTACGTATCTCAGGATCGTCGTCGAGGGCGAGGTGGGCGAAGGAGACGAGATCCGCGTCACGGAGAAGCCTGATCACCAGCTCACCATCCGTGATGTCTTTCGCATCTATACGCGCGATCGCGACGAGGTCCCGCGGCTGCTTGCGATTCCGCAGCTGTCCGAGAGTTGGAGACGATGGGCAGAGCACGTGTCCAGACCGCAGCCCAACGATAGCGCACGGTAAAGGAGACGGCAGTGCTCCGCCCAGCCACCTTCGCTCAGGGCACCCACACCCCTTCGAAGTGCTCCGATCGCTCGTCGTGTCGCGTGAGCAGATCCGCCGCCGCGGGATGGATCACCGAGGCCGTCCGTCCCTTGCCGGCGAATCGTTCGATCGCCTCCCAGGAGTCCCAGGTCGTGATGGTGACGAACTCCACTTCCTGGCCCGCCGCCCTCCGCAACAGCCACGCCCCGCGGTAGCCCTCGATGCGGTGGATGCCAGGAAGGATCTCCATCCGCAGCAAGCGGTCGTATTCGTCCGCGTCCTTCGCCTTGGTGAACCCGTGCCAGATGCGCAGGATCATCGCCGGACCTCCCTGTGCCGTCGTAAGCGGCGCGGCGCGCGCGTCCTTGACCGTCGCGCCTTCCTTCATCACGAAGACGACGTTTTCGAACGCCGCGACGTCCTTGGTCGGGTCGCCCCGGACCGCGATCAGATCGGCCAGCTTGCCGGGGGCGACCGAGCCGAGAGAGTCCTTTTGCCCGAGAAGCTCTGCGGCGTTGATCGTCGCGGCCTGGATCGCAGCGAGCGGGGTCATGCCCCCGCGGACCAGCGCCCCGAACTCGCGGGGCAAGAGGTCGGGCGTGTTGTCGAGGCCGAACGCGATGCGGACGTGGTGGGCCAGCGCGCGGCGGAAGGCGGGGCCCTGCGCCGAGAGGATCCGGCGGACCTTCGCGAGCATCACGGGCTCGAGGCCGATCTTTTCCCCCATCTCGGCGCCGAACTGGAAGGTGTAGAGCGTCGGGACGAGCCAGGTCCCTTTGCGCTCCATCAGCTGCGCGCCTTCCTCGTCGAGCATCGTGCCGTGCTCGATGGAATCCACTCCCGCGCGGACCGCGGCCTTGATGCCCGAGGTGCCCTCGGCATGGACCATCACCCGCCGTCCCGCGCGGTGGGCGATGGCGACCGCGGTGGCGATTTGCTCGTCGCTCAGCTCCTGCATCGTGTAGTCGCTGAAGGGATCGAGGATCCCGCCCGTTCCCATCAGCTTGATCCAGTCGGCGCCGTACTTGAGATCGCGCCGGACGACGCTCGCGACGGCCTCGGGCGTGTCGGCGAGGTTGGGGCGTTCGAAGCGCTGATCGGCGGCGAACACGTTGGCGTCTCCGTGACCGCCGGTGAGCGAGACGTAGCTGCCGGCGGCGAAGATGCGCGGGCCCTGGATGAATCCGTGGGCGACGCCGTCGCGCAGCGCGAACTGGCCGTAGGCGGCATCGATCTCGCCCGCATCGCGCACCGTGGTGAAGCCGCGTTCGAGCCACTCGCGGAGGTTGCGGACTCCCCACACGACCCCCTCGGCGGAGGACATCCGCAGCGAGCCGACCGCGGAGATCTCTTTCAGGTTCCCGAGCAGGTGCGCGTGGCAGTCGACGAGCCCCGGAAGGACGGAGAGGTCGCCGAGGTCTACGAGCGCCGCATCGGCAGCGGCTGCGCGCGCCCTCGCGAAGGGAGCGATGGATTCGATCCTGCCGTTCGCGACGACGATGCCCTGATCGTTCGACCAGCTTCCGGTCGCGACGTCGAGCAGGCGTCCGGCGCGGACCAGCGTCCGGGAGGCGGCCGATGCTTGTGTGGCACAGAGAAGGAAGACGAGGAGCGCGCGGCGCATCCCCGCTTCATGCCATCGGCACCCGCAGGCGCGCTTGCGCTTTCTTGCCGGAATGCGACGGCGGCGAGCCGAACCGTCTCCGGAACGAGCGGATGAAATGGCTGAGATTGTTGAACCCCACCGCGTAGCAGGTGGTGGTCACCGAGGCGCCCTCCCGCAGCATGGCGAGCGCGCGGTCGAGACGGACGTTGCGCAGGAAGCGGTGCGGCGGCACTCCCACGAGCGCGCGAAACACGCGCGCGAAGTGGAACGGGCTCATGCCGGCGCCCGCGGCGAGGGAGGCGAGCGAATGCGGTGCCGCGCAGCCGGCCAGCATCCGCGCACGCGACTGCTCGATGCGAGGCGCAAGTGCGTCGAGCGCGCGCAGGAGCGGACCTTTGGCGGGCGCGCGAACCACCTCGAGCAGGTCCGCGCTCCACTGATCGAGCGCCAGGGGCTCGCCGTCGCGAAGGATGTGGTCGAGGCGGAAGCGGAGGAAGCCGAGGCCGTTCGTCCGCGGCAGGACCGGAATGCCCACCGTCTGCGCGAGATGCCCGTGCCGCTCGATCTCGCGCTCGGCGGACCCGCGAAAGCGCACGGTCAGGCAGACGTCGGGAACGGCATCGCGAAAGTGGACGTAGGCCTGGCGGGCGAAGGGATGCCACGCGAACGCGTCTCCCCGGCCGAGCCGCCACCGGCCTCTTCCGACTGCCAGGCCAAACTCGCCCGACTCGACGAAATTGACGCAGTAGTGGTCGCAGATCTCCTCTTCCAGTCCCGCAGGGACTGCTTCGCCGCCGTGATCCGACAGCGCGACGATCACCGATGGAGTCTCGAGGAGAGCGCGGGAGCGGATGGCCATCCGGTGACGATAGCAACCCTCCCATCGGATCCTCAACGACGCCCGCCAGCAAGAAAGCGCAAGCTGCTTCTTCCGGCCCGCTTCGAGTGGTCTGGCTCGGTGCGAGTGATCAGCCCCGGGTCGCGCGCAAGGAGGAACCGGGGACCAATGGCTACCTTCTCGGCTCATACCGCATCGCCACCGCCCCCGAGCCGAACTCCAGCCGGCTCACGAGCCTCAAGTCGACACGCTTCGATAGCCCCGCGAACAACGTCGGCCCGTGGCCCGCTAGCCTGGGATGCACCACGAACTCGTACTCATCGATCAATCCCAGCTCCGCCAACGCCAGCGGGAGCTTCACGCCTCCCACCAACAGTCCCTTACCCGACTCCCGCTTGAGCTGCTGAA
>Ga0066696_10000428_pt1 | contig 16741 bp, 13 predicted proteins | sample GraSoiAngelo_145_FD_71412 | JGI IMG/M metagenome (GOLD analysis project Ga0066696, IMG submission 71412) | Grasslands soil microbial communities from the Angelo Coastal Reserve, California, USA - 14_1009_05_20cm | ecosystem: Environmental > Terrestrial > Soil > Grasslands | place: USA...
CGCGGCCTGCCCGGCGAGCTCCTCGCGCAGGCTGCCGTCGCCGGCGATCACCAGGCAGAGCGCCGGATGCCGCTCGCGAAGCGCCGCGCACGCGCGGATCAGCAGATCGAACCGCTTCTGCGGCTCGAGGCGCCCGATCGCGCCGATGACGACGTCGTCGGCCTTCAGGCCGAGGGCCGCGCGCGAGCTCGCCTCGCGCGACCGATCGCGGCGGAACGCGCGATGGTCGATCCCGTTCAGGACGACGCGCACGTGCGACGGCGTCGCGCCGCGGCGAATCAGCTGCGATCGAATCTCGCCGGACACGGCAATGGCGATCGGAAAGCTCGCGACGACGCGTTTGTCCAGCGGGTAGTAGACGAACCGTTCGCGCCGGCTGTGGCCGGTCCAGCCGTGCGACGTCCCGACCGGGATCGTCCCCTCGCTGCGCGCGAGCAGCGCCGCCAGCAGATTCGTCTTGTAGTCGTGTCCGTGCACGATGTCGATCGCCCGCTCGCGGACGACGCGGCGAAGCGCCGGCCAGATCGCGCGATCGAACGAGTGCCGCTCGACCACCTCGACGTAATCGATGCCGAGAGGATCCGCGCGGCGGTCGATGCCGAAGACCTCGTCGCGCGCGTCGCGCAGATAGCAGACGGTGACGGCGAAGCGGTTCGGATCGCTCCGCTGCGCGCCCATCAAAATCGTCTTCTCCGGGCCGCCGCCCGTCCCGCGGACGCTGCGAAGCTCCAGAATGCGAATCGGGTTCGACACCAGCGATCCTCCTTACGACTCCGCGGGGCGGCTGTGCCGCACCGTGTGGCCGGCGCGCGCGACGAGCGCGAGCGCGCGCCCGACGTCGTACACCGCCGCGACCGCCAGCCGCTGACACGCCGTCAGGAGCGTCAGCCCGCGCGTACCTGCCTTGCGCCACGCGCGCAGCGCCGCCAGCGCGATCACGCCGGCGATCGACGCGAGCACGATCGCGATCGCGAACGGACCGCTCCACGCGATCAGGCCGAGCGCGCCGGCGGCGATGAGCAGCAGATCGACCACTGGAATGAGCAGGCTGACGATCGACCGGAACGAGAGCGGGCTGCGCAGCGTGACGCGCGCGTTGTCGCGGCCGCGCCACAGCTCGCCGACGAACAGCTCGCGCAGCGTGCTCGCGTCGCCGAAATGCGTGTTGTACAGGCGGTCGTCCGACACGAGGCGATACCCGGCGGCGCGAAGACGCGCGCACAGATCGACGTCCTCGCACGTGTCGAGGCCCGTGTCGAAGCCGCCGAGCGTCTCGAAGGCGTCGCGGCGCACCCCGAGATTGCCCGACCCGAGCCACTCGACGTCGCGGCGCCCGCGCGGGTGGCCGCGAAGCGCGTCGTACTGCCGCTGCACCCACGTGCCGGGCACCGGGGAGTGGCACAGCGCGCCGGCGGCGCGGACGCCCGGCTCCGCGAGCGCGTCGACAGCCACGCGCGCCCACTCGGGCCGGATCTCGTGATCCGCGTCGATGAAGGCGAGGACCTCGCCGCGCGCGGCGTGCGCGGCGCGGTTGCGAAGCTCGCCGACGCGAAGCCCCGGCAGCGTCAGGACGATCGCGCCCGCGGCGTCGGCGACCTCGCGCGACCGGTCCGTCGATCCGTTGTCGGCGACGACGATTTCCAGGCACTCGCGCGGGTAGTCGTTGGCGGCAATGCTCCGCAGGCAGCGCTCCAGCATCTCGGCGCTGTTGCGGACCGGGATGATGAACGAGACGATCGGCGTCACCGCCGCGCTCCCTGCGACGCCGGCCGCTGCGGCAGCGCGGTCGTCGCGCCGCGCGCGGCGGGATTGACGCTTGCACGCGCAATCGCCCAGCCGGATCGCGCGTTCAGGTCGTCGGCCATCGTCACGTGATCGGTTTCGTCCGCCATCAGCCGGGCGATCGCTTCGGGCGCGGTCGCGTCGCCGAGCCCGTCGCAGATGAAGAGCAGCAGGCGCGCCTCCGGTCCGTAGTAGCCCTCGAAGGGCCGGACGAAATCGGGATTCGCCGGCGTCGGCACCGAGAAGGTCGCGGCCGCCATATCCGCGAACGTCTGGAAGTAGATGATGCGGCGATCGGGCGCCCACCAGCCGGCGGCGACCAGATACGGCGCCTCGCGATCGCGCTCGCGCGGCCACTGCGGGTGCGTGAACAGATTCAGCTGCAGCCGCGCAATCCGGTTCCGCATCGTCGCGCCGGCGCTGGCGAAGTTGTGCGCCGGCGTCACCTGGCCGTGCTGCATCACGCGGTCGATCGCCCACGCGACGTAGGACTGCTCCCAGAGCGAGATCCACATGAACTTGTCGTACGGTGGCTTTCCATCCTCGGGCCGGCGGCGCGGGAACAGCGTCTCCAGCCGTCCGGAGTAGAACGAGGTCGCGTACTGATCGAAATACGCGAGGTTGTTGACGACCTTCGACGCGAGATACGCCTTCATCGGGCTCGCGTCGGGCAGATACGCGGCGGCGTCGCCGAGATTACGCAGCCCCCAGCCGATGCCGCGCACTTCGTTGCCGATGAGCAGTCCCTGCGCGCCCTTGCGGTTGTCGTCCGACGAGAACGAGCCGATCAGGCAGAAGTTCGCCCAGAAGGCGACCTCGTCGGCGAAGAAGCGATCGCCGGTCAACAGGTATGGCACGAATGCCAGCGACGGCTGGTGCGCGATGTCGCCCGGCTCGGCGCGGTGCTCGAGATGCCCCTGCGGGCCGGTGAATCCGTTGTCCTTCCAGCGGGGATCGAGCCAGTAGTAGCCGTTCCCGCGTGCGTCGATGCTCGGCATCGAGCCGTCCGGATTGCGAACGTGGATCCCCCAGCTGCCGGCGAGCTCGCCGTGGCGCAGCACGTAGTCGCGGTGCGGCGCGGTCTTGTGCACGAGGAAGCGCGCGGTCCAATCGGGATACGGCGCGAGCTCCGGACGGCCCGAGTGCGCGTTCATCGGCACGGTGAGATCGCCGAAGCCGAGGATGCCGAACCCGGTGCCGCTCACGCCGCCGCCGGTCAACGCGCGCGGCGTTGCCGCAATCGTCGAGAGATATGCCGGCAGGGCGCGCGCGGCGACGAACGGCGCGGTGTCGAAAGTGACGTACGACTCGGTCGCGCCCGTGAAGAACACTCTGCGCCAGCGCGCGAGGTACTTGTGCGCGACGTTCGCCTGACGAAAGACGGTCTGCCCGCCGATCGCGATCGACGCTTCGTAGGTGATCTCGTCGGCCGACGCGACGTCGAGGCAGTTCTCGACCGCGACGTCCACGCGATGGCCGCCGCCGGCGAACGATCGCACGTCGAAGATCACGCGGAGAAACGGATGGTCCCCCGGCGCGACCACGGCGCGGCTCTCCGAGACGAGCGGCCCCTGCAGCCAGAAATCGGAGCGAGCCGACGGCAGCTGCGCGACGTACGGGCGGCCGCCGATCGTGAGCGTCACCGACACCGGCGGGACGCCGGCGGTCAGCGCACCAACGCCGGACGACGACCGCTGGATCGCGAAGCTCCCGGCGTACGGAATCTTCGACGAGACGACGGCGAACCGAATCGAGCCGTCTGGCCAGCGGACCTTCACGTCGGTCTGCGTCGGCAGCGAGCCGATCTGGACGCCGTCGGCCGCCGCGCCCTGCGGGAGCGCCAGGCCGAAGGTCGCCCAGCCGGCGGTGAAGCTGTATCGCGCCAGCGCGGTCTCGGCGTTCGCAGTCCGCGCGGAGAACACGGCGAGCATTGCGACGCTGAGCGCGCCTCGAAGAAGGATCCGCATCATGTCGGGGTGACGAAAATGTCCTGCGTTCAGGGGCAAGAGGTGTGCCGTTGACGCGGGACGCGGAAAGCGCGCCCGATGGTGCGCACGCGGACCGTCATGACAAATCCGGCATCGGCAAGTCCGCCGCACGTGGAACAGAAGTCTGCCAATCCGCCGATTTTTGACCCGCTTCTCGCGCTCCGGTGCGAATTCCCCCGCGAGAAATCGCGTTTTCGGCGCGACCGCCAATCGCCAACCTGGCGATGGCTTTGCTCATGGAGAGGCGGACCTCGAAGGTCCGCTCCATGCTTCGCAGCCTCTTCATCCTGTCGATTCTGGTGCCCGGCTTCGTCGCGGCCCTACGCAATCGGTACGCCGCGCTGCTGATGTACCTCTGGTTCGCGCTGTTCCGGCCGCAGGACTGGCTGTGGATCGACATCACGTCGCTGCGGCTGTCGATGGTGCTCGGCGTCATGCTGCTCGTGCCGTCGATCGCGACGGGGCTTTTGCCGAACATGAGCCATCCGCTGACGGTCGGGATGGCGCTCTTTTTGACTTCGTCGCTCGTCTCGCAGATTGGCGCGGTGCGGCCGGACATCGGCTGGATGTGGATCGACTTCGCGGCGCGCCTGCTCATCGCGTCGATGCTGCTCGTCACGCTGACGTCGGAGTCGCGGCGCCTGGTCGGCGTCGTCGCCGTGATCGGGGGCTCGCTCGGCTTCCACGCCGCGAAGGCGGGCCTCGCGTTCATCGTCGGCGGCGGCACGCGCTTCGCCGACGGCCTCGCCGGCGCGTTCGTCGACAACAACGGCTACGCGCTCGGCACGGTGATGGTGCTGCCGCTGCTCCTCGCGGCGGCGCAGAACGTCGACGTGCTCGTGCCGACGCCCGGCCTGCTCCAGACGTGGGCGCGGCGCGCGTTCTACGCGTCGGTGCCGCTGTGCTTCTTCGCGGTGATCGGCACCTACTCGCGCGGCGGCTTTCTGGCACTATCGGCGGCGCTCTTCGTGTTCCTGCTGCTGCAGCGCCGGCGCTTCACGGCGCTCGCCGTCGTGAGCGGCGTGCTCACGCTGCTCCTGTCCGTCGTGCCGATTCCCCAGCGTTATCTCGATCGCCTGTCGACGATCGGCTCGTACGACAAACAGGTCGAGGTGGACGTCGAAGGTGCGCGCGAGTCGGCGCAGAGCCGTCCGCACTTCTGGAAGGTCGGCATCCAGATGGGCCTGGACCGGCCGTTCGGCGTCGGGCTGCGGCAGTACGAAGCGGCGTACGACCGCTACGATTTCCTGCACGGCCGGTACGGCCGTCAGCGCGCCGTCCACAGCTCGCACGTGCAGGTGTTTGCCGAGCAGGGACTGTTCGGCGCGATCGTGTGGACGGGCATGTTCGCGTACGCGTTCATCGCCTGCTTTCGCGTGCGCGCGCGATCGCGCGTGGAGCATGTGTCGCCCGGCCACCAGCAGATGCTCTTCACGATCGCGAACGCGATGATCGCGTCGATGACGGCGTTTCTCGTCGGCGGCGCGTTCCTCGCGCTCGCGCTGAACGACATCACCTGGCTCACCTTCGGCGTCGTCGCGGCGCTCGAGCGCGTGTCGGCGGCGCTGGTCGCCGAACCGCACGTCGAGCCGGTCGTCGCCGCCGTCGCTGATGATCCGTTTCAGCGCGCGCCGGCGCTCGAGCAGCCCGACGCGCCGGCTGCGGCCGCCGCGATGCCCATGGCCGACGTCCCTCTCGCGTTCCAGGCCGTGAACAGCTTTGGACGCGTCAACAGGTTGCCTCGATGATCCAGGGCGTCTTCACCGAACCCGAGCCGATTGGCAGCGACGATCGGGCGGCGCCGGCCCGCAGGCGGCCGAAGGTGATGCAGGTCGTGCTGAGCCTCACGCCCGGCGGCACCGAGCGCCTCGTCGTCGAGATCTGCCGGCGGCTGCGGCCGGAATTCGACGTCGCCGTCTGCTGCCTCGACGATGAAGGCGCGTGGTCCGCCGATCTGCGGGCTGCGGACATCGAGGTGACGGCGCTCAAGCGCAAGGCGGGATTCCGGCCGGGCCTCGGCCGCGCGATCGCGCGGCTTGCGGAGGAGCAGGGCGTCGACGTGCTGCACTGCCATCAGTACTCGCCGTTCGTCTACGGACGCCTCGCCGCGATGTGGAACCCGCGGCTGCGGATCGTCTACACCGAGCACGGCCGATTCTCCGACGCGCCGCCGGGATGGAAGCGCTGCCTCGTCAACCCGCTGCTGACGCGTTTCGACGGGACGATCGTCGCGGTGTCGCACGAGCTGCGCGACTACATGATCGACAGCCGTTTCTCGCGCGACAAGGTCCGCGTGATTCACAACGGCATCGATCCGGGGCCGCTGCCGTCGGACGTCGATCGGCGGCGCGCGCGCAGAAACCTGGGCCTCCCGAGCGACGCGTTCGTCGTCGCGACGGTGGCAAGGCTCGATCCGGTCAAGGATCTGCTGACGCTGCTCGACGCGTTCGCCGAGGCGCGGCGCACGGCGACGTGGGCGCAGCTGCTCATCGTCGGCGACGGCCCGGAGCGGGCGCGGATCGAGGAGCGCGCGCGGCGGCACGATCTCGCGGCCGCGGTGCGCATCACGGGATTTCGACCGGACGTCCGCGCGCTCCTGCCGGCGGCGGATGCCTACGTGAGCAGCTCGATCAGCGAAGGCATCTCGATCACGATTCTCGAGGCGATGGCCGCGGGCGTCCCGGTGATTGCGACCGCGGTCGGCGGCACGCCGGAGATTCTCGCCGACGGGTCGGGGCTGCTCGTGCCGAGCCGCAACGCGAAGCAGCTCGCCGAAGCCATCCTCTGCCTCGCGCAGGACAGCCGGCGGCGCACGGCGCTCGCCGCTCGGGGCCGCAGGCGGCTCGAGATCTCGTTCACGATCGACCGGATGGTCGAGGATTACGCGCGGGCCTACCGCCGTCTGATCGGCTGATTCTATGTGTGGCATCTGTGGTGTGGTGGCGATGGACGACGTGCTCGACCCCGGCGTGCGCGGGGCGATCGGCCGGATGACGGCGACGCTCCAGCACCGCGGTCCCGACGGACAGGGCGTCTTCTCGGATCCAGTTGCGGCGCTCGGGCACCGGCGCCTCGCCATCATCGATCGCGAAGGCGGCGCGCAGCCGATCAGCAACGAAGACGGCTCGTACTGGATCGTCTTCAACGGCGAGATCTACAACCACCGCGCGCTTCGGGCGAGGCTCATCGCGCGCGGCCACGTCTTTCGCACGACGTCGGACACGGAAGCGATCGTGCACGCCTACGAAGAGTACGGCGCCGACTGCGTGCCGATGCTCGAGGGCATGTTCGCGTTCGCCGTCTACGACGTGCGGAACCGCGAAGTGTTCATCGCGCGCGACCGGCTCGGCAAGAAGCCGCTCTTCTACGCGCAGCTCGGGGGCGCGCTGCATTTCGCCAGCGAGATCAAGGCGCTGCGCGCGAGCCCGGCGTGGAATCCGGCGGTCGATCTGACCGAGCTCGAAGGCTATCTCTCGCTGGGCTACTTTCTCGCGCCCGGCACCATCTATCGCCACGTTCGCACGCTGCCGCCGGCGCACTGGCTGCGCCTGCGCGGCGGCCGCGTCGAGGTGCGGCGCTACTGGGACGTCGAGCGGTTCGACGATCATCCGGGAGCGGGCGCCGCGCTCGAGCGCGAGATCGAGGAGACGCTGCAGACCTGCGTCGTCGATCGGCTCGAGAGCGAGGTGCCGCTCGGCGCGTTCCTCTCCGGCGGGATCGATTCGGGCCTCGTCGTCTCGATGATGGCCGAGGCGCTCGGACCCGGCGTGACGACGACGACCGTCGGGTTCGGCGAGGCGGCGCACAACGAGATCGCGGCCGCCGGGTTGACGGCGTCGCGTTTCGCGACGCGGCACCACACGGAGATCATCCAGCCGGCGCTCACCAGCGTGCTCGACGCGATCGTCGACGGCTTCGATCAGCCGTTCGCGGACGCGTCGGCGGTGCCGACCTACCACGTCGCGGCGATGGCTCGCCGCCACGTCACGGTCGCGCTGAGCGGCGACGGCGGCGACGAGGCCTTCGGCGGCTACAGCTTCCGCTACGTGCCGCACGCGCTCGAATCGATGGCGCGATCGTTCGTGCCTGGCGCGCCGGGACGCTTCGCCGCCGCGTGGCTCGGCGAACGGTGGCCGCGCTCGCCGCAGATGCCGAAGGCGCTGCGCCTCGGCACGCTGCTCGAGAACATCGCCCGCGATCCGGCGGCCGCGTACTACGCGGACCTCTGCATGGTGAAGCCGCATCAGGCGCGGCGGCTGCTCGGCCTCGCGCCGCTCCGCGATCCGTCGGCGAGCAGCGTGTACGAGGCGGTGACGGCGCCGTACCGCCGCTGCGCGTCGGCGAGCGCGACGCAGCGCGCGCAGTACGCCGACTTGAACGTCTATCTGCCGAACGACGTGCTCGTGAAGGTCGATCGGATGACGATGCAGCACGGCCTCGAGGTGCGGTGCCCGCTGCTCGACCACCGCGTCGTCGAGCTGGCGTTCCGGATTCCGGCGCACCGGAAGATGCCGCGGCTGCGGCCGAAACACCTGCTGCGGCAGATTGCCAGCCGCCGGCTGCCCGCGGAGCTCGCGCGGCTGCCGAAGCGCGGCTTCTCGGCGCCGATCGGCGAGTGGATCGCCGGGCCGTGCGCGGAGCAGTTCGAGGCGGACGTGTTCCTGGCGAGCGGCGCCGTCCGGTCGCTCATCGACGCCGCGCACGTGCGAAAGCTCTTCGACGACCACCGCACCGGCCGCGCCGATCACGCGCAGTTGCTGTGGACCGTCTGGATGCTGGCGCGGTGGGGGAGCATGGCGTCGGTCGCGCCGGCGCTGCGTGCGGCCGCGGTGGCGTAGCGCGCGCAGAAAAGCCGGACGAGTCTCTCCTTCGTAGCACTGACGAACTAAGAGTGCATTGTTGCAGAATCGACGTAGGGCGACCCTTTCAGGGTCGCCAGAGGCGAGGCTGAAAGCCTCGCCCTACAGATTTTGCAACGCGCGGCTGAGGTGTGCATCGGCTCACTGCGGCGGCGCGACGATCAGAAAATCGATCGCGGATGACGCTGAGCTCGACCTGCCCGGCCTGCCCGACCCACCCGGCCCGCCAAGCCCGCCGTTCAGCGCGGGAGTCGTCTGACGAACAACTCCGGCGCCTCGGCGAACTGGTGCAGCCACTCGAGCAGCTTCACGCGCAGGCGTGCGCGGCGCGCGAGGCCTTCGCACTGATTGATGCGCCACAACAGGTGATGCATCAGCAGCGGCGCCGCCAGCGCCGGCTCGATCCCTTCGTCCTTCACCGCCGGCCGGACGCATTCGACGATGCAGTCCTGCACCGTCAGCGGACACCGCTGCTCCTGCGAGAGCGGCACCGACAGCGCGAGCCCGTAGGCGTCGTGCAGCGGCACCTGCGTCGCGCCGAACTCCTCGAAGTCGATGATCGACACCGCCTCGCTCGCGACGAGCAGGTTGTTCAGCGAGAAGTCGCCGTGCTGCCACACCGCGGCAATCGGCGTCGACACGCGCCTGGACGACGTCCAGGTCTCGAGCCGCTGCAGGACCGCCGGCGCGAGCGCCGTGCCGTTGTGCGCGCAGAGCGCCGCCTGGCGGCGAAGCTCGTAGCCCAGGTTGATCGTGCCGTTCCACGCGCCCACCTGCCGCGCCGCCGCGTGCAGCCGCAGCATCGCCGCCACCGCGCGCCGAATCAGCACGCGCCACTCGGCGGGCGTCTCGAGCGCGTCGGACACGCGGAACCACGGCACGCCCGGCAGCCCCGCCTGAATGTGCACGCTCGTGCCGTTGTGCACCGAGCCGCAGAAGAGCGAGGCGGGCACCGTGCCGTTGATGCGCGCGCCGAGCTCCTTCAACACGCGATCGGTTCGGCACAGGCGATCGCCCTCGCCGAACTCGACGACGCATCGCGGGTGCGCCTCGTCGTCGTCGAAGACCAGATACTTCGGCCGCGTCGTGCAGATGCACGCCACGCTCCGCGCGTCGCCGTGGAGCAGACCGGGCAGCAGTCGATCGACCAGCGCCGCGACGTCGAGCATCATGGCTTCCTCGCCACGAGCGCGATGGCGCCCAGCGCTGGATCACAGCCCGCCCACTTCGTGATGAGCCGCCGAAGGCGGCTGTCGGATCCGCGCGGACGCATCGAACGATCCGCGTAGCGGGACGCCGCGCTGTCGAGCTGATAGATGAACGACGGTGCTTCGACGTCGGGATCGATCGCGTAGCGTCCGACGAGGACGAGACGATCGCGCTCGATGACGCGCAAGGCGCTTCGCAGCCGCAGCGGCAGCGTGAGCAGCATGACGAGCCGCGCGGCGATCGGCGCGTTGAGCGTGACGACGTACGCGATCGCGTCGCCTGGCGCGAGGCGCGTCGATAGGTCGCGCAGCTCGCCGAGCGCGGATGCCAGCGGCCGCCCGTCGACGACGACGCGGCAGCGCGCGGCTGGCGCCTTGGCGGCCGCGACCTCGCCAAGAAGCAGCGTTTGGAGGACGGTGTCGGCCACGGTCATCCTCGGAACCGCGCGACCGCCGCGGCGTCAGGAACGGGCGCGGCGTCCGGTTCGCAGAGCCGGCGGTACACCGCGACGTACTCGGCTGCCGTGCGCTCGGGCCGGCATTCGCTCTCGATGCGCCGCCGCCCCGCCGCGCCGAGACGCGCGCGCAGCGGCGCCGACTCGATCAGCCGTCGCAGTGCGTCGCCGAGCGCTGCGGCGTCCCCCGGCGGGACGAGCAGCCCGGTCGTCTCGTGCGCGACGAGCGTCGGCAGGCCGCCGGCCTCCGACGCGACGACCGGAAGGCCGATCGACATCGCTTCGATGACGCTCCGGGGCCGCGCTTCGCTCAACGACGGCAGGACGAAGATATCCGCCGTGGTCAGAATCGCTCCGACGTCCTGCCGATGGTTCTCGAAGTGGATCCGCGATTCGACGCCGCGCGCGCGCGCGATCGCCTTGACGCGCTCCGGATATCCAGGCGTGCTCCAGTCGCCGCCGACGAGCAGCAACTCCGCCGGCTCGCCGATCCCGGCAAAGGCCTCGACGAGGACGTGCAGTCCCTTGCGCTCGACGAGCTGACCGAGGAATACGACGCGGACGACGCCGTCGCGCCGCGGCGGCAGCGGCCGCTCGAGCGCGCGCGTGGCGTTCACCCGATCGGGCCTGTACAAGTCTCCCGTCACAACGACGCGGTCCGCGAGCGGCGACGCGAAGAGCGCCGCCGCATGCGCCTCGCAGTTGGCGATGTAGGCGGCGATCCAGCGGTTCGACGGGTTGCTCTCCGTGTACGGGCCCGCGCGGGCGACGACCGGAATGCCGCACAGCCAGGCGGCGCAGCCGAGCGACGGACCGTAGCCCGGATAATTCAGGTGCACGACGTCCGGGCGCAGCCGCCGCAGCCGCGCGATCCAGCGCGCGACGCTCGCAGCGTAGAGCGGCAGCGCGCGGCGTGAGAACCAGCGGCTCGTGCCGACGATTGTGCGCGCGCCGCGGCGATCCGCCTCGCGGCGGAACGCCTCGGTCAGCGGACCGCAGATCGTGAAGCGCGCGCCGGTCAGCGCCGAGAGCTCCGCCAGATCGAGCACGTCGTTCGTCGCGCCGATGCGCAGATCCGCGCTGTTCACCTCGACGAGGACGTCGAGGCGCTTGTCGTCGACGGCGGCGCTCATGCTCGTGACTTCAGCGCGAAGCCGGCGCTGCTGGCGATCGGCTCGATCCAGCGGCATGCGGCGCGCCCGATGCGGCGCTTCCAGCGGAAGCGGCGCCACGGGCCCCACGAGACGATCTCCGGCCATGCGGACACGGCGAGCGCGAGGAAATCCTCGCACGCCTGCGAGTCGCCGTCGTCGAACGCGCGCGCGCCGCCCCAGAACGCCGACTCCGCGATCGTCCGGTTCATCACCGGCTCGAGGCCGGCGATCTCCGAGCGGATGCCGCGGTACTGATTGAAGTGGGTATCGAACGCGCGCTTCTGCGCCTCGATGCGGCGCGCCGGCGTGAAGCTCAGGCTCATGTTGATCGCGTGCAGCCTGCGGAACGCCTGCACCGCCTCGAGCGCGCACACGTCCGAGTGCGCCGCCATGCGCAGCCAGATCTCCGTGTCGCCGCTGTGCGGCAGCTCCGGCAGGTAGCCGCCGATGAGGCGATGCACGGTCGTTCGCACGATCGCCGTCGGCGCCTGGATCGACGTGTGGCCCAGCCGGCACGCGTGCTCGAGGAACTGCGCGTAGCCGACGATCGTGTACGGGCATCGGCGTCCGCCGTGCGGCAGATCGCGCGGCGGCGCGTGCCGAAACGTGATGTCGCGGCCGTAGGCGAGGCCGACGTTCGGGTGCGCATCCATCGCGCGCGTGGCGCGCGAGAGCGCGCCGGTCGTCAGCTGGTCGTCGGCCGACAGGATCATGCAGTAGTCGGCGGCAACGTCGGCGAGCGCTTCGTTATAGGTCGCGATGTGGCCGCGGTTCGTGTCGTGGCGCCGGTAGTCGACGCGGCGATCCTCCGCCGCAAGCCGCCGACCGACGTCCTCCGTCGAATCGGTCGACGCGTCGTCCATGACGATCACGCGGACGTCCACATCCTCCTGATCGAGCACGCTGCGGACGCACGCGCGCAGCATGTCCCCGTAGTTGTAGCAAGGAACGATTACGTCGACTGAGCTCATCGTGTGGATCCCATCAGCGGCGGCGCCGAAGCAACGGCGCGGCCGCGGCGGCCGCGCATCCCGGGAAGCATCGAGTGGTCGAAGTGCGGCATGATCAGCGCCGGCACCGGCATCGCGCGGCGGATTTTCTTGAAGCGCGCCGAGTGCAGCGTTCGGACGAGGAGCACCTTCGCGGGAATCTTGTAAGCCGCGAGCCTGTCGCGGCAGAACAGCCGCATGCGCGTCTTGAACGACGCGAGGTCCTCCTCGCGCGAGAGCGTCACCGACGCCACTACCACCTGGCCGGTGAACGGGTTCGATTCACCGTGCACCGCGACGTCGTCGACGTTGTCGAGCGCGAGCAGCGTGTTCTCGACTTCCATCGGGAACACCTTGTTGCCGCCGACGTTGATCACCTCGGTGTGGCGGCCGATGATCCGAATCCAGTCGCCGTCCACTTCGACGAGGTCGCCGGTGTCGAAGAACCCTTCGGCGGCGAACGGGCTCGGCGCGTTCAGGTAGCCGAGCATCGCCGACCGGGCGCGGATGAACAGCCGGCCGTCGACGATCTTCGTCTCGAAGCCTTCGCCGCCGCCGCGCATCCAGAGCGATCCCGCTTCGCGGGACTGCGATCGCAGGATGCCGAGCTCGCTCAGGCCGTAGGTCTGCAGCAGGTTCGCCTCCGGAAACGCCGCGCGCACGCGTGCGAGGGTGATTTCCAGCATCGGCTCGGTGCCGTAGGTGATCAGCTTGAGCGACGACAGATCGTGGCGCGTGTGCTCCTCGGAGAGCAGCAGCAGGTTCAGGAACGTCGGCGACGTCGGCAGCAGCTCCACGCCGTGCTGCGCGACGGCGCGGCACACGTCGCGCGGCATCCGCCCGTCGGCGACGACGACCATTCCGCCGTTGGCGAGCGTGTAGAACAGCGTATTGATGCCGCCGATGTGATCGAGCTGCAGGAAGACGAGCGTCCGGTAGCAATGGCGCCGCGTGAGGAACTTCTTGAGCAGCGCATCGAGGTCGTGCACGGCGGCCTTCTGCCGCCCGGTCGATCCCGAGGAGAAGAGCACGAGGCCGGGCACCTCGGCGCGGCGAAGGCGCGCGTAGAAGTCGTGCGACGCCGCGCAGCCGGTCCACGAGATCGCGTCGTCGCCGCCTGAAGGGCGAATCCGGTATTCCACTTCGCCGATCTCGAGGAACTTCTCGTGGTGGGCCGCCGACGCGTCCGAGAGCGGCATGATGACGTTGCGGAATCTCGCGGCCGCGAGGAACGCCGCGACGGTCTCGAAGCCGTACTCGCCCTCGATGCTCACGACGCGGCCGAAAATGGTGCGATCGCGCAGGCGTCCGCTCCAGTAGGCGACGCGGTCGACGAGCTCGCGGTACGTGTAGACGGTGTCGCCGACCGCGAGCGCCGGCGCGGCGCCGCCGCCGGCCATCCGATCGAGCACGCAATCGAGAATCACCCCGGACCTCCCCGATAGATGACCTGTCCGGTCACCATCCCGCTCTCGGGCCGCAGAAAGAACTCCACGACGGCGATCGATGAGCGCCTGGATCTTGGCCACCGGCACCGACGCCGTGAGCTTCGTGCGAATCGGACACGGCCCCACCGCATTGCATGTGACGCCGAAGGGCGCCACGTCGACCGGCGTCAGCGCGATCGCGTTCATGCTGCCGCTGCCCGCGTTGTTGACGAGGACGTCGAGCCGGTCGAAGCGGCGGTTCAGATCCCGGAACAGCGCCTCGGCCGCCGCGGTGTCGGTCACATCGACCGTGCAGTGCGTGTAGCGCTCGTGCGTGATCGACGAGCCGGTGCGTCCGCAGCCGACGACTTCGTCGCCCGCCTCGAGGCAGTGCGCGGCGAGCGCCTCACCGCGACCCTTCCTCGTGCGCCAGGTTGGCGAGACGCATCGCCTGCAGAACGACTTCCCGCACCGCTTCCTCCGTGACGCCGCCGTTCCGAGCCGTCGCCGAGCGGAGGTCGTTCATGGCTTCGGGGCCCTTTTTCTATTCCGTGTGTCTCCCGATTGCATCTTCGAGCGACGCGACGACGCGCGATTGATCCGCTTCGCTCATCGCGTCGTACAGCGGCAGAATCAATCCGTCGGCGCTGATCGATTCGCCGACGCCGAGTCCGCCGTCGCGGCGCGGCGTGCGCCAGGCTTCCAGGCGATACGCCGGCTCCGTGTGCGCGCACATCACGCCGCGGCGCGTCGAGATGCCGTCGTCGAGCATCGTCTGCATGACGGCGCCGCGATCGCAGCCCGCGGGCACGCGGACGCAGAAGCTCTGCCAGTTGCTGCGCGCCCATTCGGGCTCCGCCGGCAGATGCAGACCCGGAATCGCCGCGAGCCGCGAGAGGTAGTTCTGCGCGAGCGCCCGCCGGCGCTCGACCATCGCCGGCAGCCGTTCGAGCTGCACGCGGCCGATCGCCGCCTGCAGGTCCGTCATCCGGTAGTTGAAGCCGAGCTCGGTGTACTCCTCGACGACGACCTTCTGCGACGTGTGCCGCGCGGCGTCGCTGACGCTCATCGAGTGCTGACGCCAGAGGCGGAACTGCCGATCGAACTCCGGGTTCGCCGTCGTCAGCATGCCGCCGTCGCCGGTGGTCATCACCTTGCGCGGGTGGAACGAGAAGCAGGCGATGTCGCCGTGCGGACGGCCGATCCGCTCCCAGCGGCCGTTCCAGAGGATCTCGCTGCCGGCGGCGCACGCGGCGTCCTCGATCACGGGAACGCCGTGCCTCCGCGCCTGCTCGACGATGGCGGCGAGGTCGCAGGGCATCCCGAGCTGATGGACGACGAGCAGCGCCCGCGTGCGCGGCGAGAGCGCCGAGGCGAGCCGCGACGGATCGATGTTGTAGGTATCGGGATGCACGTCCACGAACACCGGCACGGCGCCGCAGTAGCGAATCGCGTTCGCGGTCGCGATGAACGAGTGGCTGACCGTGATCACCTCGTCGCCGGCGCGCACGCCGGCGGCGCGCAGCGCCAGGTGCAGCGCCGTCGTGCAGTTCGAGACGGCGCAGGCATGCGGCGCGCCGACGAACGCGGCGAACTCGCGCTCGAACGCCGCCACCTCGGGGCCCTGCGTGAGCCAGCCGGTGGACAGCGGACGGCGGACCGCTTCGAGCTCCGCGTCGCCGACGACGGGCTTCGCGATGGGAATCATCGTGCGCTCGATCGCGGGGACGCTCACGCCAGAACCTCGCTCTCCCGCTGCTGCCGCCACCACGCGACGAGCGATCGCAGGCCCTTCTCGAAGGGAACGATCGCCTCGAAGCCGAGCTCCTGCTGCGCGCGCCGCGTGCTCGCGAGCCGCCGCGGCACCGGGTTCACCTTGCGCGCCGGGGCGAACTCCACCTTGAGCGACGAGCCCATCACGCTCAGGAGCATGTCGGCGCACTCCTTGAGCGAAATCTCTTCGCCGGTTGCGACGTTGAACACTTCGTCGGTGACCGGCGCGCGCGCCGCGAGAATGTTCGCGCGCGCGATGTCCTCGACGTGGACGAAGTCCATCGTCTGCGTGCCGTCGCCGAAGATCACCGGCGCCCTGCCGGCCGTGATGTTCTCCATCCAGCGGATGAACACTTCCGTGTAGGCGCCGTGCACGTCCATGCGCGGGCCGTAGACGTTGAAGTAGCGGAGCGCGACGTAGTCGAGGCCGTACATGTCGTTGAAGCTGCGCAGCAGCCCCTCGTTGAACGCCTTCGCCGCGCCGTAGAGCGTGCGGTTGTTGTACGGGTGGTGCAGCTCGTCGGTCGGGAACTTGTCGGCCATCCCGTAGATCGACGCCGACGACGCCGCGACCACTTTCTTGACGTGCGCCTTCACGGCGGCCTGCAGCACGTTGAACGTGCCGGAGACGAGCACGTCCATCGCGAGCTCCGGCTCCTCGGCGCACTGCGTGATGCGGATCGCCGCCTGATGGAAGACGACGTCGATGCGGTCCATCACCGTGTCGAGGAGCGCGCGGTCGCGGATGTCGCCTTCGACGATCGTCACGCGCCCGCTCTTCATCGCGGCCGCGAGGTTGTCGCGGCGGCCGCGCACGAAGTTGTCGAGCACGACGATCTCGAGCGCCGATTCGGCGACCAGCCGATCGACGATGTGCGATCCAATCAGTCCGGCGCCGCCGGTGACCAGCACGCGGGCGTTTCGGAAGTTCAGCGCGTCCATCCCAACACCGCCTCTCTCTTCTTCGCCGGGTCCTGCGCCGATTCGGGGTCGCGCCACCGGATGAACCGCGCCGGCACGCCCGCGACGATCGCGAACGGCGGCACATCGTGCGTCACCACCGCGCCGGCGCCGACGATGGCGCCGCGGCCGACGGTGACGCCGGG
>Ga0066696_10000430_pt1 | contig 16687 bp, 7 predicted proteins | sample GraSoiAngelo_145_FD_71412 | JGI IMG/M metagenome (GOLD analysis project Ga0066696, IMG submission 71412) | Grasslands soil microbial communities from the Angelo Coastal Reserve, California, USA - 14_1009_05_20cm | ecosystem: Environmental > Terrestrial > Soil > Grasslands | place: USA...
CGGTCTAATGGAGGCCAGCAAGCCGTTCGAATACCAATGTGGGATTGGTGATAAATCACCGAGGGGAACACGATGTCCTTAAGCAAAATCGGCAGCTTCTTTCGCAACTTATTTCATCGACAGGAAGTGGATGACCAACTCGATCAGGAAGTGTCTGCCTACGTTGCGATGTTGGCCGACGAGAAGATGGCCAGAGGCATGAGCCGCGAAGATGCCATTCGAGCTGCCAAGGTCGAATTAGGCGGACCGGATCAGGTGAAGGAACACGTGCGCGAAATTCGTTCGGGAGCATGGCTCGAGAGTCTGCTGCAGGACCTTCGTTTTGGCTGGCGGATGGTGGTTCGCAATCCGGGATTCTCGGGCCTGGTAGTTCTTACTCTGGCTCTGGGCATTGGCGCCAACACCGCCATCTTCAGCGTGGTCTATGGGGTGCTGCTGCGCCCGCTTCCTTACGTCGACGGGTCCAAGCTTGTGGTTTTGAAACAGCAGGCGACCAAGGCCAAGCTCGACAACGTCGCATTCTCTCCCAAAGAAGTGTTTGATTATCGCGATTACAACCACACGCTTGAATCGGTCGTGGAATATCACAGCATGTCATTTCTCCTTTTGGGAAAAGACAATGCCGAGCGCGTTCAAACCGGCGTGGTATCGGCAAACTTCTTTGACGTGCTCGGAACAAAGCCGTTGTTGGGCAGGACCTTCGTCGCCGCCGACGAAAGCCAAGGCGCCGACGCGGTGCTGGTTCTCAGCTATGAATATTGGCAGCGGCATCAGGGAGGCGATCCCAACGTCGTCGGCAAGGTATTTCAGATGAACAACCGGCCGCACACAGTCATTGGAGTGTTGCCGCCGATTCCTCAGTATCCGTCGGAAAACGATGTCTACATGCCGACCACGCAATGCCCATTCCGGTCGAATCCACGAACAATTGAGAACCGGCAAGCGCGAATGCTGCCGGCTGTTTTTGGCAGACTCAAGCCCGGCGTATCTCTGCAGTCGGCACAGGCAGATCTGTCGACGATCGCCCGTCAACTCGAGAGCTCTTATGCAAAGGACTATCCAAGCGGATATGGTTACGGACTGACAATAGCTCCATTGCAGGACGAGCTGATCCAGCGAGCTCGGTTGACGCTAATCGTGCTTCTTGGAGCTGCGGGTTTCGTTCTGCTCATTGCGTGCGCAAACGTGGCCAACCTGATGCTTGCACGAATTCTGAAGCGAGAACGTGAACTGGCCGTGCGCAGCGCTTTAGGCGCCAGCAAGCTACGTCTAATACGCCAGCTATTGACCGAAGCGGTCATGCTTGCTGTTGCCGGGGGCGCTTTGGGACTATTGATCGCTCCTCCCGCTTTGGGATTGCTGGTGAAGTTTGCGGCACGCTTTACAACGCGAGCCGTTGAAGTGAAGATCGACTGGCCGGTGCTGCTGTTCACCCTCCTTGCCTCCATAGCAGCGGGGATTCTGGCTGGATTTGTGCCTGCAATCTCCTCCAGCAATCAAATTACTGACGTATTGAAGCAAGCTACCGGGCAGACGACCGCAAGTAGCAGTCGTCAGCGAATGCGAGCCGCGCTCGTGGTTGCTCAGGTGACAGTCTCCTTCATGCTGTTGGTTGGCGCAGGCCTTATGCTGCGTAGCATCGCGAATTTGCAGAGAGTGGATCCGGGATTCCGCGTGGATCACTTGCTTACTCTGCGAATGAGCGCAAATTTCTCGAAGTACACAACCAATCAGGCCTTCGAGCAGCTTGCCGATAACATATTACGTAGGGTGAGCAGGGTCGGTGGTGTGCAGTCGGCAGCCATCGCGAGCAACTATCCGTTCAGCAAACAGGGGATCATTTCGGGACCTGGCAACACGGGCATACAGATCGAGGGCCGGCTACTTGCTCCGGGAGAGACGCCGCCGCAAATCGATCTAACACTGGTTTCTCCCGATTACTTCAACGCGATTCGCCAGCCGCTGCTTGCAGGAAGATTCTTTAGTGATCATGACGACCACAAGGCGATTATCGTCGGCATCGTGAATGACACGATGCGGCGGCACTTCTGGCCCACCGAAGATCCGATCGGCAAGCGCCTTTCTCTGGACCAGGGGCAAAGCTGGATCAAAATAGCCGGCGTAGTGGGTGATGCGCGAGAGTACGGCTTACAGCGCGATGTTCTGGACGAGCTGTACGTTCCGGTAAAGCAGTTCGGAGGCGCTGGCCAGCTTATTGTGCGCACTGCCACAGATCCTATGAGCATGGTTCCGCTGGTTCAGGCCGCTCTTCATAATGTCGATCCACAGTTGGCGATCGATCGAGTCGAGAGCATGGATCGTCTCGAACAAGATTCCATGAGTTCGCCTCGAACGACGACAATCCTGCTTGGAATATTCGCCGGACTTGCTCTGCTGATCAGCGCTACGGGCATTGCTGGTGTCATGGCGTTGTCAATCAATCAGAGAGCGCACGAGCTGGGCATACGTTTGGCTCTGGGAGAATCGAAAACTTCCATTCTGCAGATGGTCGTTCGCCAAGGGCTTGGCCTCGCCGTCCTCGGTACTGTTCTGGGAATCATCGGAGCACTTGCTCTTGCTCGGCTACTATCTTCGCTGCTCTACAAGACCAGTCCAACTGATGTTTCCACTTATGCTGCCGTCGCAGTTGTATTTCTTGTAGCCGCGGCAATCTCATGCTTTGTTCCTGCCCATCGAGTAACGCTGATCGATCCTTCGCAGGCCTTGCGTCAGGAGTGAGATGTGCCACTAGTGTGGAACCGAACTGGCACTAAGAGCCCTTGCGCATTTACTGCATCTACGTCCGCCGAAGGAAACAATAGTGCATCGCTATAGATACAGCCGATCCATCAATTTCTGCGCAGTCTCAGTTACAACAACGAAACTGTCATGCACTAACTATGTAGAGTAGTCCCCAGTCACGTTTGACACGGAATTTCTTCCGGCTCTCCCGCAGACTGAGGATGCTTTCCGACGTCGTCCCTGAGACTCCGCGCCTTGTCCCATCAATGTTGTTGAAGCGCCATGTTTCTCCGCTCGGAGTCTGGATTTCGTCGATGAACGTGTCTGAAAATTCGGGGACCAAATGGCGAAAAGAGTTCTGCGGTCAGGGGTAGGGACAGAGGTCATCGCCGCTGAGTTGTTCTCGCTAAGCACATATTAAGGAGAAGAGGCAATGTGTAGGAAATTATCTCTGTGGCTTTGTAGCTTGTTAGTTGCCGCCAACTGTGCATTTGCTCAAGTTACTGCCAGCTCGAGCATTCAAGGCACAGTCACTGATAAAAGCGGCGCTGCTATCGTCGGCGCAGAAGTTACGGTCACCAGCGCAGCAACTGGAGTAAGTCGCTCCATGAAGACCGGAGCGGATGGCAGTTATCGATTCGATCCACTATCAGTCGGAGTCTACAGCCTGTCTGTGAGCATGACGGGTTTTGACAAGGCACGCGCCGAGAGAGTGCAAACTCTGGTCGGATCCACCACGTCGCAAAACTTTACTCTCAACGTGGGTTCTGCAACTGAGACGGTCGAAGTGAGCGCGGAAGCTCCGCTAGTGGACGCGCTGAAAACCGACGTTAGTCAAAACATTACGCCGAAGGAAGTGCAGGATCTTCCACTGATCGGCCGCGATGTTGCGAACCTCGCGTACCTTACTCCCGGCGTGAAAGCCGCGGATTCCTACGATCCCACGAAGAATCGCTACGCGATTCTCTCCGTCAACGGAGACGGTGGCCGTAACGTAAACGTGACCGTGAACGGCGTCGATAACAAGGACAACACCGTCGGCGGGCCGGTAATGCAGCTTCCACTGGAAGCCGTGCAGGAGTTTGCCATCTCCACGCAGCGATTCTCTGCGGCCAATGGACGGTCAGAGGGCGCGGCGATCAACATGATTACCAAATCAGGATCGAATAATTACCACGGCTCGATCTTCGGCTTCTTCCGCGATCAGACATTCAATGCCGATCAGCATCCCCAGCCGGGACAGACCGCGAACCCGCCGTACTCGCGCCAGCAGTTCGGTGGCAGCATAGGCGGACCGTTCGTGAAGGACAAGCTCTTCGGCTTTTTTGCGTACGAGCGCCAGCGCGAGCACACCAGCATCCAGGAGAGCCCGGACACCTTCAACGAATTGACGCTTGCTCAGCCGCTGGGTGCGAAGCCGATCTCAATCGTGCCGACGCCATTTTTTGAGACGCGCTATAACGGACGTGCTGACTACATCATCAACTCGAAAAATACTGCCTATCTGAGTTATAACTCGCAGGGGAACGACAGCAACAACGATCAGTCGGATGGCTTCCAGGATGCCACCGCGGGAAATTTCACCACTAACCAGCTGCAACTGGCGAACCTGACGCTGAATTCAACCCTGTCGAACACGACAGTAAATAGCTTCACCTTCGGCTTCCAGTATTGGAACAACGTCATCGACAGCAAGATTCGCGTACCGCTGATCACCTTCCCGGGCGGCGGAAGCAACAACTGCGGCGCCGGCGGCTCTTGCTTCGGCACCAACGCCAACGTTCCCCAACAGTCGTTCCAGCGCAAGTGGCAGTTCAAGGACGACGTCTCGAAGAGCTGGAACAATCACAACTTCAAGTTCGGAGTGGATTACATTCACAATCCAACTCTGGGTGGATACTTCGAGTTCAATGACACGCTTGAGGTCGATTTTGGGGCAGATCCAAGCCAAATCACGACTGACAAAGCCAATTTTCCGCAAGGATTCGCTTCTCCAGGTGCGGTTGTCGGAATGTCCATTTCGAATGGCGATCCGGCGACGAACGTTCCAGGCGGAACCAAGCAATTCGGAACTTACTTCCAGGACGATTGGAAGATTTCAAGGCGCTTGACGTTGAATCTCGGCCTGCGTTGGGACAAGGACTTCAACTTTATCGGCGGCTCGGCGATCGACAAGAGCCGCACTTTCCAGGAACTGGTTGCGATCTCCAGCATCAGTCCACTAGCCAAGCAGTTCACCTCAAGAAAACCAAGTGACGACAATAAGAACTTCAGTCCACGAATCGGTTTCGCTTACGATCTGACCGGAGCTGGAAAGCATGTCCTTCGTGGAGGATTCGGTCTTTACTACGGAAACATCTTCCAGAATATCCCCTTGTTCATGGAGCAGATGAGCAACGCCACCATCTTCCAGACTCAGTTCTCAATCGGGACTCCCGGAGAGGTCGTTCCCGGAACAGGAATTCCGTTGGGGAACTACCGGTATGGGGTCGATCCGCTGCCGACAGTCGGTCCTCCGTCGAGCCAACTTCTTGATGGCAGCACTGGACGCATCATGGATCCGCTCTACCAGAACCCGATGACCGAGGAAGAGAACATTGGCTATAGCTGGCAACTTAACAACTCTTCGGTATTCGAAGCCGAGTATGTCCATGTGCTTGGCCTACACCTGAATAAAACCATCAACATCAATCCGCAGTTACCTTTGGTCGGTGATGGCACTACCCGTCCGCTTGACGCGGCATTTGCGGCAGCAGGGGTTCCCGTACTTCATAGTGTGCGGGACGAGCAATCGATTGGGCGCTCACGCTACGATGGCATGAACCTCAGCTACAGGCGGCAGATGGTTCGCCACTTCTCGTTGCGAGCTAACTATACCTTGGCGCGCGCAATGGCGTACGGCGATACCGGAACGTCATTCCGCCACTATCCGCGCGACCCCCACAATCCATTCTCGCCGTTTGAGTACGGTCCAACCTTCAACGATGAACGTCATCACCTGACTCTGAGTGCGGTTGCCGACCTGCCATGGAAGATTCAGTTCGCCCCGATCCTCCAAGTGGGTTCTGGGCGTCCTTACAATGCTGCGGCTCCCACGGATACGCTCGGTTTCGGTTCGGGTGAGGACAATCGCGCTGTAGTCGTACCGAACAGCAGCCCGAATACTTTCATGACGAAAGCTGCTGGGCAAGCCTGCTACTTTGCTGGAAGTTGCCACCTGGTGCCGTTCAACAACTTCCGTGGAGATACCTTCGCCCAACTTGATGCGCGATTGAGCAAGAACTTCAAGATAGGCGAAAAAGCCAACGTGCAGATCATGGCTCAGGCATTCAACTTGACCAATCGCGCTAATTACGGCAATGACGTCAACACGAACGTCAACGGTAAAGATAAGAACGGTAACAACAACTTCGGTACTCCTGCCGGATTCATCAATCCAACCAGCACGAACATTCCGCGCTCGTTGGCAGGTGAATTCGGATTCCGCTTCAGCTTCTAGTCGAACAAGTCTCTGACTGCTTTGGGCCGGCATTGCCATGCCGGCCTTTTCTTTTTTATGGCCGCTGTGATCCAGGTCACGAAAGGGTAACCTAATGGTCGATAGAAGTGAACTTTGCCGACATCGGAACATCCAAAAACCATCGTTGAACGAAGGAAGAAGGTGTTGGAATGCCATACGCGGAAACAGTAGAAGAACACAAGACTTCAACTCATCCCCTAAGTGACGAGGAAGTGCAGCGAATGCACGCCTATTGGCGCGCAGCCAATTACCTGACCGTCGGGCAGATCTATCTTAAGGACAATCCTCTTCTTGAACGGCCGCTCACAGCAGACGACATCAAGCCGCGGCTACTGGGTCATTGGGGAACGACGGCGGGCCTGAATTTTATCTACACCCACTTAAATCGGCTTATCGTTAAGAACGATATCAACATGATGTACGTGATTGGGCCAGGACACGGCGGTCCCGGACTCGTAGCCCATACGTATCTCGAAGGCTCCTACACAGAGATCTATCCTGCCGTCGAGCAGAACCGTTATGGACTGTATCGCCTATTTCAACAATTTTCATGGCCATATGGGATTCCGAGTCACGTGGCGCCGGAGGTTCCCGGATCAATACATGAGGGCGGAGAGCTGGGATATTCATTGCTCCACGCTTACGGAGCTGCATTCGACAATCCCGGTCTGGTCGTCGCGTGCATTGTCGGTGACGGTGAGGCGGAGACGGGTCCCTGCGCCACCAGTTGGCACTCGAACAAATTCCTCAACCCAGTCAAGGACGGTGCGGTGTTGCCGATTTTGCATCTGAATGGATACAAAATCGCGAATCCCACTGTGCTCGCGCGCATTCCCGAAAATGAACTACTCGATCTGTTTCGCGGATATGGCTATCATCCGGTGCTGATTGCAGGGAGCGATCCTGCCGAGATGCATCAAATGATGGCGGCGAGTCTGGATCAGATTCTGGCTGACATTCAGTCGATTCAGCAGCGGGCGAGGAAGCAGCAGAACCCGGAGCGTCCCTCCTGGCCAATGTTGATCTTGAAGAGCCCGAAGGGCTGGACTGGTCCGAAAGAAGTGGATGGCAAGCCGGTGGAGGGAACGTGGCGCTCGCATCAAGTACCGGTGGATGACGTGCGTAAAAATCCGGCGCATCTGAAGATCCTTGAAGACTGGCTGCGAAGTTATAAGCCGGAAGAGCTCTTTGATAAAGACGGCAAGGTCCGCGACGAAATCACTTCGCTTGCTCCCAAAGGCCGACGTCGGATGGGCATGAACCCACACGCAAATGGTGGACTCTTGCTTGAGCCACTCACTATGCCGCACTTCCGCGACTATGCGGTCAAGATCGATCATCCGGGCACAGTCGAAGCTGAGGCGACGCGGGTGCTTGGGCGATTTTTGCGCGATGTTCTAAAGCTCAACGAGGAGAAGCGCAATTTCCGCATCATGGGGCCTGACGAGACTGCGTCCAATCGGCTCGATGCTGTTTTCGAAGTTACTGGCAAGGAATGGGAAGCGGCCATTGAGCCGGTAGATGTGAACCTGGCCCGTGACGGCCGTGTAATGGAAGTCTTGAGCGAGCACATGTGCGAAGGCTGGCTCGAAGGTTACCTACTCACCGGACGTCATGGATTGTTCAATTGCTACGAAGCCTTCATCCACATCGTGGACTCAATGTTCAATCAGCATGCGAAGTGGCTGAAGACGACGCGACGTCTCACGTGGCGGAAGCCGATCGCTTCTCTGAATTACCTGCTCAGCTCGCATGTGTGGCGGCAGGACCATAATGGTTTTTCTCATCAGGATCCGGGATTCATCGATCATGTCTCGAACAAGAAAGCGGAGATCGTGCGCGTCTATTTGCCTCCGGATGCGAACACGCTGCTTTCGGTCGCAGACCACTGCCTTCGCAGTAGGAACTACGTGAACCTCATCGTCGCGGGCAAACAACCTGCATGGGTGTGGCTGGACATGGAATCCGCCGTGCGCCATTGCACAACGGGACTTGGAGTTTGGGATTGGGCCAGCAACGATGCAGGCAATCCTGATGTCGTGATGGCTTGCGCCGGAGATATTCCAACCTTAGAGACGCTCGCAGCAGTCACTGGCTTAAGAAAGCACGTTCCCGACATTCGCGTTCGCGTTGTAAACGTCGTCGACTTGATGGCGCTGCAGCCCTACGAAGAACATCCGCACGGCTTGCAGGACGAGGATTTCGACGCAATCTTTACTACCGACAAGCCCGTGATCTTTGCGTATCACGGCTATCCGGCTCTGATCCACAAACTCACGTATCGCCGCCACAATCACGACAACATTCATGTGCGCGGATATAAAGAAGAGGGAACCACGACGACGCCATTCGATATGGTCGTGCTGAATAACCTCGACCGCTTCCAACTTGAGCTCGATGCGATTCGCCGTATTCCGCGATTCGCGCACCTCGTTCCCGAGGCCACAGAACGCTACTACGAGCAGATGCAGCGCCACAAGATTTACGTGTCAGAACATGGCGAAGACATGCCCGAGGTTAAGGATTGGAAGTGGAGTTTGTAATTGGCTTATGTATCTCCGGCGGCCATGTATTGTTTTCGGAGGTCATTCTTCGCGCAGCAAGATGAGTGGATCGACGGACAGCGCTCGTTGTGCTGGGATCCACGTTGCGAGTAGTCCGAGCAGTGACATTGTCAGGACAGCACCCGCCAAAACGATAGGATCGCGGGGAGTTGCCGAATAAACGATGAAGGCAAGCACGCGGCTTGCGAGAATTCCGAGGAGCAGTCCTGCGGCGGAGCCGAGAGCGAGCAATTTGAATGCTCGTCCGAGTGCCGCGTGCAACACTTGCTTGCGCTCTGCGCCGAGGGCGATACGGATTCCCAGCTCTCGCAGGCGCTTGCTGACCGAATAGGCCGCCATTCCGAAGATGCCGGTGATCGCCAGCATCGCGCCCATGAGTCCCAGCACACCGAGAGCCATGGTCGCCATGCGCGCCCCAAACAGAATTGCGTCCAGTTCCTTGTAGCGCGTCTGGATGTAAATAGGCAGTCCTGCATCCAGATCATGCAGCGTGCTTCTGATGGCTGATCCCAGTTGCAGGGGATCGCGGCTGGAACGCACCACTAGCCATGTTGAACTCGTTGGAGCTTGCAAGATCGGGAAAAACATCGCGGGTGTTGGGTTTTCGGTGAGGCTGTTATATTTTCCGTCTTCGACAATGCCTACCACTTGAATACGACTTCCGTCCCGCAGCTTGTAATAGGCGCCGATCGCGTTGTTTACCGAGCCGAAGATCTTCCGCGCAAACACCGGATTAACCACCGCAACGCGCGGAGCAGGCTTGTCATCGTGCCAGGTAATCGTTCGTCCCGACAATAGAGAGGTGCCATCCGCTCGGAAGTAATCGGGAGATATGCTGAACATTGCGGCTTCAGTGGCAGCGTTGGCTGGACGCAAATCCGTGGTTTTGTCGGTAAAGACAATTGCGCTGTTCGCACCATCACTTAAGGGAACCGAATCCGCGAGCCCAACCGACTCGACTCCGGGAATTGCCTGTAGAACCTCGATCATGCGCCGCTGCATTTTGCGAACGCCCTCGCCCCTGTAGCCGCCCATCATGAGATCTGTATCTACGAGCATTGCGTTCTCCGGATTGAATCCGAAATCATTATGCAGCGAACGCACCAGGCCGCGCACCGCGACCATCGACGAGGTCACAAGCACCGCACAAATAGCAATCTGCACTACCAGCAGCAGGTCGCGGACGGTAATCCGTTGTCCCACTATGGCACTGGAGCCCTTCACGATCTCATACGCATTGGTGCGCAGTATCTGCCGCACTGGGACTGCGCCGAAGAGGAAACCGCTGACTAGCGCCAGTAACAGAGCGACGAGATAAACATTCGCGTCTGGGTTCACAGGCACCTGGATTGGCCAGTTGGCAAAGGGCCGCCACGCACTCAAACCGTGCAACAGCAGAACGCTGCCCCAAAGCCCGACAGCGCCTCCGATCAGGGAAATCAGCACGGCTTCAGTGAACACCTGCCGAAGAATGCGGGTGCGGCTCGATCCCAGCGCAAGCCGCAGGGCAACCTCGCGGGCACGGTCAGCCGCACGGGCTGCAAACAGACTTCCCAAATTGGCACATGCGGCCAGCAGAATCAGTCCTGCCAGCAGCATCAATCCTGCGAGAAAGCCTTGTACAGCCGGGCCAAGATAGTCGCCATAAAAACTTGGCTTCGCCAAGGAAAAGGTCATGTTGCTATCTTCTTTGGGATAACTCTTTTCCAGATAGGAACCGATAGAGTTTAGATCTGCGATTGCCCGCGCCCGAGTCACTCCCGGCTTCAGATGTCCCATGACCATGAAAACCCAGCGGACGCCGCGCTCATCCAGCTGACTCAATCCATCTATCTGCTCCCGGTTGATTATCGGCACAAACAGATCTGGATGGAAAAACATCAGTACCCCATGAAAATCAGGAGGCGCTACACCGAGAACGGTAAAGGGCTGTTTACTGAGCTGAATGGTCCGGCCGACGATGCCGGGATCGTCGTGGAAATGAGTGTGCCAACACTCGTAACTCAGTACGGCATAGGGAGCGCTGTTCAGGCCATGCTCGTCGGAACCGTGGAATAACCGGCCCAGATAGGGCTGAATGCCTAGAGCGTCGAAATAGTTTCCGCTCGTTTCAATTACCCAGGAGCGGTACGGATCCTTGCCGGTATCCAATCCAACCGCAGTGACGTTCCAAGCAATCAGACCATCGAAGCTGCGGTTGCGATCGCGCAGATCGAGATAGTCGGGATACGAGAAATTGCCTGCCTTGTCCTTACCGCGCTCAAGTTGGTAGAGGCTTTCCGCTTTCGGGACATTAAGCGGATGCAGGATGAAGGCATTGATCACGCTGAATACCACTGCGTTTGCGCCGATTCCCAATGCGAGCGTCAGAACGGTAACGGTTAAGAATCCGGGAGACTTGCGCAGCACGCGAAGACTCACGCGCACGTCTTGCAGAAGTGTGTCGAGAAAATTGCCGCCGAGCGCTTCCTGAATTTCCTCTTTCACACGCTCTTTGGCGCCAAATTCGAGGCCCGCGCGGCGCTCGGCTTCGGCACGGCTCAGACCTGAACGTTCGAGATCATCGGCTCGGCTCTGAATGTGAGAGCGAAGCTCTTCCTCTACCTCGTCGTCCAGGTCATCACGATGAAGAAACTTCGCGGCGAGGGAACGAAAATAAGCCAGGAGTTTCATACTTCCTCCGGTTGGGCCGCAAGCGCTGACCCGATGGCCGTAGCCAGCCGATTCCATCCCTCGGTTTCTTCCCGAAGGCGTTTACGTCCGGCGGTAGTTAGCTCGTAGAACTTGGCGCGACGATTGTTCTCTGATGTCCCCCAGCTTGCCTTCAATAGCCCTTGGCGCACCAGGCGGAACAACGCGGGATAAAGCGCTCCTTGCTCGATGAGCAGCGCCTTCCCGGAGATTTGCCCGATGCGCAGAAGCACTCCGTAGCCGTGAAGAGGACCTAAAGAAACAGTCTTCAGTATGAGGAGATCGAGGGTCCCGGGAAGGAGCTGGGCCTGTTCGGTCATTGTGTACTCCTAACGTGCTTAGGAGATTAGCGTGGCTCTCCTAAGCTGTCAAGGGGAAAGCGGGGACGAGCATTTGGGTTGTGTTTTGACCCCTGGCCCTAGCATGATGCGTGTCTCTCTGGCTTTGTTACCATCTCTTCATCCATGTCCTCTACTGGGGAAAGCGTAGTTCGCATCGAGGCGGAGGCGCTCGTCGCGTTGGCAGATCGACTGGCTGGTCCTATGAAGCAGAGCTTCGAGCGAGCGGTGGATCTCCTGCATCGGTGCACCTCGCGAGTGGTCGTCACCGGGATGGGAAAGAGCGGAATCATCGCGCAGAAGATTGCGGCAACGTTAAGTTCCACTGGAACGCCTTCGTTATTCATGCATCCAGCTGAAGCTTTGCATGGAGACTTGGGGATGGTCGCCAGTGGAGACGTCGTCATCGCGCTCTCCTCAAGCGGCGAAACCGAAGAACTGTTAAAGCTTCTTGCCAAGATCAAACGCATCGGCGACGCGCTCATCTGCTTCACCTGCGATCTGCAATCCACGCTAGCGCAAGCCTCAGATGTTGCGCTCGATTGCTCGGTCCCGCGGGAGGGATGCAATCTGGGCCTGGCGCCCACTGCCAGCACGACAGCGATGCTTGCGCTCGGAGACGCAGTCGCGGTTGCACTCTCAGAAAAGCGGGGATTCAAAGAAGAGGACTTCGCCGAACTGCACCCAGGCGGAAAACTGGGCAAGAAGCTGATGCGCGTCTCCGAGCTGATGCATGCTGGAGATGCGTTGCCCCGCGTCACACCCGAGACCTCGATGCACGAGGTGATTTACGAGATGTCGCGTAAGAAGTTGGGCATGACAACGGTCGCCCAGAACGGGAAGCTGCTGGGCGTGATCAGCGATGGAGACCTGCGGCGCCTGCTCGAACGACGTGGGAAAGATGCGATGGACCTGAAAGCGGGCGAATGCATGACACGGACTCCGGTTACGGTGCCGCCATCGACCTTCGCCATGACTGCGTTGAACGTCATGGAGGAGCGCAAGATTACCTCGTTGGTTGTGATCGAAAGCGATTCGCAGCTGCTCGGAGTAGTCCATCTCCATGATCTGTGGGGAACGGAGTCGATCTGACGAGATTGATCTGATTCACGCAACAGCGCGGAAAGCGGTTGGTGCGTGAAACTACAACGAGGGCAAATCAATGTCTACTCCTGATCCACATCAAGCGCTCGAAGATTTGAACGACGAAGCGCTCCTGCCCAATCCGGTTAAGGTGCGCGACATGCTGTTTCATGCAAAGCTCGCGCCAGATCAATCTCTGGAGCTCAATCGCCAATTCGCCGAATATCAGAAACATTTCGGGGAAGCTTTGAACTTGGCCAAGCAGATCCTGGGGAAGCTTACGGGCAAGTAAAAGGCTTCGCGCCCTCCTGGCGAGAGGCATTAGACGCGATTCATGCCGCCTGTCGCCAATTCCCGATACAGGAATCAGCAAAAAAAGCCAGCGCGGGAGTTCGGGGCCGAGCAGGCTACGGTATGACCGCGCTCGCAACTAAGGACAACCCGCTCTCGTTGTTGCTACTGTCGACAGCGGTCAATGCGTAGTAGTACGTCACACCGGAGGAAGCGGTCAAATCGGCGTACGACGTTGCGGCAATCTGGGTTGCGAGCGGCGAACCGAAATTGGCGGGTTGGCTCGGATCGCATGCACTTGCCGAAATCGAGCAGCGATATACGTTATATGTCACGTTCGGCGTGGTACTGGCTGTCCAGGTAAGCGAGACATTCGAAGTGCCCATGCCGGAGAGAGTCTGCGTCACATTATTGAGTCCAGTGAGGAAAGCGACGCTTCCCGAAGCTGGACCTGGTGAACCCGGCATTGGAGCGAAGGTGACGCTGAATGTCTGGCTCTGACCAGCCGCGATCGTAAACGGCAGAGCCGGCAAGCCAGAAATCGAGAAGGCTGCTCCCGACAGATTCGCAGCAGTGACTGTTACGGGCCCTCCAGCTGCACTCAGCGTGGCGGTCTGCGGGGAAGTGCTGCCGTCGGGCACGGACCCGAAGTTCACGGTCATGGGCGAGAGGCCAAGACCGGCGCCGGTCCCACTTAGCGTGATCGCTGGCGGAGTGTTCGATGCGTTGCTGGTGAACGAGAGCGAGCCAGACACACTGCCCGTTGCTAAAGGCGAGAAGCTCACGCTCAAGCCCTGGCTCTGTCCTGGGCTCAACGTCAGCGGGAAAGTGATTCCGCTTACAGCAAATCCAGCCCCGGTCAACGTGTCGTTCGTGACCGTAACGCTTCCGCCCGAGGCGCTCAGTGTTCCCGATTGCAGCGCGCTCGTCGTGCCGACAGTGATGTTTGAGAAGGTGAAACTCCCCGGTGAGGTCGAAAGAACCGGAACAGTCGCGAAGTTTATGCCAGTCTTCGAAGCATTGGAGACAGTTATCTGCTGGTTCACCGGATTAAAAGTGTATCCAGTCTTCGTTGGGGTTACCGTGTAAGTGCCGTTTGCGATTCCAGTGAAGCTGTAGGTGCCATCTGCGGCCGCCGTAGTCGTTGCAATAGGGGCTCCGCTGAGAGTCAACGTGGCCCCTGCAGTATCAGAGGCGGGCTTTAGCGTGCCCGAAATAGTCCATGTTTGGACGGTTGCGGTGAAGTTCACCGCCGTATTCGACGCTCCATTAATGGTGACGCTCTGGTTCACAGGACTGAAAGTCACGCCACTCTTTGTTGGTGTGACCGTGTAACTGCCGTTCAAAATTCCGCTAAAGCTATAGTTGCCAGTGGCATCTGCTGTCGTGGTAGAGCTGGCGGATCCGTTCAGATTCACAGTTGCTCCGGCGCCAGCGATGGTCAGCGTACCTGAAATTACGGCTGTCACCGTGAGTGCAAAACCGTTCGAATTGATCCCATTCTGGGACGCCGTAATGTTAGTTGTGCCACTGGCTAATCCCGTGGCAAGTCCGCTGGAGCTGATACTGGCATTCGCCGGAGTCGAACTCGCCCAGTTCACGGTATTCATTAAGTTCTGCGTGCTGCCGTCGCTAAACCTTCCGGTAGCAGTGAATTGTTCCGTAAGTCCGATACCAAGCGATGTGTTGGGTGCGGTCACGTTGATCGACTGTAGTGCTGGCGCAGCCACAGTGAGGGTGAAACCGTTGGAGTTAATGCCGCTCTGAGTTGCGGTGATGTTGCTGGAACCGATTGATGATCCGGTAGCCAGACCCGTGGAGCCGATATTCACCGTCGTCGGACTCGAAGAAGCCCAGTTCGCCGTCTTCGTCAGATCCTGAGTGCTGCCGTCGCTGAAGGTTCCGGTGGCGGTGAATTGTACTGTTGTGCCTTTAGCAATCGAAGAACTGCTTGCGCTTACGTTGATCGACTGCAGCGTAGCTGCCGTAACCACAAGAGCGAAGCTGTTGGATGTAATTCCATTCTGCGTTGCGGTGATATTACTCGAACCAATGGCGGCTCCGGTCGCGAGGCCGGTAGCGTCGAGATTGACTGCGCTTGGGCTCGAATTGGCCCATGTAGCCGTATTCGTAAGATTTTGAGTGCTGCCGTCGCTGAATGTTCCGGTGGCGGTGAACTGCACACTCGTACTCTTGGCGATGGAGGAACTGCCAGCGCTGATCGTGATGGATTGCAGCGTAGCTGCCGTTACGGTAAGAGCAATCGAGTTGGAGCTGATGCCGTTCTGGGTCGCAGTGATGTTGCTTAAACCGATCGCCGCTCCAGTCGCCAGACCGGTCGAGTTAATGTTAACGGATGTCTGACTCGAAGAAGCCCACGTGGCGGTGTTTGTCAGATTCTGTGTGCTGCCATCGCTGAAGGTTCCGGTGGCGGTGAACTGCACGCTCGTGCCCTTGGCCATCGATGTCTTGGGCGAGCTGATCGTGATGGCTTGCAATGTCGCCGCCGTGACAGTTAGCGCAAAGCTATTCGAGGTGATCCCATTCTGGGTAGCGATGATGTTGCTGGAGCCAATCGCCGTTCCGCTAGCCAAACCTGCGGTACTGACATTTACGGTTACAGGACTTGAAGAGGTCCATGTCGCGGTGCTGGTCAGGTTTTGAGTGCTGCCATCGGTAAAGGTTCCCGTTGCGGTGAACTGAATGCTGGTGCCCTTCGCAATCAAGGAACTGTTGGCGCTGACAGTGATCGATTGCAGTATCGCCGCAGTGACCGTCAAAGCGAAAGTGTTGGATGTGATTCCGTTCTGAGTCGCCGTGATATTGCTTGAGCCGGTGGCCGCTCCTGTGGCCAAACCCATACTATTGATGTTGACAGTTGCCGGACTCGAAGAAGCCCATGTCGTCGAAGTTGCCAGATTCTGGGTGCTCCCGTCGCTGAAAGTTCCGGTCGCCGTGAACTGAACGCTGGTGCCCTTGGCGATCGAAGAACCGTTTGCGCTAATCGTGATCGACTGCAACGTAGCAGCTGTTACTGATAAAGCAAACGTGTTGGACGTGACTCCGTTTTGACTCGCGGTAATGTTGCTAGAGCCGATTGCGGCGCCTGTCGCCAACCCTGCATCGCTGATGTTTACGGTCTCAGCACTCGAGGAAACCCAGGTGGCTGTGCTGGTTAGATTTTGAGTGCTGCCGTCGCTGAAAGTCCCTATCGCCGTGAATTGAATGCTCGTGCCCATTGCAATTGAAGAGCTGTTGGCGCCGATGCTGAGCGATTGCAGTGTGGCGGCGCTGACTGTCAAAGCAAAACTGCTTGAAGTAATTCCGCTTTGGGTCGCAGTAATGTTGCTTGAGCCGATTGCTACGCCCGTGGCCAGGGCGAAAGTATTGATGTTGATGGTTGCTGGACTTGAAGACGACCATGTCGCGGTATGTGTCAGGTCCTGAGTGCTGCCGTC
>Ga0066696_10000459_pt1 | contig 16190 bp, 15 predicted proteins | sample GraSoiAngelo_145_FD_71412 | JGI IMG/M metagenome (GOLD analysis project Ga0066696, IMG submission 71412) | Grasslands soil microbial communities from the Angelo Coastal Reserve, California, USA - 14_1009_05_20cm | ecosystem: Environmental > Terrestrial > Soil > Grasslands | place: USA...
ATCTCGGTGGGCTGTCCGTAAATGGATCCTTTCTCGAGAGCTTCCTCAACTGCCCCGATGACTTCTGCGCGCGCATGTCCGTCGAGCAGGGCGCCGTAAGCCATGCAGTAGTCCAGGTATTCCTGACTGTCAACGGTTTTGAATTTCGAACCTTTCGCTGACGCTACGAACAAGGGGTAGGGAGAGTAGCTTCTTACTGGGCTGTTGACCCCTCCCGGTATTATCTCTCTTGCGCGACGGTAGAGCTGCTGGGATCTTGAATCTAGCCCAGCCATTCGGCCGCTTCCATCGCATGGTATGTCAGTATCATGTCGGCCCCTGCTCGCTTGATGCTAGTTAGAACTTCTATGATCGCCGATTTCTCGTCTATCCATCCTTCGCGCGCGGCCGCTTTTATCATTGAAAATTCTCCGCTCACGTTGTAGGCTGCGGTAGGCATCCGGAATCTTTTCTTCGCACGATAGATAATGTCCAGGTAGGATAATGCGGGCTTGACCATGATCACGTCAGCACCCTCTTTGATATCTAGGGCGATTTCACGCAGAGCTTCCTCAGGATTCGAATAATCCATCTGGTAGGTTCTTCTGTCTCCGAACTTTGGTGTGGAGAAAGCGGCCTCTCGAAAGGGACCGAAGAATGATGAAGCATGCTTCGCCGCATACGCCATTACAGCGACGTCTTTGAATCCGGTATCGTCGAGAGCTTGCCGGATCGTCTTGACTTGCCCATCGATCATAGCTGACGGTCCCACCATGTCAGCTCCAGCCCGAGCATGGCTTACCGCTATTTCTGCCAGTTTCGGAAGGGTCGCATCATTATCGATTCGTCCATCACTGACGAGGCCGCAGTGTCCGTGGCTTGTGTATTGGCACATGCAAACGTCAGTGAATACGACTAGCTCGTCACCATATTGATCCTTTAGATCCTGGATTGTTCTTTGGACTACCCCGTTCGGATCATATGCTGATGATCCGTTTTCGTCCTTGACGGTCGGAATGCCAAATAGGATGACGGATTTCACTCCTCTGTCCACAAGCCTCGCCACCTCTCGGCCTATTGTCGTGGAGGGATGTCGGCGCTGCCCTGGCATCGAGAGAATCGGGGCGTCGGTTTTCAAGCCCTCTTCTACGAACATCGGCTGGATGAGGTCTGACCGGTCGAGTCTAACTTCTCTTACGAGCTCGCGGATGAGTGGTGTTCTTCTGAGTCGCCGCATCCGCAGTGCGGGAAAGCTCAATTTTCGCTACTCTCCTTCGAATATCTGCCCGGCAACGGTCAGGAGTTTACTGTCGCCTTTTTTCGCAGCCTCACGGAGGTTGACGACTGGCTGGGCTAGGAGCTTCCGTACTAGTGAGAGGCTCATCTTCTCAAGTACTTCCCGTTGGTGCTCCGGCAGGTCTAGTTGGGATAGAGCCTTTTCCAGCTCCTCCCTCCGAATCTTATCGGCCTTGTGGAAGAGGTCTGAGACCATCGGTTCAGCTTCCTCGCGACGCAGGATATTCGAGATTTTTTCGACAGCCTCCTGTACCTTAGGTTCGGCCTCTTTGATCAATATCCTCCTAGCCGACACTGCTTGGTCGGTGATATCGCGAAGGTCGTCGATCGTCTTGATTACGATGCCTTTGAGCTGTTCTAGATCCGGTGAGACATTTCTCGGGATTGAAAGGTCCAGAATCATAAGTCTTTGATCCTGCTTCAGCTGAGGTCCAACAATCTCCTTGGTCAACAAGTAGCCGGTTGCTCTGGTTGCCACCACAACCAGTCGGAAGAGTCCTAGCTGCGAAAGGACATTCTTGATATCTTCGGGTTTGCCTCCGAAGGTTCTAGAGAACGACTCGGTTCTTTGACGTGTTCTGCTTGCAACGGTCACATCTCTGATTCCCCTGGCCTTGAATGCTTTCATCAGAATCATGCCGATCTGTCCTGTTCCGAGCAAGAGTATCTTGACATGGTCAAGGTTTCCCAGCGATCTCTCCGCGATCTTCAGGGCTGCAGATCCGAGGGATACGGTTCCTTTCCCGATTCCAGTTTTCTCCCGAATATTTGTGCCGGCGGCAAGTGACATTTCGAAAATCTTGGAAAGGGCCGGGCTCGATGCGGCTAGCCCGCGTGCTTCTATCAGGGATGATCTTAGCTGTCCGAGAATCTGGCTCTCTCCGACTAGCATGGATTCCAGTCCTGACGCGAGGCTTACGAGATATTCTATGACCTGTTCTCCGGTTCTCTGTTCTGCAAGCTTCTTTAGTTCGTGAAGTTTGAATTTGGTTTCTAGGGCCCAGTTCCAGAGGACCTTCTCACTGACATCAGCACCTCCTTGAGCGTCGATGAACAGGTCAACCCGGTTACATGTCTGGACAACAACCGCTCCACTTACCTCTCGGATGCCCTTGAGTATGCTGTAGAATGTTGGAAGGTCTCGAAGGGTTAGCGCGTCAAGCGCTGCTAGGGGGGCTTTTTTGTAGCTGACGCCTATGTTGACGAGCACTCAAGCATCTCCCAGACCGGAGCAAAGCTGGCCGGGCGTCCCACTTTGATATTAACACTTGACATGTACTCCCTAGCGGGTAGGTAACATGCGCAGCTCACGCGGCGCTTTGAGAAGGATTGGGTCGAGAAGGGAATGTCTAGGCTCTACTCTGAAGTAAAAACTCGGAGAAAGACAGCATTATGCGTCACGAAAATGGTTTTCTCAAGCATTCTTTTTCATACTAGCCCCCCGGGGGGGGGTCGATTTCTCCCGTGTCCCGCCGTTCATGAAACGTCGGTTTGCGTGCTAAATCGCCCGTTTTCAGCCCTGTTTTCGAATCTGGCGCCTGTCGCTTAATTGCATAGCAAATCCTTCTTGACGCAGCGTAAAACCGCTAGGGCATCCAAGCCCATACCACGCCCTGAATCCCGAGACTCGCCCAGAAACCTGGCCAGTTAGCGAGAAACCTCTCTAGAAAGGGGGGGTCTTGCACAGAACACCTCGTGACGCAAGAGTGGTTGAGGGGAAGAGTCCAATTCTCTTCTTTAGCGGCGGGCGTTTCGCCAGGTCATCTCGATCCTGCTCGCCCCTTTAGCAATTAGCTCCTCTCCAATTTCACGGGCCAGTCTCACGCCTTCCCTAGCAGGACCCGACCTTTCCGCAAACAATCGTTCCTTCCCATCGACCGAGAGAATACACGCCCTCACATGAATCCGATCTCCTCTCGCCGCGGCAAGCCCGCCAACAGGAACCTTGCTCGTTCCCTCAAGAATCCGCACCAGCTCTCTCTCCGCATCCACCTCTGCCCTAGTCGACTGGTGCTCAATCGACCTCAACGTCTCTATAACCTTCAAATTATCTCGTCTCGCGACAATAGCCAGCGCTCCCTGACCAGGAGCCGGCATAAACTCTTCAATCGACAACCGTTCCGAGACTCTGTCGGCGATACCCAGCCTAGCAAGACCAGCCTCGGCTAGAATAGCCGCATCGAACTCTCCCCTGTCCACCTTCTCAACCCTTGTCTCAACATCTCCCCACAGAGGTTCAGGGCGCAGATCTGGCCTAGCACGTCTAAGCTGTGCGACTCTGACAGGGTTGCTCGTCCCAACTCTGCTCCCCTTCACGAGATCCTTCAACCGTCTATCTCCACTGCTGACCAAGGCCTCGGCCGGAGATCCCCTCTCTGGAACACTAGCGATCACGAGCCGTGAACTTCTATCTATGATCGGCACGTCCTTCATGTTGTGAACCGCAAAATCGACCCTGCCTTCCAAGATCTGTTGATCGACATCCTTGTCGACTACTCCTCTCTGCTCGAGAGAAAACATTGACCTGCCACCGTTAGCATCACCCGGTGTCTCGATTATCTTTCGATCGATTCGTAGACCAGCGTTCTTCTGGATTATTCGGGCGACAACAAGATCGGTCTGAACCAGCGACAGTTTGCTGTTTCGAGAACCAACCTTGAGAAATATTCTCGGTTCACCGTAATGGAGGTTTCACGACAGCATCGACCGCGCAGAATCGGACAGGGACGACTCGATTCTTTGCGATAATAAGCGTATCTTAGAGATCGGTTGGAAACTCGCTCGAACCCCACGAGGTCGCATCGTTCTTCGGTGAGTGCTGCAACGTTTTCACCACGTCCTCCAGTCTCGGATGGGACTTGTGGAGGCGTATCTCGTCCTCTTCAAAGCCCAACTCCACCATTCCATGATCTGTCAGAAACTTCGCAGCCCATGAGACAGCATTCTTCGGAATACGCAACTGCTTCGATATCTCGTCGAGCTTGTGCCAGGCGCCGTCTACGACATGCATCCAGACATACCAGAGAAGCATCGGTCGTGGTCCGCCAGGCACTGTCTATAGGCTCCCGATTCCCACAACAGCCCCTGTATCCTACTAACCCTAGTGTAACTATGCGATTTTTCACCGAGTAACACGCGAGTGAACCGCAACCCCTCAACCCCGGAGTCTTAATCGTTCATGGGTCCTAGAGGAAAGATTCTCACCTCGCTCCTCATGATTATCGCAGTAGTCATTGCTGTCTGGCAGTTCACAAGCCCTGCGCTGATTCCCTCCGTCGGGGACGAAATACCTCTCCTCAACGCAATACTCAAGTCGTGGAAGCTGGGTCTTGCTGGAAGTCTCTGGCTAGGGTAGAGTCTTCCTCGCCTTCTCTATCGCGAACCTAACCTATCCTCGGACAACCCTCCCGACCTCATACTCTGTCGTTATCAGCAAGGCGAATGAGACCGCGCCCGCCTCATACGCTAGCGGCCTTACTCTGAAGATTACCGCGCCGCGCACCCAAGACAACTATGATGGCTCTATTTCCAGCTGGGCGCCATCAGGGAACTTTCCAGACGCAGTCCAAGCCACAACTCTCTACAACTTCAAAACCTCAGCAAACCATCAACTCAAATTCACATAAGCTACCAGCTCTACGAGATCCTCATCCTAGGCTCACTACTAGATCACTCCGCAACGCAGGGGTTCAACATTACCCAGAATGTCGTCTGAGCAATTTCCCATCCGCTAAAGGATTATTTATCACGCTCCGAGGCTCGGTTCCGATTGTTGAGTTTTGGCCATAACCTACGACTATATTGACGATTATCTGTATCGCATCGCACAACCAAGAGATCTCCTCCTTCAAAAGATGGAGGAGGAAGCCGACACCGGAGCAGTCCCTATCATCGGACCGCTCGTCGGCCGGCTCCTGTATAACCTCGCCCGCAGCAGCCAGAGCAAGAACGTTCTCGAGATAGGAACCGCCATCGGCTATTCCGGAATCTGGCTTGGAAGAGCAGTCGCACCCCTCAAAGGATCCGTCACAACCATCGACAAAGACCCAGAACGAGTCAAACGCGCTGAGAAAAACATCACCGAGGCCAAGCTTCAGAAAGTAATCAAGGTCTTGAAAGGAGACGCTCTACGCATTCTACCAACTCTCAAACACGAATATGATCTGGTCTTCCTTGATTCTGACAAGGACATTTACCTCGACGCGTTCAAGTTGAGCGTGAAAAAGCTCCGCAAAGGCGGTCTATTCATCGCCGACAATACATTGTGGGGCGGTGACGTCGCGAAAGGCGGCAAGTCCGAGCTGACCCAGACCATGATCAGGTTCAACAAGGAAGTATCCGGCTACCCAGGACTGTCAACCGTCATTGTCCCGTTACGCGACGGAGTTCTAGTCGGTCTGAAAGAGTAGATGTTTCAAAAACCATTGCACTCTACAGCGCATATATCCCGGGAGTATTTTCCAGGTTACACTACAAGTTTATACGATTCTGTACAAATCTCTTTAATCAAGGACACGATGTTGGGGAGATACTCCTGCAATTCTCGCTCCGAAGCCCGGGGAAGAAGAAGTATAGGAGTTAGGTAAGAACAATGGAAATCCAACAAATACCGAAGGTCCCCCAAGGAGAATTCAGATACCAAAGGTCCTACACGAAACCAGGCGTCCACCCATACGACGCAGTAAAATGGGAAATCCGGGACGCGGTCATAACCGACCATAAAGGACAGACGATCTTCGAGCAGAAGAAGGTCGAAGTTCCCTCATTCTGGTCCCAAACAGCCACAAACATCGTCGCCTCGAAATACTTCCGCGGAAGACTCGGCACCCCGGGAAGAGAAAGCAGTGTCAAGCAACTCATAGGCCGCGTCGCAGGAACCATCGCCCGCTGGGGCAAGAAAGGAAACTACTTCCTCGACGAAGAGGAAGCTGAGACGTTCGAGTCAGAACTCACACACATTCTCCTACACCAGATGGCCGCCTTCAACAGCCCCGTCTGGTTCAACGTGGGAGTCGAGGATCGACCCCAATGCTCTGCATGCTTCATCAACTCCGTCCAGGACGATATGCGATCGATAATGCAGCTCGCCCAGACAGAAGGCATGCTGTTCAAGTACGGATCCGGAACAGGATCAAACCTCTCATCCCTACGATCATCAAAGGAACACCTCTCCACCGGCGGAAAAGCCAGTGGCCCTGTTTCGTTCATGAAGGGTTTCGACGCGTTCGCAGGCGTCATAAAATCCGGCGGACGAACCCGTCGAGCCGCGAAAATGGTCATCCTCAACGTTGACCATCCCGATATTGAGGAGTTCATCTGGTCAAAGGCGAAAGAGGAGAAGAAAGCCTGGGCCCTAATCGACGCAGGCTACGACGGAGCCGTTGATGGCGAAGCATATGGCTCGATCTTCTTCCAGAACGCTAACCACAGCGTCCGAGTAACCGACGAGTTCATGCACGCAGTAACGGAAGACAAGGAGTGGAAAACCCGGTACATCACAAACCACCAGGTAGCGGACCTCTACAAGGCCCGGAACTTGATCCGAGAAATGGCCGAGGCCGCCTACATCTGCGGCGATCCTGGAATCCAGTTCGACACCATAATCAACAAGTGGCACCCTTGTCCGAACACGAATCGGATCAACGCGTCCAACCCCTGTTCTGAGTACATGTTTCTCGACGACTCCGCCTGCAACCTCGCCTCTCTGAACCTCATGAAGTTCAGAACAGTAGACGGCGAGTTCGACGTTGATTCCTTTGAACACGCAGTCGAGATCGTGATCAGCGCCCAAGAGATTCTCGTCAGCAACGCCGGCTATCCCACTCCAGCCATCGAGAAGAACAGCCATGACTTTCGCCCGCTCGGACTTGGCTACGCAAACCTAGGCGCCCTACTGATGGCGCGCGGCCTCCCGTACGACAGCGACCAGGGCCGCAACTACGCCGCTGCCATATCCGCCCTGATGTCGGGTCGAGCATACGCCGCATCCGCCCGGGTCGCCAAGAGGCTGGGACCGTTCAAGGGATACGGTGTGAACGAGAAGCCTTTCCTCAACGTTATCGACATGCACAGGGCACACGCGTACAAGATTCCTGTTGAGGGAGTCTCTGAGGAGCTCTTGAAAGCCGCTCTCAGGTCTTGGGATGATGCTCTCTCGTTAGGCGAGAGATTCGGATTCAAGAACGCGCAGATATCCGTCATCGCGCCAACCGGAACGATCGCGTTCATGATGGACTGCGACACCACCGGCATCGAGCCCGACATTGCCCTGATCAAATACAAGTGGCTCGTGGGAGGCGGCGTGATAAAAATCGTCAACAACACCGTTCCCGAAGCGCTAACAAAGCTCGGGTATTCGAAGACCGAGGCCGGCGAGATTCTCAAGCACCTCGAAGACCACGACACAATCGAAGGCGCGCCTCACCTCAAACAAGACCACCTTCCAGTCTTTGATTGCGCGTTCAAACCTGCAAAGGGTACCAGAAGCATTCAGTACATGGGTCATGTGAAGATGATGGCCGCCGTTCAGCCCTTCATCTCCGGAGCAATATCCAAGACCGTGAACATGCCCGGCAACGTTTCCGTGGACGAAATCGTCGAGACTTACATTACTGCTTGGAAGATGGGATTGAAAGCCATCGCCATCTATCGTGACGGCTCCAAGAGAACCCAGCCCCTGACCACAACCCTCCAGGACAAGGGCAAAGCTGTTGAGAAGACTAAGGAGCAGGTGGTCTTCAAGCCCTTCCGACGCCGACTCCCAGAAGAGAGAGAGGCGATAATCCACAAGTTCTCGATCGCCCAAAACGAAGGCTACCTCATGGTAGGCCTCTACGATGACAATACTCCCGGTGAGATATTCGTGGTAATGTCGAAAGAGGGAAGCACTATTTCGGGATTGATGGACGCGTTCTCAACCTCCATCTCCCTAGCCCTACAATACGGCGTTCCATTGAAGGTGCTCGTGAACAAGTTCACCCACACACGATTCGAGCCAGCAGGCATAACCACCAACCAGGACATCCGATTCGCCAAGTCCGTTGTCGATTACATCTTCCGATGGCTTGGACTGAAGTTCCTTCCAAAAGAGGAACAGGATGCGCTCGGGCTCGCAAGGACAACCCTGGAGAATGGGACTCAGGTAAAACTAGTTGAGCCAGTTGGTTCAAAGGCCGCAGCGCCGATAGCTGCAGAGGTCAATACTCGAGAGGCTCCTGAGCTTGCGACTCCTCTGGCAAGCTTCGACAACCAATCCGACGCACCCGCATGTGAGAACTGTGGCATGATCATGGTTCGGGCAGGGTCGTGCTACAAGTGCAATAACTGCGGGAACACGAGCGGTTGCGGTTAGGAACCTAGCTTACGCCTTCTCGACCAGTAGCACTAACCCTTCAGTCTCTCTAATTTTCACAAGGGTCCCTTTCTGTATCAACCCTTCTGACGTCTTGGCAGAGAACTCTTCGCTGGTGACAACTACCGTGCCACTGGATTCTGTAATGTCAGATGTCGCACGACCAGTAGATCCAATCAATCGCTTGAGAGTTTCCTCAGTCAAATTCGATGGCGGTTTATCTTGACCCGAAAACGCGTAGAACAAGAACCATAAGACGAGGACTCCAACGAATACAGCGATTATTCCATACAACGCAATGTCGATAGCACTCATGCGATATTCGCCCTCAAACCGTGAAACCCAGGATTAAATCTTGCTAACGGCAACTATTCAGAACGTTAAGCGCTCTCAGAACGGTATCGGGCCCAGGACACCAAAGAAGCAATGGTCTGCGATAATCACAATATGTGACTACGAGAAGTGAACCGACATTATAAGCGGCGACGGCACTGTTCCATTCCTGAGGCGAAAAATTCATGAAATGTTACCCACGCCAAAATCCTGAGAATATCGAGACAGCTGTCACCTGGATCAACAGGAACCCGCTGAGACTAACACTCCGTTAGGAGGGTTAAGAAATGGGCGATGTCACTGTCCCCCGAAACGCTACCGTCAAGCTTGCAAAGGTTGATGGTCAGCTTCACCTTTTAGACAGAGCTAGAGTACAATCGGAGGGAGAATCGCCCATCGAAGTCTCAGGCGAAGTAATCTGTGAGGGAGACGCTGAGTTCGAAGGCAGCCTCAACTGCTCAAGACTAAACATTGAACATGGAAGAGTAGAGATTTCAGGCGACTTGGAGACGAGCGGTGACATCGAAGTGGAACGCGGCGAGCTGCGGGTCCATGGTTCTCTGGAAGCTGGCTCAGTAGAGGTCGATTCTCGCTTGTCCGTTGGAAAGTCCGCGACAGCTCACGACTTCGAAGTCGGAGGAACGCTGGACATTGGAGGCTCAATCAACGCGACCAAGGTCGATGTCGGAGGGTCCTTCAAAGTCGAAGGCGACGCGAATGTTGAGGATATCGATGTTGGAGGCCGGATCCAGGTCAACGGCAAGATCCAGTGCGAGAGACTGGACGCGGGTGGAAGTGCTGAGGTTGGAGGTGGTGAAATCTCTCGAATAATAGACGTTGGAGGTTCATTCCGATCCTACAAACCTTTGAAGTTCGACAAGATTGACGTCGGAGGAACCGCGGCCCTAGACCAGGGAGGAGAGGGGAGAACTATCGACGTGGGCGGAAGATTCGAGAGCAAAGGGGACCTGACCTTCGAATCGATTGACGTTGGAGGAATGGTCGACATCGCTGGAAACGGAGAAGGAGAGGAAGTGGATATCGGAGGTATGTTGCAAGTGTCCGGCAACCTCCATCTGAAACGGGATCTGGAGTTGGGCGGGACGGCCCGGATCGGTGGAAGCTTGAGGCTTGCCTCGTTAGAGGTCGGTGGCATGATAGAAGCGGATCTGATAATCGCTGAAGACGAGGTAAAGATTGGAGGGCGTCTGAGGACTACAAGAGGAACGAAGGCAAAGACAATCCAGCTCGGTCAACGGTCAGAAGTATTGGGGGTCCTCGTTGGTGAGCATGTAAAGATCGGGGACAACGCCAGGGTCGAAGACGTGTACGCGGACACCCTGGATATGGGTGAGAAAGTCCGAGCTCGAAACGTCTACGCAAAGGACGCCCGTTTCGAATCTCGTTGCCGGATAAGTGGGGAGGTAAAGTACATCGATCGGATCGAGTCGGAACCTGACGTAGAGTTCGCGAAGCCTCCTCTGAAGACCAGCGATCTGCCTAAGCCTCCTCTCTGAGATGGCTGGGCGTGGCGAAACGGTCTCGCGTAGACATCTACTCTGAGATACTTGAAGCTCTTAAGCGGAGAGGACCTACGAAGATTACGCGGGTCTCATATGCTGTCGGGCTTCCAGTGGATCGGATCAAGAGGTTTCTTACTGACTTGTCATCTTTCGGACTGGTCAGAATTCTAACGAGTGAGGATACGTCGTACTCGATAACTCATCGGGGGCTGGAGTTTCTCGAAGCGTATTGGAAACTTGCCGGCTTCCTGAAATTCTTGGGAGAGAAAACGACGCTTGAGGCCGATTCGGGAGAACTCTAAGCTACGTAACTCTTGTATTCCTTCTCGAATTCCCTGACGATCTCGAATTTCGGCAATCTTCTCGACATTGATTCCCCGTGATGCTGGAAGGTTATCTCAGGGAACATGACCGCGGGACCGTCAACGGCCAGCCTAGTGGCAGGGTGGTCCGGTCCTAGTATTCTTGCGCAAATCTGACGGGTCAGCCGTCGGACGTCTCCCTCATCCGCATAACCCAAGGTGTGAAGGTATTCGTGGAGTAGGGTGTAGAAGACGTATGCGTTGATGTAGCGTCTGTCCTTTGCAAGATGAGTTATCTGATCCAAGAGGCTTCGGTTCATAACAATGAAGTTCGATCCCATCTGATGAAATGCCCCGATATAGTCCGGAAGATCTGCTAAACCAAGCATGAGTCCTGTGCGTCGTCGCCCGATACTGGTTTTGACGGATCTCTTGACGAGCTGGAAGACTTCTGAAAAGTTGAAACTGCGATCGAGGCTTTCCGACACATCCAAGTTGTTCTGAGATGCTTCCATTCTAGAATTCTTCCAGGCACGTTTGATACGTGCTCTAGGTTGATTTTGGGCTCAGCGCTATATAAGGACTGGATTTTGCATCATCCAATCGGGGGACGTTTCTTGGGCAATAGTAGAGATGAGTGGAGCAGCGTAATCCGCGCGATTGAGGCTGCGTCTCCGGTCTACGAGTCAACTAGCGAGTGGATATCCCTGGGGCTTGCTGGCCCTTTGAGGAGAAGAGCCGTCGCGTTTCTTCGATCCCACCGGCGAGAATGGGTTCTGGATTCCGGTGCAGGTCCAGGAGTCTCTAGCCGAATGTTGTTGGAGGATGGATTTGAGAATGTTGTAGGACTAGATCCGTCAGCTAAACTGCTCAGATTTGCGAGGTCAAGTCTTGGAAGACGGTTCTGTCCGATAGTAGGAGTTGGGGAGAACCTTCCCTTCAGAGCGGGTTGTCTGGGAGCTGTGATCACATGTTTCTCGCTAAGGGATGTGGTAAGCTTGGATCGTAGTCTGGATGAGTTCGCGAGTGCTACGCGGCGCGGCGGCGCTCTTGCCGTTGTTGACATTGGCAAGCCTGACAACGGATTTTGGCGTTCCGGGACCAGCTTCTATATCTCGCATGTTATGCCTGTTTTGGCTCGCTTTTGGATTCGCGGAAGGACAGCCGGCAATCCGTTCAGGATGATTATTCCAACTTGGAAGAAACTGCATTCCAACAAGCAAGTCTCCGATCTCATAGAACAGTCATTCGGGCCTTGCGCGCTAAAGAGTTTCTTTTTCGGAGGATTGGTTGTCTTCGAGGCAGACAGATTCTCAGTCTGGAAAGACGCCCTTCGTTAAGACCCATTCACTGTTCAAACACCAACCTTGATTGACTCAAGATTGACTCTCTCTCCCATGTTCTCTTACGCGACAATCTTTCTTCCCTGTAACTATTTTTTCGTGTAACTTTCTCTTTCTGTAACTATTCTTTTTTGCTAACTAATCTGTGACCCCTCGGGGGGGCGATTTTCGCGCGCCCCGCCCTTCATGAAACGCGCTAAAATCTGACTTTTCCAGGTGAGCTTCGCTACAGTTCTTCCCGGTTGAGGATTCCGTGCATTGCCTTGCTAATGATGCGGACGGATACGTAGGATAGTATGAAGACAGTAGCCATGACCGCACCAATACCTAGGGCCTCAATTCCTAGCTGCTGCAGGGCTGCGGATCCCCCGCCGAACAGTAGCCCATCAGGAATCGGGGAGTTCCCCGGAGTGACAGGGTTCCCGGAGGCAATCGCAAAGGTTCTCTGAGAAAAGAAAGCGATCATCGCGACCCCAAACAGCCCGCCGAGTAAATGTCCCGGGAACAGGCCAACAGGGTCCGAGAACCATTTGAATCTGGAGAACCACCTCTCGCCGACGAGGAAGAGGGGTCCGCCGATCAGCCCAAGAATCACTGCACTTCCCGGACTAACGAAGCCTGCAAGCGGTGTTATGATTATGAGCCCCATAAGTACGCCGTTGGTAGCATAGATCAAGTCCGGCATCTTCTTGATCATCCGATAACGGAAGTACATTATCGAGAGAAATGAAGAAGCCGCGGCAAGGAACGTAGTAAGAACAACGGTCATGGCTGAGTTGTTGAAGGCGAGAACGCTGCCGGGGTTGAACCCGAACCATCCTATCCAGAGAAGCAAGATCGACAGGGTCAGCCATCCGCTATTCAGCTTGTACGGTACCTGAACGCTCTCGATCCTCCCCCTCTTCTGCTCCTCTCGCCAGATCTGGAGAACGATTCCAAGCCCCGCGGCTCCCGCCGCTCCATGCACCACGAGTCCTCCCGCGAAATCGGCCATGCCGATGCGAGCTAGCCAGCCTTGAGGATTCCAGATCCAAGCCGCCGGGAGATTCCAGATTAGAACGAAATAGACAATTGAGTAAGCGAAGAAGGCCTGCAACTTCATCTTACGCAAGACAACAACCCCGACGAGGGCAAGGGTGACAGAGGCAAAGGCTGTCTCGAAAAGAAAGTAGGTCCCAGTCGTCAGACCCTGTCCGGTTGTAGCCCACCAAGCACCTGTGAGTAGCTGGTTCGCATCAGAAGAGAAGCCGCCAAGGAAGAACCCGTTGTAGACTGGGTTCCCGATTATCCCGTTGATCGTGGGGGCGAAAGCGGTGTTGAAGCCGACAAAGGCCATGAAGAATATGGCCGAGCCGGTAATCAACATCGTCTTTAGGAGGCTGATGTCCATGTCTGCGCCAAGCTCTCCTACCTCGAGGAACCCGACAGAGACAGTCATTATGAAGACGAGAAGTCCACAAATAATCACCCAGAGATTATTCGCGAGCACAACTTCGAGAGGAAGAGCCATTGTCTCGTCACCCTGTCCGCAGTTTGAAAACGAGTGGAGATTTAAGCTGGGTACATGACTCTCTACTTTGCCCAGATCATGAGCTTCCGTCGTCGACACGAAACGATGGGCATTCAGGCTGCGAACTAGCACTCGTAGTTCCAATCTAGGCTTTGAGCTAAGTAACAGCCTCCTTACAATGATCCTCAGGTAGAAGCATATGGATGAAGATGCCTACCCAGCTAAACCGTCTCTTCCGGCTTTACGCAACCAGAAAAGGAGTCTCGACTGAAAACATTCGGCCGTCTTCTCCTTACAACAAAGAACCCGTAAACAAGAAACCTGACTCTACCGGGACTAGGAAATCGTCTAAGAACTCGCGTCGCTCGTAATTCGTTGGGATAAAAAAATGAGGGAAGGGTATCTAGGCCTCCCTTGAGGGGGCTCCTAGTACCTTCGATGCTTTTGGTAACAGTCCCTGCAGTAAACTGGTCTACCTTCTGTTGGCTGGAAAGGAACTTCAGTCTCCTTACCACAGTCAGAACAGACGACTTTGTGCATTGTTCTGGGACCACCGTACGAACCACGACTCATTCGGCCTAGTACACCTCCTATAATACGCGATACCCTCCCGGGCCCTTTACTAGGTTATAGACCTTCGGAAGGCAAGTAGCGGGAGGAAATCGCGCTCTTAATTGGCGCCTGACAGACGTCTTCTAGAGGGCGCCATGCTTTTTCAGTGCCTCCACAACGTCGACATGATTCTTCTCTTTGGCAAACGACATGGGACTCTTTCCGTCCCCGGTCTTCGCGTTGGGGTCAGCTCCGTTTGCAAGGAGGAAGTTTACAAGTTCGACGTTTCCGTTCTCAGATGCTTCCATTAGAGGTGAGAATCCGCCTTCGTACCTGTAGTTGACCTGCGCGCCTCGTTTCACGAGCAGCTTTGCTATCTCGGTATGATTGTTAGCCACTGCCCCAGTCAAAGCTGTGAAACCTGTCCTATTCCTCGCAACCGCGTTAACGTCCGCGCCTTTCCCAATGAGGTACTCTGTTGTTTCCTTCTGGCCCAAATATGCTGTGAGAGCGACAAGCGCGAAGCCGTCTGAAGAGTAGGCACTTGCGAGTGAAGGGCTCCGATCTATGAGAGATTTGGTGCGGTCGAGCTTTCCTAGGGTCGAGGCTTCAAAGATATCGAGTTCTGTTTTCTTGATGCTTATTGCCTCCGCGATATTCCTCTGGCCGTGGTAGAGAGCAAGAAGTATGACTGAAGTACCATCCTTTGCCTTGCTGTTTGCGAGGTCTGGGTTTGTTTCTAGAAGTTGGTTGACTTTCGATAGATTGCCTTTCTGGATGGCTTCAAGGAACTCATCCGTCTGTATACTTAGCATAGCTAATCATTAGCTAAGCTAATATATATGCATTAGTAATGCTCACAACTAGGATGCGTGCATGACAGAGAAACAAAGCCTCGAAGAGGTAGGGAGGAGTCTCCATAGTAACGCGATCCATCTATTGCGTCATGTGAGAACGGAGGATTCTGCTATGGGTATCGGACCGGCCCAAGCCTCAGCCCTGTCGGCTGTTGTCTTCGGCGGTCCACTCACGTTGAACGAGCTGGCAGAGGTAGAGCAGGTTAGGCCGCCGACTATGAGTCGTGTGGTAGAAGCTCTGGTCAAAGAAGGCCTGGTCCGAAGGGAGACTAACAGAGATGATAGGCGCTCGGTCATAATCTCACCAACGGACAAGGGAACGAGAATCTTGCAAGAAGGGCGAAATCGACGAGAGAGACGACTGATCAAGCTTCTCTCCAAGCTTGATGCAGACGAGATTAGATGTCTAGGAAAGGCTTCTAGAATTCTGTCAAAAATCCTTGTCGTAGAGCACTCCTAGCCCGTTGAGATCTTCTATCGTTCCCAAGCCGTTATTGAATCCTCAATTGTACTCATCTCGTCGGGTGTTAGTTTCCAGTCAGTTCCTCCAATCATTTCACGAGCCTCGTTCTCACTTCGGACTCCGATTATTGCTGCGGTTAGTGCGGGGTGCATTAGTTCCCATGCGATGACGGCATTCGCCATCGTCCCGTGATGGGCATCTGCGATTTGTCGGAAGGCTCGGCGGATCATCTGAATCTTAGAGTGATTTTCTGGTTGAGAGTAGACCTGTCGTCTGCGAAAATCCTCCGGATCTAGCTTGTCAATATCGAAATTGTCGGCCAGGACTCCTTCGGAGAGGGATCCCCATCCGAGAACTCCGATCTCGTGTTCCAGGCAGAAGGGGAGTATATCTCGTTCCGTTCTTCTTTGTAGAGGGTTGTATTGGTTTTGGGTGGAGGTTACGGGTCCCACTCTGAGAGTTCTCTCGATCAGATTCGTAGGATGGTTTGACAGTCCCCCGTATCGGACTAGACCTTGGTCGATGAGGCGTTGCATTTCCTTCCAGGATTCCTCGATCGGCGTTCGAGGGTCGGGATCGTGAAACTGGTATAGATCCACGTAATCCGTTTGCAGACGTTGGAGGCTTTCTTTCAATTCTCTTCTAATGCTCTCGGGCTTGAGATTTTCCGACCATCCTCCC
>Ga0066696_10000478_pt1 | contig 15991 bp, 16 predicted proteins | sample GraSoiAngelo_145_FD_71412 | JGI IMG/M metagenome (GOLD analysis project Ga0066696, IMG submission 71412) | Grasslands soil microbial communities from the Angelo Coastal Reserve, California, USA - 14_1009_05_20cm | ecosystem: Environmental > Terrestrial > Soil > Grasslands | place: USA...
GGATGCCCGCGTACACCAAGGACGGCAATGTCGTCTGCTTCTTCCAAAGCGCGCACACGTTCAAGGCGCGGTACGCGACGTTCGGCTTCAGCGACAAGGCGAACTTCGACGAAGACAGCGTGTCGCCGGTCGCCTTCGCGCTGAAAGAGTTGACCGCCGCCGACGAGGCGATGATCGGCGCGCTCGTGAAGAAAGCGGTGAGGTGAGGACCGAGTTCGCCACGGGATAGGAGCCAACTACAGAGGATGCGCCCAGGCGTCGTTGGCTAAACGCGCGCGAGTGCGCGGGTCCTCGATACTCTTGACGCGTCTCGTCTTCTGGCGGTGTTCCGTGATGCCCGCTGAGGCACACTCTGTGGGAGCCTCGAAAGACCGGCCGCGCCGAGGAGGACGCCTACGCCGAAATTGCTGAGGCGGATCTCCACAAAGGCTCGATCGGCTGGCATTGAACGTCGCGCCCGTCAACCCGTTCGTTGACGGCAGCTAATCGATTCACCGCGATCACGATCGGTCGGAGGCCGGCGGGCCGAAAACGAACCACACGTAATAGACACGCGGCTTCGCGGCCGGTGCGAACGGATCAATGTTTATCGGGAGAAAGGTTGGTTGCGGGGGCTCGAACCAAGCTGTATCGGCAGCTCTGTTGGGCGGCGGCGTGATGAGCGACAAACGCCGTTTTTCCGAAGTGTTTCCGCCATGTTCGACGATCCTCGCTGGGGCGACGACCCGCGCGAACGCGATGACGATTCGCGCGACCGTGACCCGCTCGATCCCCGAGACGCTTTCGTAGACAAGCTCAACCTACCACGCGGATTCGAGCGCGAGATCGTCCGCGACCGCGATCGCGAGTACGAGTTGCGCGGCTCTGAATCCCGCACCCTGAGTATCGTCGGCAGCTTTCGGGTAGTGTCGTCCCGCGACCTGCGCGACCACGACGGCCGGCCGCTCGACTCCCGCAAAGGCGACCTACGACACCTGCGCGAACAGGGTCTGGTCCGGACCATTTCGGTCGACGGCCATCGCGACGTCGCCGTCGTCCTGACCGAACGCGGACGCGATCTGCTCGAATCGCATCGGCGCGATCGTGATGGTCGCGAGGCCGGCAGTCGCGGTGCCGATTCGAAGTCTCAGCAGCGCTTCTACGCCGAACTGAAGAAGCCGCGCGAGGTCGAACACGACATGCAGATCTACCGCGCGTACGAACGCGAAGCGCAACGCCTACAGGAGCGTGGCGCGCGGGTTGAACGCGTCGTCCTCGATTACGAGTTGAAGCGCGAGTACCAGCGGTTCTTGCAGGAGCGGAACCGCGGCCGTGCGGATAGCGATGGGCGGCCAGATCGCATTGAGTCGGAGATTGCGGATTGGGCGCGAGAGCGCGAGCTGCCCTACTTCGACGGGCATGTGCATTTCCCTGACGCACGCATCGAGTACATCGACCGTGACGGTCGTCTCGATCACGTCGACATCGAGGTCGTCACTCTGCACTACCGCGGCACTCACGGTGCCGCTGCCTGCCGATCTGGATTCTCGACGTTTTGCGGATCGAGTGCTCGAACCGGCGGTTCGCCGTTCGATCCCGACTACGCCAGCGAGGTGTTGCGATGACAGCCGAACCACGCGTCAAAGCTGTCGCAGAGTTTGGCTTCACCGAGCGCCAGGCACGGTTCCTCGCGACCGTGATGCTGCATTCCGGCGTGTGTCTTCAACGCCAGTACGCGAGGTTTGCCGGCATCGTCCACGGGCAGAAGACGAGGAAGTTTTTCGACAGGCTCGTGAGGCGCGGGCACGTGAGGGCGTACACGTGTCGCCACAACCGCGGACGGGTCTATCGCGTGCACCACAAGCCGCTGTACCGAGCCATCGGCGAGACCGACAGCAGGCATCGCCGGCCGATGTCGGCAGTCCGCGTGGTCGACAATCTGGTGTTGCTCGACGCGATGCTCGCCACCCCCTCCGTTGAGTGGCTGACAGGCGACAAGGAAAGGCCCGTCCACCTCGCCAGGGTTACCGGTATCAGCCCTGAGGAAGCCGAGCGGCTGACGCGGCGCGAAGGTGACGACAACGCTGCACGCGCGACGCGGGACCGGATGCCGATCGGCGTCGATCCGTCCGGTCGTTGGGTGTTCGTCTACGTCGTGACAGGCGACCAGCGCGATGATTTCGAGTGGTTCCTCCAGCGACACGCAGGAACGCTCGCTGTGCTGCCGGCATGGACTCTTCGCATCGCCGTTCCGCCCGACCTTGCGTGGCTTGGCGAGAGGTACCGCGAGGAGGCCCGCTGCGAGCTTGCCACGGCCCTCCCGGATCTCGTCAATCACCTTCGCTGGTACTTCAGACAGCGGCGTGCGCATACTCTCGAACGCGCCTTGATCGACAACCAGGAGGGCTACGACGAAGCGCACTACGCCTTTGGCGCGACTCGACTTCAGGTGCTTTACAGGCGATGGCTCAAACAGGGCGACACTGCCTTTGAGGCGATCTCATCAGCCGCGATCGCCGAGGCGATCAAGCATGGCGTGGGACGCGTCGAATGCCTCGTCTTGCCGTTCTCTTATCTGCATCTGTCGCCCCTGGTCGGCTCGACTCGATCGACGTCGCAGGGGGCCGAGGAGGGTGAAGATAGGCCAACACCGTCTCGGCCCCCTCTCGGATCGTCTAGCTTTTCCAGCCAAGTCACGCCAGAGCACGCCACGCAGACAAGCGCGTGATGGGGAGAATCGCTTGCGTGACGACGACTTCGGCCGCGCGGCTCGCTGTGCCGGTCGCAATGAAGGGCGGCGCATTTTGCCGCCCGAGGACTGCAGCGCAAGTACAGCAACCGGGGCGTGAGCGACCCCGGTGCCGGCGCCTGAATTCGTTCCCGCCGTTGTTCGGGGTCGCTCACGCCCCCCTTGTTGTCGACGCAAATCGCCACGAAATGTTGCGGCAATCCGCCGCAGTCTCCGTCGTCGATCGCGCGCGAGAATGGACGGCATTTCACCTTGGGCCAACCGCGCGGCATCTTTGCCAGAAATGTCGCGGCGACGCGCCGTCGCGCAATCCATGCAGTACGCTGTGCCGGCTATGGTCGTTTTGCGATGCACGCGACAGCTTTTGATGCGCCTGAAATACGCAACAGAAGATCGAGTTGAGAAGTCGACTACGAGGCTCGGCGACTGGTACGGCACGCTAATTCGGTTTGGCCGACGACACGTCCTCCTGTTTACCAGCGAACGATCGAGGCTTCCGGTGCTGCTGCCCGTCCGCGATGCCGATCGGTTGCTGTCCGCATTTCCGTCCGCCGTTTCGGCGATGCTCGCGGCCGTCGGCGTGCCACCTGCGGCCATCGATCAAGAGCGATCCCAAATGTCGCCGATCCGCTTCGGTCCGACGCGGAACCGCAGCGTACTCGGGTCCATGAACGAGTTCGGATTTCTCGCGCGCATGCATTTCATAACCAAGCGCGCCGATCGGCTCGACGTCATCGCGCGCGAGCTGGCTGAAGTCCCGCTGATTCTGCCGTTCAAAGGCGATTCGTCCAGAGACGTCACACGGCGACTGTTCGCGATCGATTGACGCGAGGATCTGCGTCGCTCCCTCTCACGATTGTGCCGGAGCGCTCGGGCGCGTCAAGACTTCCCTCGCTCGGCTTCGGCGCTTCGCGGTCTTGACCCGCCCTGCGCGCTCCGGTCCGACGTACGCATTTATGGGAGCGACGCCAGATGCCGGCTCGGGAACTCCTTGCGATTGCTGACTGATTCGCATACGTTGAGCACCGTCACGGAAGATGGGCTACGGCGTTCACTTTCGGGCGCGCGGTGGAGTCGCCATAACTCGATGATGCGAGCGAAAAAGACCGTTCCGAAGTTCGACGAGCTGATCGACCCAACCATTCAAGCATTAAAGAGACTCGGTGGCAGCGGCTCGATCGATGAGATCGTTTTGGAAATTGTGAAGCTGCTCGATCTCCCGCAAGAACTAACGGAGGTTCCCCACGGCAACACCGGCCGGACGGAACTCGAGTATCGATCGGCGTGGGCTCGCACCTACCTTCGGAACGCAGGCTATATCGAGAATTCCGACCGGGGCGTCTGGGCACTGACGCCGAAAGGTACCCAGACTCCCAGTGTTGACGGCCGCCAAGTGGCGCGTGATGTTGCGCGACAGCAACAGGCTGCGCGAGAGGCTGCGGAGGCGGCAACAGCCCCCATCGGAACACCGGTTGAACCGCCGACGATCTGGCAAGACAGGCTCCTCGCCGTCCTGCGAAGCATGGATCCGAGTGCATTTGAGCGCTTGTGCCAACGACTCATGCGTGAATCCGGGTTCATTGAAGTCGAAGTAACAAAGCGTACCGGCGACGGAGGCATCGACGGTTACGGAACAATTAGGATTAGCGGTTTGATCAGCTTTAACGTCTTGTTCCAAAGCAAGCGTTACAAAGGGAATATCGGAGCAGACGTCGTTCGAGATTTTCGTGGAGCGATGGTGGGCCGAGCGGACAAGGGTTTAATCATCACTACCGGCGGATTCACGATCGAGGCGCGACGCGAGGCGACGAGAGACGGAGCCCCGCCGATTGACCTAATCGACGGCCGACTACTCGCTGAGAAACTTAAGGAGTTGAAGCTGGGGGTCTCCACGACCCTGGTAGAGAACGTTGACGTCTCTGAGGAGTGGTTCAGATCGATCTGACTCCTGTTCACTTCCCTAAATTCGACAGAACGCCAGCGGCGGAGCTGATAAAGCGAGTGGCCTGGTCTCGATCGCAAATCAGCCGCTGCGCAGGGTATGGAATCGTTCCCGAGTTTTTCTTTGTTCGTGGCCGTGCATCCGCCGCCGCCACCGAGGAAACCCTTGACTCCCAATCCGTGTTCCTCCACAATGGAGGAATTGAGGAGGAATGGTGGCAACCCTTAACGTCAAGAACCTGCCGGACGGACTCTACCGAAAGCTCCAGGCGCGTGCGAAACGCCAGCGGCGATCGGTAGCCCAGGAGGTGGCCCAAATCCTCAGCGAAGCCCTTGAAACACCGAAAGCACTGTCGATTCTCGAACTGCAAGGTCTAGGGAAAGAACATTGGCAGAACGTCGACGCCTTGAAACATGTGGAGCGTGAGCGTTCTGCGTGGGATTGATCGCTGATCTTGGTCAAGGCGCTGTCGCGATCGACACCGCGATCTTCATCTATTTCATCGAAGAACACCCACAGTTCCTCCCTCTCGTTTTGCCTCTCTTCGAACAAGCGGATCGAGGCAAAACGGAACTGGTCACTTCCGCGGTAACGCTCCTCGAAGTCTTGGTGGTGCCGTATCGGGCAGGCGACGTTCAGCTAGCAGAACGTTACGAACTGTTGCTGACAAGGAGTCGTGGAATTCGGATGGTCGACATCACGCGCGAGCAGCTCAGAGCGGCTGCGCAGCTGCGTGCAGCCACTGGCGTCAAAACGCCTGACGCGGTGCAGCTGGTATGCGCAATCGGAACAGGCTGCAAGGTCTTCCTGACGAATGACCGCGAATTGCCGCCGATTCCAGGCCTGCGCGTAATTCAGCTCTCGTCGTACCTGGATTCCAATGAGCGGCGGTGAGGCGGGCGACATGAACCACTTCGCAACAGCGCTGAATGCGGTTTGTCCATATTACACAATGTTTCCGCTTGAATTTCCCTTGGGTGTACTTGCGCGTCGGCGCCAGCCAAAACAATGGGTCTTAGATCCCTTTTGCGGCAGAGGGACAACGACCTTTGCCGCCCGATTACTGGGATTGCCGTCAGTTGGGCTGGACAGCAATCCGCTCGCAGCTGCCCTAGCTGCAGCCAAAGTACCTCGGGTTTCCGCGCGGCAGGTCCTTGCGACCGCGCGATACATCCTCCATCAGCATCCAGAAGCGAGTGATATCCCAAGAGGTGCGTTCTGGCGGTATGCGTACAACCCGACAACATTAGGACAGCTCTGCCGCCTTCGCGAAGGCCTCCTCGAATCGTGCGACACTGAAGCGCGAATCGTTCTGCGCGCAATTCTTCTCGGCGCGCTCCATGGCCCCCTCAGTCAGAACGGCACGAGCTACTTTTCCAATCAGTGCCCCCGAACGTACGCGCCAAAGCCACGCTACGCTTTGAACTTTTGGAAGTCGCGTGGTCTTACGCCTCCACGGGTCGATGTACCAAGGGTTATTCAGAGCCGAGCGATCCGATACCTGCGCGAACAGCCTTCGGCAGTAAACGGGATCCTGCGCGTCGGCGATGCGCGCAGCTTGCATGCGTACGCTGACTTGCCCCCGATTTCGTACGTGATAACATCGCCCCCTTATTACGGTATGCGAACGTACAGGCAAGATCAGTGGTTACGACATTGGTTTCTGGGAGAGCCAGCAGCCGTCGATTACTCAGCCAAAGACACAGACTTTGCTCACTCCAGCCCAGATGCCTTCATTCGACAGCTGGCTGACGTCTGGAAGAACGTCCGAGGAGTATGTAAGCGGGATGCGATGCTGGTCGTTCGCTTTGGAGGGATTCACGATCGAAAATGCGATCCAGTTGCGATGCTTAAAGAATCTTTGAGTCTCGCCAACTGGAATCTGGTGACGATCCGGTCGGCCGGAACGGCGCTGGACGGCCGACGACAAGCATCGCAATTCTTGGAAACGACGAAAACGCCTCGCTTGGAGTACGATTTCTACGCTATCAGATGAGGATTCACCTTCGGACAATGAACAAGGTGTTCTTTGGTCCGCGTCGCTCCGTAGCCCACGCCTCGTTCTGAGGACCGAAGATTGCGTTGAGCGCCTGAGGCACTAGGTTGTAAGCAAGAGTGTCTCTGTCATCCATCGTCGGCGGCAAGGCGTCTTTAATCAGTCCAATAACTCGCCCCCAGGGGATACCGCCACTCCGAATGGAATTGTTGAATTCTTCATTATGGCGCAGGCTTGCGATGGCCTGCTCCTGCCTGACCCTGAAAACGTCAACCGTTTCGTCGGTGACATCCCGCGCCGTTTGGGTAGGCACGCTGACCGGGAGGCCACTTGCCGTGGCGATGTTGGACGCGGCAACGTACTCTAGCTTTGTGGCGAAAGAATCCCTGAGCGTTCGCGCATACGTTTGAACGGCACGCGCGCGATAGTCCTTATCTAACCGTTCGTACATGGCCTCAAAGGACAGAACCCTCAACGAAATCGGATATGGCGTCCCGCCGACGCTGCTCCAGAAGACTCCTTGGCCAGCGATCGGCTCATTTAGCAGCGCACTCAGAATATCCTTGCTGAAATGAGCGTTCGCGCGTTGGACGTTCTTCAGATCACCTTCAGACAGCAAGTGAAAGATGAACCAGTTGTCACCCTGGCTCAGAATCTCGGCGGGAATGCTACCCGGTTGCTGTGTGATGAGCACAGCACCGAGATCGTACTTGCGCCCCTCCTTCACCCATTCGATGTACGGCAACGAGGCTGACGCTCTGTCGTTCAGAACCGACTGCGCTTCCTCTACGACGGCGATGGTCGGAATCGTCCTCGGTTCCGCTTTCGTGAACTCCTCCTGGTTGCGATCAAAGATCCGTCGCAGGATGAGACCAGAAAGAATCAGTGACGGGCCACCTCGAAGTTGCGATACATCGACGACGCACAATTTTCCTTGTGACAACGCCTCAAGGAGCATGTCCATCAATTGGCTTCCCCGATCGTGCAGCATGCGAACGATAGCGGTCATGTTCGCGCGCGCTGCCAGCGCTTCGGCCTGCTGATCGGCCTGTAGATTCAGAATCTGCTGGACGAGATTCAGGTCGGCGCCATTGCCATGGACGTCGATCAGATCGACGAGGGATGACCAATCCGATGAGTTCAGTCCGCGGAGTTTGCGGACATTTTGTTGATCTTGTTTCTCTGGAGACAGCGCGATCGAGATCACGTCTGAGGGCTGAAGTCGCCGAATGTCGAGCTTGATGCCGCCGGCGACAAAGGACCCATAGAACTCACTGGGTGCAGCCCTGGATGTAAACACTACGATGCGATCCTGCAGCTCCGGGACATCGCAGAGGCCTGGACGCCCTTTGTCGTCGGGCCAGAAATACTCACCATCGGGATCAAAGATGACCGTTCCGACCGGAACTTGTCGTCCGGCACGCTTGCCAATTGTCGGAGTCGCCTTATAGAGAGTGCTGAACAAAAGCTTGTTCAGGTTCGACTTCCCGAAGCCAGCGCGAGCAAACACGAACGTCCTCCGAGCCACAAGATGTTCTGCAGGGAAATGGACTTCCACCGCTGGCGCGCTAACGCGCATCCAAGGCTCGTGAACGATATCGGCGTCGTGGAACGAATATACGAACTCTCCCAGCGCCAAAACACCAATCTTTGCCCCGTCGTTGTAGTGGCCGGCGACTCTTCTTAACAACTCGTCTGACAAGAAGGCCACCGGGCTGCCGACGTGTGGCAGTCGTCGGTGAGACGGCACAAAATCCAAGCGGCCATCCTCATCGCGCAGGACACCTAAAACCCGGATGTCAACGCGGTATTTGAGATAGTCCTCTCGAAGCTGCTCTGGAATTGACCGCTCTTCGCGAAGAGCGCGAATGTTGAACTGTTCGCCCGCTGGGCCAGTCAGCCGACCTTCTGACGAGAGTGATGTAATCCTTCCCAGAACTGCCTCACTCGGCGACTCCAGCTGTACCAACACAAACTGCCCGTGCATCGGTATGTTCTGAAAATCCGTGCGATAGGGGAGGACGAGATCGGCGTGGAATTCCAGCCCGCCTTCGGAGAAACCACGAAAAAGGCCGACGATCTTCGACTTCGGAAACAGTTCAACGGTCGCGCTTGGTTTAGTCATATCGGGCTGCACTTGGATCGGGGTCATGCAGTTCGAATTCGTCGACTATGTGCGCTTTATCACGCAAATGGCTTCGGATCGCACCAGTAATCTCGTCCTGCAACATCCAGAAATCGAAATCCACGAGTTCCGCATTTTCATGCGCGGCCTGTAGACATTGCGGATACAACGGCACAGGAAAACCATTCAGCGCATCCGCGAGAAGGTAACCAAAAACAGCGGCCGCGTCCTCTTGCTGAGAATCGAGTAGGTCAATGGCCCAGATTGGGTCGTGGGGCCTGTCGCCAAATTTCACAAAGAACATCTTGCCGGCGACGAACTTGTTGAGTTCGCCACCAGCTACTTCACTTTCATCTCCTCGTGCATACTCTGCCCACTTGTAGACGTTGCGTTCTAAATCTCGCGGCACCTCGACGTACACGGGGTAGGCCGTTCGCAACACGCCTTCGATCGCCATCGCCAAGCGATAACGCTGTAGCACCTTGCTGTGTTTTGCGATCCCTGCCAGGAATATCCGTCGCCTATGCTTTGAGAATTGTGTCGCTATCGCGTCGTCGATCCCCTGGCGGTATTTCTTGAACAAATCTCCGGAGAACACCTTGCTGCGGAGAAATCCATCGCGAACAATCACCGTATCGGTGGCGAAATCTCGCTCGCGAACGACTTCGAAGAGAACCGCCCACTCCATTAACTCGCGGTACACTTGCACCCAACTTGGCTTGGGAGACTTCGCCGGAATCATTGGCGACAGCTCACTGAGAGTGCGCACATCAAGGAACTGCATCATTCGACCAAGGGCGGTGAGGGGAGTCCCATCTCCCGTCCTGTGCCGACGACTGACAGCTGTTATGTCGCTCGTTGGACTGACAACCTCCAAGCAGTATTCGTTGTGACTCGAATCGACGACACGGACGATCTGGATAAGGAACGGGTCAAAGTGCACCTTGTTGTTTCCGCCATCCGTGCCGACTAGCGAGATAGCCGTCGTCGCCCGCGGTTGGATTCGGCGCGTCGCCGACCGAAGCGGCCGAACATCGGTGCACAGATCATCAAGAAGCACTGCATCATCAGCAATGCGTTGGCGCATTTCAGACCGAAGCGTGGCGAGGCTGTCGAATTCGATCATGGCTAACTATGAATGGCTCGGCGCGAAGTCAAGAAGCCGCGGTCGAACGGACCGGTCACTAACGAAATCGCGGATTGCCTCCACGTCCTTGAGAAACTCCTCGGCTGGCACAATTCGGTAACGCCAGCAACTGAACTGTGGTTCGGGCTGCGACGCGAGACGCTGACGTGCTTGATTGAGTCGTTGGGAGGCCTCTTCCTGTTGGTCTAGGACGGCGTGTGTAACCGCCAGGCATTGTGCGTAATTCGCAGTGCCGTTGTCGTCGTTTAGTCCTAGAACACGTTCAAACAACTCTTTGCGGGGCGAACCCTCTGACGCCCAGGCAGCCATCGCGCGATTGAAGGTCTCGGCGACGGATGTGTCGCGCGTCGGTGACTCGTCAATGAGTTTCAACGCCTCGTCAACGTGACCCAGGCCCATCAGCACCAAGACGAGCTGATTCCGTACAGGATCATGCAGGGACGCGGGTACGGAAGGAGTGACGTGAAGCTGCGTTAACAAGTCGCGAGCGGAAGTGAGGCCTTGTTCCTCACGCGCCAGCAGCGTCGCAACCCAGAACCTTCCTTCGTTCTCAAGGTCTTGGATAGCTGTCGCCTGCGAGACCGTTGTCAATCGCTCTGGTGACAGCGAAGACAGCAGACCAAGGGCTCGACCCACTTCGAAATCAGCTGTTCCTGCCGTATTAAGCAATGCTTCGACGTCGCCGAGTGCGCCATCCCGATTGCCTGTCATCGCGCGAGATTCGGCTCGACGAAGAAGCACGTGCGAAGTGCGGGCACCCATCTCCACCAGGCGCGTCCAGAGCGTGTCCGCCTCTTCGAAGCGGCCCTCGTGCATGCGCAGGTTCGCCAGACGTTGAATGATCTCAGCGTCGTCCTCGTGAACTCGCCGGATTTCGGTCAGACGCGACTCGATCTCAGTCCGAGACATCTTTGGGCTCGCTCCCTTACGGCGGCGAGTGATGTCGCGGAGGAATGCGAGCGCCCCTTCGCGATCGTGAAGGTTCTGTTCGATGATCTTGTCGGTCAGAACGTGATATTCACGCGCCAGCCGGCTTTTCGGACGATCGGCGGTGAAGATCACCTGGTTGAGGAGAGCTAGGCTGTCGTAGCGATGAACGATCGTTGAAAGATTGCTATATCCAAGCGTCTCGGAAAACACCCTGATTCGGCTGTCCAGAATCTGGTCCTCATCGTCAAGATCAGGAACGTTCGACATCACGAACGAGAGGTTTATCGCCTTCTTTCGAGGACCAGTTTTCTCAGCACGGATATCGTTCACGATCTTCGGCAAGCCCCGCAGATTCTGATCGGTTGGAAAGAAAAGGATGACCACCGAATCGGGAAGCTGCCGCGTGCAGATACCAGCTACATCACTGTGGCCTGTGCGGGAATCCACGAGGACGTAGTCTGGTGCCAGTGTTTGACGCCACTGCTCTTTCAAGTCTTCGAAGAGAAGGTATCCGCTTCGATCTGCATAGAGCGTTCGCCAATCGATCTCGCTGAGACGACGTGCGTAGCCTTCGTCTTGATGCCCCGAAGGCATTACCCACAAGTGGCCACCCTGTTTTCCAACGCTCGGACACTCGTACATGTACCGACTCGCATCCGGCGCCTCGCCTATCAGCATGTACTCGCTGACAAATTCGACGATTCCTGGCGCGGGCGCGATCGGCTTGGGGAGGGGGTATGTGTCGATGCCGGGCGCCTCCAAATCGAAGTCGACCAACAGAACACGACGCCCTCGCAAAGCGAGCTCGACACCGACATTGACGAGTGCCTGAGTGCGGCCCACGCCACCCTTGAAAGAGTAAAACGTTGTGATGTGCATAAAAACGCCCTAAGGATGCAGTTGGAATGCCTTTTCAGCCTGCACAAGCTCTGGTGAGACTTGCGCAATGGCGCGTAAACGTGGCGTACGAAACGGCAGCACGTTTGCCGGAAGCACTCGATTCGCGGCGTGCGCAGACGCATCGGGTAATTTGGACAGATTCTCCGGGTAGCGCAAAAGTCGCAGGTACTGATCGTAAGCAGCATTCTGAAGGGTTGCTCCCGATTCCCAGCGTGCGAGTGTCGCTTCCCCGAGTTTCGTCAATGCTGCGAATACCGGCCGGTTGAAGCCGTAACGGATCCGAATATTCCGAATCTCGCTCGGTGTGAGAAGACCAAGGTGCTGGCAGACCGCGTCGTGGCGAAGTCGTTCGGCGTCCTCGTCGGTAAACTGCGTGCCACAATCGGCACAGGTTCTGACAGGAACCTCCACGGACAATTCCGCTGCAGACGATCCGACCCCATGGGTGAAACGATCAGTCTCGATCAACGTGGAGACGTTCGAACTACCGCAGTTCGCGCAACGAGGATTCTTGGTGCGAGTCGACGATGACGCGTTCTTAGTACCGAGAATCATTGTCGTTGACCTTTTTCGCTGTAATGAAAGCTGCGGCCGATGACGGCGCCATTACCGAGTTGAAGTTTGATGTAGATATCTAGTCGCTGAGCTCCACCGCTTGCCAAGATGACGTAGCCGGTTTTGCCGCGCGGATTGTCCAATTCGATTTCCTGTATTTCGTTGCCGCTCTCGAGGAGTTCGGCGATGAATTCCCATGCCCCGACCTCGGTGAAGACCTGCTGATCCGGATCGCGGGGATCGACCACAGCTCGAGGCCGCCAGTCGCACGGCCAACCGAGCACCCGGGCTCGGGATCTCCTGCATAGAACGGCGAGGTCACGTCGAATGCTGTCGAGGCGCGCGGTAGCCTGCTGGGGTTCCTCCGGCTCCGCCATCTACGCCTCATCAATACAGGAGAGCGATGTCATTTGCGTATCATATGATACAAATAGACCTAGAGTCAATGAAGTTCTGAATCAGATGATACAAAAAACGCAGACGAACGGTAAGTCCTTAGTGTCCAGTTGCTTATTGACGGAATCGATTCTGCGTCAGGAAGGCAATTCGGCGGGCCGCGAAGTCAAGATGCTGTCGGACGACAGCTCAAGGGCGTCAGGACGTCTTTCGGCCCGGCGCTTCGCTCTCGACAGGTCAAGATATGCGGCCAGGTCTTCGCCGGCATTATGGAGCGCATCAACGAACGTGGCCGTGGCGGTGCCGCTTGAGGATGTGCGGCTTTTTTTTCGTCGGCCCGCGCTCTGATCGTCGACGTGATGCTCTCGTCGCCGTCATGGCTTCGAGCGGTACCTCGCGGCGATTCTACTCTTAACGGTCCGCCGCGCTACGACTACGATCTCTGTAAGGCCGCGCGACTTGAGCTGGCAATTCGATCGGTTCTTCGCACGGAGCGTAGCAGAATGATTCTGGCGGCGCTCCGGTAAGGCTACCCAACGGGAGCGGAGGCCCGCGGGTCAAGGCCGCGAAGCGCCGAGCGCAGCGAGGGAAGCCTTGACGCGCGACGACGCTCCCGTAAAATCGCGGTTCGGAGCGGTGCGCGCTGGCAGCTTCCCATTCCGGAGCGTTTCGCTTGACAGCCACTGGCCGAGAAGCGTAGCTTCAATCATCTCTCCCGTGGCGATTCTCGCCACCCCTCCACGTGGCCTCAGGCCGCGCGGAGCCGCTTCCTCCCGCTGCCCTTAGGGCAACGCGCAGCAAGCTCCCATTAAGCAATCGGTTGTCGGGTCGCGTAGACCGTCGTTAGTCGCCGGCTGCTGAAGGCGCCGGCGAGCGGAAACGATTAGGGCTCATCGAGACTGCTAGCGCGCAGCGCTCGTGGTCAGAGAGCCTGACACTGATGCCGGGTTCTGTCGAAGGCGCCTGAAGCGAGCCTCCTTACGAGACTCGCCAACGCGGCCGAGCGGAACGTCGGACGCATTCGTGATCATCACGGGTGCGTTCGGCGTTCCCGTTTTCGATTTTGCGCCGGGCCGTGAACGCGACGACCGCATCGCGTTTCATGCACGGTCCGCCACAACGCCAACGGCGCAAGCGCCGCTGCGCACTCGCCGCTCCGTTCTCAGAACGGTCCTCGGCCTTAGGCCATCGCGGCACATCGTCGAGTCAATTCGTGGACCGTCTGTTGAAGCGGAGTTATCATGCGAGGGCGACGATCGCGCGACTGGCCACCGGGCCGCGATCCTCATCTCGACGAACATCGCGGCAAGACGATAGCGGATGACAAGTGCGGCGAAGCGCTCCGCGCGCTCGCGCGACTGCTGGCGCGTCAAGCGGCACGCGAAGTCTTCGAACGCGAGTCGACGGGCGCTCGGGTAGACCACTCCACTCCTGAGGGCGTGCAATGAAAGTTGCGATCTACGCGCGGTATTCCTCCGACAACCAGCGAGAGGCTTCGATCGCTGACCAGTTCAGGATCTGCCGAGAATTCGCACGGCGGCAAGGATGGCAGATCTCGAACGAGTACTCGGACCACGCCGTCTCGGGCGCGACACTGTTACGTTCAGGCTTCCAAGCAATGATGCAGTCGGCGCTTCGCAAGGAGGTCGACGTCGTGCTCGCTGAATCGCTCGATCGATTCAGCCGCGACCAGGAGGACACCGCCGGCCTGTTTAAGCGACTCACTTTCGCCGGCGTGAGCATCGTCACGCTCGCCGAGGGCGACATCACGTTCCTGCATATCGGCCTGAAAGGAACGATGAACGCGATGTTCCTCAAGGAGCTCGCGGACAAGACGCGGCGAGGCCTGCGCGGACGCGTCGAGACCGGCAAGTCGGGTGGCGGTCTGTGCTACGGCTACCGCGTCGTGCGGCGGCTGGAAAACGGCGCCGTCACGACCGGCGAACGCGAGATCAACGCAGACGAAGCTGCCATCGTTCGCAGGATCTTCCGCGACTACGCTGCAGGCGCCTCGCCGAAGCACATCGCGAAGACGTTGAACAAAGAGGACATTCCAGGTCCGCAGGGCGCTCTTTGGAGTCCGAGCACAATTCACGGGAATCCGAAGCGCGGGATCGGCATTCTTCACAACGAGCTGTACGTTGGGCGTCTGGTATGGAATCGCCAGCGGTTCCTCAAAGATCCGGACACCGGCAGGCGCATCGCCCGGACGAATCCGCAATCCGAGTGGATCACGAAGGACGTGCCCGAGCTCCGGATCCTGGACGACGAGCTTTGGCAAGCCGTGCGAGATCGGTACGCATCGATTCAGCGGAAGTGGGGCCAGGCCGAGCGATTCAATCAGTTCAGACGACCCAAGTACATGTTCTCCGGCCTGACGAAGTGCGGCGTCTGCGGCGCCGGATTCATTGTGTACTCCCGCGAGCACCTCGGATGCTTCGGTGCTCGCGGTCGCGGCACGTGCGATAACCGACTGACGATTCCCCGTCAGGAGGTCGAGACGCGGGTTCTCCGGGCGCTCCAGGACAAGTTGATGCGCAAGGATTTCTTCGAGGAGTTCTGCCGCGAATTCGCGAAGGAAATGAACCGCCTCCGGATGGAGCGCGGCGCCAGGATCAACTCAGCGAAGCGCGAGCTCGCGCGGATCGAAAGCCGACGGAAGAAGCTGATCGATCTCGTTCTCGACGACCAGTTACCTGCGAGCGAGGCGAAGGAAGAACTACTCGCGAACGCCAAACGCAGGGAGGAGCTCGAGGCGCAGCTCAAGGTGGCGGACGAACCACCTCCACTCCTGCACCCGAGCATGGCCGACCTCTACCGCAGCAAGGTCGAGGAACTCGCCGCGGCGCTCCAGCGCGAGGACACGCGCCTCGAAGCCTCAGAAATGCTCCGTGGGCTGATTGAAGCGATCGTCTTGACGCCGGAGTCCGGCCAGCTTCGGATCGAGCTGAGAGGCAACCTGGCCGCGATGCTGACCGTCGCCCGAAAAACAACGAGGTCGCCAGAAAGTGGCGACCTCATTGTGCCGGTACAGTTGGTTGCGGGGGCGGGATTTGAACCCGCGACCTTTGGGTTATGAGCCCAACGAGCTACCGGACTGCTCCACCCCGCGTCACTGTTCGAACACCCGATTTTAGCACAGGTGCGCGCATTTCTGATTCGCGCGGGATGAACCGGCAACGCACAACTGCAGTCGTCAACTCGCGATCGTCCCACCCACAATTCCCGTAGCATCCTCGATCTCGCGTGGATGCGGATCTCGCGTGGATGCG
>Ga0066696_10000483_pt1 | contig 15934 bp, 11 predicted proteins | sample GraSoiAngelo_145_FD_71412 | JGI IMG/M metagenome (GOLD analysis project Ga0066696, IMG submission 71412) | Grasslands soil microbial communities from the Angelo Coastal Reserve, California, USA - 14_1009_05_20cm | ecosystem: Environmental > Terrestrial > Soil > Grasslands | place: USA...
CAGCCCCATTCGTTCCGCATGGTGCGGAACAGCCGCTCGAAATGCTGCTGCACGTCGGGGTGCGTGCCGTCGAATGCGTACCACGGTCCTCGCCGCCAGCCGCCGAACGTGACGCGATCGGAGCGCAGCGGCGCGCCGTCGTCGCCGCGCACGAACCAGTCGCGATGATCGCGGAAGATCGCCGACGCCTTTTCGGCGACGAACGGCGCAACCCAGATCGCGGGCTGGAATCCGCGGCGGCGGATCGCGTCCAGCACCGTGCGGACGTTTCCGCCGAACGCGGCGCCGGTCGTCAACCAGTCGCCCATCGCGCTCTGATAGCCGTCGTCGATTTGCACGTAGCGCAGATCCGGGAAGCTCTTCGCGACGACGTCGAGATTGTCGAGGACCTGCTGCGCCGTGACACGCGGGCCGAAGCAGTACCACGAGCACCACCCGGCCGGCGGCGCGTCGGACGCCAGCCGCGGGTGATGCGTCGCCATGCGATCGGCGAGCGCATCGAGCAGCGCCGTGCGGCTCGGGCCCGACGCGACCATCAGCTCTTCGAGATCCCATGCCTCGCCCGGTTCGAGCGCCACGCCTTCGCAGTCGATCACCGCCTGCAGCGACGCGCCGCGGATCGCAAACGCGCCGCTGAAGCGATTGCACGAGGTGAACGCAAAGAGCGACGTCTCGCCGCCCGGCGGCGTCAGCATCGTCAGGCCGTAGAAGACGCGGGCGCCATCGGGCTGCGGCATCCGGTAGTGCCTGGCGTCGGTGTACTGACTGTAATCGACCGGCGCGCCGAGCGTGCCGCCGGTCTGCGACAGCATCTGGAATCCTTCGCCGTACAGCGCCGTTGCGGGCGGCATCTGCAGGTCCACGTCGACGAGCACGACCTCCTTGATTCGCAGGGCGCGGGTCGATCGGTTCGAGATGCGCGCGCGGCAGAGCGAACCGCTCCACGTGCGCGTGAGATCGACGCCCGCCGCCTCGGCGCCGTCGATGCCGACGACCTTGCCGGGCCCGGCGCCGGGCCTTGCGGCCTGCAGCGCGTGCGCGACGGGAAGCGTCGCGATCGACAGGAACTCACGTCGCCGCATCGCGTCGCTTCTCGCTGACGCTTCGCGCGCGCCGCCGCCCGGCGTCGGCGACGAACGCGAAGTAGACCAGCATCAGCAGCCAGTCGAGCCAGGTCAACGTCATCGGCGGGGTTCGCGGTTCAAGGTTCCAGGTTCTCGGCTGGGTTCTCGACGAGCGCATCGTAACGGCCCTTGCCCGGAATCCCCAAATCGATCCGCAGCGCGCGGTCACGCGTCACACCGGCGCTCCCGACGACTCGCGGACGATGAGGCGCGGCGGAACGATCACGCGCTGCGGCGGATCTTCGTCGCGATCGATCCCGTTCAGCAGCAGCTCCGCCGCGTGGCGCCCCTGATCGCGCCGCGACCAGCCGACCGTCGTCAGCGGCACGCGCAGCAGATCGCCGAGCGCGATGTCGCCGACGCCGACGACGGCGATGTCGTCCGGCACGCGCAGCTTCGCTTCCCACATCGCTTTCATCGCGCCGATCGCCGCCGGATCGTTGGCCGCGAACACCGCGTCGACGCGCGGCCGCACCGCCAGGAGCCGCTGCATCGCGCGGTAGCCGTCGCTCTCCATGAAGCCGCCGCGCACGATCCAGTCGTCGGGCGGCTTGATCCCGCGGGCCTTCAGCGCCTCGCGCCACCCGCGCTCGCGGCGCTTCGCGTGCACGATCGCGGGGCCGCCGATGTGCGCGATCGCGCGGCGGCCGGCGTCGAGCAGGTGCGCCGTCGCGAGCCGCCCCACCTGCTCGTCGTCGGTGAGCACGCGATGGCATTTCACCGACGGATAATCGTCGCGATCGATCATCACGATCGCCGTCCCCTGTCTGGCGAGCTGCTGCAGCATCTCGGTGTTGCCGGATCCGTGCGTTGATGCGAGCACGACGCCGTCCACCTGACGGCCGCGGAGCATCTCGAGCTCGGCGCGCTCCTTCCGCGGATCCTCGCTGGAGCTGCACAGCAGCAGGCCGTAGCCGCGGACGCTCGCCACCGGCTCGATCCCCGCGATGATCTCGACGAAGAACGAGTGCATCAGATCGGGAATGACGATGCCGAGCGTGTGCGTGCGGCGGAGGCTGAGGCTGCGGGCGACGGCGTTGCGCTGGTAGCCGAGCTCCTCCACTTTGGCGAGCACGCGCGTGCGGGTGGCCGCGCTGATGTCGGCGTGGTTGTTGAGGACCTTGGAGACGGTCGTGATCGACACGCCGAGCTCGCCGGCAATCCGCTTCATGGTGGTGGCGTGCATGCAGCTCCTCGCGCGGCGCGTGACGGCATACTTTAGCGTTAAAGTGCCTTGACTTTACCGGTAAAGCATAGTATCACAGCGCGCGCTGACACCCGTGCTCGGCCATCCGCAGGAGGAGGCTCATGATCCGGAGCGTCCCGTCGCCGCGATCTCCCAAGCCGACAGCGCCCGGCGCGCTGCTTCTCTGCTGCGTCGTCTGCGTCGCGCTCGCGCGCGCCGCCGCCGCGCAGGACACCGGCGTCGTCTCCGGCACGGTCGTCGATTCGACCGGCCAGATCGTGCCGGGCGCGACGGTGACGCTCACCAACGAGGGAACCGCGAGCGTCCGCACGGCGACGTCCGACGAGCGCGGCGAGTTCGCCTTCCGCGCGCTGACCCCCGGATCCTACACGCTGAAGGTCGAGCTCGCCGGATTCCGCACGATCGAGCAGCGCAACAACGTGCTGAACGCGAGCAGCCGCCTCGACCTCGGCCGGCTGACGCTCGACGTCGGCGCGCTCACCGAGGTCGTCAGCGTTGCGGCGACCGGCACGTTCGTCGAGACGAAGAACAGCGACTACTCGGGCCTCCTGACGTCGAACCAGATCGCGCAGATTCAGACCAAAGGCCGCGACGTCGTCAACCTGCTGCGGCTGCTGCCGGGCGTCCACTACGAGAACGACATCGACGCGATGGGCGACAGCTTCGGATCGCAGATCCCGAACATCGCCGGGCAGCGCCGGACGTGGAATCAGGTGACCGTGGACGGCCTCAACGGCAACGAGCTCTCGGGCACCAACCGGATGAACTCGTCGATCAACCTCGACGCGATCGCCGAGGTGAAGGTGCTGCTCAACACCTACAAGGCGGAGTTCGGCCACAGCGCCGGCGCGAACATCGAGATCGTCAGCAAGAGCGGCAGCCAGCAGTACCACGGCAGCGGCTACTGGTACGGGCGCCGCGACGCGTGGAACGCGACGCCGTGGGAGAACGAGCGCGCCGGGCTGCCGAAGCCGAAGCTGAAGATCGACACGCCGGGGTTCAACCTCGGGGGCCCGGTGAAGATTCCCGGCCTCGGCGACGGTAAGAACGACAAGAAGCTGTTCTTCTTCTACTCGATGGAAGCGCCACAGGTGCAGAAGCCCGGACAGGTGCGGCTGTACCGCATGCCGACCTCGCTCGAGCGGCGGGGCGATTTCTCGCAGACGCTCGACGCGAACGGACGCCTGGTCTACATCAAGGATCCGCTCAGCTCCGGCGCGTGCAACGCGGCGACCGGCGGGGGCGGCTGCTTCACGAACAACGTGATTCCGTCGAGCCGGCTCGATCCGAACGCGCTGGCGCTCCTGAACGTGATGCCGCTGCCGAACGTGTCGTGCTCGACGCCGGGCTGCGGTGCGCTGTCGAACTTCACGCGGCAGGAGACGCCGGACAACCCGCGCATGAACAACCTGCTGCGGATCGACGGCCGTCCCTCTGGCAACAACAGCTACTGGTTCTCGTACCGCCAGTTCAGCTCGAACCAGCTCGGATCGGAAATCACCGCGGGCCCTGCAAAGTGGGGCTTTTTCAACGGCACTTACGTCTCGGGCGACAGCGGCGTGAACGGCGGCTGGAACCACGTCTTCCGATCGAACGGCGTGAACGAGTTCGGCGCCGGGATCCGGCGCGCCACCGAAGGCTTCGGCGCGAAGGACGACAGCGATTACACGCGGCTGAAGCGCAGCACGATCGGCTTCACCGGAACGCAGTTCAACCCGCAGCTGAACCCCGAAGGCTACCTGCCGTTCGTGCGCTTCGGGCTGAACACGACCGGCATCGACACGCCGGACTTCACCTACGACAATCGCATCGGCGCCACGGCGTACGACTGGCTCGCGAGCGTCCGCGACAACGTCACCTGGACGCGCGGCCGCCACACGTTCAAGGCGGGCGGCCACTTCGAGTACATGCAGAACAACGAAGCGCGCGGCGGCACGTGGCAGGGCGACATCACCTTCTCGAACAACGCGAGCAACCCGCTCAACACGAACTTCGCATTCTCGAACGCGGTGCTCGGCGTCTTCTCGCAGTACACCGAGACGGACAAGTATCGCGAGACGAGGAACCGCCAGTGGTGGAGCGAGTGGTACCTCCAGGACGGCTGGCAGGCGTCGCCGCGGCTCACGATCGACTACGGCGCGCGCTTCCTCTGGTACTCGCCCTACACGCGCCCGGACAAGCAGGTCGCGAACTTCGATCCGTCGAAGTACGATCCCTCGAAGGCGCCGCGGCTCTACGTGCCGGCGATCCTCAACGGCACGCGCGTGGCGATGGATCCGGCCACCGGCCAGACGCTGAACGCGATTTACATCGGCGCGTTCGTGCCGGGCACCGGCGACGAAGCCAACGGGATGATGAAGGAAGGCGATCCGGGCGTGCCGGACGGTTTCCGCGAGGTGTTGAAGCCGGCGATCGAGCCGCGCCTCGGGTTCACCTACGATTTGACCGGCGCGGGCACGACCGTGCTGCACACGAGCGCCGGCTATTTCCACCAGGCGCGCCTGGGCGGCGGATCGCTCGGCAATCTCGCCTCCAACCCGCCGTTCATCCACAATCCGATCGTCTACTACAACACGCTCAGCAGCCTGTTCGCGCCAGGGGTGACGCTCGCGAATCGGCCGACGACGGTCGAGGCGCTCGAGACGAATTACAAGACGCCGAGCTCGATCAACTGGTCGATCGGCGTACGCCGCGAGATCGGCTGGGGCACCGCGGTCGACGTCACCTACTCCGGCTACAACTCCTACGACATGGAGATGTACTACGACCTGAACGGCGTGCCGGACGGCGCGCGCTTCACCGATCTGATTCCGGCGAACCGCGATCCCACGGCCTCGCCCACCGCGTCGCCGACCGCGGCGGCGCTCCTCGCCGAGTTCCTGCGGCCCTACCGCGGCTACCAGAACATCCGCGTGCGCGGCGACCTCGCCAGCGCCGATTACCAGTCGCTGCAGGTCCAGGTGAACCGCCGCTATATTCGCGGCGTCCAGTTCGGCGCCGCGTATGCGCTGCAGCGCGCGCGCGGCGCGGCCGACGAGGATCCCGGCAACCTCGATTACTCGTTCAATCGGCCGTACGACTTCTTCTACTCCGAGCTCACGCAGAGCAACCGGCACAGCCTGGTCATCAACTATTCCTGGGATCTGCCCGGGCGGCACACCGGCGCGATGCGCGCACTCCTCGACGGCTGGCAGGTCTCCGGCGAGAACGATTTCGTGTCGGGCGACTGGGCCAACGTGTCGATGACGACGACCGATGCGTTCGACTTCACGGGGGGCGAGGCCGGCAACGGCGCGTGCCTCGCCGGCACCGAATCGATCACGAGCCCGTGCCTGCACCTGGTGCGGCCGGATCTCATCGCGGATCCGATGGCCGGCGGCGGCGATCCGCTCACTGGCTTCTTCAACACCGCGGCGTTCGCGCGGCCGGCGCGCGGCAGCTTCGGCAACTCGCCGCGCAGCGTCGTGCGGAAGCCCGGCCTCGTCAACACCAATTTCGCCGTCTTCAAGAACGTGACGTTCGGCGCGAGCCGCGCGGCGCAGATCCGCGTCGAGATCTACAATCTGTTCAACACGGTCGAGTTCCAGGACATCGATCGCACGGCGCGGTTCGATGCCAACGGGAACCAGATCAACCCGAACTTCGGCACGGCGCTCGGGATCGCGAGCCCGACGCGCCCGCCGCGCACGGTGCAGTTGTCGCTGCGGTTGAACTTCTGAGGATCACATGCGAAGAGCTCTCGCGCTCGTCGTCGCGCCCATGGTGCTGCTCGCCGGACAGGCGGCCCAGCCGCCGCCGCAGCGGGCGATCGATCCGGCCAGGGAAAAGCGCCTCGAGTGGTTCCGCGAGGCGAAGTACGGCCTCTTCATCCACTGGGGCCTCTATTCGATTCCCGCCGGCGAGTGGAACGGCAAGCGATCGCTCGGCCTCGGCGAATGGGTGATGTTCCGATCGACCGTGCCGGTGAAGGAGTACGAGAAGCTCGCGCCGCGCTTCAACCCCGTGAAGTTCAACGCGGACGAGTGGGTGAAGCTGGCGAAGGACGCCGGCATGAAGTACATCGTGATCACGTCGAAGCATCACGACGGCTTCGCGCTGTGGAAGTCGAAGGCGAGCGCGTACAACATCGCCGACGCGACGCCGTTCAAGCGCGACGTGCTGAAGGAGCTCGCCGACGCGTGCGCGCGCCAGGGGATGCGGCTCGGCTTCTACTACTCGCAGTCGCAGGACTGGCACGAGCCGAACGGCGCCGGCAACACGTGGGACTTCGGCGCCGACGAGAAGAAGGACTACGACCTGTATCTGCGCGGCAAGGCGGAGCCGCAGGTGCGGGAGCTGCTGACGGGCTACGGGCCGGTGGCGCTCATCTGGTTCGACACGCCGCGCATGATGACCGGCGATCGGCCGCAGCGCTTCGCGAACATCGTGCGCACACTCCAGCCGAACACGCTCATTGACGGACGGCTCGGCACCGAAGGCGACTATCGGAGCACCGGCGACAACGTCATCCCGCCCGACGTGTCGTCGGAAGCGTGGGAAGTGCCCGCGACGATCAACCACACGTGGGGCTTCCGGAAGGACGACACCGACTGGAAGTCGGCCGGTCAAATTGCGTTCAAGCTCGTCGACATCGTCAGCAAAGGCGGCAACTACCTGCTGAACGTCGGGCCGACCTCCGAGGGCGTGATTCCGCAGCCGAGCCAGGACGTGCTGCGCACGGTCGGCCGCTGGCTGCAGGCGAACGGCGAGGCGGTGTACGGCGCGTCGCCGACGCCGTTCGGCGAAGAGCTCGGCGAGCCGAGCGCGCGCGGCGCCAAAGACGTTCGCGGCGATCCGCTCGTGTACCCGCAGACGCAGTGGCGCGTCACGACGAAGCCCGGAAAGCTGTACTTCACGTTCTTCGAGGAGCCGCGCGTGCCGTTCGCGCTGCCGGCGATGCGCAACGCCGTGAAGCGGGCGTATCGGCTCGCCGACAAAGCGGCGGTCGCGCTGAAAACGGAGAACGGCCGGACGCTGCTCGACATCGAGCGTCCGATTTACGATCCGATGGCTACCGTGATCGTGGTGGAAGTCGACGGCGACAAGATCGAGCGGCCGGGGACGCGGTGACGCTGCAGGCCATCGCCAGGGAGGACATCCTCCACGAAGGCGACGTCGCGCTGATGGCGGCGCGCGGCTAGCGCGTTTTGCGGACGAACTGCTCGCGAAGGCGATTGCCGAGCCGCTTCGCTTTCTCGGTGCGCGGAACGTTCGTCCGCAGCGATTCGACCTCGTACGCGCTGTCGGCCTCGCGCTCGGGATTGATGCGATACGCCGTCACGCCCGCGCCGAAGGTTTCGATCTTGTCGAAGGTGAATTTCATCGCGTTATCGTCAGGTGCTTTGAGACCCGCGCTCTCAGTATACCGCTAGCGGAGGCCGGCCGCCTGCATCAGGCGCGCGAGCGGCGCCTGGTGGATCGCTCCGACCAGCTGCTCGAGCGCCGCGGGCGGCAGCGCGCGGAACATCGCCGCCTGCACGCGATCGGCCGTGCCGACGTTCAGCACCGCGAGCGGAAAGCCGGAGCGCGGGTCGACGACCGGCACCGAGAACAGGAAGTCGTGGCGGATGCCGTGCAGCTTCACGTAGGTGCCCGCCTTCGGCTTCCCCACCGCCTCCGCTTCGCCCTTGTCGAACAGCCGCAGCGTTCTCGTCTTGTACGCGCGCCCGGCGTTGCCGTTCCCGATCGCGAGGCGGAAGTCGCGAAACGCCTCCGGGTGCTCGAACTGCCGGTTCCAGAACACCAGCCGGAGGCGCGGCGGCGGCGCGGATCGATCGCACACCATCAGGCTGAAGTCGGTGCGCTCGTCGACGACCGTCACGTCGTGACCGAAGTTGCCGGTCTCGACGACGAGCCGCTCGAGCTCGCTCGAGACGTCTTCCACCGCTTCGATGATCGCGTCCTGCACCGCGCCGGTCGGCTCGGAGGATCTCGACGGCTCGTCGGCGACGAGATTCAGGAACGCCCGCTCGAACTGCGCGCGCCGCGCCTCCGCGGCCGCGGCGATCGGCTCGCTCGTCCGCGGCAGCGCCCAGCTCACGCGGTAGCGATAGTTCGGCGGCGGCTGCGCCAGCGTGACGGTCAGACGGTTGCGGGCCGGCGCGGGAATCGCGCCGAACTCGCGCGTCAGCGCGTCGTGCACGACGTCGACCTCGTCCAGCGGCTCGAGGACCTCGAGCCGCACGCCGTCGAACACGAACTCCTGCGGGAAGATCGCCTCGAAGCACAGCTCGTCGACCGCGTCGGTCAGCAGCAGATCGACGAAGTCGCGCTCCGCGTCGGCCTGGCCGCGCTCCGCCGCCTCGCGCACGTTCATCGCGTACGCGTTCAGCGTGTAGTTCTCGACCGAGAACCCCACGTGATCGTCGTCGACGGGCCGCCGCGGGAAGACGACGAAGGTCCGCATCGCGTCGTCGAGCTCGCGCCGATCGAAGCGGCCGCCGAACGCCGCGGGCCAGATGTGCAGCTCCTGATACGGCAGCGCCTGGCCGTCCTCGAGGTCGTCCTCGGGCAGCAGGATCTCGTAGGCCTCGAGCCCTTTGTTGAAGACGACGTCGTCGAACTTGAGCACGTTGCGCGCGTCGCCCTCTTCGTCGGTCTGCACCGTCCACGTCAGCCGCTTCGCGCGGTACGGCTGCCGGAACCGCGATCTGATCAGGCGGCTGAGCCCTTCCTCCGCGCCCGACGCCGCCGCCTCGACGAACCGATCGGCGTCGGTGTGCTTGAAGAACTGCCGCACCTGGCGCGCGCCGCCGGCCGCGACATCGACGAGATTGAAATTGTGGCCGCGCGGATCCTGATCGGCCCACTTCATCGCCGATCCCGCGCCGACGACCTCGATGAAGAACGGCTCCACCGAGGCGCCGCCGATGCGCATCTGCGACCACGTCGCGCGGTGCTTGTGGCCGTGAAAGATCATGTCGATCTTGTTCTCGGCGACGAACCGCAGCAGCCGATCGACGCGGCGCGTCTGCAGCAGCCAGTCGGAGCCCTGGAACGGCACCGGCAGCGGATGATGGTGCATCAACAGAATCTTCGTGGACGTCCGGATGCGCGCGGCGTCGGGATGGCCGTCGATCGCGCGCTTCAGCTGCTTCAGGCGCGACGCGATCGCGACGCCTTCCGCCGAGAAGAATGCGAGCCGCGGGTTCGTGTCGAGCGTGAGAAACGTGACGTTGGCGCGCGGGTGATAGAAGACTGGCGGGCGCCGCCACGGCCGGAAGCACCTGCCGAACGCGGCGCCGGGAATCCAGCACCAGCCGCTCAGCCCGGAGACCAGGACGTCGTGGTTGCCCGGCAGCACGAGCGTCGTCACCGCGCTGCCGGAGGCCGCCTCGATGTCGCGCTCGATCTCGCGCAGCCACGCTCTGGCCGCCGTCCACTCGCCGCGGCCGAACGGCCACGAGATCGACGGATGATCCGCGAGGTCGCCCGTCACCAGGAGCACGTCCGGCCGCGCCTGCACGATCGCGTCGTGCAGCACGCGCGCGACGGCGCGGTCGCGCCTCGAAAAGTGCAAATCAGAGATGTGGACGATGCGTGTGACCATACACGTCGCGCCGCTCGCGGGATTGTGGCGTACGGATTAGCGTCGGACGCGATTCAGATCGAGCATCCGGTGCTCTTCGTCGACGTAGACGCCGTCGACAGAGAGGCACCGCTTCTCGACGCCGAAGATCTCGAAGCCGAGCGCATCGTGATGGCGACGGCGGCGAAGCCGGGCGTCCGCGTCAGCGCGCGGATCGCCCATCGAAGATCGCGTTGCAGATCGTCGAGCTGCCGCGCTATCGCCATCGCCATCCTGTTTCCGCGCATGCCTCACTTCGATGTAGGGTGCCCCTTTCAGGGCCGCCGAGGCGAGGCTGAAAGCCTCGCCCTATGGGTTTTGCCAACCCGTTCTCATTTGATCTCGTACGAAATCAGGACGACGAGATCTTCCGGGCCGACCTGCTTCAGCGCGTGCGAGCTGCCGGGACGCGTGAGCACGGCGGTCCCCGGCGTCATGTCGACATCCGTGCCATCGACCGTCATCACGCCTTTGCCGCTCAGCACGTAGTAGACCTCGTCTTCGTGCTGCTCGTGGAGCCCGACGCCGGCGCCCGGATGCAGGGCGCGTTTGCGGAACACGAATGTCATGCCCGGCGTCTTGTCGAAGAACGAGTAGCCGATGGTTCGACCGCCGCCGTCGTGCGTTCCCGGCTCGTTCTTCGCGATCTCGGCGTCGTGCTGCACGATGAAGCCGCCCTTCGCCTTCGGCTGCGCGAGGGCGACGGCGGCGGCGCCGATGCAGATGCCCACGACGACTCCCGCGATCGATCTCATCTCCGTCCTCCTCACTTGTCGATGCCGGCCACGGTCCGCGCGACGGTGCGCGCATCGCGAATGCGCACCGCCTCGGGCCGCGCCGCATAGAACGCGTCGAGCGGATAGCAGCCCGACGCCAGCCCCATGCGCGGACCAGTGGTGCAGTCGCTGAACGTGCGGCAGAACGACGCACGCTTCAGCGGCGCGCCGCTCAGCACGTCGGCCGGCAGATCCGGATACGACAGCACGATCCGCCCGAGGCCGACGAAATCGCAGAGCCCCTCGCGCACGTTGTGCTGCGCCACGTGCGGCAGCCATTCCTGCAGGTAGCTGTACGCCGATCCGACGAGGACCATGCGCGGATACTCGCGCTTGAGGATCGCCGTCGCGCGGATCTGCCGCCAGACGCCGCGCAGCGGATCTTCCGGCGGCTCGTAGCCGTCGAGCGGCGGAAAGAGCGCCGGCCGCTGCACGTGCGGATTGTAGTACGGGCTGCCGCCGGTGACGCAGATCCACCGCACGCCGAGGCCGTCGAGCAGCCTCAGCACGCCGCGCGCCTCGTCGAGCGCCGCGTCGAGATCGTCGTCGTTCGCGGCGACGCCGAACCCGGGCATCGCGTCGGGCGTCCGCGCGTCCGGCGGCCGCGTCTCCGGCTCGCCGACGTGATCGCGCGCGCGCTTTCGATACGGCACCGTGTCGAACGCCGACAGGCGGACGCCGATCTCGAGCCCGGGCGCGGCCGCCCGAATCGCCGCGATGACGCGCTGCAGAAAGCGCGTCCGGTTCTCGAGCGCGCCGCCGTACGGTCCGGTGCGCGTTCGCGCGCCGAGCAGCTCGTGTCCGAGATAACCGTGGCAGGCCTTGACGTCGACGAAGCGGAAACCGGCATCGCGCGCGAGCCGGGCGGCGGCGGCGAAGTCGTCGACGAGCGTGTCGAGCTCCGCGTCGCTGAGCACGCGCACGCCCGCGGGGAACCGGCGATCGAGCAGCGGATGCGTGCAGGCGGCGAGCGGCGCAGGACGATCGTAGACGTCGGGCCGCGCGTAGCGGCCCGAGTGCGTGAGCTGGAGGCCGATGTACAGATCGCCGTCGGCGTTCGATCCGAACCGTTCGCGATGCGCGGCGACGAGCTCGCCGCGGAGCGACGCGATCGCGGCGACGGTCCGCGGCGTGATCAGCAGCTGGTTCGGATTCGCGCGGCCGTCGTGGCGGACGGCGACCGCCTCGCCGCCCCACATCAGCTTCGCGCCGCCCGCGCCGAAGCGCCGCCAGCGCCGGCGCGTGAGATCGCTCGGCTCGCCGTCGCGCGTCCCGTCCCATCCTTCCATCGGCAGCACGCAGAACCGGTTCCCGACGCGGACGCCGTTGACGTCGATCGCGCGCGCGAGCGGCGAGCGCGCCGGCGCGTCGAGCGCCGCGTCGAACGCCAGCGGAATGCCGCTGCGATCGAGGTGCGCGCGGAAGGCGTCGGCGCTCTTGAGCGACGCGACGCGAGGATACGAAGTCAGAAGGCGTCCTTGTCGGCCTTCGCGAGCCGCTTGTCCGGAAGCCCCGGGCTGTTGCGCAGCAGGAAATCGGTGACGCCGCGCAGCGAGAAGATCGGCGCGCCGCGCGGGACGCTCAGCCGCTCGAGATCGACGCCCGCGGCGTCGTCGAAGCGGAACGCCGGCCGCGCGTCGGGCCTGTCCGTCGTGAACACGAGGTCGCGCGCCCACAGTGTCTTCACGTGCCGCGCGAACATGCCGTACGCCGGCATGTTGCCGAACATGTCGGGCTCCGGATACTCGGTTTCTTTCTCTTCGGGCTCGAGCGCGGCGTCGGCCGCCGTGCCGCCGCCCTGGTAGCCGATCCGGATGTCGCTCAGACGGAGATCCTCGATTGGATGGCCGGGTATGCCGCTGATCAGCACGCCGTGGCGCGCGTCGACGTTCGACGCTTCGACGCCGCTGATTCGCACGCGTGCGATGATGCCGGGCGGCGGATCGCCGGGGCCGCGCGCGCGCCGGCCGAGACGCACGAAGATCGGCGCGTTGACGATGTCCCGCATCGTCACGTTCGTGATCGCGACGTCCTCGATCCGCGCGCCGTCGACGCTCTCGATCGCGAGGCCGCGGCTGTACTCGAACACGCAGTTCGAGATCGTGATGTTCTTGAAGCCGCCGTTGCTCTCGGTGCCGAACTTGATGCGGCCCGTCGGACCGCGCGCGTATTTCACGGTCCGCTTGTAGGTGCCGTCGAGCAGCGTGCCCTCGTCGTAGCCGCTCACCTGCGAGTTGGTGATCGTCACGTTCTCGGTCGGCCGCGCCGACCCGAGGCCGTAGCTGCTCTTCAAACAGATCCCGTCGTCGAACGGCGAGTTCACCGTGGCGTTCGAGATACGCACGTTCTTGCACGCGTCCACGTCGATGCCGTCGCGGTTCGTGTCGATCTTGATGTTGTCGATCGTGAAATTGTCGACGCCGGTGGCGAGAATCGCAAACCAGCCGCCGTGGAGGATCGACACGTCGCGGATGATCACGTTGCGGCTGTTCTTGAGCGCGATCGCCTTGTTGCCGGCGCCGCGCGGCACGTTCGTGTTCGACCGCACCAGGCCTTTGCCGTGAATGAGCCCGGGCCCGGTGATCGACACGTCCTCGACGTTCTCGCCCCAGATCAGGCTGTTGTGCCAATGGCTGTGGCCGAAGTCCTGGAACTTGTCCCACTCGTTCGGCTCCGGCTCGTCGTACGGCCCGCTGCTCGGCTCGGCCGCGACGATCGCCGCGCCGTGATCGAGGAAGAGGCCGACATGGCTCTGGAGACGGATCGACGTGGAGAGGTACGAGCCTGCGCCGAAGCGAACGGTGCCGCCGCCGGCGGCGTGCGCGGCGGCAATCGCCGAGTTTATCGCGTCCGTGTCGAGCGTCCTGCCGTCGCCCTTCGCGCCGTACGCGCGGACATCGAACGCACCGGGCGCAGGGCGCGCCGTTTGCTGGGCGACGCTTTCATGGTCGCCGATACTACGGCCTGCCAGCACGTCCGGACCGACGGCAGCGAGGAGAATTGCGCCCGCGACGATTGCCCTCATACCTTCTCCAGCCAGACGTTGCCGTCGGGATAGCGGTGCGCGAGGCGCGACGCCTCGCGGATGGTGATGCTGTAGCCGGGCCGCGTCGGCGGCATGTAGCGGCCGCGGCGGATCACGACGGGATCCTCGAAGTGCTCGTGCAGGTGATCGACGTACTCGATCACGCGGCCGTCCATCGTCCCGCTGACGGCGACGAAGTCGAACATCGACAGATGCTGCACGTACTCGCAGAGGCCGACGCCGCCGGCGTGCGGGCACACGGGCACGCCGTACTTCGCGGCCATCAGGATCACGGCGAGGTTCTCGTTCACGCCGCCGAGGCGGCAGCTGTCGATCTGGCAGAAATCGATCGCGCGCGCCTGCAGCAGCTGCTTGAAGACGATGCGGTTCGCGCAGTGCTCGCCGGTGGCGACGCCGATGCCGAGCTCGCGGACGGCCTTCGCGATCGTCGCGAGGCCGAGGATGTCGTCCGGGCTCGTCGGCTCCTCGATCCACCACGGGCGGAATTGCGCCAGTTCGCCGACGCGCGCGATCGCTTCGGCCACGTCCCACCGCTGATTGGCGTCGATCATCAGCGTCCGCTCGGGGCCGATCTCCTCGCGCACGAGCCGCACGCGCCGCCGGTCGTCGTCGGGGCGCCCGCCGACCTTCACCTTGAAATGCGAGAAGCCGTCGGCGATCGCGCCGCGGCAGCGCGCGCGAATCTCGCCGTCGCCGTATCCCATCCAGCCGACCGACGTCGTGTATGCCGGCATGCCGGCGCGCATCAGCTCCGCCTCGCGCGCCGCTTTCGTCGCGGCCTGCCGCTCGAGGATGTCGAGCGCCTCGTCCGGCGAAAGCGCGTCGGTGATGTACCGAAAGTCGATGCAGGCGACGATCTCGCGCGGCGTCATGTCGGCCAGCAGCTTCCAGACCGGCTTGCGCTCCACCTTGGCGTAGAGATCCCACACCGCGTTGACGATCGCGGCGAGCGCCAGGTGGATGACGCCCTTCTCCGGCCCGAGCCATCGCAGCTGCGAGTCGCAGGCCAGGCGCCGCCAGAACCCCGCGAAATCCGCCGCGATGTCCTCGAGGCGCTGGCCGACGACCAGATGCCGGTACGCGTCGATCGCCGCCGCGCACACTTCGTTGCCGCGGCCGATCGTGAACGTCAGCCCGTGGCCCTCGACGCCGCCGTCCGTGCGAAGGACGACGTACGCGGCCGAATAATCGGGATCGACGTGGACGGCGTCGGTGCCCGCGAAGGTGCGCGACGTCGGGAAGCGGATGTCGAGCACGTCGAGGCCGCGAATGATCATCAGCGGCTCCGCCACCGATCCAGCGCGACGGCGAACACGATGATCGTGCCGGTGACGATCTGCTGCACCCAGTTCGGCAGGCCCTGCTGCGAGCAGCCGATCTGGATGATCGCCATGATCGCCGCGCCCGCAATCGTGCCGACGACGCTGCCTTTGCCGCCGAGGAGGCTGCCGCCGCCGATGATGACCGCCGCGATGACGTCGAGCTCGAGGCCGTTGGCCACCGTCGGATCGCCGACCGAGAGCTTCGAGAACGCCATCAGGCCGGCAATCGCCGCGAGCGCGCCCGCGATCGCGTAGACGGCGATCTTCGTCCGCGTGATCCGCACGCCGCAGAGCCGCGCCGTCCGCTCGCTCGATCCGATCGCGAACAGATGCCGGCCAAACACCGTGTACTGCAGCGTGAAGGCGACGGCGACCGCGAGCGCCGCCGTGATCCAGATCCCGGACGGCGCGATGAGCCCGCTGCCGCCGTGCGTCGTGCGCAGGAGATCGTTGAGCCACGTCGCCGGCGCCTCGAGCCGCCGCTCCTCGGAGAGTCCCTTCGCGGCGCCGCGCACGAGCAGCATCGTGCCGAGCGTGACGATGAACGGGACGACGCGCAGCTGCGTGACGAGGGCACCGTTGACGACGCCGCACAACGCGCCGGCGGCGATCGCCGCGAGCGCGGCCGCCGCTGCGCCGGCGCTCGTGCCGTCGTGCCGCAGCACGAGCGCGGTGACGACGGTGCTGAGCGCGACGACCGAGCCGACCGACAGATCGATCCCGCCCGAGACGACGACCATGGTCATGCCGAGCGCCGCGACGCACACGATCACGGTCTGCCGCGCCATCAGCTCGAGGTTGACGGCGCTGAAAAACTGCGGACCGATGAGCGCGCCGAAGACGAGCGCCACCA
>Ga0066696_10000486_pt1 | contig 15898 bp, 11 predicted proteins | sample GraSoiAngelo_145_FD_71412 | JGI IMG/M metagenome (GOLD analysis project Ga0066696, IMG submission 71412) | Grasslands soil microbial communities from the Angelo Coastal Reserve, California, USA - 14_1009_05_20cm | ecosystem: Environmental > Terrestrial > Soil > Grasslands | place: USA...
CCGCGCAGCTTCTCCCAAATTTCCGGCACGCTTCCGAGCGTGAATCCGCGCAACTCAATCTGCTGCCGGGTCGTGATGTCCACGACTCCGTCGCCCAATCGGCGAGAAAGTTCCGCAATGGCCCGGAGTTGCTCACCCCGCACGAAGCCGTTCGGCATTCGAATGCGCATCATGAATTTGCCGGGCGTCGGCCGGCGGTGGAACACACCAAGCCATTTCAACAATTCTTTTTCGGCAGGAGTCAGCGAGTCCGCGCCACGCTCCATGATTTGCGGCAGATGCTCCAGGATGCGCAGCCCGTCGCCGCCCATGGACGCCTTGTATCCCTCGACAGCATTGGAGGGCGCGTCGGCAGAATTGATCAATTTGCTTGCCGCCGATGAAGCATTTGCCGTTAGTGAAATCCCAGAGCCCAGCATAATGACCACCCAAAAATCTGGATTTAGGACCTCTCAAGCTGGTGAAGTCATGCTGGCACTCTCCATTGCCGCAGAGCAAACGCAAAGTTCCGTTACCTTCGATTCAAAATTTATGAGAGCAATCCGACCACCGCAAAATTCCGTTTGCTTCGATTGAAAATTCTGAAGGCAACCTCACATGTGTTTGTCTTGAAGAACTGGTACTGAGACTGAACCGAGGGCCCCGGTGGAAAGATCGCGAACCACAACCCGCAGCTTTTCTGCCGCTCGACTCACAAAAAGCTCTCTCGGGTAAAACCAGCCTTGCATTTTGGCATCGTTATAACTGTCCGGAAGAAGGGCCAGATCGATGTGGTCTTCGACGCCACCCAGGATGCGTCCGTCTTTGCTCAATTCCGCGAAACCCAAATCAATACTCGCCTTCCAACGTCCATCACTTTGCTCAAAATGGATGTCGTGAGTATCCAACTTGAGCACCACCTGTTCCGGTCCCCACTCCAGCGGATTGGAAGAGACGTTCAGCGTAACCCCCACGCCCACGCCTTCGGCGACACTCCTTGCGGCAAAACGTAACGCCGCATCCGGATTTTGCATGATCGGCTCATCCAAGGCAAAGTAACCCTTGCGGCAAAGCACCTTGAGTCCTTCGCGCTTCAGCTTGAGCTCGATCTTGTGATACTTGCCATCCCAGGCAGCGTCGCCGGGATAGTAGCCCAGATCGTACGTAACAGTGGTCTCCTCGAGCACCTCTCGCAAATGCTGGTCCAGCCCATTGCTGTCGAAAACAGCCCGCCCTCCTGTCTCAGAGGCAATCAGGTCTGCCGCGGCCCACTGGCCAAGAGAGGGGCGGGTTGTGCTAAGCCCGTTTGCGTCGATCGGGTAGACCGCAATGTTTGCGTTGCTTAGCCAGCGCGCGAACCCGCGAAGCTGGTTGTAATGGATCCCCGGTTCTGAATACTGAGGCGTCGGAGTTGGATCGGTCAGGCTCGGCTGTCTGGGAATGTTGGCGTCGCGTTCGTTAAACATTAATTCGGGGATGAAATCGGTGATGTTCGATGGCAAGGTCGAGGAAATCAAAACCAAATTCTTCCTTCCTGGGACTCCTTGCAAGTGCTGGGCAATGGCCTGAAACCCGTATCCAAGCAGGACTCTGTCTCCAAAATCACTGCTCTGATACTTCTCCCGGTGAAACCACGGACTTTCCCACCAGTCGCGCAACGTACTAAGAGCTTTAGTCCCTTCGGTATTGCGAACAGGCAGGTTGGCCATGCGTAGCCCCGTTCCCAGCGTCTTCGCCGCCGCCATAAGCGCTTCCGAATCATCCGTGACGTCGTGGATGATGACGACGCCTTCCTGCCTCAGCGCATACAGGGCCACCTGTTCGCCAGGCTTTAGCGTCGAGAGAAACTTCAGCACTTCGAGCCGCGCACTCTTGATGGGCTGTTTGGCGTCCTCAGGGATTGGCGTGAAACCGTAGCTGTGAGCTTGCAGGATAAGTTCATCCACCAGAATCACGATCATGCCAGGCGGTCTCTCATCCTTGTTCCGGCGGTTCGTGATCACTAGCGGCGACCTCTCAGGCGAAAAAGCCTGCATGCCCGGGCTGCGGGAGAAATGGACGATCTTCTGTTCCTGCCCATTGTCGAATACTTGAAAATCATCTTGCGATAGGCCAGTTATGGGGCGGCTGCGCTTGTCGAGAACGACTACGTCGAGTTCCACGAGCCTGGTAGTAGCGCGAATCGCGGGCACCTTGGCGTCCTGCGGGAACATCGGACTTGCCAACGGCATCAGCAGGGACGAGACAACGGAGGCGGCCTTCCGTCTGAATCGGGTCGTGTTGCTCACGAAACAGCCTCCATCCGGTTCCATTCGACACTGCCCTTGAAATTCCGGCAGATTTCCTAAAGTCTGTCGAATGGGCCTAATCTCACCCGCCATATAGATAGACGACTGTAAAGCCGGCCAGGTTGCGCAAAGGGAGAAAACGGATGCATTTTGCTTTGATGATCTACTATTCACCGGAAGAGTTTGCCCTTCGGAAGAACGACATTAGCGGAGGAGGCGAACTCCTACTGGAGGGATCTTACTTCGCGTTATAACGATCCTCACCTCGGCGCCTGGCACAAGTCCCAGTCGAAAACCCGACGCCCTCTCTCCGCGATGAGCATTCGCACTTGCTCAAGCCGGCTCACGGGTCCCAGGTGGGAAACTCGGGATCAGAGCCGGCCGAATATCGCTATCGTATGGGCGGATAGAATTGCGGGAGCAAAAGCGTTCCCGAATTTACGGTTTGCAATGCCTTCGTGTCTGCTAGTGTGATCCGCAGCGCGCTTGTACTTCCCCGGCAAGATCGGCATCCATTAGCGCAGTTCGCCCATTCAGCGCGGAACACACTTGTTGTGAGGTTATGCCCAAAGCTCCGCGTAAGTCCGCGCCCGCAAAGTTAGCTCCTTCAGTCGCCGCCCCCCGGAGCACGGCGCCCGAGAGGCTGGCTCCGCGTAAATCCGCGTTTTTCAAATCGGCGTCAAGGAAAATAGTCCCTTTGCACAAGGCTCCGGTCAGATTGGCGTCCTCAAGTCCGGCGGAGGAAAGGTCCGTTTGCTCCAAATTGGCAAAGGACAAAACAGCGTGTTCGAGGCGGGCGTCGCGCATGTCGCTTCGTGAGAGGTCCGTACGCAGAAGCGAACTGTTGCGTAAATTTATGGCATAGAGGGAGGCGCTGGACGCGCGGGCGTTCGAAAGCACGGCGTTTTCAAACGTGCCGTAGGAAAGATCCGAAAAACGCAGGTCCGCAGCGGCAAAATTGGCGCCGGTGGCGTTGGCCGAGACCAAAACGGAGTGCGATAGCAAAGCGCGGTCAAAAATTCCGAAGCGCAGCAAAGTTTCTCTTAAATTGGCTCCTCTTAGGTCCCCTTCGGAAAAATAACCGCCTTCGAGATTGGCTCGCCAGAGTTTGGCGTTGACCAGAAACGCGCGATAGGCGCGGGCGTAGCGCAAATTCATTTCGTTCAAGCGCGCGCCGGAAATTTTCGCGACGTTTTCGTCGGTCCACGGCGTTCCTTTGGGAAGCGGCGTGGAAAGCGAAGCTTCGGTCAAGTCCGCGTACGGCCGGTAGCCCACGGACTGGAAAACGGTGGCGGCCCAGCGGCGGGGATCGGCGGCTGAGGCCGCTACACCTGTGCGGTCCGAAGGAAGACCGCGATTCACGCCCAAAGAAATGACGAAGAGGATGCATCCCACGGCGAGCGCGGCGCGCGTGGTTCCCAGAATCATGCGCAAAACATTTTTGGATTTTGGCAGACGAATGTCGCCGGGGCGCAGCACGCGCGAGACGACGAACGGAACGCTGGTGGCCGTGGCCACCGCAAGGGTCACGAGAGAAACGTGAAGAAGCGTTCCGCGAAAATCCTGGACCGTCAGGTAGCGCAACCAGAAGAAAAACAACGTGGCTGGAACGATCCAGTAGGCCAGCACGGTGGAGAGCACCGATTCAAACGCGGTCATGGCCGCGCGGGACTCTCCCTGCCAGCGGAAATGCCGCCGCACGAGACCCATCAAATACCACGGTCCGTCTTTTTCGAGCGTCTGCCCGTCAGGAAACACCGCCGGCAACGCGGCCATGCTGCCCCACAAGCGCAGCAGCAAAAAGTGAAAGCGCAGCGAAAGGATCAAAAGAACGATGGGCCCGCCAAGGTAGAGCCCGGTGGTCGGCAACACGTTGCCGAGCTTGGGAAAAGGAATCGCCGACGAGTTCAGGAGCAGCCGAACGTCGGTGGTGTAAATAATCAGCAGGCAGCAGAGGAGACTCAGGCCCAAGGTCAAAAAATAAAACCAGCGCGCCACTTTGGTGGCATCGCCAATCGCTTTGGAACTGTCCACCGCGGAAATGGATTCGGGAAGGACCGCGTCAAAAAGGTTCGTTCCGCCCAGGCGGCCAAACCACAAGCCGTCCGCGCCGTAAACGTTGGCGCCCATTAAATTGGCGCCCCGTAACTCAGTGCCCAATAGATTACTATTTTGCAAACTCGCGCGAACAAGACTGGCTCCCCGGAGATTGGCCATGGAGAGGTCCGCCCCGGCCATATTAACTCTATGTAATATGCTACCCTGTAAGTTAATGCCGGTGAGATCGGCTTTGGCGAGATTGACGCCGGTGAGGTCGGCGCGCGCGCCGGATTCTCCGCCGGATTCCACCCACTGTTTGTGCTGATCCAGGATTTCTGCGAGATCGATGAGAGAGATTCCGATCGAACCGTCACCGCTGGAAGGTTCCTCCGCAGCCGCAGGTTTATCGATCGCAGAAACCTTTTCGCTGGCCGAAGGCTTTTGCTGGAGCTTGGGTTCGATCGCGATTTCGGTTTTCAATTCTTCCATTTCTTTGACGGCATAGATGTCCGGAGCCATTCGAGCACTTTCCGCCGACGGATTGCTTTCGCCCATACGTGTGCCTGACGGCGGATTCCACCCCAAATCGAATCCGCGCGAAGCCAGTCCCCCACACTTCGAGTTCGTGAAGTCCACCCCGCTGGGCACCCCAATCCTCTCTCATCCAAGCTGTGGAAATCTCCTGCCCCAAAGTACAGGTTGCGCCAGGGGTAACGAGGCACGATTGGAGTCCGTTGTCGGTCCTTTAGTCGTAAGTTGTTAGTAGCGAGCAAGCTATATACGCGAGCCTCGATTTGTTCCAGGAGTGTCAGCATCCTTCATCCAGCCGACGAGGATGAGCCTGTAGGCAGGTGGAGAGCCCTCCTGGCGGAACGGTTATGAGGAAGTGGCCCGTCGCGAAAACCGCTCGGGGTAGACCGGACTTCCGTTTTTCAGGGCTCGACTGTTTCTTTCGCTATTGAGAATCCGAGGCTATTATGAATGCATTCGCAAATGCGCGGAATGATCCTTGAATCGTTCCCGGGGGAGGCCAGCGATGCCTTTGGAAATAACGCAGCGTGAGACGAATGGAATCTACCTTCTGGCGCTCAAAGGGCGTCTGGTGCTCGGAGAAGAGAGCAGCGGGCTGGTTACGGTGATCGACGATCTGCTCGCATCGGGCGCCACACGGATTGTCGTTAATCTGGAGCAAGTCCATTATGTGGACAGCGCGGGCCTCGGCGCGCTTATCGAAATGCATCGGAAGACCAAAGCCAAAGGCGGAGGCCTGAGGCTGTGTCATCTCGGCCCGAAGTTGAGGCAAGCGTTGGAAATGGCCCGGCTGCTGCCCATCTTCGAAACGTGTCCGAGTGAAACCGCGGCGGTGGCGAGTTTCTAAGGACGGCCGGGTGGGGCAGGCCTTTGAATTGGTGGGTGTTTGAGGGATTAAGCATAACCGAAGGCAAGGCGGCCGCGCGGGGCGGGGATGGGGCGGTAAACTGCCACCGTGAATGTTCAGGAGGAAGTAGGTGAAAGCGCCGATTCTTTACCGAATCTCTTCTGTTATCCTGCTGCTTTTTGCCGCCGGACATACGTTTGGGTTTCGCCAGAATAATCCGGAATGGGGAGCGGACGCGGTTCTTGGTCTAATGCGCTCCGTTCGCTTTGACGCGCAAGGGTTTACCCGGACTTATTGGGACTTCTTCAGCGCGTTCGGGCTTTTTTTCTCTGTGTTTCTTTTGTTCGCGGCGGTATTAGCGTGGCAGCTGGGCCGACTTCCGGCAGAGACTTTGGGACGCGTGCGAAGCATTGCGTGGGCGCTCGCCATTTGCTTTGTAGCAGTCACAGCTTTGAGCTGGAGATACGCCTTCACCATCCCCATCGTTTTCTCCACCCTGGTTACAGTGTGTTTGACCGCGGCGGCATGGTTCTCCGCGAAGACAAGCTGAATTCTGGCTAGAAGAGAAGAGCGCGGGGCCGCGATTTGGTAGCGCCGTCTTCAGTGGTGCATCAGTCATTGCCGCGGTCGCGCACACGTCCGGCAAGGCCGAGCTCGAAAAGGTGAATTTCCTGCAAACGCGCCCGCTGCGCGAAGGCATCCACTCGCGCGAACGCGGCCTCTGCTTCTACTGTTCCCGCCGGCTCAGCCCAAGAACGCGCTGCCTCGACCACGTGATTCCCCGGGTTCACTCCGGCGGCAATTCCTACCGCAACCTGGTTTCCTGCTGCGGCGAATGTAACTCGCTCAAGGCCGAACGCAGTGCCGAGAATTTTCTCCGCTGGCTCTTCCGGCAGGGCCGTATAGACTCCGCTGAACTCACCGCCCGTCGCCGTTTGCTTATGGCCCTCGCCGCAGGAAAGCTGCGGCCAAGATTGAAGAAGTGAAGTAAGGGTATAAATTACGAAAAAAAAGAGGAAGGGAGATTCATCGCGCAAAAAACCCCGAGGCCGAAGGGTACCTCGACTGCGCAGGCCGACTCGTTTGCGGGATCGAACTTGGAAGAAAAACCTCGGCCTGCTTCACGCGGAAAGACAAATTGCGGTGTGATGAAAAAACTGAGCCGGGGCGCTTCGCTGAGGGGCCAAGGCACCCCGGCTTGATCCTGCCCGCCTCCGCAGTGTGCGAGCAAGGAACTCGAAGAAACTTTTTCGCGCCGCAGGCGAATGCAAGAATCCCGTGATTGATCCTGCGGACTCTTGGGAAATTGGCTCTGCGCGGTGAACCGGGGACGTAAGGTCAGCCTGCGCAGCCGGGAAAATTTATCAATCCTGGTCGCCGCGAAGAAACTCGTACCGCTCGATCGCGGCCACTACGCCCACGGCGCCTTCCTCGCGCGGCTCGGTGCGCTGGACGCGGCCGAGGCAACGGACGCGCACGGGGCCGGCCATGGTTATTTCGTTCGGCAACGTGAGAAGAATCTCGACAGGCGAGCCCTCTTTGACGTCCTTGGTTAGAAAGAAGTAAACACCGCGGGAACTGACGTCCCGCGATTCGGTGCTGGTTTCGCCGACGGCGGCACCTGTCGTCCAGCGAACCGTGAGTGGCAGCCGCATGGTGAAACGTTGTGTGGTGCGGCGTTCAGAACCCGTCAAGACAGTCCTCCTGAGCGAAGCCAAAGTGTATCTGGGGTGGGGCTAGCCCACAATAGGACTCCCGATACAAAATCGATTCAAATCTGAGAGGTACCGATGTACTAGGACATTTTAGGACTCGGCGATAGGGGCGGCGGTAATGAGTTCCGGCACAATTCGCGAACGCCTTGCCGTGCGCCTAGGTGTAAGCCATTGAAATACAAGCACTTAGGTATGGCAGTGTCTCTTAAGGGCATACTCAATGCCAAAATTCCACTCATTTAGCTTTCCTGGCCGAAGCGCTTTATGTCTTCGGGGCCTTCCTGGAGCTTCCCTGCGTCGCGGCCCTGCACCTGGACACGAATTTGCTCGACGATATCGGGATTCGCGAGCGTGGTGATGTCGCCGGTGTCCATGCGGTTCTCGATGGCAGCGAGCACACGGCGCATGATTTTGCCGGAGCGGGTTTTCGGCATGTCCGGCACGACGTGGATATTTTTTGGCCGTGCGATTTTGCCAATTATGGTTTCGATGGTGATGGTGACTTTCTCCTGGACGTCTTTGGTCGACTGGAACCCAGGCTTCAGCGAAACGTAAACGACCGGGACGCGGCCCTTCACTTCGTCCACTGCAGGAACGACGGCGGCTTCCGCAACTTCCGGAATCGTGAGGCAAGCCGACTCGACTTCCTTGGTGCCGAGGCGGTGCCCGGCGACATTGATGACATCATCCACGCGGCCGAGGATGCGATAGTAGCCGTCCGCGGCAAGCACGGCGCCATCCGCAGCGTAATACGGCCAATCGCGCCAATCCTTGCTTTTCGGGTTCCGGCAATACTTAGCGTAATACTGACGGGTGAAACGGTCGGGGTCTCCCCAAATGGTTTGCATGATGCCCGGCCAGGGATTGCGGATGCAGATGTTTCCGGCCACGTTCGAGCCGGCTTTGATTTCCTTCGCTTCTTCGTCCCAAATCACCGGATAAATTCCCAGCGCCGGAGGGCCTGCGCTGCCGGGCTTCATCGGATCGAGCGCGGGCTTGGTGGTGCAGAGGAATCCTCCCGTTTCGGTTTGCCACCAAGTGTCCACGATGACGGCTTCGCGTTTGCCGACGACGTCGTAATACCACTGCCAGACTTCCGGCTCGATGGGCTCGCCGACCGTGGTCATGTGCTTGAAATGGTAGTTATATTTTTTCGGTTCTTCTGCGCCGGTTTTGCGCAACATGCGAATCGCGGTCGGCGAAGTGTGGAAAATATTGACGTCGAGGCGCTCTGCGATGCGCCACGGACGGCCGACGTCGGGGAATTGCGGCACGCCTTCGTAAAGGACGCTGGTGGCCGCGAGAGCAAGGGGGCCATAAACAATGTAGGAATGGCCGGTGATCCAGCCGATGTCCGCCATGCACCAGTAGACGTCTTCTGGATGAATGTCCTGGTAATACTTCGCGGTGCCGGTCACGTAAGCGAGATAGCCGCCCGTGCGATGCTGGCAGCCTTTGGGCTTGCCCGTGGTGCCGCTGGTGTACATCAGGAAGAGCGGCGCTTCGGCGTCCTGGGAAACGGGCTCGACGGTTTTGCCGCGATAGTCTTTGAGAACGCCGTCAATGAAATAGTCGCGATTTGAAACCATCGGCGTTTCCGAACTGTACTTGCCGGGATAGCGCTTCCAGACGAGCACTTTGTCGATGTGCCGGCCTTCTTTTTCGGCGGTTTTCACGGCGATTTCCGCTGCGGCCTTGTGGTCCACCCACTTGCCGTTGCGCCAGTAGCCGTCGGCGTAAATCAACACGCGACTGCCGGAGTCGGCGGCGCGCAGACCGCAAGCCTCTCCGCTAAATCCGCCGAACACGACGGAGTGCACGACGCCCAGGCGCGCGCAGGCAAGCATGGTGATGGGCAGCTCGGGGACCATCGGCAGGTGAATCGTCACGCGGTCGCCGGTTTTCAGGCCTGCGAAATCGCGCAGCAGCGCAGCGGTTTCGTTCACGCGCTTGTAGAGCTCCTGATAGGTGATGACCGTATAGGCTTCGCCTTCGGGCTCTGGAATAAAAATGATGGCGGCTTTGTTTTTATATTTGGCGAGATGCCGGTCGACGCAGTTGTAGCAGGCGTTCAGCTTTCCGCCCACGAACCATTTCCAGAAAGGAGGATTGCTCGTATCCAGCGTTTGGCGCCAGGGTTTGTCCCAATCCAGCAGGGAAGCGTAGTGATCGAAGCATCCCGGGAAATGCTTTTCGCTGAACTTTTTAACAAACGCGGGATCGGCGAGATTGGCCTGCGCGATAAACTCTTTGGGAGGGCGATAGTATTGCTCTTCCTTCCAGTGCACGGCGATTTGCGCTTCGCTGAGTTTCTGGCTGCGCTTCACTTTCAGGTCTTTTGTGCTGAGTTTCTGACGCGGTGTTGCCACGGCGGCTCCCTTGAAAAGCAATGAATTTCAAACGCCCGGCGAGGACTATCCCGTTCGGGCGCGCTTCCTTGGAGAATAGAAGAAGCTCGTCCCGTGGAAATAATGCTCCCGCGCGGGCACACCCGTCAAATTACCGCTGAGAGGTTTGTGGCGAAGGCGCGCGAGCAATCGTGAAACGGGTTGGGCCGCTCAGCGTTTTTCCTGACTAGAGGGCGATTCGCGAATCGTGATACAACTTCTGCTTGAACCTGCAAACTGCCATTTTTCTTTTCTTTGCCGGGGCCCTCGGAGGCGGCATCAATGCCGTGGCCGGGGGCGGAAGCTTTGTCGCGTTTCCCGCGCTTTTGTTCACCGGCGTACCGGCGATTCCTGCTAATGCGACCAACACACTCGCTTTGTGGGTTGGAACTACGGCAAGCGGCAATGCTTATCCGCAAAAGCTGAACATCCCCCTTCGCATTCTGATTCCTGTGGTTATCACCAGTCTCGTTGGCGGTCTTGCTGGCGCGATTCTCTTAATTCACACGCCGGCAAAGACCTTTCGTCGCGTGATTCCCTGGCTGCTGCTGGGGGCCACGCTGCTCTTCGCGTTTGGCAAGCATTTGACTGGACGCATTTCCGCGGGAATTTCGCACGACGCCAGTAACGCGGCCGTGGCAGGCGCATCCACTTTCGAACTGCTTGTTGCAGTATACGGCGGCTATTTCGGCGGCGGAATCGGCATCATGAACCTGGCGATGCTGGCTGCGCTGGGCATGACCGACATTCACGCGATGAACAAGCTGAAGGTACGGCTTGGCGGCGTGATCAATGGCATTGCCACAGTCACGTTTGTCGTGACAAAGGCGATTGTCTGGCCGCAGGCCATTGTGATGACCTGCGGCTCGGTTCTTGGCGGCTATTCCACGGCGCACTACGCGCAAAAGCTGCCGCAGTCCTGGGTCAAGGCATTTGTCATTTTGGTTGGCTTCGCCATGACGATAGTCTTCTTCTGGCGCGGCTACCGATGAGATTCAGTCCCGCATGATATATTCCCGCAGTCATGAATGTTGTCGAGCCTCACTCGGGCACAAGGCCACCTTCGGTGATTCCGCTGACGCGCAATCAGATTCGCGGGTTCTGGGCTTCGTGGGGAGGCTGGGCGCTCGATGGCATGGATTCGTTCATTTACGCGCTGGTGCTGGTTCCTTCGCTGCGCGACCTCTTGCCGCGCTCCGGAATTGCCGCAACGAAAGGCAACATCGGCTTCTATGGCGGATTGCTGTTCGCACTTTTTCTGTTCGGCTGGGGACTGGCGTTTTTGTGGGGGCCGGTGGGAGACAAATTCGGGCGTGTGCGAACGCTCATGCTGACCATCGTTTGGTATTCCGTTTTCACTTTCCTCAGCGCGGCGGTCACCAACGTTTGGCAGCTTGCCATTCTGCGCCTGCTTGCAGGGATCGGCATCGGCGGCGAGTGGGCCATGGGCGGAACGTTTGTGGCTGAAGAATGGCCGGAAGAGCGGCGGCGCGCCGGCGCGGGTTACATGCACACTGGATATTACGTGGGCACTTTTTGGGCCGCGATTCTCAACTACGGGATCGGCACCTACTTCGGCACGTACGCCTGGCGCGTGATGTTTGCGGTGGGCGGATTGCCCGCTCTTTTGCTGGCGTGGGTACGCCACGGCGTGACGGAGCCAGCACGGTGGAAGAAGAAAGCCGGCGTACTCAGTTCCTGGCACGTTTGGCAGCCGTTTGCCGCGCTCTTTGCGAAGGCGCTGCGGCGCAGAACGATTCTAAATTCGTTATACATGCTGGTGTCGATTTGCGGATTGTGGGCGGGAACCGTCTATGTCCCCGCGGCTGTGACGGCGCTTGCGGAAACAGCCGGAGGAATGGGCCCCCAAGCTGCGCAGCTTGCTTCGCGCGCGGCAATGCTGGTTTCGTTCGCCACGATTCTGGGCTGCCTGGCGATGCCCTGGCTTGCGGACAAATTCGGACGGCGCGGCGCGTTGGCATTTTACTTTTCGCTGATGCTCGGGTTCATTGCGGTCACTTTTGGAAAGGTTTTTTACCTGGGCGCGGCGGCCTTGCCATGGTTTTTCGCCTGCCTTTTCTTTTTGGGATTTGGCGGAGCGAATTTTGCGGTGTACACGCTGTGGCTGCCGGAGCAGTATCCTACGGAGTGTCGCGCGAGCGCATTTGCGTTCTCCACTTCTTTCGCGCGTTTTGCGGGCGCGGGAATCACGTTTCTTGTTGGCGCGGGAGTCCAGCGTTACGGCTCGCTGGGAATCCCTGTCGCGCTGACTTCCATGGCGTTCGCGATTGGCTTGCTGCTCGTTCCTTTTGGCGCAGAGACCCGAGGAGAAAGCCTGCCCGCGTAGCGCCTTTCGGCTGGAGAATCATGACGCAAATAGAGTCCAAGATTTTCCACATAGCAAAGCTGCGCGAATTTGCCCGCGCGTATTTCTTCATCGGACACTTTTTTGGGCGATGCGGATTGACGGCTTTTGAATGAAGCTCTCCCGCCCACATCGCTTTTAGCCTCCCAAGAAATCTGGAGACTGGCCGCGCAGAGAGGCATCCAGGATTTGAATCGTGTGGACTACGGGGGTCTTTTGACGCTGGCGCGAGAGAGAAGACTGAAGCTGCAGAACGCAGCCGGGATTGCCAGTGGCGACGACGCCGGCTCCGAGATGCGCAATGAGCTCGGCTTTGCGATCCCCAAGGGACTCGGCGGCGCCCGGTTGAACCAAGTTGTAGATTCCCGCGGAGCCGCAGCAGATGGCGGATTCGGGGATCTCGACGAGCTCGAGCCCGGGAATGCTCGCGAGCAACGCGCGCGGTTGCTCGCGCACGCCTTGCGCATGCTGCAGATGGCAGGAATCGTGAAACGCCACGCGCAGTTTTAGCGGATGGCGCGGAGCACGCGCCTCGAGTTCCGCGAGGATTTCGCTGATGTCCTTGCACTTTGCCGAAAAGTTTCGGGCACGCTCGGCGTATTCCGGAACGTCGCGGAGCAGGTGAGCGTATTCCTTCACGTTGGAGCCGCATCCGGCCGCGTTGGTCACGATGGCCTCCACGTTGGCGTGCTCGAACACATCGATGGTCTTCTTTGCGAGACCGATGGCGGCGGCTTCCTCTCCAGCATGAACAAGCAAAGCGCCACAGCAAGTTTGCGCTTGGGGAGCGACCACTTCACAGCCTTCGGCGGAGAGAACGCGGGCCGTTGCGGCATTCACCTGCGAAAAAAATTCGCGTTGCACGCAGCCAAGAAGCAGCCCGACGCGGCGGCGTTTTGGGCCGACGGCCGGAGTGACTTCCGGGACGGTTTCCTGGGGAGCGAGTTCAGGAAGCAGCGCTTCCATGGTCCGCCATTTCTTTGGAAGCAGTTTGAGCAGCCTCAAGCCGCGAACGAGGGCTTGCAATCCGGATTTTTGATAGGCGAGGAGAGGCGCGCGCAATCGGCGGAGGTGATCCGGCCGGGTGAACGTCTCATACAAAAAATGACGATGACGCTTTTCCGCGGAAGAACGCGGGAAATTGCGTTCGATTTGAGCGCGTGTGGCTTCGATAAGCTTTCCGTAATCCACGCCGGACGGGCAGGCGGTCATGCAAGCCATGCAGCCGAGGCAGGTGTCGAAGTGGCTGATCCACTTGGGAGTCATCTGTGCGGCGCCTTCCGCGGCGAGCTTCATCAAATAGATGCGCCCGCGCGGCGAATCCATTTCCTGCCCCCACAGAACGTAGGTAGGGCACACGGGCAAGCAAAAGCCGCAGTGCACGCACTTATCAATGATGGCGTTGGCGGGCGGATGATGCGGGTCAAAAGCGGAAGGAAGCGGATTGGGAAGCGTCGTCATGAGACAAGTGGACAACTGACAGTCTACCGTCCTTAGCAGGCCATTAGGAGAAGAATATTCGAGACGAATACTTCCAACCTGTTTCTTTGCAATAGGTTACAGCCGCACTTAAAGTAATACTTTAAACTTTGCGCCGCAAAGTAGCTTGCGGCTTGGTCCTGCCCGTTTTTTATTTCGATCTTGCGCCGGAGAACGCCGACGCCAATCCGAGCGCGATCAATCCGCCGCCGGAGACGTTGCGCTGGATGCGCCGCAGCCGCAAGCTGCCGCGAATTCGCTCGGCCACGGTTCCGGCAATCAGGGCATAGACGGAATCGCTGCACCAGCCCATCAGCGCAAACAAGATTCCTAGTTGCAGGATTTGAAGAGTGACGTGACCGCGCGCGGGATCAACAAACTGCGGCAGGAAAGCCAGAAAGAAGAGCGCCGTTTTCGGATTGAGCAAATTCACGAGAAAGCCCTGGCCAAAAATTCGCGCGAGGCGCGTTTCGCCTCCCGCTGAAGCAAACAGTTGCTGATCCGGGGTACGCAGAGTTTTGATTCCGAGATAAATCAAATAGGCCGCGCCCAGATATTTCACAAATCGAAAGGCCAGCGCGGAAGAGGCCAACACGGCAGAAATGCCCAGAGCAGCCGCAACGACGTGGCACAGGGTTCCGACTACGATGCCCAAGACGGAAACGAGACCGGCGGCGCGGCCGTGTCCAATACTCCGGCTGACGACGTAGGTCACCGCTGGACCGGGGATGACGAGAAGAACGGCCGCGCCGGTAACAAACAAGAGAAGAGAGGAATGACTGATCAGCATGAGCGACCCCACGAATCTAAAGACGACGAATAGATGCTTCGAGATAATGCTCGGTGACAGGTTAGGTGACAACCAAAGACGGAATGGGAGAACGACTTAATGACAGGCGCAACCACCGCCGCAGCAGCCGCCTCCGCCCGAAAACCCCCCGGAAGACTTTGCAGATGCGCCGTTTGCGGAGCCATTGCCGGCGCTGAAAACGGAGAGCTGTATGGCGTTTCGCTTGCCCGCGCACTTCGGGCAGGAAATCTCCTGCTGCTTGTTCAGCACGATTTTCTCGAAGTGCGTCTGGCAATCCTCGCAAATGTATTCATAGATTGGCATTTTCAGACCTCAAGGTATTCCCTTGCATTATAGCAGGCACGGCAACCCGCGAGTTCGGGCGTAAAAGCAGCGGCCCCGGGTGAACCGGGGCCGTTGCAATCTGCGTTGCAATCTGCGGAGTTGGCAGGATGCTGCTTAGTCGCCGGCGACGGCTTCGGCGGTCTTTTCATTGGTCTTGGCCGAAGAACCACTCCCATTGCCATTGGAATGGCCGTTGCCGTTGGCCGGAGCAATCGTCACCGGCTTGAAATCCGCCGGTACAGCCTTGGAGATGTCTCCCACCGTGCCAATCTGCACCACCGAGGGCTGGGCTTTCTTCAGCACCAGCTCTTCGTAAATAGCGCGAACCTTGGCCTGCTCTTCGTAAGCCTTCTTGCGGCGCGCGCGGTCTTCTTCGGCCGCGGTTAGTGGAATGTCGTGATCGAGATGGCGCACGCGAGCGGCGTCTTCCGCGTCAATCTTGAGCGAGTGCTCGTAAGAAGCGAGATTAACGCTCTTCCCCTTGGCATAGATTTCATGCTTGCCGTGCGTCCGATACCACTCGGCGACGGTCGCGTTCTTGTGCATGTTCTCAATGATCTTGCGCCAGCCGATGCCGGTATTGTACGCGCAGAAGGAAATTTCGCCCTGCTGCGTGGCGTATGGAATGATGCACATCTCGGTGCGGCGGAAGTCGTAGTTGAACAAATCCTGGAACCACATTCCCGCGATGAATAGGAAGTTCCACGGATCGGTCGCGCGGCGCTTCATGGCGTCTTCGTAGGTGCGGTCGGGAGAAGTACGGCCATATTTGACCGTGGACTTTTTGGTGAGCGCCCAGGTCTTGTCGAATTTCTTGAACAGGTCGTACAGCGTCAGCCCCTTCGGTCCCTGGAAGGGGTGATAGTTCCTGAGCAGCGCTAGGGCCATCATGAAGTTCGAGAAGCCCTTGCCGCGCGCCGCGTCGGTGATGGCGGTGACGTCCTTGACAAGCTGCGGAGCATCCAGGAAGCGCGGCACCGGGGCCCACTCCTTGGTCTCCTTGTTGATCATCAACGCGGTGCCCACGCCGCAATTAGGATGGCAGCCGCAGGACAGCGCGCCCCACTTCTCATCCGGCCCATGTACAAGGTCGGAGAAACCGGCAAAAGTGCTGACGAACGAGATAGGGAAC
>Ga0066696_10000493_pt1 | contig 15810 bp, 9 predicted proteins | sample GraSoiAngelo_145_FD_71412 | JGI IMG/M metagenome (GOLD analysis project Ga0066696, IMG submission 71412) | Grasslands soil microbial communities from the Angelo Coastal Reserve, California, USA - 14_1009_05_20cm | ecosystem: Environmental > Terrestrial > Soil > Grasslands | place: USA...
GGGGATCCGTTCCCCGATCGCGGCGCCTTCTACCGATCCGATCAGTTCGAGCTGGCGCGCATCGGAGTTCCGGTCGTCGCCATCCGCGGCGGCCCGAACTACCTGGGCCGCCCTCCGGGCTGGGGCGCCGCGCAGCACGAAGCGTTCGAGCGCACCGACTACCACCAGGTGACCGACGAGTACCACGGAGACTGGGACCTCGCAGGCGCGGTGGAAGACGCGCAGCTCGATCTGCTCGTCGGCCTGCGGATCGCCAACGCGACCTCGCTTCCACAGTGGAAACCGGGGGACGAGTTCGAGAAGGCGCGCAAGACGGCGGCGCGCTAATCCTCTTCCGACTTCAAGCGGGCGGGGATGTCGGCCTCGATGAAGACGCCGAGGAGATCCGAGTCGACGTCGCCCCGCTTGGCCTCGTCCTCGAGAATCTCGTACGCCTTCTCCTTGGGGACCGCCTTCTTGTAAGGCCGGTCGCTGGCGGTGAGCGCGTCGTAGATGTCGCTGATGGTCATCATCCGCGTGGGAAGCGAGATGTCCGGATCGGTCAGCGAGCGCGGATAACCGCCGCCTCCCAGCTTCTCGTGGTGTCCGTAAGCGATGTCGGGAACGCGCCGCAGCGCGCGCGTCCAGGGAATCTGCTGGAGGAAGCGGTAGGTGTGGGTGACGTGGGATTCGATCTCCCGGCGTTCGAGCTCGGTGAGCGATCCCTTGCGCACGGAGAGCTTGAGGATCTCTCCCTCGGTGAGGAAGGGCTGCACCTTTTGCGTCACGGGGCTCGTGTACTGGACGTTTCCGATCTCGAAGAGCCGATCGAAGGTGCCCTCCTCCATGACGGTCGGGAGGTTGCAGCCCAGGATGAACTGGAACATCCCGTCCAGCTCACGGCGCCGGTCCGCGAGCCGGGCGTCCTCCTCCGCGATGATCCGCGGCGCCTCGCGCGGATGTTGCACGAGGCGCTGGACCTTGCGCTTCTCCGCCTCGATCTCGGCATGGGCGAGCACCATCTCGAAGCGCGCTCGCAAGGTCTCGAGCTCGCCCGGCTCGAGCTTGTTCGCCTTCACGAGGACGTTCTCGCGCACTCCCACCTTGCCGAAGTCGTGCAAGAGCGCCGCGTACCGCAACTCCTGCCGCTCGTCGTTGCCGAGGCGGAAATCCTTCCACCGCCCGGCGGTGTGGCCGGCGCTGGGGAGGACGTCGGCGAGCCCGACGGAAAGCCGGGCGACGCGGTCCGAATGGCCGGCGGTGGTCGGGTCGCGCGACTCGATGGCCACGACGCTGGCGCGGACGAATCCTTCGAAGAGCTGCGCGATCTCCTGGTTGACGAGCGCGTTGTTGACCGCCACCGCGGCCTGGCCGCCGAGCGCGGAGAGGAGCTCCTCGTCCTCTTCGGTGAAGGTGCCGCCGAGGATCTTGTTGAGCGCCTGCAGGACGCCGACCACTTCTCCCTCGAGGGAGCGCATCGGCACGCAGAGAATGCTCTTGGTGCGGTAGCCGGTTTCCTTGTCGACATCGGGGTTGAAGCGCGGATCGTCGTAGGCGTCGGCGATGTTGATGGGGGTGTTCGTCTCGGCGACGGTTCCTGCGATCCCCCTTCCCATCGGGAAGCGGATCTCGCGCGTGCCGACGCCCTGGGCGATCTTGCTCCACAGCTCGCCTTTCGCCTTGTCGACGAGGAAGAGGGAGCAGCGATCGGCCTCGACCACGCGGGCGGCCGCCTGAACGATGAGCTTGAGCAGCCGATCGAGATCGCGCTCGGCGACGAGAGCCTTCGCCACCTCGAGGATTCTCCCGAGTTTCGCGACCCGCGCCTGGAGGCGATCCATCGCGACGAAGTCTATCAGAGGCGGCGCGGCCGCGCGGGACCGTCGGCCATGCGCACGGACGGCGGTTTTGCTATGTCCGACCTCCCGATGGGCACCGAGGACGGGTTCCGCCATCTGTTCGAGACGAATCCGCAGCCGATCTTCGTCTACGACCTGAAGACGCTGCGCATCGTCGCGGCCAACGAGGCCTTCCTCCTCGAGTACGGGTACTCGCGCGAGGAGCTCGAGAAGATGGACGCCCGGCAGCTCCACCCTCCGGAGGACGCGGGCCAGCTCGGTCTCATCTACGAGCCTTCGCGCGCGGGCGTCTTCAAGGGCGCGCGGAAGATGGCGCGACCGGGCATGAGGCACCGCCGCAAGGACGGATCGACCTTCGACGTCGAGACGCTCAGCTCCCCGCTCTCCTTCGAGGGGATCGACGCGCACATGGTCGTCGTGCGCGACATCAGCGACCGCCGCAAGCTCGAGGCGCTGGAGGCGCGCTGCCGCGCGCTGTTCGATCACTCGCGCGACATCGTCCTCATGCTCACCTGGGACGGCAGGATCGTCGACGCCAACCGCGCCGCGATGCGGGCCTATGGATATCCGCGCGAAGAGCTGGTGCAGCTCAAGGTCAGCGACCTGCGCGATCCGACCACCCTGACCGAGGTGGAGCGCCAGATCGAGCGGGCCCAGCACGACGGAATCTTCTTCGAGACCCGTCACCGCCGCCGCGACGGCGGCATCTTTCCGGTGGAGGTCAGCTCCACGACCATCGAGGTGGGCGGCGAACGGCTCTTGCTCAGCGTGGTGCGCGACACGACCGATCGGCGGAAGGCTGCCGAGGACCAGCGCGTTGCGGACTCCCGCTTGCAGCTGCTGGTAGACGAGGCCCCCGAGGGTCTCGGTCTCATCCGCAACGGGCGGATCCTCTACGCCAATCCCGCCTTTGCGCTGCTCGCGGGCGCATCGGACCCCGCACAGCTTTCCGGGGCGGCCCTCGCCGATCTTTTCGCGGCGGTCGATCGTGTCGAGGTCGCGCGCCTCGTCTCGGTGCGCGGCGGCCAGCCTCCTTCCGAGCACCAGCTCCGGCTGCGAAGTGCGACGGGTCCCGACATCCTCGTCGCGGTGGTTGCCCGGGCGGTTCCCTTCGAAGGCAGCGCCGCGGTGATCCTGGCGGTGCGCCGGGCCCCGAATTCCTGATCAGGAATCGACCAGCCTGCGCGCCTCGTCGAATCGTTCCGGCGGAACGTAGAGGCGCGAAAGCATCGCCGGCTCCGCGTAGCGCTCGTAGAGCGGCGTGTACTCGGCGATCGGCACTTCGCCTCGCGGCGTTCGCACCCAGAGGGGCGCGTCGCGTCCGTAGGTGGCGAGGATGCCCCGCGAGAGCGTGATGAAACCGTCGATTCCCGACGAGGCGAGCAGCGAGAGCCCCTCTTCCAGATCGGGCGCGCCGCGCGGATCGAGGAATGGCCCCCGTTCGAGGAGCAGCCGGTAGCCCTGGCGGCGCACGATGCGCATCGCCCATGGATTCTTGCTCGCCCGCAGCGCGGCGGTCAGGGTCACGTCGTCGTGCTCGAGGTACTCGTCGACGTCCGCGGGCAGCTCGTACTCCCCGCCGCTGGTATCGCAGTAACGCTGCAGAAGCTGCTCGTAGCCGACCGAGGCGTAGTGGAAGTAGACCGAGAGGAACATGTGGTAGCGCGAGAGCAGGAAGTCCTCGAAGGCGAAGACGGCGCGGTGCTGCAACGCCAGGTGCACGCGGCCGGCGCGCTCGACGGTCTCCAGGTTCTGCACGATCCAGTCGAGGTCGAACTTCCCGTAGTTCACCCCGGTGAAGAAGGAGTCGCGCTGCAGGTAGTCCATCCGATCGGCGTCCAGCTCGCCGCTAACGATCTGCCGTAGGAGCGGCAGCAGATCGCGATCGCCGACCGTGAAAGGGTTCCCGCCCGGCGGCTTCTGCCCGCTGATGAGCGCGGCGATGTGGGAAGGCTCGATGCCGCGCGGTCCCATGCGCGCGGAAATCTCCGCGGCGAGCCCCGAGTCGAGGATGAGCTTGAGCGTGTAGTCCTCATGGTTCGCGCGCCGCCCCGGCGTTCTGCGCTTCAGCGGCTGCGTCCAGTCGGGGATGCGGAGGTCCGCGGCGGGCGGCATGATCCGCTCGGTAGCGTGGGAGAGCGGGGCGTGGCCGAGATCGTGGAAGAGCACCGAGAGCCGCAGCGCCTGCCGCAGGCGGTCGCGATCGCGATCGGGCAGGTCGAGCTTCGGCGCGAGCGCATCGAAGACCCGCGTCGCCACCGCCATCGCGCCGAGGCCGTGGGCGTAGCGGGTGTGTGTCGCGCCGGGAAAGGCGAGATCGGCGAACCCGAGCTGCTTCACGTTGCGCAGCCGCTGGTACTGCGGGCTGTCCACGAGAGCGCGCTCGTCCGCGCTGATCTCGATCGCGCCGTGGATGGGGTCGCGGATGTGCATGCGGTCTGTGTACTGTAGCAGGGTGCACCACCCATGCTCCGGCCTGCGGCCTCCGCCCGTCGCGGGCAAAGCCCGCTCCTCCGCCCTTTTGCTTTCCCTCGCGGCGCTCGCCTGCGCCTGCGCCTCGCGGCAGCGTGCCGATGCCTTCGAGGCAGACCTCCTCCTGCGCGGGGGACCGATCTTCCTCGCCGACTCCGCCGGGACGACACACCGCGCACTGGCCGTCCGGCTCGCCCGCGTCGTCGCCCTCGATGCCGACGCGGAGGCACTGGTGGGCCCGCGCACCCGCGTCGTCGATCTCCGCGGGCGCCTCGCCACGCCAGGAATGAACGATGCCCATTGCCATCTCGGAGCGGGCGGCCTCGGGCTCCTCGAGGTGGACCTGCGCGGATCCACCTCGCTCGCGGAGATCGAGCGGCGCGTCGCCGAGGGCGCGAAGAGCGCGGCGCCTGGCGAATGGATCACCGGACGCGGCTGGGACCAGACGCGTCTTCCCTCTCGCGAGCTGGGGCCGGGCGGCTGGCCGACGAAGGAAACTCTCGATCGGGCCGGGGGCGATCATCCGGTGTATCTGCGCCGCGTAGACGGGCACACGGGATGGGCGAGCTCCCGGGCCTTGCAGATCGCCGGCGTGGATGCGCGAACGCAGGACCCTTCTGGAGGGCGCATCGTGCGCGACGCCCGGGGAGAGCCGACCGGAATCTTCGAAGAGCGCGCGACGGAGCTGGTGGCGGCGAAGGTGCCGCCGCCCAGCCCGGACAAGCGCCGCCGCGGCATCCTCGCCGCGCTCCGGCTGGCGGCTCGCACGGGCGTCACCAGCGTGCAGACCGATGCGCCCGCCGAGGACTTCGCCGTCTACACCGATCTGCGCCGCGAAGAACGGCTGACCTTGCGCGTGTACGGCTGGGTGGAGCTGACGGAGGAGGAGATCGGGCGTTTCAAGGGCCTCGGCGAGGAAGCGCCGTTCGGCGACTACTGGCTCCGCCGCGGGCTCCTCAAGGCCTACGCCGACGGGACCCTCGGGTCGCGCACTGCCTGGATGCTCGAGCCGTATGCCGACGATTCACGCACGCGCGGCATCCGCCGCATCCCCGTCCCGGAGCTCGAAGCGCTGGTACTCGCCGCCGATCGCGCAGGGCTGCAGGTGGCGGTACACGCCATCGGAGACGCGGCGAATCGGGAAGTGCTCGACGCTTTCGAGAAGGCGGCCCGCGCGACGGACCGGCGCGGAGCGCGACATCGCATCGAGCATGCCCAGGTCCTCGCTCCTTCGGACATCGCGCGCTTCGCCGAGCTCGGAGTCGTCGCCTCGATGCAACCGACGCACGCGACCAGCGACCTGCGCTGGGCGGAAGACCGGATCGGGCCGAAGCGCGCGGCGGCGGGCGCCTACGCCTGGCGCAAGCTCCTCGAAGCGGGAGCGCGGATCGCCTTCGGCACCGACTTCGCGGTCGAGCCGCTCGCGCCCATCGAAGGCCTCTACAGCGCGGTGACGAGGCAGAGCCGCGAGGCGCCCTTCGGCCCCGCCGGCGGGTGGATCCCGTCCGAGAAGCTGACCCTGGCCGACGCCATTCGCCTCTACACGACCGGGAGCGCTTACGCGGAGTTCCAGGAGAACGACAAAGGGACGCTGGAAGTGGGAAAGCTCGCCGATCTGGTGGTGTGGGACCGCGACCTTTTCAAGACGCCGGAAGCGAAGCTGCTCGACGCGAAGCCCGTGCTCACGGTAGTCGGTGGGCGGGTCGTCTTCGAAGCGCAGTGACCGTCCGGATGCTCCGGCCTTCGGCCTCCACCCGTCGCGGGCGAAGCCCGCTCCTCCGTCAAAACCGCAGCCCGATCCCCGCCGAGAGCGGCGAGTGCTTCGGGTCGCCGGCGAATCCGATCGCCTCGACCAGGAAGTCGTACCAGAAGTGCACGGCGACGGGCTTCGACAGCCGATATCCGCCGTATCGATAGGCGAGTCCCAGATAGCTCCCGAGCAGGGTGATGAAGGGCACGCCCGCGTAGAGGTACTTGAGCCGGGCGCCGCGCTCGATGAAGGGCAGATTGCTCGCGTGAACGAGGCCAAAAGAAAGGGACGCGTACACCCAGCCCGCCGTCTCGCCGGAAGTGCGCGCCCAGCCCGATTGCAGGACGCCGCGGAACGCCATCTCCTCGGCGGCGGCGACCTGGACGAAGAGCGCCGTTCCCAGCGCGCCGGCCAGCGGATAGCCGACCGCGTCGTGCATTCGCGCGCCGAAGATGACCGGTTCCTGCCCGAGGCCATCGGTGTTCAAGGGGCCGTCGATCACGCGAGACACGAGCAAGCCCGCAGCGAGCGTCCCGGCGATGCCTCCCCAGACCAGCGGGTCGCGCAACACGTGCGGATCGAAGGGAGCGGCGAAGAGGGCGGGAAGATCTTCCTGCGGCGTGTAGACGAGCCGCTCTGCGCGCTGGGAGTCGAGGATCAGATCGAAGGTCGAGGCGACTAGGAGATCGCTGTATGCGAGCAGCGGAAGCTGCGCGGCGGCGCTGCCGGGACCGCGACCGATGGCGCCGGCGAGAGCGCCGGCCAGTTCCACGGTACCGGCGGAGACCAGCGCTTTGCCCTCGGAAGGCCGGCCGCAGCTGAGATGTCCGAGGCCCGGGTAGAAGGCGGCGAGCGGCGGCCGGCAACTCTTGTCGGCGAAGCGCGCGGCCGCCTCGGTTTCGCGATCGCTCGCCGGATCTTCGGAGCGCAGGCGCACCGGCGCACTGGCCGTAGCGCAGGCGGCGAGGAGCGGGACGGCGAGGACGAGCTTCAGCGGATTCCGGACTCCAGCTCCGACACGGAGAGGCCCTGGTACCGGTCGCGCGGATAGGTCCGGAAGACGAAGTCCCACAAGGGAGAGGTGATGCCATACCGGACGTCCGGCGTCTGGAAGTGGTGCACGAGATGGTACTTGCGCAGCCACTTGCCGAAGGCGGTGCGCGGAACGGCGTGGTGCAGGTAGTAATGCGTGAGGTCGTAGATCACGTAGCCGGCCACGAGACCGGCGAAGAACGGCCGGTGCAGGTGCGGCCCGAAGGCGGCTTGCACGGGGAACCAGACGATCACGGCGAGGATCGCCGAGACGGTGGGCGGCATCACCAGCCGGTCCCGGTCGTACGGGTAATCGTGATGGATCCCGTGGATGAGGAAGGAAGCGTCGCGCTGCCATTCCTTGTCCGGAGCCGGCTCGAAATGGAAGACGAACCGATGAAGCAGGTACTCGAGCAGCGTCCAGCCCAGGATGCCGAGCAGGAACAGACCCGCGAGGCCGATGGCCGAGACCGCCGGATCCTGCGCACCTTTGACGAGCAGCCAGGAGATGACCGGCCCCCAGATGAGCAGCACGTGCCAGGGACGCACCCGCGAGAGATACTTCTCCACCCAGTCGATGGTGAACATGCGCGGGCTGCCCCGGCGCGGACGATCGAGCTTCGGGTGGGGGACGAGGTAGAACATTCCGTTCGGAAGTAACTCGAAGGACTTCCGGGCGCAAGGAGAGAGCACACGGATGCCAGTAGCCCTGAGGCCCGCCGCTTCGGTCCTCCTGCACCGCGAGGGACCGCAGGGGATCGAGATTTTCTGGGTCCGCCGCGGCGAGCAGCTTCGCTTCGCGGGCGGCTTCTACGCGTTCCCGGGTGGTCGGGTCGACGCGGCGGACGCGTCGCTGCCGCTCGAGGGCAAGGAAGGACTCGGGGCGGAGGAGATGGCCTGCATCGCCGCCGCCGCGCGCGAGCTCTTCGAGGAGACCGGGGTCCTCGTCGCCGCGGGAGCGGACCGGGTGCCGGCCGAGGCGCGCATGGCCGCCCGGGAAGCGCTGCTGCGCCGCGAGGCCCCCCGCGCCAAGGAGGGAGCGTTCGCGGACTTCCTCGCCTCGCACGGCCTGCGAATCGACGCGCGATCGTTCACGCCCGCAGGCCGCTGGATAACGCCGCCCGCGATGCCCATCCGCTTCGACGCGCGCTTCTATCTGGCGCCCCTCCCGCCGGGCGAGCGCGCCGACGTCTGGCCGGGGGAACTGGTCGATGGAGAGTGGATCCGTCCGGCGGAGGCGCTGCGGCGCTGGGAAGCGGGCACGGCGCTCTTGCATCCGCCGGCATGGCACTCGCTGAGCGCGCTGGCGCTCGGGGTTACGAAGGCCGTTCCGCTCCTGCAGGATCCGTCGCGCGCGCCGTGGAAGCTGCCGATGCACGACTGGGTGGTGGAGCGCATCGAGTTCCAGCGCGGAGTGATCGTGGTCCCGCTCCGGACTCCGACGCTTCCGCCGGCGACACACACCAATTGCCTCCTGCTCGGGGACGAGGAGTTGTGGGTCGTCGACCCGGGCTCTCCCTATCCGGAAGAGCAGGCCACCCTGGAAAGCGCGCTGTCCCTGCTCGTCGAGGAGGGCCGCAAGCCGGTCGGCATCCTGCTCACGCACCACCACCACGACCATGTCGGAGGAGCGGTGGCCCTGGCGCGTTCGCGGCGGTTGCCCATCGCCGCTACCGGGCAAACCCAGGAGCAGCTCGATTTCCGCGTCGATCGCATCGTCAAGGACGGGGAACGGATCGAGACGGGTCCGCGGGGATGGTCCTGCGTCCACCTGCCCGGGCACACGCGCGGACATCTCTGCCTGATCGAGTCGGGAAGCGGCGCGGTGGTGGCGGGAGACCTCATCGCCGGCATCGGGACGGTGATCGTCGATCCGCCCGAGGGCGACATGGCCGACTACCTCGCCTCGCTGCGGCGGCTCGCCTCGTTGAAGCCCGGCACGATCTATCCCGCGCACGGTCCAGTAGTCCCGGCGGGACCGGAGAAGATCTCCGGCTACATCACGCATCGCCTCGAGCGCGAGGAGCGCGTCGTCGCGGCGCTCCGTTCGACCGGGCCGGCCACGCCGGCCGAGCTGGTGCCGCCGAGCTATCCGGATGTGAAGCCGGAGATGTATCCCTTCGCCGAGCGAAGCCTCCTCGCGCACCTGGAGAAGCTGGTGCGCGAAGGCCGGGCGCGGAGGGACCGTACAGGTCGCTACGCGCTCGCGTGATCGAGCTTTACATCCCCGGCGCCCGCCAGGTGATCCCGGCCGAGACGAGGTGCACCTTCGTGTCGTAGGTGCCGGGGAACGCCTCGATCCCGGTAGCTGTGACCTTATCGAAGAATGCGTACTGGTAGCCGACGTCGAAACGCAGACCGCGGATGAATTCGTATCCGGCGCCTACCGACACCGCCCAGCTGTTCCCGTCGGTGAGCGACGGGTCGATGGTGGACGCCGGCTGCTCGGAGATGCTGCGCAAGAGCCCGAGCCGCAACGTCAGCGGAGGCAGGAAGGGCGTGTTCGCGTACTCGGCGCCGAAACGGTAGACCCACGCGTTGTTGTAGTTGCGCGGCACGCTGACGAGCGGGCCCCCGCTCTCGCCCAAGTACGTATCCGACGTGTACGACTTCCAGCGCTCGAGGTTCCAGCTTCCCATCACCTTGAGGTTCGGGACCAACTCGTAGGCCGCGCCGATGTAGAGGATGTTCGGCGCCGTCACGTGCTCGGTCGCGTTCTGGTCGTGAAGCTGAGCCGTCAGCGAGCCGGGAATGTTGTCGAAATGGGCACGGCCCGTCAGCTCGAGGGGCGCCTGGTGCTTGTAGTCGATGGCGATGGTGAGCGGAATGCCCTCGGGCGCATGGAACTCGCCTGCCACCCCGTAGGTGAACGCGCCGCCCGCGAGACCGAGTTGCGCCGCGCCGGCATCGAGGATCTGGACCGCGAGCTTCTCTTGCACTCGATAATAGAGAAGGCTCGCGCCGAGCTTGAAGAGGGGGTGCGGCTGGATACCGGCGCTCGCTTGCGTGAGCCAGACCTTCTGATCGACGTCCTGGATCCGATTGGCGCCCGGCCAATTGGTGGGCCAGGGCAGCGAGCCGCCACCGGGAAGCATGAGCGACAGACCTACTCCGTACGGCATGCCGTTCGGCAGCGCATTGCCGTAGGAGGCCGCGAGCTCCGGCGGGAAGTTCGAATGCCCCCTGAGCGACGCCGACCCGAGCGTCGGGTCGGACCACTTCGTCTGGTTGGCAAGCAACTCCACGCTGGCGGCGACGGCCAGGCCTTTCTGACCGGCGAGAGCCGCCGGATTCGAATGGGCTGCCTCGGGGCCGTTCTGCGCGGCCACGTTGGACTGCGAGAGCGCAAGGTCGCGGGCATTCTCGTTGGGAATCGCGTACGCCCCAGCGAAGGCGGTGGCGGGGGCGAGGATCAGGGCGGCGAGCAGGGAGCGCATTGGTGGGTTCTCGCTAGAAGACGCGGACGGAGGGAGGAAGCGTCGCGGGGTCAGCCAGGAAGTTCGCCGCATCGGTCTGGCCGCCCACCGTCAGCGCGGGGATCGACCAGTCCGTGAAGAAGGCATGCGGGGCAGCGGCAGCGGGGGCACCGGCGGTCGGGGGAGCGGGGCAGGTGGTGAAATCAGGCGCGCCGTGCGCGAATAGCTGGAAGGTTGCTTTGGCCGCGGGGAAGCCGGGGAGCCCCGGCAACGGCCCCGTTCCCATCGTCGAGTCGAGGATGAAGTTGAACGGATTCGGCACCACCTGATCGCAGAACGCGGCCTGGGTGAGGACGTTCTTCGGCGTCTGCGCCACGCTGCCATTCGGGTTGGCAAGCAAGTTCGGCAACGTGTTCGCCTGGATGTGACCGGCGAAGTTCACCGGATCGGCGGGGTCGAGGACCGTCTTGGCGACGACGAGGAACTGCAGGAACGCGGAGTTCGCCCCGGGCTGGATGCCGAGCGAGGCGAGCAGCGCGTTGGTCGTCGTGACGAACGCGGGGGAGTTGGTGAAGACGTCCACGATCGTGCCGCCGCCGACGTTGAGCACCGCGCGCGAGATGCGCGGATTCGTGGCTACGTCGACGGTCCCCTGGATCGCGCCCAGCGACTGGCCGGCGAAGTAGACCTGGGTCGGGTCGAGGATGAACCCTTGCCCCGAGGTGCGATCGAAGACGGCATTCGCCGCTGCCGGTCCGCTGATGGTGGTGATCGCGCGAACGAGCTGCGACTCGTCGACGATGTCCTGCCTCAGCGTGTCACGGGTACGGAAGAAGTTCGCCGTGACGAGATAGTTGGAAGAGATGGTCGGAATCCCTTCGGTACCCGTCCAACCGCACGACGCAGGATTCGCGAGGCAAGTACGGCTTACGGGCAGATAGGCGAATTGCGCGGGCGCGCAAGTCCCCGGCGGGTTTGCGCCGTCTCCCTGGGCGCCGGTGGGAAGCAGCGTCGTGCAGGGCTGAGGGGCCTGTGCGAGAAGGTTGCCGCATTGCTGCACGTTGTTGACGCCGCCGAACGAGATCGTGGTCGTGTTGCCCGTGCAGAACGATCGGTCGCCGTGCTTGGCCGCATCAATGGCCACGACGGTGAACCCCTTCGCCGTGAACGTGTTCGCGACCGTCAGCATGTTGGCGCGCCCTCCGCCGAGACCATGGCGGAAGACGACCACCGGCGAGCACTTCAGCCCGTTGAGCGGCGCCGGCAGCGCGCAGTTCGCGGCCACCGTCCCGAGGGCGGGGGTTGCGACCAGCACCTTGAGCGGTTCGCCGGCAGCTTTCGTCGGATCTGGGTTGAAGGCGCCGGTCAGGTTGTCGAGGAGGTTGAAGGTGGTGATGGTGGTTTCGAGGACCTCGTTGATCTCGGTCTTCGGCACGACCGCGGGATCCACGCCGTACTTCGCGAAGGCTGTCGCGGCCGTGAAGTCCGGAGTATTCGTCAACGGCCCCACCGTCGCGGTCGCGGCGGGTTGGGTATACGGGAGCGCGCCGAGCTGCGTGCCTACGGCGAGGATCGTCTGCGTGTGGAACGTGAACGCCATCGCTACGTGGCTCCGGTCCACCTGACCGCTCGACAGCACGGGTCCGAGCTTTTGACGCATCGCCTCGAGTCCCGAGGCGGTCGCGTTGTCGATGCCCGCGAGCTGCGAGGTACCGTTCGCATCCGCGACCGGATTGTTGAATTGGAGGATCTTCGCCACCGTCCCCGGAACCAGCGCCTTGCCCGTCTTGTCGTGCACACCGTCGGTGATGACCACCGCGTAATCGGTGTTGTCCTGGAGCGGGCGGGTGAGGACCACCGAGCTCGGATCGCCCGCCGTGGCGCCGGCAGGCTGCAGCGCGATCACCGGTGAGAGACCCGACTGCGTCACCTCGACGGGCTCGGTGATGTATGTCGACGGATTGACGAGGCACGGCGGAGCCGTGCACGAGGGCGGATTCGCGTGGGTCAGGTCGAACATCTTCACCGTGGTGCTGTTGATGGTGCTCGCCACCACCAGGTCGGAAGTCGGCGAGAGGATGAAGCCGGTGGTCGAGAAGCCGTCGAGCGCCGCGAATCCGCCGGCGGCGGCATCGACGTTACCGCTCGAGTCGCGGCACACGCCCTGCACGTCGAGCTTGCCCTGCGCGAAGGTGCAGGCGGCGAGCGGCGTCAGCTTTCCGCACGCCGCGCAGGAGGCGGACGCGGGCCGGGGGTCGCGGAGCAGATCGATGGGAAGCGGCACGATGCCGCGACCGGCGTCGAGCTGCACCTGCGTCCCGGCGATGGGGGCGATAGCGAACGTCGTCATCACCGCGGCCTCCTGGTGCGGGAAGACGCGGTCGACCGCGGCGAACGCTCCGCCGTTCTTGTACAGGTCGATGATTGGCTGCAGCTGTGCCGCCGCCGCGAGCGCTGCGGCATTGGATCCGAGCTGGGCGCGCAGGAGCGCGAGATTCGCCTCGGTGTTGAGCTGGGCGCCCTGCGCGATGAGGAAGAACGTCGGCGCCGCCACGATCGGCTGCCCGGAGGTCGTCTTGATTCCGTTCGGTCCCCCGCGCAGCGCGATGATGTATTCGCCTGGCGTCCACGGCAGGCGCCCCTTGTTGTGCAGGGTCAGCGTCCCGACATTCCCCGTCTTCACGTAGTCGATCGGCTGGATCGGGTCGAGCGCCACCGTGCCGGCGCCCTGCGCCGTCTGCAGGAAGGCGACCAGCGTGCCGGCGGTGATGGTCCCGAAGTCGAGATCGGGCGCGGTCACGGTGGTGGTCCCGTTCTGCACGATCGTCGTCTGGAACGAGATGGTGACGGGCACTTCCTGATCGTTCGGGAACCCGCGCTGCGCCTGGAATGCACGGAGCAGGTCTTGCTGCGCGGGTGGCAGCGTCGGCGGGATCTGCGCGAGCGCGATGTCGTTCGGCAGCGGAATGGCGTTGTTCGTCGGGTCGAAGACCGCAGCGGTGAGCGGAGCCGTTGGAGCGCTCGTCGGAACGTCGGGAGCGCTGCAAGCGGCGGCGAGCGCGAACGCGAGCGGCGCCGCGATACGAAGGCTCTTGAGGCTGGTCATTGCTTGCTGAACCCCTGGGCAGAGACGCCCTTGTTGTCGATCTGGTGTCCGTGGAGGAAGTCGAAATACTGGTTCTGCACGTACTGTCCGAGCAGGTCCGGGGTGCTGGAGAAGACGCCGAAAGGCGCGTCGCGCTCGGGACCCGGAAGCTGCATCTTCACCACCGCGTTCGCGGCGTTGGGATCCATCACCGAGATGTGCCGGACGTTGGAGCCGCTGCCATAGGCGAACCCGAGCGGGCTGGACTGCGAGCCGCTCGGATTGCCCACGTCCACCGTCAGCGCGCCGCCCGGCCGCGCGAAGGGTCCGGTGGTGAAGCCATTGGCGATGAGCGGAGAGGCGGGGCTCACCGTGCTGAGCGTATGTACGCGACCCCAGAGCCACTTGTTGCTGGTAACGGGCCCGTTCGCCGCCGAGAGCGACGAGAACGCGGCGACTAGCGCGTTGATCACCTGCGTGCCGCAGGTCTTGGACGCCGTCACGGTGAAGGTCTTGCTCACGTCGTCGCAGAAGGAGTGCTGGGTCAGGTCGGGGAGCAGCTTGACGACGAGCGCGCGGATCTCCGCCCCGCTATCGCCGCCGAACGACTGGCCGGTGGTGGCCGAGACGACCGCGAAGTCGTCGTCGAAGACGGCGTGCAGGAGATCGTTCAGGAAGGTGTGGAACAAGAGGCACGCGGCAGAGTTGGTGAGCGTCGGCGCATCGGTGACCGCGGCGCTCTTCGGGTCCGGGCCCGTGAGGCCGGTCGGACAGTCATAGGGCACCGGCGTCGCCTTCCACGCCGTGAGGAGTCCCCGTGCAGCGGTGTACGTCGGATCCGTCGAGGTCGGATAGAAGTTGCGGTCCTCAAACACCTGGGCGAGCAGCATCTTGTGATCCGACTGCAGCGCCTGCATGTCGGCGAGGCTGACCTTGCCGCCCGTCGTCTTCGCCTTCAGCACCTCCGCGATGCGGGCGTAGCGGATGTCGGTAGGATCATCCCAATCGAAGCTCAAGTAATTGTAGAGCGCAGGGGTTACCGTGCTGAGGAACGGGCTGTTGGCGTTGCCCGTGAAGCCCGCCGGATCGCTGTTGGCGGTCGCGAAGTAGCCCTTGTTGGGGTTCACGCCTAGAGGAAGCTTGTCGTCGGGCACCCAGCAGGGCCCTGGAATTGTCGGCGCAGTCGCTCCGGCGCCTCCGCAGTTGTCGCCGGCGACGCCGCTTCCCCATTCGGCGGTGCCGTCGCCCGTGAGCGGGAACCACGGAACATGGCCCGCCGTGCCTGCCGTCCCGGGAGTGAACGACCAGTTGCGCAGCGGCACGAGGGCGTGCGGGTCGTACCCGATGTGGCCCCCGTCGTCCGCGAGGACGAAGTTCTGCGCGCCGATGGCGTAGTTCTTGAGCGCCGCGAAGGCGGAAGTCGCGGCCGGGGCAGCGGGGTCGCCCACCTCCGTGGCCTCGATGAGCCCGAGGAAGCCCTCGAGGTCCGCCGTCACCTCGTGGCCCGTCCAGCGCATGCTGATCGCGGTCTGGTGCGCGGGGTCGAAGCTGACGATGGGACCGTGATGCGGAACGACCAACACGGTCACGTTCCTCGGCGACGCCTCGCCCTTCACCTTCACCTGGTAGGTCTTCGCGGTGAGGGCCACCGGTGCACCGTTGAACACCACTGCGTTGCAGGGCAAGGGCGTGCCGGTGCAAGCGGTCAGCTGCTCCTGGTAGAGGTCGGTGACGTCATACCCGACCACGGTGACGCCCCATCCCACGTGCGCGCCGCGCCCGACCAGCGCGCCGGGCACGCCCGGGAACGATCCACCGGTGACGTTCAGCTTGCCGTCCGCCGAAGTCATCGCGGAAAGGTGGAAGAGCGGCGGGTACTGCAGCGGTAGGTGGGGGTCGTTCGCGACCATCGCGAACCCGGTCGCCGAGTGTGCTCCGTCCACGACCCAGTTGTTGGAGCCCGACCCCTGGCGGATCGATCCGAACAGCGTGTTCAGCTCTCGCATCTGCTGGTGGATCGCTCCCAGCGCCGACGCCGTACCGGTGAAGTCCGGCAGACGCGGTCCCACGAGCGCGCCAGCAGGCGGGCTCGAAGGGTTGCTGAAGTCCGTGGCCGAAAGAGTGAACCCGTTCACCGGCTGCGCCGGCAGGACGTACGCGCCGAATCGGGCCAGATCCTGGTGTGCGCCGCCAGGTCCGAACGTCAGCGCGAACAGC
>Ga0066696_10000500_pt1 | contig 15776 bp, 17 predicted proteins | sample GraSoiAngelo_145_FD_71412 | JGI IMG/M metagenome (GOLD analysis project Ga0066696, IMG submission 71412) | Grasslands soil microbial communities from the Angelo Coastal Reserve, California, USA - 14_1009_05_20cm | ecosystem: Environmental > Terrestrial > Soil > Grasslands | place: USA...
GAGAAGCGGTGGTAGGAGCCGAGCACCAGCTCGCGCGCCTCGTCCCAGGTCACGCGCCGCTCGACCTCCTCGATGGGCGCGTAGCGGTCCCACTCGTAGAGCTTGTCCAGCCTCATCAGGCGGCGCTTCACGGTGTAGTAGCGGCGCACCACGTCGTAGCGGTTGGTGACCGCCTGGACCAGGGCCTCCACGGCCTCGTCGGAGGTCTCGTTGGCCAGGTTGCGGGCGGAAATCCAGGACGGGTACTTGCGCAGGCGATCGGCGATGGCCTTGCTCTGCAGCACCACGTTGAAGGCATATGTGCGCGTGCGCAGGTCGCGGCGCAGGCCTTCGGTGATGGCCAGCGAGGCCTGCCTCCGCTTCTCGCGGTCGGCGTCCCGGATCAGGGAAAGGGCGATGGCCAGCGGCACCTCCTGGCCGTCGATGGGCGCCGTGATGGCGGCGCAGAGCTCTTCGAAGAGCCGCGTCCAGCTGCCCACGCCGACCGGGCTGATCTCGGTGAGCAGCGTCTCCTCGACCTGCGACAGTTGGTGGGGCCGCTCCTTGCGCTCCTGCTCCACCGTGTGCTCGTACACCGCCGCCTGGGGATCGGCGTAGAGGCGCTTGGCCTCCTCGTCGCTGAGGGCCGCCAGCTCGAGGGAGAAGAAAACCATGTGCTTGCCGCGCTCCGCGCCCGCCTCCCGGATGCGCCCGACCAGCTTCCCGGCCTCGTGGTCCTGGGTCTTCAAGGTATGCAGGAGGCTCGCGTACAGGCTCGGCCGCGCGATCGCGTCGTAGTGGTCCTCGAGGCTCTTCATCATCTCGACGAATTCGGCCGGGCTGAGCTGGGCCACACGGCCCCGGTAGCTCTGCTCGAACTCGCGGGCGAAGTCGAGACCCTCAGCCAGCACGGCCTCGATCCGGGGATCGTCGGGCCCCGAATACATCTCGGCCAGGTCCCAGCGGACGTTCTCGGCGCCGGTGGCGGCCGCCAGCGTTTCGGTCATCGGGCACCAAGCTTAGTCGCGAGCGCAGCGACCACTTCCGGGGCCGGCCACTCGCCCCGGTAGGCCCCGAGATTGACGTACCGGGTCACCTCTTCGAGCAATGGCGGCCGGCCCCGCTCGGCCAGGTACTCGAGCGGTGTCTCGGGCGGACCGCGCCGGCGGCCGAGACGCGCCTGCAGACGGTCGTAGAGGCGGAGCAGCTCGACCTGGCCGGGAGGCGCCGATCCGCGCGAGCGCCGGCGCCGCCGGGACAGCAGCCAGGCGGCGGCGGCCACCGCCAGCACCGCCAGCGCCGCGGCGCCCGGCAGCACGCCCGCCAGACCCAGCGATCCCACCACCGAGGCCGGCGCGCCCAGCGTCAGGTGCGGGATCAGGTGGGCGAGTCCGCTGGCGGCGAAGCGGTCGGGAAAGCGGGTGGCCGCCAGCGCCAAATATCCCGGCGAGGGGTCGACCGGCACCCAGCCCCGGCTCGGGAAGTAGACCTCGACCCAGGCGTGCGCGTCCCGTTCCCGGACCACGGTCTGGTTGAGGACCGGATCGTAGTCGCCGGTCGCGTAGCCGGTGGCAAGGCGAGCCGGGATGCCGAGGCTGCGCAGCATCAGGGTCTCGGCGGTCGCGAACTGCTCGCAGTAGCCGACGCGCGCATCGAACAGGAACCAGTCGACGGGATCGCGGCCGGCCGGCACGTGCCCCAGCTGCAGCGAGTACTGGTAGTGCGCCTGCAGGTAGGTCGTGAGCGCCATCACCTGGTCGTACCGGGTCGGGCCCGACCCCGCCACGGCCTCGCGCGCCAGCTGGCGGGCGGCCGCCGAGAGACCGGCCGGATCGCGGTTGAGCGACATGTCGACGCCCTCGGCGGCCTTCAAGGAGGCCGGGCTGTAGTCGGGTAGGGAGCTGACGATCGAGTAGGTTTGGCCGGCGTGGATCGGACCCGGCGCCCGCCACGTGTCGTAGGCGTCGCGGCGCAGCTCCTCGGCCGGGAAGTAGATCGCCTGCACCGGCTGGGCGGCGTAGATGACGTCGGGCAGCGTGCGCAGGACGCGGAAGACCTGCACGAAGGTGCCCAGCTGCGGCCCCAGCGGCGGCGGGAGGCGGTGCTGGTCGGCGTAGGGCGGGAAGGTGCGGAAGTCGGCACGGCCGGCGGTCCACTGGCCGGCGCTGGGGTTCCAGGTATCGAAGACCTGGCCGCGCCAATAAGCGGGCGCGCCGGTGCGCACGTACATGACCACCGCGTCGCTGAGGCGGCCGCGGTAGCGGAGGTCGACGCTGCTGTTGGCCCCGCTGGAATCGCCGAACTGGACCAGCGGCAGGGCCGGGTTCTCGAGCTCGCCCTGAAAGTGCACGGCGTTCGGCAGCGAGACCACCAGCGGGCTTTCGGGGTGGGCGCTGGGCTGGGGCAGCATCCAGAACGCGGCGGCGCCGCCCAGCAGCACGGCCAGACCGCCCAGCGCGACCGGCCGCACCGGGACGGTGGTTCTGGCGTCGATCCGCTTCAGGTGCGAGGCCGTCCAGAAGCCGGCCAGGCAGAGGATCCAGGCGGCCAGAAAGAGGCCGAACGGGTAGTCCCAGGCATACACCGCGGCCAGATAGAGGACGGCCAGGCTGATCCAGATCGAGGAGTAGAGGTTGCGCCGTGTCTTGAGGTCGAAGCTGGTCACCGCGACCAGCAGCAGCGCGAAGTGGGCTTGGGGTAGCTGGCCGCCGAAGATGCCGCCCACCGAGTCGAGCACGAAGTAGGCCAGGCAGACGAAGACCAGGCCCGCGATCGCGGCTTGGCGCCAGAATCCGCGCGGCTGCTGCCGGCGCCTGTAAGAGACCAGGTGCCCGAAACCCGCTGCGCCCACCGCCAGCGGCGGCAGCAGGTAGTCCTGGCCGTAGTAGGCGATCGCCGCCGCGGCGACGCCGAACGCCGCCCAGGCGCAGACGCGGGCGGCGCCCGAGTCCTCGACCGGGCTGGCCGGAAGCCTCAGCTTCAGTCCAGCGGCCATTCCAGACCCACTTCGTCCAGCCGCCAGATGCGCTCCTGAGCGCCACGACGCCGCAGCTCGGCCAGGGCTTCGAAGACCCCCCGGTCGGCGCCGCCGGTGACCGCCACCGCCTCCCCCGCGGGTGGCGGCGCCGACTCACCCGCCGGCAGCTCGGGGTAGCGCGCCAGCCACTCCAGCAGCTCCCACCATGAATGCGCGCTGGGCTCCAGGCCCGGCGCCCACATGGTCACGCGGCCGCCCTCGCGCAGGCAGTCCCAGGCTTCGGAGGCGGCCAGCCGGGCCGCCTGATCAGCCTCGGCCGCGGTCTTCGGCGCAGCATCCAGGAGGACGGTCAAGGTGCGCTGGCCGGGCGGCTCGAACTCGCGCACCACCAGCTCGCCGCGGCGGGCGCTGGTCCGCCAGTGGATGCGGCGCAGTGGATCTCCGCGCTGGTACTCGCGCACCCCGAAGATCTCGTTGCCGGAGCCGGCGCGCGGCGCCGCCAGCGCCGCTTCCACCTCGCGCTGGCGCCTCAGCGCCCCCAGCGAGGCGTAGCGCGGATAGACCAGCGCCAGCTCGCGGTCCGGGAGCGCGCGCCGGCTGGCGAATAGTCCCAGCGGATCGCCCGACTCCTGCACAAAGCCGGAGGTGCGCACGACCCCGCGCCGCAGCGTACCCAGCCCGCGCAGCTCCTCCACCCCGTCTTCCGGCACCCTGCCGGCGCCGGCGCCGGCGCTGCGTCCCGCGACCAGCCCGCTCACCCGGGCCGGGCCACGGGTCCCGCGCACTGAGCGCAGTCCCACGAGCAGGTCTGCCTCGTCGCCTTCGAACAGCGCCTCTGCCGGCCGCAGCTCGGCCGTGGCTTCCAGTCCGCGCGCGTTCCACGCCGCGTATAGGCCGCCCGCGATGGCCAGGGCCCAGAGCCAGTACGCCAGCAGGAAGAGCCAGGCCACTTCCGAGGTGCTCCCGTAGGCGTAGACGACCACGCCCAACAGCACGACCCCTATGACCCGGGCGCGAGGCACCGCCAGCTACTCCCGGCGCAGCGGGGGGATCGGCGTGGCCGCGACCACCTCCGCGACCAGGTCCTCCGCCCGCACGCGGCCCCTTAGGGCCAGGCGGTGGGCGAGGACCGGCAGCGCCAGGGACTTCACGTCGTCGGGCAGCACGAAGTCGCGCCCCTCGAAGAGCGCCCATGCCTGCGCAGCGCGTTGCAGGTAAAGCCCGGCGCGCATGGAGGCGGGTAGCACCACCTCCGGGCGGGCGCGGATCGCTTCCAGGAGCCCGACCAGGTAGGTGCGGATGGCGGGCGCCACCACCACCGCCAGCGCCGAGGCCTGCAGCTCGAGAACGTCGCCGGCGCCGAGGACCGGCCGGAGGTCCGCGATGGGATCGCCATGCTCGCGCCGGGCCAGCACCTCGGCGGCTTCCTCGGACGTGGGAGCTCCCATCTCGATCGCGCATAGGAAGCGGTCGAGCTGCGACTCGGGCAGCGGGTAGGTGCCCTGGAACTCGGCCGGGTTCTGGGTCGCGATCACGAAGAAGGGCTGTTCCAGGCGGTGGGTCACGCCCTCGACGGTGACCTGGGCCTCGGCCATCGCCTCCAGCAGGGCCGACTGGGTGCGCGGCGTGGCGCGGTTGACCTCGTCCGCCAGCACCACGTTGGCGAAGATAGGCCCGGGCAGGAACTCGAAAGTGGCGTCGCGCTGGTTGAAGACGCTGGCGCCGGTGATGTCGGCCGGCAGCAGGTCGGGGGTGCACTGGATGCGCCGGAACTCGCCGCCGATGGTCGTGGCCAGGGCTCGGGCGAGCATGGTCTTGCCGGTGCCGGGCAGGTCCTGGAGGAGCACGTGGCCGCCGCCCACCAGGGCCGCGGCCGCCAGCCGGACGCTGCGCCGCTTGCCCACGATCACCTGGTGGACGCTCGCCTCCAGCCGGGCCAGGAGCTCGGCCGCCCGCTCGGGCTGGAGGGCCGGGGAGGCCATCGCGAAGCGATTCTAGGTAGCGGCCGCCAGATCGCAGCCTTGCCAAATTCACCCGGCGGTGATAGTTATATTGATGCTGTCAGTTATTTTGCAATTACTTAGGGGGTGAAATCCCAATGACCCTGGATCAGCTACTCGTCATCCTTCTGGTCGGCCTGGTGGCCGGCTTCCTGGCCAGCCACCTGATGGCCGGACGCGGCTTCGGGCTGCTCGGCGACATCCTGGTCGGCATCGTGGGCGCGCTCGTCGGCGCTTGGCTCTTCCTGCACGTGCTGAACATCACCGCCAGCGGCCTGCTCGGCCAGATCGTGATCGCCTTCATCGGCGCTTGCATCCTGATCGGGATTGTGCGCCTGTTCAGCGGCGGTCGCTTCGGCCGGCGCCGGGTGTACTAGACCCTCAGATCGCAGGGAGGGACATGGACCCGCCCCCCTCCGGGGCGGGTCTTTTTATGTTCTAGGCAACCCCGACCACGCGGTTGATGACCTCGCCCAGATTGGGACCCCCCTTGCCGAAGGGGACCGTCCGCAGCCGGTGGGCGAAGACCATCTCAGCCACCTCGGTGACGTGGTTGAGGCCGACCTCCTCGGCGCGGTCGTAGGCGGCCTTCGCCTGCGCGGCCCGGGCGCAGACCAGGTCGGAGCGGTGGCCGTCGACCTCCAGGGCCACGCTGAGCTGGGCCACCAGGCGCAGGATGGCGCGCGGGAGCTCGACCTCGGGGAAGGTGTTGATGGCTTCCGAGATCCGGTTCTTGACCTCGTCCTCGCCGTCCTGATGGGAGGCGTAGAAGGCGCCCGGGTCGTCCTCCCAGTGCGCGCGCTGCTCGACGATGGCGACCCGCTGCTCGAGATCGCGGATCCCCTCCACGTCGACGCAGAGCCCGAAGCGGTCGAGCAGCTGCGGCCGCAGCTCGCCCTCCTCCGGGTTCATGGTGCCGACCAGGATGAAGCGCGCCGGGTGGCTGACCGACACCCCCTCCCGCTCCACCGTGTTGACACCCATCGCCGCGGCGTCCAGCAGCACGTCGACGATGTGGTCGTCGAGGAGGTTGACCTCGTCGACGTAGAGGATGTTGCGGTTGGCCTCGGCCAGCACGCCGGGTTCGAAGCGCCGCGAGCCCTCCTTCAACGCGGCCTCCAGGTCGATGGTGCCCACCACCCGGTCCTCTGAGGCGTTGATGGGCAGCTCCACGACGCGCATTCGCCGCGTGCTGGTGGGCAGCGGGTCCTCGCCCGCCTCCACCCGCTCGCGGCAGTCGCTGCAGAGCGTGTCGCGGTCGGCGGGGTGGCAGCCGAAGTGGCAGCCGGTGACCACCTGCTGCTCGGGTAGGAGGCGCGCCAGGGCGCGCACCGCGGTCGATTTGGCGGTGCCCTTCTCGCCCCGGATCAGCACACCGCCGATGGCCGGGTGGATGGCGTTGAGCACCAGCGCCAGCTTCATCCGCTCCTGGCCCACGATCGCGGTGAACGGGAAGGAGTAGCGATCGACGGCCATCAGAAGACGCTCGCTCGCGCTTCGCTTGGCGGGCTGGAACCGTGCCGGTTCCCCCCGCCTGCCCCCTTCCGCCGCTCGCCGCCGCGCACGGTCCCCAACGCCTGGAAGACGGACTCAAACGGCCCGGCGCAGCCGGGCCTCACCTGCCTCGCCCGTCCTTGAAAAAGTAGCGATCGACGGCCATCGGAGCTCCCGATTTTACCGGCGCAGTTCTCGCTCCACGGCCGAGGCGATCTCATCCCGGGAGAGGTCGTAGAGGCCGTAGTAGCGGGCGCCCATGCGCTCGGCCAGGTCGGCGCAGGCGTTGATCGCGTAGGTCTGGTACATCGGCGCCACCCGGGCCAGGTGCTGGACCGAGGGCAGGTGTGAGAAGTCGCGCGCGGAATCGATCACCAGCGCGTCGATCTTCTCCGAGAGGATCAGCTGCGCGACCTTCTGGGCCTCCACCAGCGGCTCTTCCTTGAACATCGAGATGTTGCCGCGGCCGTCGGAGATGAGTACCAGCAGCGGCCGCACCGTGGGGTCGCGCATGAGCTCCGTCTTGACGACCTTGAAGCCGGCCATCAGCCCGTGCGTCAGCGGTGTGGTCCCACCCACCGAAAGCCGCTCCAGCCGGCGTTGGGCCAGCGACACCGAGGAAGTCGGCCGCAGCACGACCTCCGCCGAACGGTTCTTGAAGATGACCACCGCCACCCGGTCCCGGCGCACGTAGGCGTCCTGCAGCAGGGACAGAATGGCGCCCTTGGTGGCGGCCATGCGCTGCTCGGCGTCCATCGAGGCCGAGGCGTCGACAACGAACACGATCAGGTTGCCGACCTTGCGCTCGCGCACCTTCTGGTGCAGGTCCTGGCGCTCCAGCCGCAAGCGGTCGCCGGTTTCCCGGCCCCGCTCGACCTGGTGCGGCGCCGCCGCCCGCACGGTGGCGTCCAGGGCGAGGTCGGTGACCTTCTCCTGCGGTGTGGCCCGCACGTACCGGCCGCGGCGGTCGGCGGACTGGCTGGAGGCGCGCTTGCCGCCCTGCTTGCGCTGCCGGCGCTGGCGCGGCAGCTCGATTCGGCGCACGTTGAAGATCTCCTCGGGCTCGATCCCGGCCTCGGAGCCGCCTGAAGCCCCTCTCGTCTGCCCCTGGTCGCTGCCTGCCGACTGCTGGCCGGACTCCCCCTCGCTGGCCTGGGGTTCGGCCTCCGCCTCCTGATCGCCCTCGCCGCCCGCCGGCTGGTCGGGCGTGCCCTCAGGCGGCTGCTCGTTGCCGGCTTCCTGGTTCTCGGCGCTCTCCGGCGTCTGCTCCTCGGACCGGTCCCGCTGGATCGGCGCCCGGGCCCGGTGGGCCAGCGCCAGCTCTGCGGCGTCGTAGACGTCGCCACGGCCGGGCGCGTGGTGGGCGCGCAGGGCCGCCATAGCCCGCGCGGCGCGGCCGGTCACCACATCGCCCCGGTGCCCCTGGACCCGCGCCTCCACGCAGATGGCGGAGATCAGGCGGGCCTGGGCCTGGTGCAGCGTCACCGAAGGCAGGTGTTCGATGGCGGCCACCACCCGCTCCGCCAGCTTCTCGTCCTCCGCCATCCACTGCTCCAGGAAGGCATCGTCGGCGTCCCGGAAGGCGCGGTCGCGGATCGTGATCTCGACCCGCTCGTCAGGGTCGCGGATGCCCTCCACGTCGACGCAGAGCCCGAAGCGGTCGAGCAGCTGCGGCCGCAGCTCGCCCTCCTCCGGGTTCATGGTCCCGACCAGGATGAAGCGGGCCGGATGGACGATCGAGACACCCTCCCGCTCGACCACGTTGACGCCCATCGCGGCGGCGTCCAGCAGCACGTCGACGATGTGGTCGTCCAGCAGGTTGACCTCGTCGACGTAGAGGATGTTGCGGTTGGCCTCCGCCAGCACGCCCGGCTCGTAGCGGCGCTCGCCGTGCTGCAGGGCCGACTCGATGTCGATGGTGCCCACCACACGGTCCTCGGAAGCGTTGATGGGCAGGTCGACGACCCGCATCCGGCGCTCGCCCGCCGGCAGCGGGCCATCGTGCGAGCGCTCGATGCAGTCGGCGCAGAGCGAGGCCCGGTCGTCGGGGTCGCAGCCGTAGTGGCAGCCTTCAACAATCCGCTGGGGCGGCAGCAAACGGGCGAGCGCCCGCACCGCGGTCGACTTTCCGGTGCCGCGCTCGCCGCGGATGAGCACGCCCCCGATGCCCGGGTGCACCGCGTTGAGCAGCAGCGCCAGCTTCATGCGCTCCTGCCCGACGATCGCGGTGAAGGGGAAGCTGTGCCGAGCCGGGGCCAGGGCCACGGCCCAAGCATAGGTTCGGCTCCGGCGGGTACTTCGTACCCTCCGCGCGTCTTACCTGACGTGTACCGGCCCGGCAACGCCGAGGACTTCGACCGCCTGTACCGGGCCGCCTATCCCCGCCTCCTGCGGACCGTTTACGCGGTCCTGGGCGACCAGGGCGCCGCCGAGGACTGCGTGCAGGACGCCTTCGTGCGCGCCTTTCAGGCCTGGCCTCGCTTCCGGCCCGACCGGCCGCCTGAGGCCTGGCTGCACCAGATCGCGCTGAACGGCGCCATCTCCTACCGGCGCAAGATGCGGCTGCGCCAGGTCGGCGAGCTGCTGCGCCGGCTCGGGCGGCCGGGCGAGGAGCCCGACCCCTCCACGGCAGTCGTGGCCGGCGAGGTGGTCACGGCGCTCTCCAGGCTGCCCGTCAAGCTGGCCGCCGCGTTCGTCCTGCGCCACTACCACGGCTACAGCAACCGCGAGATCGCCGCTGCCACCGGGGTTTCCGAGCGCATGGTCGGCATGCGGCTGGCCCAGGCCCGTGAGCGGCTGGCCGGCGACCTGGAGCCCGGGCGGCTTCCGAATTCGGCCTCCCCACGCGTTCCGTTGAGCGAGAGTGGAGATGCCTGACCGCCTGGTCGCCCGGCTGGCCGCCGAGCTGGACGCTGTCCGGCCCCGGCATCCCCGGATCGCGCAGGCCCGCTATCGCCGGGCTTCGGCCGCGCGCGCGCCCCGGCGCCGGCTCGGCGGCCTGGCCACGGCGGCGGCGGTTGCGGCCCTGTCCCTGGTCGCGCTGGCCACCCTGGCCACGGGCAGTCCCAACCCGAGGGTCTGGACGGGCACTGTCGCCGGCGAGCTGCAGCGCCTGCAGGAGCCCTCCCCGCCGCCGGCAGCCCCGCAGCCGACGCCGCCGGCGCCGCTCGGCGCCCCGGCGGCGCAGGACACACCGACCCAGGCGGCCACGTCCGCGCCCAAGGCCCCCGGGCGCCCGGAACCCATCGACAACTCCCGCAACGGCCACGGCGGCCGGCCCGAGGAGCGGCCCAGCCCCAGCCCGAGCGGCCGCGCTGGGCATGAGCCCGCGACTTCCGACTCCTCGCCCCCCGGGCGTTAACAGAACAGCATGGGAATTGGGACTTTCGCAGACTTCAGCTCAAGTCCGACCGCCGGCTAGGGAAGCCAACACCATCGGTCCGGAGGCTCTCGCCGCGCGGGAGCCTCTTTCCTTTCTAGACTGAACCTCCGTGGCTGAGCAGCCGGTCCACGTCGCGGTCACCGGCGCGGCCGGGCAGATCGGGTATCAGCTCCTCTTCCGGCTCGCATCCGGCCAGGCCCTGGGGCCAGACCAGCCGCTCGTGCTGCGCCTGCTCGAGGTCGAAGCGGCCCTTAAGGCCCTGGACGGGGTGGTGATGGAGCTGCAGGACTGCGCCTTCCCGCTGCTCCGCGACGTGGTCACCACCAGCGACCCCCGCCAGGCGTTCGACGGCGCCGGCTGGGCCCTGATGGTGGGCGCAATGCCCCGCAAGGAGGGCATGGAACGGCGCGACCTGCTGAGCGCCAACGCCGGCATCTTCTCCGAGCAGGGCAAAGCCTTGAACGCGGTTGCGGGCCGCGACGTCCGCGTCCTGGTGGTCGGCAACCCCTGCAACACCAACTGCCTGATCGCGCGCGGCAACGCGCCCGACATCCCGGCCGAGCGCTGGTTCGCGATGACCCGGCTGGACGAGAACCGGGGCAAGAGCCTGCTCGCCTCCCGGGCCCGAGTGGACGTTTCCGAGATCAGCAACCTGGGCATCTGGGGCAACCACTCCGCCACCCAGTTCCCCGACGCGCGCAACGCCCGCATCGGGGGACGGCCGGTCCCCGAGGCCATCGACGACGAGGAATGGCTCCTGGGCGAGTTCGTGACCACCGTGCAGCAGCGCGGCGCAGCCGTGATCAAGGCTCGCGGCGCCTCCTCGGCCGCATCGGCGGCCAATGCCGCAATCGACTCCGTGCGCAGCATCGTCGACCGCACGCCGGATGGCGACTGGACGTCACTGGCCGTGGTCAGCCACGGCGAATACGAGATCCCCGAGGGCCTCCAGTTCGGCTTCCCGGTGCGCAGCGACGGCCGCGGCTGGGAGGTCGTGGAGGGGATCTCGCTGGACGAGAAAGCCCGGCAGAAGATCAAGGTCACGACTGAAGAGCTGGAAGGGGAGCGCGCCGAGGTCCAGCACCTCCTGCCCGTCTGAGAGCTGAAGAGCGGACGGGCGCCCGGCGCCCGCCCGCTCCCATTGCCCGGGGTGCTTTTAGCTAGTCGTCCGGCGCCTCCAGGCCCGGGCGCCGCCCGCCAATGCGAGGCTGAGGCCGAGCGCTCCCGCGCCGATCAGGCCCAGGAGCCCGGTGGTGGGGGTGCTGGCGCCGTGGTGGACCGCGGCCACCGGCGCGGCGCCCTCCGGTTCGGGCTCGCTGCCGTTGGCGCTGGCCGCGCTGGCCGCGACGCTGTCGGCGCTGGTGGGCTGAGCCGCCACCGCCTCTCCGGTGCCGGTGGCGCTGGCCGCGCTGGCCGCGACGCTGTCGGCACTTGTCGGCTGCGCCGCCACGGCAGCCTCGGTTCCATTCGCGCTGGCGGCTGAGGCCGCGGCCGAGCCGGCGCTCTGTTCGTTCTCGGCCTCGCCGGCGCCGGCGCCCGCGCCGTCGTCGCCGCCACCGTCGCCGGTACGCGGCTGGTCGCCGTCACCGCCATCGCTGGTCTCCGGCTCGCCGTCGCTGCGCTGGGTGACCACCGCATGGCTGCCGCTCTTGTCGCCGCCATGGCCGCCGCCGTCATGGCCGTCGTCCGCCCGGACCGGCTGCACCCGGAACATGACCAGGATGACCACGCAGGCCAGCACGAACGCCCAGAGGACGACCTTCACCAACAAGGGCCTCGACCGGTCGAGGCTTTCGAACTCGAAGTCCATCAACGTGCCTCCTTCACCGCCTGGGGCGGGTAGGTATTTACGTGTGGTTAACGCCGGGCCGGCCGCCCAGCGGCAACCCGCGGGCAAACGGGCCTAGAAGCCCTCTCCCTCTGCCTCGAAGAAGCGATCGCCGGCCAGGCGGCGAGCGAAGGTCAGGAATCCGGTGTGCGCCACCATGCGGTGGGCGGGACGCAGCGAGCGCCCGCGGATGGTCCAACCCCGCTGCAGGAGCTCCATCGTCTCCACCAGCCCGAAGCCGCCGGCCTCACGCAGCGCCTCGCCGAAGCGCTGGACCTGGCTCACGTTGGGGCAGTGGGCGAATACGATGCCGCCGGGGACCAGCGCCTCGCGCACCCAGGGCACCGCCTGCCAGGGCTCCGGGAGGTCGAGCAGCACGCGGTCGAGCTCACGCTCGCCGGGGTCCTGGTAGGCGTCGCCGGTCCTGAGCTCGAGGTTTGCCGGCAAACCCTGGAACGCGTCCGCGATCGCCTGTCGGGCGGCGTCCAGGAACTCTTCCCGCGCTTCGATCGAGACCACGCGCCCCCCATTCCCCACCGCGCGCAGGGCGGCGATGGTGAGCGCGCCGGTGCCGGTGCCGGCCTCCAGGACCCGGGCTCCCGGGAAGAGATCGGCGAAGACCAGGATCGCGCCCAGGTCCTTGGGATAGATGGGCTGAGCCTGCCGGCGCCGCTCCGTGATCGACTCGGCAAACGTCGGGCGCAGGGCGAGCAGGATGGCGCCTCGCGCGGTGGTCACCAGGCTGCCGTCCGGTTTCCCCAACAGGTCGTCGTGCGCGACCGTCCCGGTGTGCAGAGAGGTTTTCTCGCCGGCCTTCAGGACCACCCGGTAGCGGCGGCCGGAGCGGTCGTGGAGGAGGACCAGGTCACCCTCGGCCAGCGCCTCGGCCACGCCGGCAGTCTACGATCGGCCGGTGCAACGGGTGACCGCGGTCTGGCAGGGGAAAACGCGCAGCAATGGGACGCCGATCACGACCTTCGAGGTGCAGGGCGCCTCCGGCCACACGGCGATGGTCGACGAGCCGCCGGCCTTCGGTGACGACCTCGGGATGCGTCCCACCGAGATGCTCCTGGGTGCCCTGGGAGCCTGCACCGGCGTGAACGCGGTGCTGCTGCTCCGCAAGTACAAGCAGCCCCTCCGCTCACTCCAGGTCGAGGTGGAGGGCGATCAGCAGCCCGACTGGCCGCACGCCTTCACGCAGGTCCGGATCACGTTTGCGGTCGAGTGGGACGGCGAGATCGAGGGCAAGGTGGTCGACGATGCCCTCGATCAGGCCTGCAACAAGTACTGTCCCGTCGACGCAACCCTGACCCGCGGAACGCGGATCGACGTCAAGCGCCGAGACCTTAAGGCTGCTCGATAAACCAGCGCTCGCCGCGGTCCGTGCGAGTGTCGCCCAGCCCTTGCCGGGTGTCGGCTCCCCAGAGCTGGGAAGCCACCCCGAGAGCGGCCATTCCGATCACGAAGATGATGCCTTCCATGACCGAAGAATATGCCGCCCCAGCTTCGAAATCTATGCCTTTTCAACGGCTGTGCGCACGTGCGGCCGTGGTTTCGGGGTAAGATCTGCCACATGGCCTTTGTTTCAACGCCGAATCTCGACCCAACCGACTGGGGTCTCCTGGAGGCACTCCAGGAGGACGCTCGGATGACCTTCGCCGAGCTTGGAAGGCGGGTAAATCTGAGCCCGCCGGCGGTCGCCGAGCGGGTCCGTCGGCTGGAGGATGCGGGCGTCCTGCGCGGCTACCACGCCGAACTCGACCTGGCCGCCCTCGGCCTGCCCATGCAGGCGATGGTGCGGATCACGACCAGCAACGCCGCCGAGTGCACCAACTACGCTCGCCGCCTGGAGGACGTCGACGAGGTCCTGGAAGCGCAGCGGGTCACCGGCACGGACAGCTACATCGTCCGGGTGGCGGTGCGGTCGATGGAGCACCTGGAGGACCTGCTGAACCGGATGGCCCCCCACTCGGGCGACACCATCACGGCCATGATCCTGTCCACGCCGGTGCCGTCCAAGGTGGTGACGCGGGAATTGGTGGAGGGAGCACCCCCTGCGCCCGGCCGCGACCACGTCGCCTGACCCGTAGGGGAGGGGCTTGCCCCTCCCGGGCGAGGCAGGCCTCGCCCCTACGCCCCTGACCCGTAGGGGAGGGGCTTGCCCCTCCCAGGGCGAGGCGAGCCTCGCCCCTACGCCGGCCAAAGGCCGTCCCTAGAATGAGGAGCGTTCCCCTCCCGGTCGTACACCTACGGAGCGAAGAGCCGCCGACGTGCTGAGCGACTACGCCCCCCTGGCCATCTACGCGGTCATCGTGCTGGCCGTGGTCGGGCTGATGCTGACGCTGTCGTTCGTGCTCGCCCCAGTCAAGCGCTACCGCTCCAAGCTGCTGCCCTATGAGTCCGGCATCGTGCCCACCGATCCGGCGCGCAAGCGCATGTCGGTGCGCTTCTACCTGACGGCGATGCTCTTCATCATCTTCGACGTCGAAGCGGTCTTCTTCTACCCATGGGCGGTGATCCTGCACCAGCTGCGCTGGTACGGCGTGATCGAGATGTTCGTGTTCATGCTGATCCTGCTGGTCGCGCTCGCCCACATCTGGCGCAAGGGCGGCCTGGAGTGGGAATAGACGCGCTGGCCGAGACCCTGGGCGACAACGTCCTCACCACCACCATCGGCAAGATCGTGGGCTGGGGTCGGGCCAACTCCGTCTGGCCCGCACAGTTCGGCCTCGCCTGCTGCGCCATCGAGATGATGCACACCGCGGGACCCGGCTTCGACATCGGCCGCTTCGGCAGCGAGGCCATGCGCGCCTCGCCGCGCCAGTCTGACCTGATGATCGTGGCGGGGCGCGTCTCCCAGAAGATGGCGCCGGTCCTGCGCCAGATCTACGACCAGATGCCCGAACCCAAGTGGGTCATCTCGATGGGCGCCTGCGCCTCCACCGGGGGCATCTTCAACAACTACGCGATCCTCCAGGGCGTCGACAAGGTGGTGCCGGTCGACGTGTACGTCCCGGGCTGCCCGCCGCGTCCCGAAGACCTGCTGAACGCCCTGATGATCCTGCAGGAGCGGATCAAGGCGCAGGGCATCAAGCCCAGGGTATGACCAAGGCCAAAAGCCGCGCCGCGACCTCACACAAGCACGTCGAGGAGGAGGGCGTCAGCGCCGGCGACCGCTGGATCAGGGTCAGCCGCGAGCACCTGGTGGCAACGCTGCGCGCGCTCCAGGCGGAGGGTTACAAGAGCCTGCTCTTCATGAGCGCGGTCGACCACCTGGCCACGCCCGTGCGCCCTTCGCCACCGGAGCGCTTCGAGCTCATCTACCAGCTGCGCAACCTGGATACCCGCGAGGAGCTGCGGGTACGCGTCTGGGTGCCCGAGGACGACCCGGTGGCGCCCACGGCCAGCGAGATCTACGCGCCAGCCGGGTGGGACGAGCGGGAGACCTGGGACATGTTCGGGATCCGTTTCGACGGCCACAAAGACCTGGTCCGGATCCTGATGCCGGAGGACTGGGAGGGGCATCCCTTGCGCCGCGACTTTCCGGTCGGCGGCGAGACCGTCGACTTCTCCGAGGACCACGAGGTCTGGCAGACGGCGCCCGAGGAAGCATGAGCAGCTCCCCCACCGGCGTCACCATCTCCCGCGAGCCCGCCGAGGGCCACGTCGGCGGCGAGCTGCTCACCGTCAACTTCGGCCCGCAGCATCCGTCGACGCACGGCGTGCTGCGGCTGGTGGTGATTCTCGACGGCGAGGTAATCCGCGGCGTGCGCCCGGTCATCGGCTACCTGCACACCGGGATCGAAAAACAGATGGAAGCCCTGCGCTGGCAGCAGGGCGTGGTGGTCACGGACCGCCACGACTACCTGTCACCGCTCCACAACAACCTGGCCTACGCGATGGCGGTGGAGCGCTTGGTGGGCGTCGAGCCGCCGCCGCGAGCGCAGGCCCTGCGCGTGATCATGTGCGAGCTCACGCGCATCTCGTCCCACTGCCTGTGGCTCGGCACCAGCTCGCTGGAGCTGGGCGCGATGTCGATGTTCATGTACTGCCTGCGCGAGCGCGAGACGGTGCTGGCGATGAACGAGGAGATCTCTGGCTACCGCATGCACACCT
>Ga0066696_10000501_pt1 | contig 15743 bp, 10 predicted proteins | sample GraSoiAngelo_145_FD_71412 | JGI IMG/M metagenome (GOLD analysis project Ga0066696, IMG submission 71412) | Grasslands soil microbial communities from the Angelo Coastal Reserve, California, USA - 14_1009_05_20cm | ecosystem: Environmental > Terrestrial > Soil > Grasslands | place: USA...
AGAGCTCATTTTGGTTGCGTCCGGCGTTGCACGAAAGGCGTGACGGCGCGCTCGAGGGTTTGACAGCGGTCGTCTGCCATCTTCATTGGTACGGCGAACGGTCGAAGAAGTTCTGTGCGCTCTGTGTTGTCTGTGGTTGCTCTTCGTGATCGCGATCGCAGCGTGACGAAAAAACACGATCGCAGCGTGACGTCGTGATCTAACGAGTCCCCAATCCCAATTCCCAATTTCCCGCGTTCCGCGCGATAATCACGCCGCGTATGACGCAGCCACCTGCCACGACGCGACGGCAGTTCATCTCGTATTTCTCCGCCGCCGGCCTGGCGACGACGCTCTTGCCGGGTGTGCTGTGGGCGAAGCTGCAGGAGCAGGGCGCGGCGCGCGTCACGAGCGCGATGCTCAAGGACGCGCTCGCGATCGCCGGCCTCGAGTTCACCGACGAGCAGCGCGAGCAGATGCTGAACGGCGTGAACCAGAATCTCGAGCGCTACGCCGAGCTGCGGCGCATTCATCTCGATCCGAACCTCGCGCCGCCGCTGTATTTCAGCCCGATCGTGCCCGGCACGCGCCTCGATCGCGTGCCGAAGCCGTTCCGGCCCGCCGCGGCGCCCGCCGTGCGCCGGCCGTCGAACCTCGAGGACGCCGCGTTCTGGCCGATCGCGCACCTCGCGCAGCTGCTCAAGACGCGGCAGGCGACCTCCCTCGAGCTGACGCGCATGTATCTCGATCGCCTGAAGCGCTACAACCCGACCCTCAACTTCGTCGTCACCTTCACCGACGATCTCGCCACGCAGCAGGCGCAGCAGGCGGACAAGGAGATCGCCGCCGGCCGCTACCGCGGCCCGCTGCACGGGATCCCGTGGGGCTGCAAGGACATCATCGCCGTGCCCGGCTACCCGACGCAGTGGGGCTCCGGCGCCTTCAGGGGGCAGATGCTGGACGAGGAAGCGACCGTCGTCCGGCTGCTGCGCGAGGCGGGCGCCGTGCTCGTCGCGAAACTGACGACGGGCGAGCTCGCGTCGGGCGATCAATGGTTCGGCGGACGCACCAACAGCCCGTGGGATCCGAGCGAGGGATCGAGCGGATCGTCGGCCGGGCCGGCGAGCGCCACCGCCGCCGGCTGCGTGGCGTTCGGCATCGGCACCGAGACGAGCGGATCGATCCTCAGCCCCTCGACGATCTGCGGCGTCACCGGCCTGCGTCCGACGTTCGGCCGCGTGAGCCGCTACGGCGCGATGACGCTCTCGTGGACGCAGGATCGCCTCGGTCCGATCTGCCGCACGGCGGACGACTGCGCGCTCGTCTTCCACGCGATCGCGAAGCCCGACGAGCGCGATCTGAGCGCGATCGATCTGCCGTTCAACTGGGACGCGGATCTCGACGTGCGCAAGCTGCGCGTCGCGTATCTCGCGCCGGCGTTCGCGGAGCCGAACCGCCACGCCGACTGGAAGCGCAACGACGATCGCACGCTCGACGAGCTGCGCGCGATGGGCGTGAAGCTCGAGGCGTTCGAGCTGCCGGCGATGCCGCTCAGCGTCACCGGCGGCATTCTCGGCGCCGAGTCGGGCGCGTCGTTCGACGAGTTCGTGCGCGCGGGACGCGACAAGGATCTGACGAACAAGGCGCGCAGCAGCGGCATGCGGCAGAGCCGCGTCGTGCCGGCCGTCGAATATCTGCAGACGCAGCGCGTGCGCGCGCTGATCATGCGGCAGTTCGCCGACGCGGTGGGGAAGTTCGACGTCTACGTCGCGCCGTACATCAATATGCGCGCCGGGGCGGGCGGGGCTGGCAGGTCGGGTGGGTCAGGTGGGTCAGGTGGGTCGGATGGGTCGCGTGGGTCGAGCGGGTCTGGAGGCTCGGAGGCGCCGCCGCCGCCGAGCCCGATTCGCGAGCACTTCCAGGCGGCGAACCTGTGCGGCTATCCGGCGGTGTCGGTGCCGAACGGCTTCACGGCCGACGGCAAGCCGACGAGCATCACGTTTCTCGGCCGGCTGTACAACGAGGCGGACGTCCTCGCGGTCGCGCGCGCGTATCAGGAGCGCGCGGGTTGGACGGCGAAGCATCCGAGGCTGACATGAAGACAGGTCAGGCAGGTCAGGCAGGTCGGGCAGGTCAGGCAGGTCGGGCAGGTCAGGCAGGTCGGGCAGGTCAGGCGGGTCGGGCGGATTTGACGCGGATCGTTGTAGGGCGACCCTTTCAGGGTCGCCGCACCGAGGCGAAACGCCTCGCCCTGCACCTCGCGTGTGCGCTCGCGTTCGCCGTGGCGATCGCCGTTATCGCCGTCCGCGCGCAGCCGCGCGACGCGGACGCGCAGGTCGATCGCGTCTTCGCGCGATGGACGGCCGACACGCCCGGCTGCGCCGTCGGCGTCGCGCGGCAGGGCGCGCCGGTGCTCGCAAAAGGCTACGGGATGGCCGATCTCGAGCACGACGTCCGCATCACGCCGGAGACGATCTTCGAAGCCGGATCGGTGTCGAAGCAGTTCACGGCCGCCGCCGTCCTGCAGCTCGCGCGCGACGGCCGCTTGTCGCTCGACGATCCCGTCCGCAAGTACGTGCCCGAGCTGCCCGAGTACGACACGCCGGTTCGCATCCGCCACATGCTGACGCACACGAGCGGGCTGCGGGACTGGGGCAGCGTCGCGGCGATCGCCGGCTGGCCGCGGACGACGCGCGCGCACACGCACGCGCACGTGCTCGAGATCGTCCATCGGCAGGAGGCGCTCAATTTTCCGCCGGGCACGCGCTGGTCCTACAGCAACACCGGCTACAACCTCGCCGCGATCATCGTCGAGCGCGTGAGCGGGAAGTCGTTCCAGGAATTCACCCGCGCGCGCCTCTTCGCGCCCCTCGGCATGACGCACACCTCGTGGCGCGACGACTACACGCGGATCGTGAAGGGACGCGCCGCCGCGTACCGCGAGCGCGACAAGACGTTCTCGACGCTGATGCCGTTCGAGAACGTGTTCGGCAACGGCGGCCTGCTCACGACGGTCGGCGATCTATTGAAGTGGAACGAGCATTACGACGCGCCGGCCGAAGGCGATCCGCTGGCCGCGGCCGACCAGCAGCGGCCGGGCGTTTTCAGCGACGGGCGAGAGCACGGCTACGCGCTGGGGCTGTTCGTCGGAAAGTACAAGGGCGTTCGCGAGGTCTATCACAGCGGATCGACCGCCGGCTACAACGCGTTTCTCACGCGCTTCCCCGATGAGCGGCTCTCGGTCGCCGTGCTGTGCAACGCGACGTCGGCGCAGGCGACGCAGTACGCGCACGCCGTGGCCGACGTGTTTCTCGGCGATCGTGCGAAGTCGCCGCCGGCTGCCGCGCCGTTCGATCCGGGCGCGAACGCCGGCCTGTACCGCAGCCGCATCACGGGCGCGGCCGTGCGGCTCGCCGCCGGACGGGATCCCGTCCGCGGCGCGGCGTGGACCTTCGACGGACATGGCGGCGCGATCGCGACCGACGAGTACGGCACGACCACACCGCTCGAGCGCATCGCCGAGGCGAAGCCGTCCGCGCAGGAGCTCGAGGCGTACGTCGGGACGTACGCGAGCGACGAAGCGGAAACCGTGCTGCGCGCGTCGGTGGAGAGCGGACGGCTGGTGCTGAAGCGCCGCCCCGACGCGTCGATCGCGCTCGAACCGCTGTACGCCGACGCGTTTCAGGCGCCGCAGCTCGGCACGGTGATCTTCCGACGCGATGCGAGCGGCCGCGTCACCGGCCTCAGCGTGTCGGAGGATCGGGTTTGGGATCTGCGCTTCGCGCGTCGATAAAGTTAGAAGTTAAAAGTTAAAAGTTAAAAGTTAAAAGTTAAAACCAAAAATCAAAGGTCAAAGAGCCTCAGAAAGAAGGCGAGAATCACGAAGCAAGGCAGGAGCAAGATCTTGATCCAGCGCTGGGGTTCGCGAAGACGGCGCACTGAAGCGGTGAAGATGCCGACGAGCTCGTTGGATTCCGCGTAGAGTCGGCGCGCTTCGGCATCTTCGGTGATTTTGCACGCAAGGATTACCCGCAGCCAGAGGCGGGACTCGCGCGCCTCCTTCAAAACGATCGCATTCTTTGCCGCAAATTCCCGGCGTGAGTACGATCCTTTTGCTTCCTCGTAGTTCGCGGCAACAGAAGTACCGGCATCAGCGAGCTGCCACGCCATCTGACGGACTACACCGGGTTCTGCTGAGAGTTTTCGACAAAATCGGACGATATCGCAGGCGAACTGGAACGTGCGTTCGCCAAGATCGCGTGGCGGTGTCTGGCTCATGACCAATGGAGCCAAGCAACACGCCGGCCGCCGCACGCCGGTTTGCACGCCGAATTGGCGCGAGCTCCGTTTTTGGCTTCTGGACTTTGTCTTTGTCTTTGTCTTTTAACTTTTACCTTTTAACTTTTACCTTTTAACTTTTACGGTAACACCGCCGTCGTGTTCCGCTTCGGCACCTGGCCGACTGGAATCTGCGTCAGCTCCTTGTGCGACGCGACGTCCACCACCGAGACGGAGTTCGATCCGGCGTTCGCGACGTAGACGCGTTTGCCGTCCGGCGTGAACGTCAGCCAGTCCGGGTGGTGGCCGACTTTCGATTCGCCGAGCAGCTTCAGGTCGGGCAGCGAGTAGAAGTAGATCCGCGTGTTCATCTTGCTCAGCACGCCGAGGGTCTTGCCGTCCGACGTGACGGCCAGGCCGTGCGCCGGCGCTCCCTGCAGCCCCTCGGTCACGCGCTCGGCGGCGGAAACCTCCGGCACCTTGATCTCCGGCCCGAGCTGGTGCGTCGCGAAGTCGATCGTCGTGAAGCCGTTGAAGCCGGAGATCTGCAGGAAGATCCGCTTGGTCGATCCGTCCGCGTTGGCGTCGAACGCCATCGGCCGCACGCCGTCGCGCGTCGGCACCGTCCAGAGAACCTCCTCCGTCTTCTGGTCGATCACGATCACCTTGCGCCCCGCGATCGACCCGGCGACGACGAACTTGCCGTCAGGCGTGACGTAAACGTTGTGGATGCCGCCCTCGGTGCGGATGCTCTTCGCGCGTGTCAGCGCGCCGGCGTCGATCACGTCGACGGCGCCCGCGCCGGCGACGATGGCGACGTAGACGCGCTTGCCGTCCTTGCTCACGGCCACGTTGTTCGGGTGGTTCGTGAGCGGGATGTTCTTGATCACCTTGAGCGTCTTGAGGTCGGCGACGTCCAGCGTCGACTCCGCCTCGTTCGTGATGTACAGCCGGCTGCCGTCGGGCGCCGCCGCCGCGCCGTGGTTCACCTCGATGCCCGGGATTTCGCCGACGATCTTGTTGGTGTCGGGGTCGATCAGCATCACGCTGTCCCCGGCCGAATTGGTCTGGACGATACGGACGGTCGCGGCGTGCAGGGCGGTGGAGGCGGCGACGAGCGCCAGCGCGAGAGAATACTTGGTCTTCATAGCGACACACTTTAAACTACCCGGCCATGCCGCTGATCCTCTTTTTGAGCCTGCTGGCGCAGGCAGCTTCGTCGCTCGACTACGGGGAGTTCAAGGCGAAAATCCAGCCGCTCCTCACCGAAAAACGGCCGGGGCACGCGCGCTGCATCACGTGCCATTCGACGGGCACCAACTTCCGGCTGACGCGGCTGCCCAAGGGGCGCACCGAGTACACCGACGAAGAGTCGCGGAAGAACTTCGAGGCGGTCACGCGCGTCGTCCTGCCGGGCGTGCCGCTGAAGAGCCGCCTGCTGACGATGCCGCTCGCGCACGAGGCCGGCGGCACGGAATTCCATCCCGGCGGCAAGCACTGGATGTCGCAGACCGATCCGGAGTGGAAGACGCTCGCCGAGTGGGTGCAGCACGCGTCCTCGACCGGACGGCCTTGAGCGCGGCGCCGCCGTTCCGCTGCTACCTCCGCGTCCGCTACGTCGAGTGCGACGCGCAAAAGGTGGTGTTCAACTCGCGGTACGGCGAGTACGTCGATGTCGGGATCAACGAGTTCCTCCGCGCGGCGGGCGTACTGCCCGACTTCGTCGATGGGCGGCTCGACTTCCAGCTCGTGAAGCAGACGGTGGAATGGAAGGCGCCCGCCCGCTTCGATCAGGTGCTCGAGCTGTCGATCGCCGCGACACGCCTCGGCACGACCTCGTTCACGATCGCCACCGACTTCCGCATCGCCGGCGACGATCGCGTGATCGTCTCGGTCGAGACGGTCTACGTGCTGGTCGACGCGCGGACGCTCATCAAGCTCCCCCTGCCGGACACGCTGCGCACGGCCCTGCAGGAGGGCGCGGCCGGCCGCACGACCGATCACGCGGGATACTTCGCCCGCGCCGCGGGAAGGCAACCACAGAGCGCACAGAGCTCACAGAGATAGGCGCGCCTGCAGCGAGCGACGGCGGCGCGTGCGGACCGGCCGCGAAGCGGCCTCGCGGACGAGAAAGCCGGTGCAAACGCAGGCCGTGCGTCTATCGGTGGCTTGTGTTTGCGCCGGCTTTTCGTCCACGCGACGGCTGGCTCCGCCAGCCGTCGGTCCGCACGCGCCTCATCTCTGCGTGCTCTGCGGTCTCTGTGGTTGCTCTTCCGTCGCGGCGCGCCCGAGCGAAAACAACGCTGGTACAGAGGAGAAAACGCGTTCATAATAGGGCGCAGCCAGACGGACGCCGCGCGGCGTCCCTTAGCCCGTCAACCAAGGAGACGACATGGCCAAGAAAGCAGCGAGCAAGCGGAAACCGAACGCGGCGTTCATGAAGCCGGTTCAGCCGAGCGCAGCGCTCGCCGAAGTCGTGGGAACCAAACCGATCCCGCGCACCGAGATCACCAAGAAGCTGTGGGCCTACATCAAGAAGAACAACCTGCAGGACAAGAAGAACAGGCGGATGATCAAATCGGACGACACGCTCAAGCCGGTGTTCGGCGGCAAGACGCAGGTCAACATGTTCGAGATGACGAAGCTTGTCAGCAAGCACGTGAAGTGAATCGTCGTCATGGCTGATCGCTGATGGCTGATGGCAATGGCGGATCGCTGATGGACGCTCCATCGGCTCTATGCCATTAGCCATCAGCCATCGGCCATGACCCGCCCCGTCCCCGCTGCGCCGTGGAGTACACTTCGGCGCATCCTATGAGCCCTCGCCGCTTTCTTCCCGGACTCCTTCTGCTCTTCGTCGGCAGCGGCTGCGCCGCGCTCATCTACGAGATCGTCTGGTTCCAGCTGCTGCAGCTCGTGATCGGATCGTCGTCGATCTCGCTCGGCATCCTGCTCGGCACGTTCATGGGCGGCATGTGCGTCGGCAGCCTGCTGCTGCCGCGCGTGATCTCGCCGCGCCGGCATCCGCTCCGCGTCTACGCGCTGCTCGAGCTCGGCATCGGCGCGTTCGGCCTGCTGATTCTCGTGAGCATGCCGCTCGTCGGCGGCGTCTACACCGCGTGGGCGGGCGAAGGCACCGCGGGCATCGTCTTTCGCGCGGTGATTGCCGGCATCTGTCTGTTGCCGCCGACGATGCTGATGGGCGCGACGCTGCCGGCGATCTCGCGCTGGGTGAAGACGACGCCCGAAGGCGTCGCGTGGCTCGGGTTCTTCTACGGCGGCAACATCGGCGGCGGCGTCGTCGGCAGCCTCGCCGCCGGCTTCTACCTGCTGCGCGTGTTCGACGTCGCCACCGCCACGCTCGCGGCTGTCGCGATCAACATCCTGGTCTTCGCGATCGCGATGGCGCTCGCGCGGCAGACGCCGTACGAAGCCGATGCGCCGCCGCCCGCCGACGTGCGCGCCGCGGGCGCGTGGCCCGTCTACACGGCGATCGCGTTGTCGGGCACGACCGCGCTCGCGGCCGAAGTGATCTGGACGCGGCTGCTCTCGCTCCATTTCGGCGCGACGGTCTACACCTTCGCGCTCATCCTCGCGGTGTTTCTGATCGGCCTCGGCGTCGGCAGCACCGCCGGCGCGAGCCTCGCGCGCACGTCGCCCTCGCCGCGGCGCGCGCTCGGCTGGTGCCAGCTGTTCATCTGCGGCGCGCTCGCATGGGCGGCGTATCAGCTCACCGAGTCGCTGCCGTACTGGCCGATCAACCCGTCGATTGCGACGACGCCGTGGTTCACGATGCAGCTCGACTTCGTCCGCTGCCTGTGGGTCGTGCTGCCGGGCGCGATTCTGTGGGGCGCGAGCTTCCCGCTCGCGCTCGCGGCCGTCGCGACGACCGAGCAGGACGCGGCGCGGCTGGCCGGCGGCGTGTACGCCGCCAATACCGTCGGCGCGATCGCCGGATCGCTCGTCACCAGCTTCGTCCTCATCCCGTGGATCGGCACGTCGCACTCCGAGCAGGTGATCATCATCGTGGCGGCGCTCTCCGCGCTGTTGATGCTCGAGCCTTCTTTTTCGACCAGGGCCGCACCCTCTGCGCCCTCTGCGCCCTCGACGGTCCCCGCGGCCTCGGCGATCTCTGCGTTCTCCGGCACTGTCGTCCTCGCGATCGCGATGATCGCGGCGGGGATGCTCGCGCGCAGCATCCACCCGCTGCCCGGATTGCTCGTCGCCTACGGGCGCTACTCGGCGACACGCGTCGGGCAGGCCGACGTGATCTACGTCGGCGAAGGCTTGAACGCGTCGGTCGCGGTCTCCGAGCTGTCGAATGGCGTGCGCAACTATCACAACGCCGGGAAGGTGCAGGCGTCGAGCGAGCCGCAGGACATGCGGCTGCAGCGGATGCTCGGCCACCTGACGACGCTGATTCCGGCGCACCCGAAGAAAGTGCTCGTCATCGGCTGCGGCGCCGGCGTCACGGCGGGCGCCGTCTCGGTGGATCCCGCCGTCGAGCACGAGACGATCGCGGAGATCGAGCCGCTCGTGCCGCGCGTGATCTCCACTTATTTCTCGCAGCACAACTTCGACGTCGTCCGCAACCCGAAGGTCCACGTGCGCATCGACGACGCGCGCCACTTCGTCGAGACGACCGGCGAGACGTTCGACGCGGTCACCTCCGATCCGCTCGATCCGTGGGTGAAGGGCGCGGCGATGCTCTACACCGCGGAGTTCTTCGACCTCGTGAAGAAGCACCTGAATCCGGGCGGCGTCGTCACGCTGTTCGTGCAGCTGTACGAGAGCAACACCGAGGCCGTGAAGAGCGAGATCGGGACGTTCCTCGAGGCGTTCCCGAACGGCGTGGTCTTCGGCAACACGAACGAGGGGAAGGGCTACGATCTCGTGCTGCTCGGGCAGGTGGAGCCGACCCGGATCGACGTCGACGCGGTGCAGGCGAGGCTGCAGCGTCCCGAGTACGCGCCGGTGCAGCAGTCGCTGCGCGAGATCGGGATGAACTCGGCGGTCGATCTCTTCGCCACCTACGCCGGCCGCCGGCCGGATCTCGAGCCGTGGCTCAAGACCGCGCAGATCAACCACGATCGCAACCTGCGGCTGCAGTACCTCGCCGGCCTCGGGCTCAACCTGTACCAGGCCGACGTGATCTACGCCGAGATGCTGCGCTACGTGACCAAGACGCCCGACGACCTGTTCGTCGCCTCCGATGCGACGAAGCAGCGGCTGTTCGCGGCGATCCAATCGGCGCAAGGGCGGCCACAGTAATTAAGAATTTGGAATTTGGAATTTGGAATTCGTTGTCGCGGGGTCACGCGCCGCGTCGCTGCCGCGATTCGTTGTATTCTTCCCGGCTAGTCACACGCAGGGAGGACTCCTCATGTCGGGACACCGCGCGATCATCGTCGTCGCCCTCGCCGCAGTCATCGCGATTCCCGGCGTCTGCGGAGCGCAGACGTTCCGCGGCGGCATCTCCGGCCGCATCGTCGACGCGACGGGCGCCGTGCTGCCCGGCGTCACCGTGACGGCCACCAACGCCGCCACCGGCGTCGCCCGCACGACGACCTCGTCGGAGACGGGCGACTTCTCGCTGCCCGATCTCCCGCTCGGCGCGTACACGATCGAGGCGACGCTGCAGGGCTTTCAGACCGTGCGCACCAAAGTCGAGGTCGCCGTCTCGCAGATCGCGTCCGTGGAGCTGAAGATGGGCCTCTCGCAGGTGGCCGAGACGATCAACGTCACGGCGTCGGCGCTGATCCTCGACACGGTCTCCACCGCGCTCAGCAACGTCGTCCGTCCGAAGCAGGTGCAGGACCTGCCGCTCAACGGCCGCGACTTCACGCGCATGCTGCAGCTCTCGCCCGGCGTCGCCGGCAACTCGGTGAACGGCGTGCGCACGCGCGGCAACAACTTCCAGATCGACGGCGCCGACAACAACGACGCCTTCCAGAACACCGCCGCGGTGAACCAGGGGGGCGTGTCGGGCATCGCCGGGACGCTGCTGCCGATCGAAGCGATCGATCAGTTCTCGGTGCAGTCGGGCGGCCAGGCGGAGATGGGCCGCAACGCGGGCTCGACGGTGAACCTGGTGATCAAGTCAGGGAGCAACGAGTTCCACGGCAGCACGTTCTACTTCAACCGCCACGAGGCGCTGTCGGCCAATTCGCCCGTCGCGCTGCCGGGAAGCGACAAGCGGCAGATTCGCAACAACCAGTACGGCTTCTCGCTCGGCGGGCCGATCGTCCGCGGCAAGACGTTCTTCTTCTCGACGCTCGAGGTCCAGAAGCTGACGGCGGGCAACGCCATCCCGACGACGGCGCCGTCCGACGCGTGGGTGACGGCGGCGACGCAGCTGCTGAACCAGTTCAACGTGCCGGTGAACCCGGTGAGCCGGAACCTGCTCGCGCTCTGGCCGCAGAACAGCCGCACCGGCCCCGCGATCGCGCAGAACTTCGTGAGCACCGATCCCAACACCTACAGCAGCGCGAACGGGATCGTGAAAGTCGATCACAACTTCAACCAGGTGCACAGCCTCTCGGCGCGCTACTTCGGCGGCGGCGGCGATCAGGTCGCGACGACCAATTCGCCCTACCTCGCGTACTTCCAGGCGGTGCCGAGCCGCATGCACAACGTGTCGCTCGTCGGCACGAGCGTCTTCACCTCGCACCTCGTGAACCAGCTGGTCGTCGGCTACAACTACTTCAAGCAGACGTTCAACTCCGCTGACTTCTCGGCCGATCCGCTGTCGATGGGGTTCAACACCAGCGTCACCGATCCCGCGCTCGCCGGGCCGCCGAACATCACGGTCAGCGGCTTTGCCGCCGTCGGCGGCACGCAGCCGCTCGGCCGCGTCGACAAGACGATTCACTTCACCGACAGCATGTCTTACGCGACCGGCTCGCATCAGATGAAGTTCGGCGGTGAAGTGCGCGCCGCGGACGTCCTGGTCTTCTACGACAGCAACAAGCGCGGCACGTTCACCTACGATGGCACCGTGGGTCCGTGGTCCTCGCTGCCGGCTGCGCAGGCGAGCGGGTCGCTGAAGGCGCTCGCCGATTTCATGGCCGGAAGCTACGCGACCGGCATCATCGTGCGCGGCAACACGCATCACGACTACCGCCAGAACTCGTTCGACCTCTTCTTCCAGGACGCCTGGTCGGCGACGCCGAAGTTCACGTTCAACTTCGGCGCTCGCTACACCTATCCCGGAGTGCTCGGCGCGAGCGACGGCACGCTCACCAACTTCCTGCCAGGCCAGGGCATGGTCTCGACCGACTCGCTGTACCCGGCGCAGAAGGACGCGATCTCACCGCGCGTCGGCCTCACGTGGGTGCCGACCGACAGCCGGAAGACCGTCGTCCGCGGCGGATACGGGCTCTTCTACGACATGTTCGCGCTCGCCTTCTTCACCGCGAACACCGGCTTCGCGAACGGCGGCGCGCTCGGCGTCGGCAACAACCCGGGCGGCGACCAGCCGGTCTTCTCGATCACGCAGCGGCGGCAGACCGTCGTCAACAACGTGCCGATCTTCGGCACGAGCGCGCAGCCGCCCTACGGCGCGTTCGCGGTGAGCCAGGACCTGAAGCTGCCGTACGTCGAGAACTTCAACGTCAACGTCGAGCAGGCGCTCGGGCCGACGACGATCGTGCAGGCCGGCTACGTCGGCACACGCGGCCATCGGCTCGCGCTCATGCGCGACATCAACGCGCCGCCGCCGAGCGCCGCCGGGTTGTCGCAGGCGCGGCGCCCGTTCGCGTCGCAGTATCCCGACCTCGCGGCGATCAACGAGCTCGAGTCGATCGGCCGATCGCAGTACAACTCGATGCAGCTGTCGCTGATTCAGAACGCCTGGCACGGCGTCTCGGGCCGTTTGAACTACACGCTGTCGCACGCGATGGACAACGGATCGGAGGCGCGCAACACGCTGCCGATGATCCAGACCGACATCGACGCCGACTGGGGCAACGCGGCGTTCGACATCCGCCACGTCTTCACCGCCGGCTTCACCTACAACCTTCCGGCCTGGGGCGGCGGACGCTTCGGCGACGGGTGGCAGCTGAACACGATCGCGACCTTCCAGAGCGGCACGCCGTTCACGATCACGACGGGCACCGACGCGAGCGGCACCGGCGTCCGATCCGATCGCCCGAACCTGGCCGGCGATCCGTACAGCGGCATCGTCCAGCCGACGACGACGCCGCTGTCGCTCGTGTGGTTCAACCCGGCGGCGTTCGCCGTGCCGGCCGCGGGGACGTTCGGCAACCTCGCGCGCAACGCGCTCTACGGTCCCGGCTTCAAGAGCGTCGATCTCTCTGTCTTCAAGACGACGAAGTTGAACGGCGGTGCGTCGCTGCAGCTGCGCTGCGAAGTCTTCAACCTGTTCAACACGATCAACTGGGCGAATCCAGGCACGTCGGTCTCGAGCTCGACGAGCTTCGGGATCATCACCAACACGCGCAACGCGAACAACGCGCCAGGCATCGGCGCCGGCGAACCGCGCAACGTGCAGCTCGCGGCGAAGATCCTGTTCTGAGGACGACATAAACCGCAGAGACCGCTGAGCACGCAGAGACGCGCGCGCGCGCCCCGCGAAGCGGGCCGTCGCGCGCCCCGCCTGTCTCCGACGCTTCCCGGTTCTTCTTCTTCGTGATCTTCGTCTCTCTTCGTGTCTTCGTGACCCCCGTCACGCCGCACGATCGGTGTATCCTTCCGCCACGATGCGAAGAACGTTCATGTCACGACCGGCGCATTCTTACCTGCTCCTCGCGCTCGTGCTCATCGCGCCAGTCGCCGCCGGCGCGCTGAACGGGCTGCGCGCGCAGCCGCAGCGGATCGACCCGAGCCTCTACGCCGGGCTCCGCTGGCGCAACATCGGGCCGTTCCGCGGCGGCCGCGTGAACGGCGTCAGCGGCGTGCCTGGGCAGCCGAACACGTTTTACTTCGGCTCGGTCGGCGGCGGCGTCTGGAAGACCACGAATGCCGGACGCACGTGGCTGCCGATCTTCGACTCGCAGCCGATCGCGTCGATTGGCGCGATTGCCGTCGCGCCCTCCAATCCCGACATCGTCTACGTCGGCAGCGGCGAGGCCGACATGCGGTCGCAGATCTCGTACGGCAACGGGATGTACAAGTCGACCGACGCCGGGAAGACGTGGACGCACGTCGGCCTCGACGACACGCGGCAGATCGGCAAGGTCATCGTCGATCCGCGCAACCCCGACGTCGTGTTCGTCGCGGCGCTCGGCCACGCGTACGGCGCGAACCCGGATCGCGGCGTGTACCGCTCGCGCGACGGCGGCGCGACCTGGCAGAAGGTCCTGTTCAGGAACAACGACGTCGGCGCGATCGATCTCGCCTTCGATCCCGGCGATCCGCAGACCGTCTACGCCACGCTGTGGAACACGCGGCGTCCGCCGTGGAGCATCTACCCGCCGTCCTACGGGCCGGGCAGCGGCGTGTACAAGTCGACCGACGGCGGCGCGAACTGGCAGCAGTTGACGCGCGGGCTGCCGGCCGATGCCGTCGGCCGCATCGGCGTCGCCGTCGCGCCGTCCAGTCGCGCGCGCGTCTACGCGATCGTCGACGCAAAGGACGGCGGCCTGTTCCGTTCCGACGATGCCGGCGCGACGTGGACCAAAGCCTCGAGCGACCAGCGCATCTGGGGCCGCGGCTGGTACTTCGGCAAGGTCGTCGTCGATCCGAAAAATCCCGATCTCGTCTACATCTCGAACACCGGCGTCTATCGCTCGCGCGACGGCGGGAAAACCTTCGGCGAGCCGTTCAAGGGATCGCCAGGCGGCGACGACTATCACCAGCTGTGGATCTATCCCGGCGACGGGGACCGCATGATCCTCGGCGGCGATCAGGGCGCGGTCGTCAGCGTCGACGGGCACGCCGACCATCCGACGTGGAGCTCGTGGCTCAATCAATCGACGGCGCAGATCTACCGGCTCGCGCCCGACAACGCGTTTCCCTATTGGGTGACCGGCGCGCAGCAGGACAGCGGCGCCGTGCGCGTGCGCACGCGCGGCCGTTTCGCCGGCATCACGATGCGCGACTGGGAGCCGCTCTGCGCCGGAGGCGAGAGCGGCTACACCGCGCCCGATCCGCTCAATCCCGACATCGTCTACGGCGGCACCGTGTCGACGTGCAACGCGCAGACCGGCAAGACGACCAACATCACGCCGGAAGTGGATCTGCCGACGCCGCCGCGGCACACGTGGACGCTGCCGCTCGTCTTCTCGCCGGCCGATCAGCACGCGCTCTACTTCAGCGATCAGTATCTCTTCAAGACGACCGACGGCGGCGCGCACTGGACGCGCATCAGCGAGGACATGACGCGCGAGAATCCGGGCGTGCCGCCGAACCTCGACGCGGCGACGGCGGCCGACGCGCCCGAGTCGCAGCGGCGCGGCGTCATCTACTCGATCGCGCCGTCCAGCGTCCGCGCGACGCTCATCTGGATCGGCACCGACGACGGCTACATCCACGTGACGCCCGACGACGGCAAGACGTGGCAGAACGTGACGCCGCGCGAGCTGACGGCGTGGAGCAAGGTCGTGATGATCGAGGCGTCGCACTTCGACGCGAACGAGGCATACGCGGCGATCGATCGGCATCGCCTCGAGGACAACGAGCCCTACGTGTACCGCACGAAGGACGCCGGCAAGACGTGGACGAAGATCACCGGCGGCCTGCCGCGCGGCGTCTACCTGCAGACGATCAAAGAGGACCCGAAGCGGCGCGGCCTCCTCGTCGCCGGCACCGAGCTCGCGCTGTTCGTGTCCTTCGACGACGGCGACAGCTGGCAGCCGCTGCAGCTGAACATGCCGCCGGCGTCGATGCGCGACGTCGCGTTCCATGACAACGATCTGATCGTCGCCACGCACGGCCGCGGCTTCTGGGTGCTCGACGACGCCAGCGTGCTGCGCCAGCTGACGCCGGAGATCGCCGCCGCGAGCGCGCATCTCTTCAAGCCGGCCGACGCGATCATCCTGCCGCCCTCGACAGACGACGGCACGCCGACGCAGAAGGACGAGCCGGCGGCCGAGAATCCGCCGGTCGGCGCGATCGTCGACTACTACCTGAAGACCGCGGCGAGCGGGCCGCTGACGATCGAGATTCTGAACGCGAGCGGCGGCGTCGTGCGCCGCTCCTCGAGCGCCGATCCGGTGCCGCCGATCGATCCGAACACGCTCGTCGTGAACGCCGTCTGGCAGCGGCCGCAGGAGCCGCCGTCGGCAGCGGCGGGGATGCATCGGTTCGTGTGGGACTTTCGGCCCAACCCGCCGGCGGGCGGCCGCGGGCGCGGCGGACGCGGCGGCGGCGGAGGAGGCGGTGGCCGCGGCGGCCTGCCGCCGGTCGCGCCCGGCACCTACGGCGTCAGGCTCACGGTCGGCGGACAGACGTTCACGCAGCCGCTGACGGTGAAGCCGGATCCGCGGGAGGTCAGGTAGGTCAGGTGGGTCAGGTGGGTCAGGTAG